>Ga0315902_10004937_pt1 | contig 18980 bp, 13 predicted proteins | sample LakEriMetagenome_9_FD_203523 | JGI IMG/M metagenome (GOLD analysis project Ga0315902, IMG submission 203523) | Freshwater fungal communities from buoy surface, Lake Erie, Ohio, United States - Buoy 12 MA117 | ecosystem: Environmental > Aquatic > Freshwater > Lake > Lake biofilm | place: USA... | reverse complement strand
CCGCCGACCGCCGGCGCCGACGAGATCCGGTTTTCGGGCCGCCTGATCGGCGGCTGCCTGGACACGCTGGTCCACCTGGCCGGCTCGGCCTGGGCACCCTGGCCCGGGGCGGGCACGCTGCTGTTCCTCGAAAACGCCGAGATGTCGCCGGTCGCGCTGGTGCGGGCGCTGCACCGATTGCGCGGCTCGGGCTGGCTCGACGGCCTGGCCGGCGTGCTGTGGGGCCGCAGCAGCGCGCCCGACAGCACCGGCGCAAGCAACCTGCGCTATGCAGACGCGATCCAGCAGGAGCTCGGCGCCCTGGCCTGCCCGGTGCTGGTGGACGTGGACATCGGCCACCGGCCGCCGCAGCTGATGCTCGTCAACGGTGCCTGGGTGGATGTGTCCTGGAGCGCTGCCGAAGGCGGCCGCGTCGTGCAGACGTTGGGCTGACGCAGGCTCAGGCCGCGTCAGGCCTGGCGCTGCGTCGGGGGACTTCGGCCCACAGCGCCGAGCCGGCGATCTCCAGCGCCACCGAGTCCAGCGTCACGCCTTCGTCGGGCTCGCTGGGGTGCAGCACCCAGCGTCCTTCAGGCCCCAGGCGGTACAGGTCGCTGCGGCGACTGTCGGGATCGATCAGCAACAGCTCGCGCAGGCTGGGCAGTTGGCGATAGGCGGCGAACTTGTCGCCGCGGTCGAAGGCCGCGGTGCTGCGGGACAACACTTCGACCAGCAGCACCGGCTCGCGCTTGATCAGCGGATCGGCAGCGTCGCCTGGACTGCAGGTGACCATCAGGTCGGGATAGAAGTAGGCGCTGGCGGCGCGCACGTGCAGCTTCATGTCGGTCATGAAGGTCCTGCAAGGGCCGCCGGCCAGATGCTGGCGCAGCACCACATAAAGATTGCCTGCCACGGTGCCATGGGCCTCGTCGGCACCGGCCATTGCAAACACCTCGCCCCGCCAATACTCATGGCGTTCGGGCTGCGTCGTCTCCCAGGCCAGGAACTCCAGGCCCGACATCGGCAGGTTCAGTGCGGCTTGTCCCATGGCGGCGCGGCTCGGCGATCGGGGCGAAGGATGCCGGCATCATCGCACCATGTCACGCCCCTTGCGACCTTCGCGACCCTTGCGGCCCATTCAACCGATCACACTGACCCAGCTGCGCGACCATGCGATTGCACGCACGCTGTTCGCTCCGACGACGCTGCCAAAGGCCATCGCACGGATGGGCTTCGTGCAGGCCGACCCGATCCGCGCGCCGGCCCGTGCCCAGGACCTGATGCTGCGCCACCGCGTGGGCGACTACCGCGCCGGCATGCTCGAGGCGCGCTACCCGCGGCTGGCGATCGAAGAGGACTTCTTCATCAACTACGGCTTTCTGCCCAGGGCCACGCAGTGCCTGATGCACCCACGGACACCGGAGACGGTGTGGCCCAAGGCACGCTGGGCACAGGCGCATGCCGTGCTCGACTTCGTCAAGGCCCGCGGCGTCGTGCACCCGCGCGAGGTCGACGCCGAGTTCCAGCATGGCAAGACGAAGAACTGGTTCGGCGGCAGCAGCAACGCCAGCACGCAACTGCTGGACGGGATGCACTACCGCGGACTGGTACGCACCGCGGGCCGCGAAAGTGGCATCCGCCTGTACGCCGCACGCGACATGCACGAGCCGCCAGGCGACGTGGCCGTGGCTGTCGACGCGCTGATCGACGTGCTCGTCCGGTGCTATGCCCCGCTGCCCGAGCGCAGCCTTCACGAATGGGTGAGCCGGCTGCGGTACGGCGCGCCGCAGTGGGGCAAGCAGTTCCGGGCCGCGCTGCCCCGAACGAAGGCCCGGCTGGTCAGTGCCGAGGTCGACGGCATCCGCTGGTACTGGCCGGCTGGCGAAAACCCGGCCAGCCGCCGCCACGCCAACGCCGCCGAAGACCTGGACCGGGTGCGCCTGCTCGCGCCGTTCGACCCGCTGGTCTGGGACCGACGCCGCTTCGAGGCCTTCTGGGGCTGGTCATACCGCTTCGAGGCCTACACGCCACCGGCCAGGCGACTGCGCGGCTACTACGCGCTGCCGCTGCTGTGGCGCGGTGCGGTCATCGGCTGGGCCAACGCGAGCGTCAAGGACGGCACGTTGACGCTGCAAACCGGACATGTCAGCGGCAAGGCGCCGGGCGACCCGGCATTTGCCCAAGGCCTGAACGACGAAGCCCGGCGCATGTCCCACTTCCTGGCACTGGAGCGCGAGCCGCAGCTCGTCGACGGCTGAGGCGGGTTCAGACCAGCGCGCGCTGGCGGCTGCCGAACACCGCGCCCAGGCCCAGAATCGCCGCCGAAAGCGCCAGCCCGCCGAGCAGGCCGCCACGGGCGTCGGCCACCAGACCCACCAGCACCGGGCCCACCACCTGCCCCGCCGCAAACACGATGGTGAAGGCGGCAATGCCCGCCGGCCAGGCGGCCGGCGGCAGGTTGTGTCGCACGAAGGCTGTCGTCGACGCCACCACCGACAGGAAGACGCCGCCGAACATCAGCCCGGACACGAACACCGGCACCGGCGCCGTGCTCAGCACCGGCAGCAGGGTCGCGACCGCCAACAGGCCGTTCAGCAACGCCAGCGTCTGGCCCCCGCGCCAGCGCTGCAGCACGCCGGCCCAGAGCCACGACGAGGCCACGCAGCCCAGGCCGAGCAGGACAAAAAACGCCGTCACCCACGCGGGTGCCAGGCCCTGTTCGCGCAGCAGGCTGACGATGAAGGTCATGTAGCCGATGTAGCCCAGGCCGAACATCGTGTAGCCGGCCAGCATCCAGGCCATCTGCCAGTGGCGCACCGGGACCCGAGCCGCCCCTGGCGTCGGCGGCGCGTGCAGGCTGCGCGTGCCCCAGGCGGTGAACGCGGTCGCGGCGGCACAGGCCGCACCCAGGGCCCACCAGGCCTGCGGCCAGTCCAGCGGCGGCACCACGAGCGCCGAGCCGACGATGCCCAGGCCCGTGCCGCCGTAGTAGCCGGCCAGCACGAAGCCCGGCTTCAGGCCGCCCGGGCCCAGGCGCCCGGCCAGGCGCGCCGCCAGCAGGCCGCCACCCACAAAGCTGCCAGCGCTGCCCAGCCCGGCGATCAGCCGCAGCGCCAGAAGCGCCCCGTCCGAGCGCACCGCGCCATGGGCCGCCAAGGCCGCGGCCGCGATCAGAGCGCCGGCCAGCATGACCGCCCGGGCATCGAAGCGACGCAGCAGCGCCGGCATCGCCAGCGCGCCCGCCAGATAACCGGCCGCGTTGACCGTGTTCATGGCCCCGGCGACCAGGTAGCTCCAGCCCAGGTCGGCCTTCATCGCGGGCAGCAGCAAGCCGTAGGAGAAGCGCGCCATGCCCAGCGACACGGCGGCGGCCAGCGCCAGGGCCAGCGTCGTCAGGGCGGTTGATGGCTCAGACCGCGCCACGCTGGGGTCTTGCGTGTTCGCGGTCGTGAAGCAACCGGGCCACGACCTCGGCAAAACCGACGCCGCGTTCGCCCGCTGTCATCCACGCGGGCCAGGTGTGAAGCGAGTGCGCGAAGGCCATCAGGTTGGCCACGCCCACCGCCTGCGGGAAGTGGCCAAACAGCGCCTGGTCGTTGGTCGAGTCGCCGACGTAGACCCAGCGGTCGCGCTCGGCGTCGAGCTCGCGGCCGAACAGCCGGCGCAGCATCCAGCGCGCGCCGCTGAGCTTGCTGTGGTCGCCGAACCACGCATTGATGTGAATCGAGCTGACCGTCGCGGTGAGGCCCTGGCCCTGAAGAATGGCGACAACCTGCTCGATGGCCGCCGCCGGCAGGCGGGTGAACTCGCCGTGGTCGATCGCGATGTCGGTTTCGCGGCCGGCGCTGTCGCGGGCCAGTTGCGTGCCGGGCTGTTCGGCCAGCACGCGGGCCGCCGCTGCACGCAGGCGCAAGGCGTTGGATTCGCGGGTCGCAGCGTCCTGTGCGTACTCGGTGCGGATCGTGCCGCAATCGGCGTCTCGGACCCGGGCGACGGCGCCGTTTTCGGCCACGACTGCGGCCAACGGCCAGTCGCCCGTGAGCTCACGGCACCAGCCCAGCGGCCGGCCGGTGATGGCCACCACCGGGACGCCGGCCACCGCCAGTTGCTGCAACGCGGCCAACGCCGCCGGTTCGATCAACCCGTCGCGTGTCAAGGTGTCGTCGATGTCGGTCATCAGGCCGAGCACCGAGCGCCAGGCGCCGGGCGGCAGTTCAGACAACGGCCGGGCCCCGCGGCGGGCTTGATCCGGATCAAGCGGCGATTGGGCGGCCGTCATGATGATGCAGTCACTGAACAGTCACGATCTGGCTCAAGGGGAGTCTGCATGCCTGCCAATTCTGCGTCCACCGCCAAGGGTGTCGCCAAGCCCACCGCCCGCGCACCCAGGCGCCCGGCGCCCCGCCGCGCCTCGGCCGGTGACACCGCGCCGCGGCTGGACGACGAGGCCATGCAGGCGCATCGCGTCGAGCGCGCCACGACACGCCACCAGACCGTGCAGGCCATGGCACTGGCCGACCTGCTGGCGCACCACAACCGCGACGAGAAGGCCGGTGTGCCCCAGTCGCCGGACTGGCTGCGCGAAGTGAAGGCCCTGATCGATGGCGCCTCTCCCGACGAGGCCAAGGCGCTGCGAAGGCTGCTCTTCGCGCGCGAGCCCGAGGCCAAGGCCCCCGGCGCCGACCCCGATCTGGAACTGGCGGCGGACTGGCGCGAAGGCGCCTACCCGTACCGCAACCTGATGAACCGGCGCCAGTACGAGCAGCAGAAGTACCGGCTGCAGGTCGAACTGCTCAAGCTCCAGGCCTGGGTCAAGGACACGGGCCAGCGCGTCGTGATCCTGTTCGAGGGCCGCGATGCCGCCGGCAAGGGCGGCGCGATCAAGCGCTTCATGGAGCACCTGAACCCTCGCGGCGCCCGTGTCGTGGCGCTGGAGAAGCCGAGCGAAGTCGAGAGCGGCCAGTGGTACTTCCAGCGCTACATCGAGCACCTGCCCACCCGCGGCGAGATCGTGCTGTTCGACCGCAGTTGGTACAACCGTGCCGGCGTCGAGCGCGTGATGGGCTTCTGCAACGACGGCGAGTACGACGAGTTCCTGCGCCAGTGCCCGGAGTTCGAGCGCCACCTCGTGCGCTCTGGCGTACGCCTGTTCAAGTTCTGGTTCAGCGTCAGTCGCGACGAGCAGCGCCGCCGCTTCAAGGAACGCCGCGCCCACCCGCTCAAGCAGTGGAAGCTGAGCCCCATCGACCTGGCCAGCCTGGACAAATGGGACGACTACACCCAGGCCAAGGAGGCCATGTTCGTCCATACCGACACCTCGGACTCCCCGTGGACGGTGATCAAGAGCGACTGCAAGAAGCGGGCACGGCTCAACGCGATGCGGTACCTGTTGCAACGGCTGCCCTACGCCAACAAGGAAGCGGCGACCATCGGCAAGGTCGATCCGCTGCTCGTCGGCCGCGCGTCGCTGGTGTCCGGTCGCGCCGACGAGTTCATGTCGGGTGCGGCCTGAACACCGCCTCCACCTCGATTCGTCGGTCTGAAGTCACGCCGGCACCAGGGTTTGTCCCCCCGCATCCGCGGGGTCGTGACTAGAATGCGGCCCTGCTGCCGAGGAGCGTTGCAACTTCCGTTCTGGAAGCCAGGCTCGGCAGATCCACCCTTGCAACTGCGCTCACCTGCACGCCACGTGGCATCCGGGTGAGTCTTCCCAGACCGTCCTCTGCCGCTCGTGCAGGCCAGCCAACCCCGTTTGGAGCCTGATCCATGAGTGCCGTTCTGAAACCCCTGCACACCACCGACTACGCCGTCGCCGACCTCTCTCTTGCTGGCTGGGGCCGCAAGGAAATCAAGATCGCCGAGACCGAGATGCCCGGCCTGATGGCGATCCGCGAAGAGTTCGCGGTCAAGCAGCCGCTGAAGGGCGCGCGCATCACCGGCAGCCTGCACATGACGATCCAGACCGCCGTGCTGGTCGAGACCCTGCAAGCCCTGGGTGCCGACGTCCGCTGGGCCTCCTGCAACATCTTCAGCACGCAGGACCACGCCGCGTCCGCGCTGGTCGTCAGCGGCACCCCGGTGTTTGCCTACAAGGGCGAGACGCTGGTCGACTACTGGGACTACACGCACCGCATCTTCGAGTTCGGCGCCAAGGGCACCACCGGCGAAGGCCCGAACATGATCCTGGACGATGGCGGCGACGCGACGCTGCTGATGCACCTGGGCAAGAGGGCCGAGAAGGATCTTTCCGTGCTGGGCAAGCCGGGCAGCGAAGAAGAAGAGATCCTCTTCGCCGCGATCAAGGCCAAGCTGGCCGAGGACGCGACCTGGTACAGCCGCAAGAGCGCCGAGATCATCGGCGTGACCGAAGAGACGACCACCGGCGTGCACCGCCTGAAGGAAATGGCCGCCCGCGGCGAACTGATGTTCCGCGCGATCAACGTCAACGACAGCGTCACCAAGAGCAAGTTCGACAACCTCTACGGCTGCCGCGAGAGCCTGGTCGACGCCATCAAGCGCGCGACCGACGTGATGATCGCCGGCAAGGTTGCAGTCGTCGCCGGCTACGGCGACGTGGGCAAGGGCAGCGCGCAGGCCCTGCGTGCACTCAGCGCCCAGGTCTGGGTGACCGAGATCGACCCCATCAACGCGCTGCAAGCCGCGATGGAAGGCTACAAGGTCGTCACGATGGAGTACGCCGCCGACAAGGCCGACATCTTCGTGTCCGCCACCGGCAACAAGAGCGTCATCACCAAGGCCCACATGGCCGCGATGAAGGACCAGGCCATCGTCTGCAACATCGGCCACTTCGACAACGAGATCGACGTCGCGGCGCTGGCCGACTGCACCTGGGAAGAGATCAAGCCCCAGGTCGACCATGTGATCTTCCCCGACGGCAAGCGCATCATCATGCTGGCCAAGGGTCGCCTCGTGAACCTGGGCTGCGGCACCGGCCACCCGAGCTTCGTCATGAGCTCGAGCTTCGCCAACCAGACCATCGCGCAGATCGAGCTGTTCTCGCATGCCGATGCCTACGACCTGGGCAAGGTCTACGTGCTGCCCAAGCACCTCGACGAGAAGGTCGCGCGCCTGCACCTGAAGAAGGTCGGCGCGATGCTCACCGAGCTGAGCGACGAACAGGCGGCGTACATCGGCGTGCCCAAGTCCGGCCCGTACAAGGCCGACACCTACCGCTACTGATCGACTTACGCTTGCCAGCCTGGAACCATGGCGCCAAAATGGCGCCATGGTGTCATTTTGGAGCTGACCATGCCCGTAAGCCTGTCGATCAAGGCCGTGCCTGACGAACTGGTGGAGCGACTGCGCCGCCGTGCCGAAAGCAACCATCGCTCGCTGCAACGTGAGTTGATGGCCATCGTCGAAGCGGCAGTGCAGCCGTTTGCGCGTCAAGCAGTGGGGATGTACGCCGTGCCAGTGCGCCTTGGGGCGGTCCTGACTGCTGGCGAGTCCGAACCGGTCTGGCAAGTCGTGCCGCCATCATCGGACGACGGGCTGTTGGACGAGTTGGACGCCATCGTCTCAGGCAGCCATTGGGGCGAGGCACCTCTGCTTACCCGCGAGCAACTGCATGATCGGGCACTGGCCCGCGAGATCGACTTCGATGCCCGCCAGGCCGAGCGCGGGGTTGCACAGCAGCGCCCAGGGAAGGGCGTGTCATGACCGCGGCTCCCTACTTCCTGGACACCAACATCCTGATCTACGCCACGTCTCAGGCAGCCGACCACCTGCCCAAGCGCGATCGTGCTCGCCAGTGGGTGGCCCGAAACGACTGGGGCGTTTCCACCCAGGTGCTGATGGAGTTCTTTGCTCAGGCCCGTCGGGAAAAGCACGGCTTGCTGCCGACCGCGGCACAGGCCTTCGTTGAACGCATTGCAGCGCGCCGCCCAGTCGTGGCGGTAGACAAAGGCATCGTGCTGGACGCGCTTGCGCTGCGTCACCGCTACTACCTGACGCACTGGGATGCCGCCATCCTGTGTGCCGCGCGCCGGCTGGGCGCCGCGACCTTGGTCAGCGAAAACCTGGAAACGGGCCGCAACTACGAAGGCGTGACCGTACACAACCCCTTCCTGGCAGACGCAGCGCCGGGTGGAGCTTGAGATGGGCATGTTCGACACCATCCGCTGTGAACACCCCTTGCCCGATGACTGCCCGGAAAGCGAGTTCCAGACCAAATCGCTGGATTGCACCTTGCAGACTTACCACCTGACGGTGCCTGGCCGCCTTGTGGATGCCCAGGGACACGACACTGGCGTACACGGTCTGCTGCACCTGTACACCCGCGACAAGGCCGGCCGCTGGTGGGAATACGAGGCGAAATTCACCGATGGGCAATTGCAGCGCTTGGTGCCACGATCAGCGGCCCAGTACGGTGAATCAGGGCTCAGGCTCCAACCGAGCGACTAAGGCCGCGCCATGACCCAACCCATCGCTTCAGCGCGGCAGCGTTTCCTGGCCCTGTTGCGGCGCGACATCCTGGAACTGGACGCCGCAGAGCTCGACTTCGGCATCTACCGCGTGCTGAACCACCGCCGCGCCGAGCTGGAAACCTTCCTGTCCACCGAGCTGCCTGCACGCATCGCCGCCGCGCTGGCGAGCCTGCCCGGCAAGGCCGCCGAAGACGAGGAAGCCCGCGTCTACAACGCCCTGTTCACTTTCTTCAACCGCTACTACGACAGCGGCGACTTCCTGCCCCGGCAGCGCCGGGGCAAGGCCGGGCGATACAGCGTCCCCTACGACGGCAGCGACACCCACTTCCACTGGGCCACCAAGGGCAGCCATTACGTGAAGAGCGGCGAGCGCTTCGCCGCTTATGCCTATCGCCAGGCCGACGGCACCCGCGTGCGCCTGGTGGTGCAGGCCGCCAGCGTGGAGCGCGACAACGCCAAGGGCGCGCAGCGCCACTACCTGCCCGTGGCGCTGCACGCGCCGGGCGGCTCCCACCCTGACGAATGGCGCCTCGCCTTCGAGCACCGCCCGCTGGCCGACGACGAGGCCAAGGCCGTGGGTGCGCTGCGCAAGCCCCGCGCCGGCACAGCTGCCGCCGACGAAGCGCCCGACGCCGACGATGCCAGCGCCACCGAAGGCGCCAGCGTGCAGGAGCGCATCGTCAACGCCTGGTTCGCCAAGGCCGCGTTGCCGGCCCCCATCGACGCCGCGCTGCTGTTACGCCATGCCCTGCGCTACGCCAAAGGCCAAAGCACCGATTTCTTTGTGCACCCGCAGCTGGGCACCTTCCTGCGCGACGAGCTCGACCAGTACCTGCAAACCGAGTTCGTGCACCTGTGGGACGTGCCCGATGCCGCGCTGGCGCGCGAACGCGGCAAGCTGGCCGTGGCGCGCGACATCGGCCGCGCGCTCATCACCGTGCTGGCGGCACTTGAAGACCTGCAGGCCGCCCTGTTCGAGAAACGCAAGTTCGTGATGCAGGCGCACTACCTGGTGCAGTGCTCGTGGCTGGCGCAGCAGGGCGATGCGGGCGCGGCGCTGTTGCAACAGGCCTGCGCCCACGCGCCGCAGGTGGCGCGCTGGCGGCAATGGCTGGGCGAGCCCGAAGGCAGCACCGCCACGGGCGCCGAGCTGCTGGCCCGCTGCCCGCACCTGCCGCTGGACACGGCCTTGTTCGACGAGGCCTTCCAGTGGGCCGTGCTGGCCGCGGTGCCCGATGTGCAGGCCGCCTTGGGCGGCGTGCTGGTGCACGGCGACAACTACGCGGCCCTGCGCACGCTGCAGGCGCAGTGGCGGGAGGCGGTGAAGTGCATCTACATCGATCCGCCTTACAACACGCCCGCATCAAAGATTGCCTACAAGAATGACTTTGAACAGTCGTCTTGGCTTGCGCTGATGCGCGAAAGGCTTTTGGCTAGTCGGCACTTCATTCCGAGAAGTGCGCCTATCGTGATTGCGATTGATGACTTTGAACTCGTCAATCTTGCAGCCGCCGTCGATCAAGATGCCCAAGAAGGACAAGAGCGGAATGTAGTCATCGTCAACCACCATCCGCAGGGAGCCGGCGGCAACAACGTCTCTCGAACTCACGAGTACGCAGTACTGCTTTCCGGTCCTGAACGTTCGTTTCACGGACGGCTGAAGAGCGAGAGTGGGGAGTCACGGCCCTACATGCGAAGCGGCACTGGACAGAACAACTTTCGTCGTTGGCGCGACAAGAGTTTCTTCGCGATTCTGGCAGACCCATTGAGCAAACAGGTTATCGGCGTTGAAGCGCCTCCACCGCTCGGCGCTGCGTATCCAATCGACCTTACCGCTGAAGGGCTGAGAAGGATTTATCCGTTGGGCAGCGACGGCTCAGAGCGCGTATGGAGAAACAGTTACTCAACAGGAAAGAGACTTGCCGAGTCGGGGAAGCTCACCGTATCAGACTCGTTTACCGTCTATTCGATTGTCGATAACGATGGCAAGCGTGGCGCGATCGGAAGTAACTGGACCGACAAACGCTACAACGCTGGAACTTTCGGAACAAATCTTCTCGCTAACTTGTTTGGCGATGCATCTCTTTTCACCTATCCGAAGTCGATCTGGACGGTTGCTGACTTCGTAGACGCGATGATGTGGCCAGAAGACGACCAAACAGTCCTCGACTACTTCGCCGGCTCCGGCACCACCGCCCACGCCGTCATCAACTTGAACCGCGACGACGGCGGCACGCGGCGCTTCATCCTGGTGGAGCAGGGCGAGTACTTCGACACCGTCACGCTGCCGCGTGTGGCCAAGGTGATGGCCTGCCCGGAGTGGAAGGACGGCCGACCGAAAGAAGGCGTGCTGCACCAGCCCGCCGCAGGCGAAGAAGCCGACGAGCACTGGGCCGCCCGCACGTTGCCCATCGTGCAGGTGCTGCGCATCGAACGCTACGAAGACAGCCTGGACGCGCTGGCCCTGCCCGGCGCCACGGCCGCCGCCGGCCAGGCCGAGCTGGCCGGCTTCGACGCGCTGCTGCGCTACGTGGTGGGCACGGTGGCCGAGGCGCAGGCGCCCGGCAACCCGGTGCGCCTGTCCACCGCCGCACTCAAGCGCCCGCTGGACTACCGCCTGCCCACCGTGTGGGAAGGCCAGGCCGTGGAACGCCCGGTGGACCTGCTGCACACATCACTGCTTCTGCTGGGCCTGCACCCGGTGCGCCTGCGCCTGCTGGCGCGCCCGGCCGCCGCCGGTGGCGGCCCGGCGCTGCTGGCCGAGGTGCGCCCGCACCGCCCGGGCCAACCGGCCGCCACCGTGCCGCTGGAATTGCTTCTGCTGCGCGAACACGACCTGGAAGACCTGCCACCTGAAGCCCAGGGGCAGCGCGCCCAGGCCGAATACGACTGGCTGGTCCACGCCGTGCAGCAGACGCTGGGCCGCAGCCTGGCCAGCTACGCCTGCGTGCACCACAACCGCGACCTGCTGCTGCCCGGCGCGGGCGAGCGCGGCGAATCCATCGACGCCGCACTGGCCGCCGCCATGTGGCAGCGCGACCCGGCCTTCAGCCCTGCGCAGGCCGGGGTGCCTGCGATGGCTGATGCGGCCTCGGCAGGCTGAACACGAACGACCCATGCCCAGCCGCAAAGCCTCTGCGCGAGTGTCCACACGCTCCGTCCGGCCACCGTTCACCGCCAGCCTGCTGCTGCCCCGCGCCTTTGCCGCTGCCTTCGGCCTGCGCGAGGCCGAGCTGCAGCCGCTGCTGCGGGGCGCCGACCCGGGGCGTGACGCCGCCGGCAGCAGCGGCTGCGCGCGCGCACTCGGCGCAGTGCCGGGCGCCGCCGGCCTGGCCGATGCCCTGCGCCGCTGGGACATCGCCATTGGCGCGCACGAAGCCGCCATTGGCAGCGCACGCGCCGCCCATGCGTTGGCCGCCGGCACGCCGTTGATGCCCTTCCGCCTGACGCACTTCCAGTGGCTGGCCTGCGCAGTGGTCGAGTGGCACCTGGAAGCACTGGTGCGCCACGCCGAGGCCCACGTGGCCGCCATCGAGGCGCTGCGCGAGCGTGAACTGCCGCACCTGCCGCCCTACACCGCGGCCGATGCGCGCAAGCTGGCCTGCTTCATGGCCACGGGCGCCGGCAAGACGCTGGTGATGCACATGAACCTGCGGCAGTTCCTGGCGCACGGACTGTTCGAGCCGCAGCAGGTGCTGCTGATCACTCCGGGCGAAGGACTCTCGCGCCAGCATGCCGAAGAGCTGCAGGCCTCGGGCCTGGGCGCCATGGGTGTGCGCATCACCGAGATCACCAAGTTCTACGTGGACGGCCCTGGCGCCAAGCGGCCCAAGAAGGGCGTAAGCGAACCCACATCGCGCTTCGAGGGCCCCAACCTGCTGCTGGTGGACGAAGGCCACAAAGGCGGGAACAGTGGTGGGGAGAAAGACTGGAAGGCCATCCGTGAGGCGTTGGCCGAAGGCAGCACCGAGGCGCAGGCCGGCTTCACCTTCGAGTACTCGGCCACCTTCGCGCAGATTGCCGACAAGGACGAGGCGCTGTACGACGAGTACGCGCGCTGCGTGGCGGTGGACTTCGGCTACGCCCGCTTCTGGCGCGAGGGCTACGGCAAGCAGCCGCGGCAAATCAACGCGGGCCAAGCGGCGGGCGCCGATTTTGCGCTCACGGCCGGGCTGCTGGCCTTCTACCAACAGCGGCTGGCCTGGGCCGAGCACCGCGAACTGGCCCGCGACGTCCTGGCCGCCGCACCGCTGATGGCCTGCGTGGGCAAAGACGTGACGGCGGGAGGAGCGGACGCTGACGTCGCAGTCCTCTTGCGCTTTCTGGGCCGCGCCAGCGCCGATGCGGCCTGGCTGAGCGAGCGCGTGGCCGAGGTGCTGGCCGGTGCCGAGCCGGCGCAGGCCGAGATCGGCCTACCACCACTGGACCTGCGCTGGCTTCGCCAGCGGCTGGCCGTCCAGGGCTGGGGTGCCACCGAACTGGCCGCCGACGTGGCGCAGCGCGTGTTTGGCGGCCCCGGCCGGCTGAGCGTGCACCTGCTCAGCCCGCAGGAGCTGGGCCTGAAGAGCCTGGGCGCCGCCGACGACGCCTACTTTGGCGTGGTGCGCGTGGGCGAAGCCAAGAAGCTGGCCGACACCCTGGTGACGGCCGACATCGCCACAGCCGGCGATCCCGACCGCATGGCCGGTAGCCTGTTTGCGCGGCTGGATGCCGACGAGCGGCTGACGGTGCTGGTGGGCGCCAAGATGTTCATCGAAGGTTGGTCTAGCTGGCGCGTCAGCGCCTTGGGCCTGATGAACGTGGGGCGCAGCCCCGGGGCCGAGATCGTGCAGCTCTTCGGCCGCGGCGTGCGCCTTCGGGGCCGTGGCTTCAGCCTGCAGCGCGATGACGACGCCCCCCTGCCGGTGCAGGTGCTGCAAAGCCTGCAGGTGTTTGGCGTGAAGGCCGACTACCTGGAACAGTTTTTGGCGACGCTGGCGCTGGAAGGCGTGAAGTCGCAGGTGCTGCACGTGCCCGTGATGCTGGCGCACGAGCCGCTGGCTGCCCTGGGCCTGAAGACGCTGCTCACGGGCGACGTGCGCTTTGCCGACTGCGTGGTCTTCGACGCCGACGAAGTGGCTGCCGAACACCCCTGCATCGACCCGCAGCTTCGCGCCACGGTGGGCCTGGCCGGCGCGCAAGCGCTGGGGCCGGCCGCCGTGCTGACGCCTTCACTGACGGGCTTCGTGGCCGCCGAAGTGGTCTACCAGCACGCGCTGCAAGTGAAGCGGCGGCAGGCGCTGGTAGGGCTGGTGTTCTCTTCGGCCCAGTTGCAGCGCTGGCTGGGGCGGTGCACGGTGCGCGCTCCACAGGGCTGGTTCCAGGCACCCGCGCAATGCGCGGCACGGCGTGCGGCCACGGCGCTGCAGGCGCTGGAGAGTGGCCTGGTGCGGGCCTGGCGGCAGGCCGAGCGGCGCTGGCGCATGGGGCAGCTCGCTGTGGCGACGCTCGACGAGGGAAATGCTGGCCTTCCCCAGCACCTGGTGGCCGGCGAGCCGCGCAAGGTATGGCGCGTGGAGGTGGACGTGGCGCGCGGCGTGAACGACACAGTTCTTGCCGCCGTCCGTGACGTGGTGCAGGCCGGTCTGGCCCCCGAGGCGCTGATTGCCGACGTTCAGGCGGTGCTGGCCCGCCACGGCGCGCACTTACTGGACCTGGTGCCGCGGGTGCAGGCCCTGATCGAAAACCACGCCGAGCTGCATCGTGACGCGCTGACGCTGCCGCTGCCGCGCCTGCACGGGTTGCCGCACCTGTTCTCACCGCTGCTGGCCGAGCAGGCGCTGCCTGCGGGCGCGGCGCAGCCCGTCAGTGCTGGCGAACAGCTGGGCTTGTTCGATGCAGGCGATTGGACGGCTAGCGCAGCCGTGCAGATTCGACCGCCGGCCCTGAACCCGGGCGAGACCACCTTCGTGTGGAACCTGCGCGCCTGGTGGCAGCAGCACCTTGCTCAAGCACCTTGGCACGGCATCAGCCTGTATCTGCTGCGCAACCCGGCCGCGGGTGGCCTGCGGCTGTGGCGTGACAGCGGCTTTGCGCCCGACTTCATGTTGTGGCTGAAGCGCGGGCCGCAGCAGGTGCTGGGCCTGGTCGACCCCAAGGGCTTCGCCCGGCAATGGCCCCTAGACAAGATCGAGCTCATCAAAGAGTTGGAGGGGCGCCAGCTCTCCATACCCGTGCTCGGCGCACTGCTCTCGGTGTCAGCGCCGGACGCTGCCGCCTTGCCTCCAGGGCAGGACTCCACGCCTGATGCGCTGTGGCCACAGCGCGTGCTCTTGCAGCACGATCCCTTGCACTTGAACCGCCTGATGAACCACTTGCTCGCTGCGCTGGAAGCAGCCCCTGCACCATGAACCCGATCCCGCTTTCCTGCGAGTTCTTCCCGCCCAACACCCCGGTCGGCAGCGAGAAGCTGAAGACCGTGGTCGCCGACCTGGCGGCGCTGGAGCCTGAGTTCTTCAGCGTCACCTACGGCGCCGGCGGCAGCACGCGCGACAAGACGCTCGCCACCGTGCAGCAGATCGCCGCCACCGGCCACGAGGCGGCGCCGCACCTGTCGTGTGTCGGCAGCACCCGCGAGGGCATCGCCGAGATCCTGGCCACCTACCGTGCCCAGGGCATCCGGCGCATCGTCGCGCTGCGGGGCGACCTGCCCAGCGGCACCGCCACGGCCGGCGAGTTCCGCTACGCCGCCGAGCTGATCGCCTTCATCCGCGAGACCCAAGGCCAGGACTGGCGCATCGAAGCCGCCGCCTACCCCGAGTACCACCCGCAGCAGCGCTATGCGGCCAAGGACCTGGACCACTTCGCGGCCAAGATGAAGGCCGGCGCCGACGCCGCGATCACGCAGTTCTTCTTCAACCCCGACGCCTACTTCCACTTCGTCGACGAGGCGCGCAAGCGCGGCGTCGACCAGCCCATCGTGGCCGGCATCATGCCGATCCACAACTACGCCAAGGTGGCGCAGTTCGCGGCACGCGACGGCATCGAGATCCCGCGCTGGGTGACGCTGAAGATGGAGGGCTACCACGACGACGCCGCCAGCGTGCGCGCCTTCGGACTCGAAGTCGTCGCCCGCCTGTGCGAACGCCTGGTCGCCGGCGGCGCGCCGGCCATCCACTTCTACACGCTCAACCAGAGCGCCCTGACGCTGGACCTGTGCCGGCGGCTGGGCTGGTTGAAGGCACCGTCGGCAGAGAACCGATAGCGACAGGCAGTCTGAGACACCGGGCGAGACTTCAGAGCCCCTCCACCGCCCGGCCGCGTTCAACCAACCAGGCCTTGCTTTGCTCGAAGCTGGGCAGCGCTCGCTCGATCCGACGCCAGTACTCCGGTGTGTGATGGGGCTCGTGCAGGTGCGCCATCTCGTGCACCACGACGTACTCGGCGATCGACGCCGGCAGCAGGATGGTCTTCCAGTGGAAGTACAGCCACCCGCCCTTGCCGCAGGACCCCCAGCGGTAGCCCAGGTCCTGAACCCGCACGCCAGCCGGTAGCACTTCCATCCTCGCAGCGTATTCCTGCACCTTGCCCGACAGCCACGGCCCGCCGCGCTCGCAGTACCAGCGGATCAGGTGCTCGCGCCCATCGCGCGCCAGCGCCTTGGGCATGACAAAGCGCCCCCCGACCAGCTTCACGGCGGCGTCGGATTCCGCCACGAGCCGCAGCCTGTAGGTCCGCCCCAGGTAGGCAAAGCCCTCGCCGTCCACGAACTCCTTGCGCGGCGTCTGGTGGCCAAGAGCCTCCTTGCGTGCAAGCTGCTTGTAGACCCACATGCGCTTGCGCTGCACGAAGTCGCGAAGAGTGGCGTCGGGCACCTCGGGCGGAGCCGACAGGATCAGCTCACCACCGCGGTCCACGGTGATCTCCAAGACACGCCGGCGGTCGCTGCGCCGCACGTCGAACCGCAGGTCGTTGACGGTCAGCGTGCTCATGCCTTCATCAACCGATGATGGTTCGCCCGCGCCAGTTCCATCAGCTTGTCCACCAGCGCCTCGATCTGCGGCGTCGGCATCAGCCGTGATGCCATCAGCAACTCGAAGATCCGCGTGTTCAGCGCATCCTGCGCAGGCTGCCGGTTCGGACGCCAGAAGTTGGGCACCAGCTCGGCCGAGATCGTGTCCACGACATCCACCGTCAGGTCCACCAGCTTCTTCCGCTCTGCATCGGTGATCGCCCGGTCACCGGCTGCGGTGTCCACCATCAGCCGCAGGAAGGGCCCGTAGTGCTCGGGCAGGTCGGGCAGTCGGTCGTCCGGTGCCACATGCCCGGCCTTGATCTCGTCCACCAGCCCCTGCAGCGCCTTGCTCAGTTCGTCCCACTGCTCGCCCAGCTGGGCCAGCACATCACGCAGTCGCTCGCTCAGCTTGCGGTAGGCGACCGGGTCCTGGTCCAGGTGCTCGCGGATGTGGGCCCGGATGGCGTGCTCCATCTCCGAAGCCTTGGCCCGGTCGTTGGGCTCGCGGGCCAGCTTGCTGCCGAAGTCGGCATCGGTCAGCGACACCGGCGGGATCCTCGGGTCCACGCCCATCGACACGACATGGTCGTCGATCAGCTTGCGCACTTTGGCGCCCACGTCCTTGCCCAGCACCGGCGTGTCGCGGTAGCGGTTGCGGGCGCGGGCGTAGATGAAGGCCAGCTTCTTGGCGTCGGGTGCGAACGGCAACCCCTCGGGCCGCGGCAACACCACGTCCAGCGTCGTCAGGAACGCCTTGAGCTTGACCGCGAACTCGGCTCGCAGCCGCTCGTCGGCCAGCGCCTCGACGCAGGCTTCGGTGTCCGTCAGGCTGTCGATGCCGCGGCTGCGGAACAGGTCCACCACGCGCAGGTGCCGGTCGCGCAGCACCGGGATCTCGTCCTTCAGGCTCTGCAGCGCGCCGTCGATGTCCTCGTCGGCATAGACGTTCAGTGCCTCCTTCAAGTGGTGCGCCAGACCGTAGTAGTCCACCACGATGCCGAACTGCTTGCCGTGGCCGGTGCGGTTCACGCGGGCGATGGTCTGCAGCAGCTCGGCCTCGCGGATCGGCCGGTCCAGGTACATCACGCCCTCGATGGGCGCGTCGAAGCCGGTGAGCAGCATCGACTTGACGATCAGGAAGGCCAGCGGGTCGGCCTTGGCCGGGTCAGCGTGCAGCAGCGGCTGCTTGAACCGCTTGATGCGCTGCTCCTGCGCGGCGCTGTCGGTCCACTGCTTCCAGGCCGGGTCGTCGTTGTTGCCGCCCGAGATGATGGGCGCAAACTCGACACGCGCCAGCACCTCGCGCCAGCGCCAAGCCTGCACCTGGGCCTGCACGGCAGGCGGCCGTGTGCACAGCGCCACGTCATCCAGAGCCTTGTCTTCGGGGCTCAAGCCTTCGGCTTCGGCCAGCAGTTCGTCGCGCGCGGCGACAAAGGCATCCAGGTAGCGCACCACCGCCAGCCGGCTGTAGGCCACCACCTGGGCCTTGAAGCCGTTGGGCAGGATGTGGGTCACGTAGTGGCGCAGCATGTCCCGCGCCTTGTCGCGGATGAGGTCGGGCGCCTCGAAGATCTGGCCCTTGGTGGCGTACTTGGCCTTGATCGCCTCCAGCGCCTCGGGCGTGTGCTCGCGGAACAGGTCCTCGAACAGATCGTCCAGACTGGCACCGTCCTTCACTGCGCCATGCGCCGTGCGACCCTCGTACAGGATCGGCACGATGGCGCCGTCGGCCTCGGCCTCGCGGATCGTGTAGCGGTCGATGAACTCGCCGAAGATGGCGTGCGTGCGCTTCTTGTCGCCCATCAGGATCGGCGTGCCGGTAAAGCCGATCCGCGCGCAGTTGGGCAGCCCGGCCAGCAGCGTGGCCTGCAGGTCACCGGCCTGCCCGCGGTGGGCCTCGTCCACCATCACCAGAATGGCCTCGTCGTCGTTCAGCAACTCGGCCAGGTAGGGGCCGGGCGCGGGCTCGCGCACGGCCACTTTGGGCAGGTCCTCAGCCTTCAGGCCGGGCTCACCGGCTGCGTCACCGCCGCGCTGCTTCTGGATCATGCCGAACACGATGTCCGGCCCCTGGCGACGCAACTGCCGCTTCAAGTCGTCGGCCGAGGTGGCGCGCAGCACGTTCTGGCCGGTCAGCGTCGCGGTCTCGGAGAGCTGGCGTTCCAGGTCATGGCGGTCGGTCACCACCACCACCTTGAAGCGGCGCAGCAGCGCGTCGGTGCGCAGCTTGCGCATCAGGAACACCATCGTCAGGCTCTTGCCCGAGCCCTGGGTGTGCCAGACGATGCCACCGCGCCGGTCGTGCTCGCCGTCTTGGCGCCGGGTCTTGCCGGTGCGCAGGCGGTGGATGGCGCGGTTGACGGCACGGTACTGCTGGTAGCGGCAGACCGACTTCACCGTCTGCCCGTCGGCGGCCATGAACAGCATGAAGTGCCGCACCACGTCCAGCAGGTTGGCCTTCGACAGCAGGCCGGCCACCAGACGCTCCTGCTCGGAGAGTTGGGCCTTGCCCAGCGCGGCGGCCACCTCGGCCTCGGTGCCCAGGCCGTCGGTGCCGACCA
>Ga0315902_10004930_pt1 | contig 18990 bp, 17 predicted proteins | sample LakEriMetagenome_9_FD_203523 | JGI IMG/M metagenome (GOLD analysis project Ga0315902, IMG submission 203523) | Freshwater fungal communities from buoy surface, Lake Erie, Ohio, United States - Buoy 12 MA117 | ecosystem: Environmental > Aquatic > Freshwater > Lake > Lake biofilm | place: USA... | reverse complement strand
GGCGGACGAGGGCGCAGCCGACATGAAGCGGCGACATGAGCCTGGCTGGGGCGCCAGGCGGATTTCGTCGGAGGCAGGGCTGGCGGCGATTTCATCCTGTTCCGATCACCGATGCACAACGCGCAAGCTTTGCGGCGCGACTGAATTGCAGCGGGCGGCGACCTGGACCAAGGCCTCTGTCATCGTCCGACCCGGAAAACTGCGAGCCCAGGAGGCTGGCAGCCTTCAGCATGTCGTCCCGCTCAAGACGCGTCTCGAAGGGTCGCCACCCCTCCCCCTGGCGGCGCCATCAAGCTTCCGCCCTCAGAGCTCCGCCTCCGGGAGCGCCGACCAGCGAAGATTCGAGACCTCCTTGCTCGCCGGGGATCTCTTCTGCGCCGGTGGACGTTTGCGGAGCACATCTCTACGAACAGGGTCTGCGGATGGAGGCGGGCATGAACGAAGAGACGCTCCTGCGCGAAAAGATCCGCAAGCTTGAGGCACTCTTCGCCGGCGCGGGCACTCCCGGCGAGAAGGATGCCGCAGAGGCCGGGCTCGAGCGCATCCGTGCGCGCCTCGCCGAACTCCAGACCAGTGATCCACCGATCGAGATGCAGTTTTCCCTGTCTGACCCGTGGACCCGAAAATTGTTTCTCGCGCTGTGCCGACGCTATGGCCTGAAGCCGTATCGCATCCCCCGGCAACGAATGACGACGGTCATGCTGCGCGTTCCCAGGAAATTTCTCGATCAGGTTCTCTGGCCGGAATTCAAGGAGCTCAGCGCAGCTCTCAGGCGCTATCTCGATGAGGTTACAACGCGTGTTATTCGCGAGGAGGTTCACCGCGACACAAGCGAAGCTCGCGAAGAGCAACAATCGCTTCTGACACCCTGACTGGCCGGCGCCAGTTGGCAGTGGGCAGGCGCTGGCAATGGACTCGCGCCAGCCAGACCACGCCGCAGCTCACAGCCCCGCCACAAGGCTTTTGGCGAACGTGGCGGGGTTCCGCCTGATCCGGCCATGACCATGGCCGCCATCGACCGAGGGGCCCCTTACGTCTCGATTCGGGAACTCAACGCGGACGACAATCGCAGCAGGGCCGCGCAGGAGCGCCCGGAGCAAAAAGGCGGCCCTCGCCCCTGGAATTGCCTGAGCAATTGTCGCCGCTTTGTCGATGAGCCATGTTCGCAGTCATGACCAGCGCCGACAATCCGGACCCCTTCGATTTCAACGCGCCGCGCGCCTGGCGCGTCACCATCACCATCGCTGATATTGCCCCGCCGATCTGGCGCACCTTGCTTGTTCCGGAAAGCTTCAATTTCGCACAAATGCACGAACTCATCCAGGCCGCGTTCGGCTGGACCGATTCCCATCTGCACCAGTTCATTGTCGGCGGCCTTGTTGTCGGCGCACCGGAATTCGACGATCACGACATTCTGGATCATCTCATCATTGACGCTGAAAAGGTCCGCCTGTCCGATCTGAATTTCTATCACGTCGACGCACCAGAAATCCTTTACGAATACGATTTCGGTGACAGCTGGCTGCACGCAATCGCTTTTGAACGCATCGTCCCGATGGTGAAGGGCGATGCCTATCCGCAGCTCGTTGACGGCGCCCGCGCCCGCCCCCCGGAGGATGTCGGTGGGCCGCCTGGGTATCAGGAATTTCTGGAGGCCTGGCGCGATCCAGAGCACGAAGAGCACAAGCACATGCGCACCTGGGCCGGGCGCAGATTCGATCCGGAGACGTTTGACATCGAGAAAACGGAAAAGGCGATCCGCTCTGCGCTCCGTCGCTGCAAGGGCGGCTACCGGTTCAGGCCCGAGCGGTGAAAACGAACCCGACCACATCAGCTTTCGCTTACCGGACATGAACTCTGTCGCGCGGCAGTCAGACGCGATTGGCCGCTTGACAGCTTCCGGAGCGCATGTCGCGAGGCGCAGCAGGACTTCACCCTCTGTTCGCGCGCCTCGCAGGGCGATCGCGGGATGTGACACACCTCGCTGGATCGAGTAATGTCGGAAGGCGCGCCGCGTTCCCAGCGGCAAACTGCCCCTTGCTTCATTCCATACGTCTATGGACGCCAGCAGGCTTCGCAGCATCAGCTTGGCATTACGGCCAGTTGGGGATGAGCCGCAGATTATCGCGCGCGCCTCCCCTCGCCGATCTCTCGTAGCCGGCAACGCCAAAAGCGCGCCGAGCGCGGGAGCCCATCAGCCCGTTGGGCATGACCTCGGCGAGGACAGGCCAGTAGGCGTCGTCATGACGCTTCTGAATGGCTGATCCGCAGTGGCACAGCCCATCACCGGCGCCCTTGCCCGATCCTCGCGCGGGCTTGTATCTGGCAGCGCCCTCCAGCGGAACGCCCGCGACAGCAACCGACCCCGCCGACCGCGCCACGGGTGCGCGCTGACCCTGGCGGTCCGCGCACCCGAAGCGCTCCGTCAGCGAAGTCACCCCCCGCCGTGGAGGCTCCCGTGCTGGCGGGGCTTCGTGCCGCTCGCCTCGCAGCCGGACCGAGGTTGCGATCGTGGCGTCGAAAGCCCAATCTGCAGATATTCGCTTGCCTGGCCCGCAAGTGAACAGAGCTGGTCCCCCGGGGCGCCAGGCGCCTCACGTGAGGCGAGACGGCCGGCACCGGCCAACGCTTTCCTTTTGCCTCGTTCGCCGTTTGTGCTAAACAGCGTCGATGGTCGACCCAAGGCCCATTTCCGAGGCAGGGACCGATTTCCTCGCCCTCTACCGCCAGGCCTTTGAGGCGTTCGGCGCATCGGCGCTTTGGAACAAGACGCGCATCGAAACCCCCTCCCCCGAGCATGCCCTGGTGATCGCCAGGGCGCTGCGGATTGAGGGCGACAAGCGTGCCCGCCAGCTGGCTGAGGACATCGAACAGGCTGTCAGGGCCGCGCCCCGTGCCGCTGAGTAGCCTGCAGACCGAGGCGCTTCAGCTTCTTGCTGGCGCTCGCGATCCGGAAAGCTATGTCGCCGGCTCGACACCCCTGAACATATCAAGTGCGCGCTATTCCGCCGATATCGACATCTTCCATGATCGTGCCGAGCGCGTCGCGATGCAGGCCTTGTCCGATGCATCTTTGCTGACAGCGGCAGGCTTTACGGTGACATGGCTGAGGCAGACGGCCTTCATCCATGCGGCGACGATCGCCAGAGGCGGGGAGCAGACAAAGCTCGAATGGGTCGGCGATAGTGATTTCCGGTTTTTTCCAGTCATCCGCGATCCACTCTTCGGCTATCGCCTCCATCCCATCGATCTCGCCATAAACAAGCTGTTTGCCGCCGCCGGTCGCAGCGAACCGCGCGACATCTACGATCTGATGGTCATCGATGAGACTGTAGCGCCCTTAAGCGTGATTGTGTGGGCGGGCGTCGAGAAATCGCCCGGCTTTACACCCGAAGGTCTTGTCGCCGAGGTGCGGCGCAACCTGCTGCATCCGTTGAGCGCCTGGCAGGAAGTTGCTTCGGACTCACCGCTGGATCCCAGAGTGATCACAGAGAAAGTGCGCGTTGCCCTCGACGCGGCCGAAGGGTTTGCAGCGCGCATGCCCACCGACAGATTGGGGGTCGTGTTTCTCGATCGTGAGGGCCGCATCGTTGAACCAGACCCGACACGTCTTGGCGATTTCGTCGCACACGCCGGCGAACGGCGCGGACACTGGCCCTCAAGCCAGGAAATAGCGCAGGCCATGTTCGCACAATTTTACGGAACGGACGCCTCGTAGCTTGCAGCTGCGCAGTTGCACGTTGCGTCCACAAGGGGGCGCCCCGCCCGACGGGGACCTCCCCGGCCGATGACTCCCCGATCAAGGTCTCAATGCCGGCGCGATAGCGCCCCGCATCAGAGGCCGTGCAAGCTGGCTCAGCTCTGCTTCTTGAACTCTTCAGACTGCAAAAGGCTTCTCAGCATCGCCTTGCGGTTGCCTGTATCCTGGATGAACCGCAGATTGTCGGCAGCGCCGTTCGTGTCCGGGTCACGGCCAAGCGCGACACGATAGGCGCTCGCCAGGTAAGCCTCATCCGTGACTAACTGGTCAGGATTGCCATCTTTCTGGTCGGCCACCATGACGACGAAGGCGTGCGCAAGATCGACTCCTGTGCCGCCGCCGGCGTACCCGAACTCGCCCAGCCTCGATGTAATGCCCTCAGGACAGGCAGCACCAAGCCCATTCAGGCAAAACCGCTGCACAAGATCGGGATTGGCGGCAATGTCGACCGTCTCCGCGATGTTTCGTGCGTACTCCGTAAGGGCCTCGCCCTGCGCCGCCTCCGCCTTTGCCACCGCCTCCGCCGGATCGCCACCACATCCAGAAAGGAGGATCATTGTTCCGACAAGAACTGTCAAAGATGACCGACGCATATGCGCTCCATGTATCGCCGAACAACGTCTCGCCATTTAACCCGAGATGCCAGAACGATCAACGAACGAGCTTCGTCACAAACGCCCGCCCTTACAGTGACTCTCAGCCGAACGCCGAGGCTGCTGCCGGCTGCGAAACTCCCGCCAGCCTGACGCAGGATGATCGACACCGTTTGGCGCGCAGCCGGCGACATCTGCTCCCCGTTCACGTCCAGAGCGTGGGGGAACTTCTTCGAGGTACACGCCTGGGCTACAGCTTAAACGCCCGATGCTCGGCGGCCCGGACGGACCTCGATGCGCGACAGGGCTGAGTGTCGGGCAAGCCTCGAGCTCAGGCGTTATCGGGCGTCACATGGCTACTGGTGGGAATTCTCTGAACATCCAGGGAGATGCCAGATCAGCCCCGCGCACGCGGCAGGGCGCGGAGGGGGTGGCGGGTTCGGGCAAGTGTACAGGTCTACCCTACCCGGTCCAATTCATGCGAACCGCCAGACGCAAAAGGCTGGCTGGTGCGCCAATCACGGTGGACACCCGAAACCGCCGCCTGTCGAAACCGCTGCCGTGATGGCGCAAGCTTTTCCTGCTATGTTGGAGCGATGCTCCGCGATCAAGCCATTCAGCTTTTGAGAGACAACCGCGCGAGCCTTGCTCGTCTCGGTGTTGCACGTCTTTTCCTCTACGGCTCCGTCGCACGAGACCATGCTTCGGCAGAAAGCGACGTCGATTTTCTGATCGAAGCCGGCGACGATCGCTTCTCGCTTTTCGATCTTATGCGCGTGCAGGATGAGTGTACGCGGCTCCTCGGCCATCGCGCCGAGGTACATGACTATCGTGGACTCGCGCGCGCACACGGATTCCGGGCGCGGGTGAGCGCTGATCTCGTCAATGTCTTTTGAGCCGCAGCGTGGAAGGTCGCAATCTCCAGCACGTGTGCTGGAGAGCGCCGTTCGCGTCGGCAAGCGCGCTCGCGAGCGTGTGAAAGACGACACGCTTGAAAGCTATCTCGCGAATGAAGAGCGTCAGGAGGCGGTCGAGAGGCTGTTGCTGCGGTTTGGCGAAGCCCTGAAGGCCCTGCCAGCGGGATTTCTTGCAGGTCGATGCGAGCATTGAGTGGGACAAGCCGATCCGCTTTCGCGACCTGGCAGCGCATTGGTACGAAGATGGGCTCGACCACCAGCTCATCTGGAACGTATTGCAGTACGATCTACCGCCGCTGATCGTCGTACTTGAATCGCACCTGAATAGTCTGGGCGCGGATTAGACCCCGCGCGGGGTTGCGTCTCACGGCGCCACCCTGCCGGTCGTTCGCGTCAACCATTTCTCCCGCCAGCCGCGCCCCGGGCGCGCGCTGACTCTGGCGGTCCGCGCGCCCGAAGCGCTCCGTCAGTGAATTTACACCACCTCAGTGGACGCTACCCGGAGCGTAACCCGACCAAAGATCTGTCGACGACACCTTCGTGGATCGATGCGCGAAGGCTCCGCTCCCTGAGTCGCGCACCAGCCTGCGTAGCATGACAGGCAGCAAATCGGCGCCGGGGCCTCCGGCGGAAGCACGGACAGCGGGGAAGCGGCCGTGTTTCGTTTGCCGCTCGTGGCGGGCCGACTTGATTTATATCCAGCACTGGACTAAACTTAGTCCATAGGAGCTCGCGATGACGACGGTGAACCTTCACGCCGCCAAGACCCATTTCTCAAGGCTTGTCGATGCAGCCGCAGCGGGCGAGGAAGTCATCATCGCCAAGGCCGGAAAGCCTGTAGCCAGGCTTGTGCCTTTCGCTTCAACTGAAAAGCGGCCCAAGCGGCACCTTGGCCTGCTAGCAGGACGGGCGGCCGTCCCAGGGGATTTTGACACGCCATTGCCGGACAGTGTGCTTGATGACTTTGAGGGTCCGTGAGTGCGCTTGCTCCTCGACACCCATATCCTGCTGTGGGCGTTGATTGAACCCACCCGATTGACCGACCAAGCTCGCTCCGTTCTCGAGGATCCTGCGCATGAGGTGTTGTTCAGCGCAGCCAGCATCTGGGAAATAGCGATAAAGCATGCCCTGGGCCGCGCTGATTTCAAGGTCACGCCTGACGCAATTCTGCATGCTGCATTGGAAAGCGGGTTTGCGGAATTGCCAGTCCGATCGGCTGCTGCGCTGAGGGTCGCGACGCTTCCGCCCCTTCATCGCGATCCGTTTGATCGGCTGCTCGTCGCCCAGGCCATGACCGAGCCGGCCATTTTCTATACCGCGGATGAGACGCTTCAAGCATACTCGGATCTGGTCGTTCGCGTCTGAGAGGCGCCACCAGATCCCTGTCGCCTGTGACGACGACCAGCGCGACACAAGAAATCCCAGCCCCCAGACGACAATGGTCTCATCAGTCCCTGACAGGTGAGGCCCGATCGCTGGAGCGCGTTGCGCCTGCGCGCATGCGAGGGCGGCGAGCGCAAGGGGCTGGTCGCATTGCCAATGGCGCGCGAGACAAGCCGATGCTGACGCTGCAGCCGACAGTGATTGCGGCCGGCAATCCGGAGAAGCGAGCTGGTTCAAAAACCCGCCTGCAGAATAACAGCGACGCAAATCCAGCTATGCAGTCCGCGGAACCCGTTGAGAGAAACCTTGCCATCTCCGACATCGGGGCAGACAGCGGACGACTTGCTCCAAACGGCAGTCGTGCGATGCGCTAAGTTAGAGCAAGCCTTCAGACGGCGTCGTAAATCTCGTAGCGAAATCCATCGACGTTCTGGACCCGCCAGTTCTCGCCGAAATGGCTGAGCTGCTCGTTGAGCCAGCTGTCAGGCGGCAGCGCAAAGACATCGTGTGCGCTTTCCATCGCATTGCACATCTTGATTGAATGCATGCGATGGAGTTCTTCGACGATCTGCATCCTGCGCTGCTGCTCGGATTGAACGACGCCGGCGCCTTTCAATTGTCGTCTTTTCTGAAAGGCAGTCAGGCGCGGCGCGCCCTTGAAAAAATGCGTCAAGGCGACGGCAAATTCTGATGAAGCTGTCATTCGATTCCCCAATCCAACGAATTCAGTCGACCATCGGCATCGCGTCCAGACAAGCGAGGTCGTGCGTCCGCGCTTGTGCGCAATTCAGGATGATCGATTGTGTTGCTCTCAGGACAACATCATTGGCGGGGCAGGCATCGGTCGGCAGATCGCCCGAGAGAGGAGGCAAGCTCCGCCTGCCGCAGTCGCCATCTCGGGCCAGGCCGCGTCGCATCGATTTGGTGCGACGAATGAATGGCTGTCACGGAAACAGCTTGTGACGTGCATGCGGCGGTCAGCGCGATGCCGCGCAAGACGTACCAGGATGAGAGGCTTAGTGCTGGCTCTCCGGCGTCGTGACCCGGAGGCCTTCAAGATCGTCGCGGATCTTGATCTGGCAGGACAGGCGCGAGGTCTCCCGCACATTCTCCGCGAAATCGAGCATGGACTGCTCCATGGCGGAGGGCTTGCCCACCTTCTCGGCAAACGCCGGATCGACATAGACATGGCAGGTCGCACAGGCGCAGGCGCCGCCGCAATCAGCATCAATGCCGGGCACGTTGTGCTTGATGGCGGTCTCCATGACCGTCATGCCATTCTTGCCCTCGACGGTCCGCTCTGTTCCGGACGCGTCCACATAGGTGATCTTCGGCATGGGCTTCCTTGACTGCGAACCGCTAGCTCGACGCGCGCGCGCCGATGTCCTTCATGGAGATGGATTTATCCACTAGTTCGCCGGGCGCAACCTTCGCTTTCGCCGCAACCAGCTTCTTTCCGACAACAAACTCGGGAGGGGAATTGACCGCATCCACGGCGATGATCCGGCCTTCCTTTAGGTAAAACACCGCGAATGCCCGTGTTCCGGGGTCCCCGCGCACGACAGTCTGGTCCGCGCCCGTCCAGAGCCCGGCTGTCTGCAGCTTGAGATCGAACTGGTCGGACCAGAACCAGGGCGCCTCGATCTGCGGCGGAGGCACACTCAATATGGCCGCAGCCGCAAGTTTTCCGCCCTCGATGGCGTTGTGGACCGACTCCAGCCGCCCTTCCCGTCCGTAATGGACCAGCGGCCGCCAGGCGACGTCGCCAGCAGCGAACACATCCGGATTGCTGGTCCGCATCGCCTCGTCCACGACAATCCCATTGCCGCAGACCAGCCCCGCCTCTAGGGCCAGCTCAAGATTGGGCAGAACGCCAACACCCACCAGCACGAAATCTGCCGGCACGATCTCCCCGCCTGCCAGCCGGACTCCCGAAACCGAGCCGATACCCTCAAACCCCTCGATCCGGACCCCGAGGCGGACATCCGTCCCGGCCTCACGATGGATGCGCGTATAGAAAGCGCCGATCTCAGGCCCGGCGACACGCGACAGCACTTGCGGCATCGCCTCAAGCACCGTCACCTTCATCCCCAGCTGCGCGCCGACCGCCGCCGCCTCGAGGCCGATATAGCCAGCGCCCACCACCACCAGCCGGGCGCCCGCCACTGCCGCCTGCCTGATCTGGTCGACATCCGCCAGCGTCCGCAACTCGCTGACGCCCCGAAGGTCAGCCCCCAGCAACGCCAGCTTTCGCGGACGCGCTCCGGTTGCGATGACGAGCTTGTCCCAGGCGAGTGTGCGACCACTTGCAAGCGTCACATCATGATTGCCAAGACTGATGGCAGTCGCCGCATCGCCGGTGACGAGGTCAATCCTGTGCTCGGCGTAATACGCAAGCGGCTTCAGGAACAACCGCTCCGCATCCATCTCACCCTTGAGATAGGCCTTCGACAGAGGCGGTCGCTGGTAAGGCGGCGCCGGCTCATCGCCAACCAGGGTGATCTCGCCTGCAAAGCCGCCAAGCCGCAACGAATAGGCCGCCTGCCCGCCTGCCTGGCCAGCGCCGATGATCACAACGCGCTGTGGGGCGCCTGACATGCCTTCGTCCCTCGACCTGATGCCGGGCGTCATAGCATGGTCGCTCCACGAAAACAGGCATGGTACAGCGCCCGAAATGCCGATCCGCACCCTATCCCTGCCGCTCCCCGGCGAGGCCGACACCGCAGCCCTCGGCGAGCGGCTGGCCGAGCACGCCCGCCCGGGCGACGTCATCGCGCTCCACGGCGATCTCGGCGCCGGCAAGACCACGCTCGCACGCGCGCTGATACGCAGCCTCGCCGGCCCCGAAACGGAAGCACCCAGCCCGACCTTCACCCTGATCCAGACCTACCAGACGCCCGGCCTGGCGATCTGGCATTTCGACCTCTACCGCCTGAATGACCCGCGTGAGGCCCGCGAGCTTGGCATGGAGGAAGCTGTGGATGGGCTTTGCCTCATCGAATGGCCCGAAAGGCTGGGCCAGTATCTTCCATCCGCACGTCTGGAAGTTCGGCTATCCTTCGCCGGCGACGGGCGAATCGCCCGACTAGAAGACCTTTATGACTGGAGTTCCCGGCTCGATGGCGACTGGCGCCCAACCCCATGAATAACAATCTGCGTTCGAGCGAAATCCAGGAATTCCTGGACAAGGCCGGCTGGGGCGGGGCCGCGCGCACGCCGCTCAACGCCGACGCCTCGACGCGCCGCTATGAACGGCTGCGCCGCAAGACCGAGACGGCCATGCTGATGGACGCCCCGCCGCTCGAATCCCAGCCCTGCCCACCCACTGCGGATGAAGACGAACGACTGCGCCTCGGCTGGAACGCCGTCTCGCGCCTCGCCGCCTCGCGCGTCGAAGCCTTCGCCGCCGTCGCCGGCCATCTCGCCAATCTCGGCCTCTCCGCTCCCGCCCTGCTCGACTACGACACCTCGCGCGGCCTCGCCCTGCTCGAAGACCTGGGCGACGATCTCTTCGCCGACGTCATCCGCCGCGGCGGCGACGAGATCGCGCTCTACACGGCAGCCGGCGACACGCTGGCAGCCGTCCACCGCGCGCGTCCACCCGTCGTTCTGCCCTATCGCGGCGGCGAGTGGCCCGTGCTCACCTACGACCACCTCGCGCTATCTGCGAACCTGGACCTGTTCGTCGAATGGATGCCGCAGCGCGACCTTGCCATGCGCATGAGCGAACAGACCCGCCTGCGCTGGGAACGCGTGCGCGAGAACCTGATCGGCAAGACGGAAGACTATCCCCGAGCCCTGATCCTGCGCGACACGCATGCCGAGAACCTGCTTTGGCTGCCGCATAGAGGCGGTTTGGCGCGCGTCGGCCTGCTCGACTTCCAGGACGCTGTCGTCGGCTGGGGCGAATGGGATATGTCGATGCTGCTGCACGATGCGCGGCGCGATGTCTCGCCCGAAGCGCGCGAAGCGGCGAGCCGCGCCTATCTCGACGGCATGGGCGTCACCCGCGCCGCGTATGACGAGCGTCTCGCCGTGCTGGGCGCGATGAACGTCATGCGCATCATGGGAATCTTTGCGCGCCTCGTCACGCGCGACAGGAAACCCCGCTACGACGAATTCCAGCCGCGCCTCCGCGGCCTGCTCAACGACACGCTGAGCCACCCCGCGCTCGCCGAAATGCGCGACTTCGTAACGGCCGTGGCGCCGCATCTGCTGGTCGCCGCATGAGCAGGATCAGCACCGCCATGCTGCTCGCGGCGGGTCTCGGCACGCGCATGAAGCCGCTTACCGACACGCGCCCCAAGCCGCTGATCGAGGTCGGCGGCCGCACACTCGTCGATCGCGTGCTCGATAAGCTTGTCGCGCAGGGCGTTACCCGCGCCATCGTCAACGTGCACTATTTCCCGGACATGCTGGCGACGCACGTGCTCCAGCGCACCGACATCGAGATCATCATCTCGGACGAGCGCGACGAAGTGCTGGAGACCGGCGGCGGCGTCATCAAGGCGTTGCCGCTGCTGGGCGATGATCCCTTTTTCGTCATCAATACAGATGTCACGTGGGCGACCGCTGGAGACTCCACCTTCAGCGACATGGCCGCCACTTACGATCCCGCCCGCATGGACGCCCTGCTCCTGCTGGCGCCGATGGAAAACACGCTCGGCTTCCGCGGCCCCGGCGATTTCTATCTCGCGCCCGACGGCCAGGTCGAACGCCGTGGCGACCGCGCCACAGCGCCCTATGTCTTCGCCGGCACGCACATCACCCGCGCTGAGTTGCTCCGCAGCTACGAAGCAAAGCGCTTCTCCGCCAATATCTACTGGAACACCTTCGCATCGCGCGGGCGGCTGTTCGGGACGGTGATGAACTCGTTCTGGATGCATGTCGGCGACCCCGCCGGCCGCGACGAAGCCGACGCAAAACTAAACCTGATGGGACCAGGCGCGTGAGCGCCGCCTCGCTTTTTGCCGGGGGGCAAAAGGTCTTCACCCTTCCGCCCTCCTCTGCCTTCCTTGACGAACTTGCCCGCGGCCTCGTCGCCGCAACCGGCGCGCGCAACAATCCCGAAATCCTGGCCGACGCACTGATCTTCACGCCCAACCAGCGCGCGGCGCGCGGCCTCGCTCTCTCGCTCTACAACGCGATGGATGGAACGCTTCTCACCCCGAAAATCCGCCCGCTCGGCGATATCGAGGAAGAGGATGGCCTCGCGGCCTTCGGCCCCGACGCACTCGACCTGCCGCCAGCCCTTTCCCCTGCCCAACGCCGCGGCGCGCTCGCGCGCCTGATCCAGGCATGGCGCTTGAAAGCGGATGGTGAAAGCCTGCCGCCAGCCTCGCTGCTTGCCGCCGCAGACGAGCTGGGCGCGCTGATCGACCAGGCCTCCATCGTCGGCGGCGTCGATTGGACGAAGCTTGAGTTGCTCGCCGGCGAACTCGCGCCGCAACTCGCTCAGCACTGGCAAGTCTCCGCCGACTTCCTCGACATCGTGATGAAGGCATGGCCGCAGCACCTGCACGAGATCGGCTATTCCGATCCGCAGGCCCGCCGCCTCGGCGCCGCCGAAGCCATCGCCGCGCGCTGGGCGAAGACCCCGCCGCAACATCCTGTCGTCGTCGCAGGCTCTACGGGCGCAGGCGCCGCCACGAGGCGGCTGATGCAGGCCGTCCTAACGCTGCCATTGGGACTCATCGTCTTCCCAGGCATCGATCCCGATCTCGACGCGAAGGGCTGGGCCAATGTGGCGGACGCCGCCAGCCACCCGCAGAACACGCTCGGCGCAACGCTGGCCGCGCTCGGCCTGAATCCGCATGACATCCAGCCCTGGCCCGTCGAAGCAGAAACCGCACGGCAGCGCGCCCGGCGCCGCCTGATCAGCGAAGCGCTCGCGCCGGCCATCGCAACGCGTGACTGGAACGAACGCCTTGCGGCACTGGCCGCGCCATCACAGCCGCGCGATCTTGTGACGGAAGCGTTGCACGGCCTCTCGCTTGTCGAGGCCGAAGACGAAAGCGAGGAAGCGCTGGTCGCCGCGTTGCTGCTCCGCGAGACGCTTGAGACGCCCAGGCAGACGGCAGCCCTCGTCACGCCAGAAGCTTCACTCGCGCGTCGGACCGCCGCCATTCTCGAACGATGGGGCATCGACATCGCCCCCTCGGCCGGCAGCCCCCTCTCACGCACGGCGCCGGGAAGCCTGCTCCTGATCCTCGCGCGCTGGATCGCAAGGCCCGCCGACCCGGCTCTCCTGCTGGCCGTGCTCAAGCATGAGTGCGTGCTGCTGGGCCGCGACCCCGAGGCATACCGCACCATCGTCAGCACAATGGAACGCGCAACGCTGCGCGATCCACCACGATCACCGACACTCGAGGCGCTGGCGAAGCGCCTCGCCACGCTCGAACGCCCGCAGCCCGAAGCGGCGAGCCTCATTACCGAACTCGACCAGCTCCACTATCTCGCCAACCCACCCTTCACCGACGAACTGATCGACGGTGCAGCGGCCGCCGAATCCCTCGCGCGTCTCGCCGAAGCGCTCTGCGCCACGCCGACGGTTGAAGGCGCACGCATCTGGTCCGGCAAGGCCGGCGCGATGGCGGCGCAATTCATCGACAATCTCTCGCAGCTTTCGACGTCCATGGGCCGGATGCAAGCGGGCGCATTCCCTGACTTCGCCGAGTCCGTAATGCACCGCATGGTCGCCGCCCCCGACGCGCCCGAACACCCCCGCATCGCCATCTTCGGCCCGCTGGAAGCGCGCCTGCAGCGCCGCGACCGCATGATCCTCGCCAGCCTCAACGAAGGCGCCTGGCCACGCGCGGCCACCGCTGACGCCTTTCTCAACCGCACCCTGCGCAAGCGCCTGGGCCTGCCCGACCCCGACGAACGCATCGGCCTCTCGGCGCACGACTTCTCGCAGATGGCCAATGCGCCCGAAGTCATCCTGCTGCGCGCCCGCCGCGTCGACGACAAGCCCGCCGTCGCCTCGCGCTGGATCTGGCGCCTGCGCACGCTGGCGGCGGGCGGACTGGGCGGACGCACAGCCGCGGATGACACATTGAAACCTGCGGCCGACGCCGACCCCATCCTCTGGGCGCAGGCGCTCCGCAAGCCCGGCAAGGTGATGCCGGCAAAGCCGCCTGCACCGACGCCACCCGTCCTCTCACGCGCCCTCGACAACTTCTCGCCCAGCCGCGTCGTAACTCTGATCCGCGACCCCTATGCCGACTACGCCCGCCGCGTCCTCCGCCTCAAGCCGCTGCGCGGCGTGGGCGAAGATGTCGACGCCCGCGAGCGCGGCACGGCCGTCCACGCCGCGATCGAGGGATTCGAAGGAGACGAGAATGAGAAGGCGCTCGGCGCGCTGATCGAAGGAGAACTCAACGCAGCCGGCGCGGCAGAAGAACTGATCCGTCTCGAAATGCCCCTCTGGGTTCGCGCCAGCGCGGCCTATGTCCGCTGGTCCGCCGAACGCGCTCCCCGCCGGGCCGACTTCGTAACGGAGGCAGAAGGGGAGATCACCTTCGACACGTCCGTCGGACCAGTGAGGCTCAAGGCCACGGCGGATCGCATCGACCTGATGAAAGACGGCACGATTGCGGTCATCGACTTCAAGACGGGCCAACCCAAGAAGGCAGCCCAGGTCGAGAGCGGCCTCGAACCACAACTCGCACTGGAAGCCGCCATCGCCGCCCGCGCGCCATTCCACAAGGACGGCCGCTCCATCGGCCCCGCCCCAACCTCCGAGCTGGTCTACTTCCGCATGTCGATGAGCGCCGAGACCGCCAAGGACGACAACGGCCAGCCGCTCGCCTTCAAGAACGGCACGACCGCGCAGATTGCCGAGGACGCTCTCGAAGGCCTCAAGGCGCTGATCGACCAGTATGCAAACCCTGCACAGCCTTACTACTCGAAGCCGCGCGTCGAATTCATCTGGACCGTGTCCGACTATGACCGTCTCGCGCGCCGCGCCGAATGGTCGGCTGACGAGGGGGGCGAGGAATGACGTCGCTCGACGCCAGAAACGGAGAGGATTGGCCGGAGTACAAAAAGGCGCAGCAGGGCCAGGCGCTCGCCGCCCTGCCCGATCACTCCGCGTGGGTCGAAGCCAATGCCGGCTCCGGCAAGACGAAAGTTCTCATCGACCGCGTCGCGCGCCTTCTCCTGCGCGGCGCAGAGCCCGATACGATCCTTTGCGTCACCTATACCAAGGCGGCCGCCAGCGAGATGCAGGCCCGCCTCTTCGACCGCCTCGGCGGCTGGTGTGTCATGGATGCGGACCAGCTCACGCAGCGCCTTTCCGAACTCGAAGGCCGCGATATCTCCGCGTACGGCCAGGACGACATCGGCCGCGCGCGCGAACTGTTTGCGAAGGCGCTCGAAACACCCGGCGGCCTGCGCATCGAGACCATCCACGCCTTCTGCGGCCGGGTCCTGCGACGCTTCCCCCTCGAGGCCCGCCTGCCGCCCGGCTTCACAGAACTGGACGACGCCGTCGCCGCTGACCTCTGGGACCTCTCCTTCCGCGCGATGGGCCGCCGGGTCGTGCGAGGCGACGCCGCCCTGATGGATGCCGCCCGCATCGCCGCCGAAGCTGGTGGCGGCAAAGGCCTCGACATCATTCGCGCGCTTCTTCCGCGACGCGCCGCGATCCAGGCCTATATCGCGCGGGCGGGCGGCATCGACCACGCCATCGACACCCTGCGCGCCAGACTGAACGCGCCAGATGCATCCCCCGCCGAAACTCTCGAACACGCCATGGGCGCCGGCCTGCCGCGCAAGCCGCTTCAGCAGTTGCTCGGCCAGCTTCCAACAGCCAAGCCCACCGACGCCAGCCTCGCCGAGACCATCGCCTATGCCCTCTCGAACGCGCCCGCAGCTGATCGCTTTGCCGCCTACGCCTCGATCGCATTCACGGAAAAGGGCGAGCTGCGCAAGAAGGACCCCTACACGAAGGAAGCGCTGAAGGCCGCGCCCGCCGCAGCCCTGTTCTTCCAGATCAAGGACGCGCCCGAAGGCCACGAGATCAGGCGCATCCAGGAGATCACGCAGGCGCTCAACGCTGCGCGCCTGTTCGAACGTTCCTCCGCCATCCTCCGCCTCGCCGATGTGATGTTCGCCGACTTCGCCGATCGCAAGCGCGCCCGCGCCGGCCTCGACTTCGACGACCTGATCGAGACGACCGCCAACCTGCTCACGCGCGCCTACGCCGCAGAATGGGTGCTGTGGAAGCTCGACGGCGGCATCAGCCACATCCTCCTGGATGAAGCGCAGGACACCAGCCCTGCGCAGTGGCGCATCCTCCGCGCCCTGACAGAAGACATCTTCGCTGGCGCCGGCGCCGTGCGCGATCATCTCCGCACGCTCTTCGTCGTCGGCGACCAGAAGCAGTCGATCTACTCCTTCCAGGGCGCCGACCCGGAACACTTCCTGATCGAGAAACAGCAATTCATCCTGCGGGCCGCAAGCGCCGAGCTCGGCTTCAAGCTGCCCGACCTCGCCATGTCATTCCGGTCCGCGCCGGAAGTTCTGGCCTTCGTAGACGAAGTCTTCGACACCAGCGTCTTCACGCCGGACTCGCCCTTCACGCTGAACCCGCCCGACGCCGCCAACCTGATGCGCCACACCTCGTTCCGGCGCGGCCATCCCGGCTCGGTCGACCTCTGGCCGCTGGAGCCAAAGGCAGACGCAGAACCCGCCCATCCGTGGGATGCGCCGCAGGCCATGGAGAATGAGGGCAGCGCCAAGGCGCGCCTCGCCGCCCGCATCGCGCGCTTTGTCCGCCACGAGATCGAGACCGGCGCCGCCGTCTGGGAGAGTGGCAAGCAACGCCCGGCCCAACCCGGCGACTTCCTAATTCTTGTGCGCGGCCGCACTGGCGGCCTGTTCGACGGCATCCTGCAGGCGCTCAAGCGCGAGAACATTCCCGTCGCCGGCGCAGACCGCATCAAGCTGCTCGACAGCCTCGCCGTGCAGGACCTGCTCAACCTCGCCCGCTTCGCCCTCTGCCCCGAGGACGACCTTACGCTGGCCGAAATCCTGAAAGGCCCCTTCGGCGCCTACATGGCTGGTAGCGAACAGAAATGGCTCGATGATGAGCACCTCTTCGCGCTCGCCAATCCCCGCAAGGGCCACCTCTGGCCCGCCCTGCAAGCCGCAACCGAGCCGCACTTCACGCCGATCCGCACCTTTCTCGAAGACGCGCTCGCGCGCCGCCACACGCCGCCCTACGAATTCCTCACCCATGCGCTCGAACGCGGCCAGGGCCTGCCTCGCCCCGGCTGGGAGCTGGTCCTCTCCCGCTTCGGCGGCCCGGCCCGCGAGCCCGTCACAGCGCTCATCGATCGCGCCGCCGCATTCGATGCCGACCAGCCACCCAGCATCCAGCTCTTCCTCAACGCCATCGAGCGCCGCGGCGGCGAGGTGAAGCGCGAACTCTCCGGGCCGCAGGGCGAAGTCCGCGTGATGACCACGCACGGCGCGAAAGGCCTTGAAGCCCCAATCGTCATTCTGCCCGACACCTGCTCCGCCCATCGCGGCGATCGCGACGGACTGTTCGTGACGGAAGACGGCGCTCCGCTCTGGGCCGGCAAGAAGGGCAATGACACGCAGCTCAGCGGCGAACTCCGCGCCATCGAGGAAGCGCGCGACCTGCGCGAGCATCGCCGGCTGCTCTATGTCGCGCTCACCCGCGCACAGGACAGGCTCATCATCTGCGGCGCCTTCGCGGGCCATGCCAAAGGCGCCGGCCACGCCGACACGTCATGGTACACCGTCTGCCAGGGCGCCATGACGCGCCTCGCCGGGTCAGGCCGTGTCACGGAGATCGAACAGGACGGCCGCACGATCCAGCGCTATGGCGTGTCTCCCGATCGGCTCGCGCCGCAAGCTCTGCAACCGCTCGCTGCGCCGGCGTTGCCAGCCTGGCTTTCCCAGACCGCGCCGCCCGAAACAGCCAGCCGCATCCTCTCGCCTTCCCGCCTCACCGCCGCCGCCGAGCCGCCGGTGATCTCGCCCTTCGGCGAAGGCCGCAAGGAACGCCTCCGTCGCGGCAGCCTGATCCACCTGCTGTTCGAAATCCTTCCCGGCCTGGCGCCCGCATCCCGTCGCTCCGCCGCCGAGAGCTTCCTCAAGCGCCAGCCGGATCTCAGTACCGAGCAACGCCGCGAAATGCTGAAGGCGGCGATGGGTGTTCTGGAAGATCCGCGCTTTGCCGCCGTATTCGGCCCCGGCGGGCGTCCGGAAGCTCCCGTGATCGGACGCCTGGGCGCGGACACCATCAATGGCCGCATCGATCGTCTGGTGATCACCGACACCGACATCCTGATCATCGACTACAAGACCGACCGCCCCGCCCCCGCTACCGTCGCGGGCGTCGGCGAGGCCTATGTCGCCCAGATGGCCGCCTACCGGGCCGTGTTGTCACAGCGCTGGCCGAATCGTCCCATCCGGTGCCTGCTGGTCTGGACAGATGGCCCCCTTCTCATGGAAATACCGCCCGCAGACCTCGACCGCGCACTCCAGCGTGTCTCCACGTGAACCGTTCGTTTAGCGGCGCTCTGTTTGATACCGCCCGGGCCGGCCCTACCTAGAGCCGACAGAACAAGGAAAAGCCGCCATGGCCGTCGCCTCCATCTCCGATGACAGCTTCGATACGGAAGTCCTCGCCGCCGGCACCCCGGTGGTCGTCGATTTCTGGGCGGAATGGTGCGGCCCCTGCAAACAGGTCTCCGCGCACTTCGAAGCACTCGCCGACGAGATGGGCGACAAGGTCAAGGTCGTGAAGATGAACATCGACGACAACCCGATGACCGCAGGCCGCTTTGGCGTCCGTGGTCTCCCGACCTTCATGATTTTCCAGAACGGCCAGGTCACTGCCACCCACCTCGGCGCCATGAACAAGACCCGCATGGTCGAGTGGCTGAAGGAAAGCGCGCCGTCAGTCGCGTAACTCTGGACCTCGCAGGACCAGTTTATGGACCCGCGCAGCACCCGCTGCGCGGGTTTTGCTATCTCGTACGCGCCAATCTGGCCGCTTGCCCTCCGCCCGCGTCCGGTGTTTCTGCCTCGCAGCAATCGCCCGACACCGGACCCGCACCATGAGCAGCCGCACGCCTCGCCAGTTCTTCAAGCCGCTGGCCATCGGCGCGCCTGAGCCGATGCGGGACCTGCCCGTGCGCCTCGAGCGCATGATCCACTTCGTACCGGGCCATAACGAGAAAGTCCGTTCCAAGACGCCCGACATGGCGGCAAAGGCCGATGTCATTCTCGCCAATCTCGAGGACGCCATTCCCTCGGACGCAAAGGACGCCGCCCGCGCCGGCGCCATCGAGATGGCGAA
>Ga0315902_10004929_pt1 | contig 18991 bp, 15 predicted proteins | sample LakEriMetagenome_9_FD_203523 | JGI IMG/M metagenome (GOLD analysis project Ga0315902, IMG submission 203523) | Freshwater fungal communities from buoy surface, Lake Erie, Ohio, United States - Buoy 12 MA117 | ecosystem: Environmental > Aquatic > Freshwater > Lake > Lake biofilm | place: USA... | reverse complement strand
GACAGCATCACCGTCTTCACCCCGGCCTGCTCGAGGTCCTGCGCCACCGGCGCGAGCAGCACCCGGTACAGGGCCTGAGCCGCAGGCAGCGGGTCCGACTTGGGGTCGCGCAGCAGCCGGCGCAACTGCACGATCTGCCGGTTCAGCTCGGCCGAGGCGATGGGCGCATTGCGCGCGAGCTGCACCCCGGTGGTGGTGAGCAGGAAATTGACGCGGTCGCCGGTGAGGTAGATCTGCAGCAGCGCGCTGCCCTCGCCCAGGCCCTTGAGGATGTCGCGCAGCTCGGCCAGCGCAGCCAGGCTGGCCTCGGCCATGTCGGCCGACCGTGCGGCCCCGCGCGAGGCGAAGTCGGCCCGCATCTCCGACAGGAAGCTCTCGAAGGCCTTGCGCGCCACCTCCAGGTCGCCGGCGATGGCCTGGCGCCGCGCGCGCTGCTCGGGGCTCAGGCCCTGCGGCTGGCCGGCCTGGCGGATGAGGCCCTGGTTCTCGGCGCCCAGGGCGGCCAGGCGTGCGCTGATCTCGGCGTAGCGGCGGGCCCACTCCTGCTCGGCCGCGTTGTAGCCGATGCGCGTGCGGCCCGGGTCCACGCGTCCGCTGCGCCGCACGAAGTTGAACTGCTCCTCCTCCTTGAGCATGTCCAGCACCAGCTGCGCCTCGGGCAGGCGTCCGGCATCGCTCAGCGCCGTGGCCAGGTCCTGGTAGAAGGTGGAGACCGACTCGGTGTAGGCCTGCAGCGCCTCGGTGCCGATGCGCGCCGCCTGCTCGCGCATCGCCTGCTGGGCGTTCACCGACTGCTTCATCAGCGCGATCGCCAGCGGCCGGTCGCCCTGCGCCAGGTGCATCTGCGCCAGGCCCGAGCGCACCAGGGCGGTATTGGGGTGGTCCATGCCGAGCGAGGTGGAGTAGGCCGCATAGGCCCGCTGCTGGAAGGGCAGCGCCTGGTCTAGCTGCCCCTGCGCGCGGTACAGCGTGGCCACATTGTTCAGGCTCGAGGCCGTCTCGGGGTGCAGATTGCCCAGCGACTTCTCGCGGATGGCCAGCGAGCGCAATTGCAGCTCCATGGCCTTCGCGGTCTGGCCAGCGCCGTAGAGGTTGCGCGACAGGTTGTTCAGCGCCACCGCCGTGCGCGGATGCTCGGGGCCGAAGGTCTTCTCGCGGATGGCCACCGCGCGTTCCAGCAGCGGAATGGCCTTCTCGAACTGGTTGAGCGCGGCGTAGGTCTGCGCCAGATTGTTCAGGTTCAGCGCCGTTTCCTCGTGCTCGGGGCCGAGCACCTTCTGCGACACCTCCAGCGCCCGCAGGCGTAGCGGCAGCGCCTTCTGGGGCTGACCCAGCCCGGTGTACACCGAGGCCAGATTGTTCAGGGCCCGGCCGGTCGAGGGGTGCTCCGGGCCCGAGTTCTTCTCGAACCAGGCCAGCGCCTGCTCCATCTGCGGCAGTGCCTTGTCGTACTGCGCCAGCGCGTGGTAGGCCAGGCCCAGGGCCAGCCGCATTGCTGCGGTGTCGCGGTCGTCCGGGCCGCGGGCCTCCAGCATGATCTGCAGCGCCCGCTCCCAGCTGCGCACCGAGGCGGCGTGGTCGGCCAGCAGCCGCTGCGCATTGCCCAGTTCGTCCAGGGCCAGAGCGAGGTCCGCGCTGCGCGCGCCGAACACGCGTTCGGCCACCGGCACCACCCGTTGCATGCGGGCCAGGGCGGCGGCCGGGCGGCCCAGCAGGACCTCCGCGGCCGCTACGCGGCCTATCGTGCGGATGTAGTCGGGGTGCTCGGTGCCCTGCAGCCGCTCGCGCAGGGCCTGGACGCGCTCGAAGTGCTGCAGCGCCACCGCGTGCTGGCCGAGTCGCGACAGCGACTGTCCGAGCAGCGTCAGCGCCGCAGCCGTCTCCACGCTGTCCGGCCCGTGCTCGCGTTGGGCGCGCGCCAGGGCCTGCTCGCCCAGCGTGCGGGCCGCGGCCAGACGGCCGTCTGAGATGGCCTGCCAGCCGCGGGCGACCAGGTCCGGCAGTGGCTCGGTTGCGCCAGGTGCCGGGGCGGATGCCGCGGCGGCGACCGCTGGCTGGTCTGACGCGCCGCCCGCACCCGGTGCGGTAGAGGGCGGTGTCTGGGCCGCGGCCAGCCCGGCGGCCAGTGCGAGCGGGGTGACTGGCGCGATCCACCCGATCAGGGCCCGGCAAAGGGCGGCGCCGCGCTTCGTTGCAGTCTTGGCCATGGGGAGCTCCGATAGAGGGCGCCCGGGCAAGGGTTTGCAGCGGGGCGACGGAATGGTATGCGAAGCCCCTTGTCGCCCTGACATCTTGCGGTGCCGGCCGTCTCTTGCCGGGTGGGCCATCCATCCGATCGCGACCCCGGAGCGGCTTTCCCGGCCGGAAAGGGTTTCCGCAATCTCCCGTGGCCATCCACCGAGCCCAAACGCAACATGCGCGACCCGATGAGCCAGGAAATCCCCGAATTCCCAGATGAACCCACGTCTGAAACCTCCGTCGACCGCACCGAGCTGGCCGACATCGCCGCCCGCAGCCTGGCCCTGCGGCGGTGGGAGCAGGCGCACCTTCCCACCGAGGCCTCGGTCCTGGGGTTCGACCTGTTCATGAGCCTGGCGCAGTGGGGCGCCGATGACGAGGGTCAGCGCGCCGGGCTGCTCAAACAGATCTACCTGGGCCTGCCCTACAGCGAGAAGGGCTTGCGGCTGCACCTGCGCAAGCTGGAAGCCGAGGGCTGGATCACCCTGCAGCGGGCGTCGCGCGGGGTGCAGTTCGAGCTGACCGACAAGTACTGGGAGGCGCTGGACCGCTATGTCCAGCAGTGGAGGCGGCACACGCAAGAGAGCAACTGAGGCAGGGTCAGGCCGTGGCAGGCCGATGGAAGGTCCGGACCACTGCTCAGGGACCGGAACCAAAGAACCAAAGACAACAGCGCCGGGCCCCGCCGGCCTGCCACGTCCCCCCATGACCCCACGACCCCCCTCGCTAAGATGCGGCGTTCATGCCCGCACCTCGCAACGACGCTCAGCCCGCCGCTGACTCTCTCAACCCTGCGCAACTCCAGGCCGTCCACCATCTGAACGGCCCCTGCCTCGTGCTGGCGGGGGCCGGGTCGGGCAAGACGCGGGTCATCGTCCACAAGATCGCGCGGCTGCTGCAGTCGGGCATGGAGCCGCGGCAGATCGCGGCCATCACCTTCACCAACAAGGCCGCCGCCGAGATGCGCGACCGCGCCAAGGCCCTGGTGGGTGCGCGCGCGGCCAAGGACCTGGTGGTCAGCACCTTCCACTCCCTGGGCGTGCGCATGCTGCGCGTCGACGGCCCGCGCATCGGATTGAAGGAGAACTTCTCCATCCTCGACAGCGACGACGTGCTGGGCGTGTTGCGCGATGCCGGCGGCACCACCGACGCCAAGACCGCGCGCGGCTGGCAGTGGGCCATCAGCCTGTGGAAGAACCAGGGGTTGAATGCTGCGCAGGCTGCCGGTGTCGCCAAGGATGATCTGGAGCTCACCGCCGCCAAGGTGATGCAGCGCTACGAAGAGCGCCTGAACGCCTACCAGGCGGTGGACTTCGACGACCTGATCGGCCTGCCGCTGAAGCTGCTGACGCACGACGAGGAGGCGCGCCGCAAGTGGCAGGACACCTTCGGCCACCTGCTGGTGGACGAGTACCAGGACACCAATGCCGTGCAGTACGAGCTGCTCAAGGCGCTGGTGGGCCCGCACACGCCGTTCACCGCCGTGGGCGACGACGACCAGAGCATCTACGGCTGGCGTGGCGCGACCATCGACAACCTCAAGCGGCTGCCGCAGGATTACCCGCGGCTGAAGGTGATCCCGCTGGAGCAGAACTACCGCTCCACCGGCGCCATCCTGCGCGCGGCCAACCACGTCATCGCGAAGAACCCCAAGCTCTTCGCCAAGACGCTGTGGAGCGAGTTCGGCGAGGGCGAGCCGGTGCAGGTGCTGGAGTGCGACGGCGAGGAGCACGAGGCCGAGCGCGCCGTGGCACGCATCAAGGCGCTGCGCGCCAGCGGCAAGGCACCGAACCTCTCGGACTTCGCCATCCTCTACCGCGCCAACCACCAGGCGCGCGTGTTCGAGCAGAAGCTGCGCGCGGCGCAACTGCCCTACAAGGTCTCCGGCGGGCAGAGCTTCTTCGACCGCGCCGAGATCAAGGACCTGTGCGCCTGGCTGCGCCTGCTGGTGAACAACGACGACGACCCCGCCTTCCTGCGCGCCATCACCACGCCCAAGCGCGGCATCGGCCACCAGACGCTGGGCAGCCTGGGCGAGTTCGCCGGCAAGTGGAAGACCAGCCTGTTCGAGGCCCTGTTCGCCCCCAGTCTGGGCACGGTGCTCAAGCCCAAGGCGGTGGAGTCGCTGCATGCCTTCGGCCGCGAGATCAACGACCTGGAGCACCGCGCGCGCCACGCCGAGGGTGCCGAGGCGGCGCGCGCCTTCCTGATGGACTGGCTCAAGGCCATCGGCTACGAGCAGCACCTCTTCGACGGCGAGGACAGCGAGAAGCTCGCCGCCTCGCGCTGGAGCAATGTGCTGGACTTCGTGGACTGGATCGCGCGGCGCTGCGGCGGCGAGATCACCCAGGAAGGCGGCACCTTCGAGACCGAGCGGCAGACCGTGCTGCAGGTGGCGCAGACCATCAGCGTGATCATCAGCCTGGCCGAGCGCGGCGCCGAGCAGGACGTGGTGACGCTGTCCACCCTGCACGCCGCCAAGGGCCTGGAGTGGCCGCACGTGATGCTGGCCGGCATCAACGAGGGCCTGCTGCCCTTCAAGGGCCCGGAGGAGGACATGACGCCGCAGCGTCTGGAGGAGGAGCGGCGCCTGATGTACGTGGGCATCACGCGCGCGCGCACCACGCTGGCCGTCAGCACCCTGCGCCGCCGTCAGCGCGGCCGCGAGACCGTAGCCGGCGTGCCCAGCCGCTTCATCGCCGAGATGAAGCTCAACGAGACGCAGGAGAAGGTGGACCCGCGCGAGCGGCTGCGCCGGCTGAAGGAACAGCTCGCCGCGCAGCCCGCACCGGCTGTCGGCGGCGACTGAAGGCGCTGGTGGCTCAGCGCCCCATGAGGAAGGTCAGCGGAATGTCCAGGCGCGCGGCCCAGGCGCGCTCGTTGTGGCCGGTGCCCTCGAAGACGCGGCTCATCACCTGGCCGGCGCCCCAACCGCGGTCGCGCACGATCTCGTCGACGAAGGATTGATAGGGGCCGTAGATGGCATCCAGCTCGGTGGTGCCGCGGTCCATGTACAGCCGGCGCGCGCCGGGCCCCGAACCCGGCGCGACAAGGCGGTCGCGCAGGTAGTTGAAGGCCGCCAGCGGCAGCGCGGCATTGGCCTGCCCGCTGCCCACCCAGTGCACCGACAGGCCCGCGGCGCCGCCGAAGACCTGCGGGTACTCGTTCAGGGCGTAGATGGAAATCAGCGCGCCCATGCTCGAGCCCATCAGGAAGGTCGACTCCGGCCCCGGCCGCGTGGCATAGCGCGCGTCGATGGCGGGCTTGAGCTCCTCCACCAGGAAGCGCAGGTAGGCGTCGGCGCGCGGCTTGCCCTGCAGCGCCTTCTCGACGAACTCGGTGCGCACCGCAGGGGCCAGGTGGGGCAGGAACTTCTCGGGGTAGTACTCGCTGTGGCGCAACCGGCCGTTGTTCCACACGCCCACGACGATCGTCTCGGGCAGGCGGCCGGCGCGCATCAGCCGGTCCACCGCCAGGTGCACATCCCAGGACTGCCGGTTCCAGGTGGTGGCGGCGTCGAACAGCATCTGGCCGTCGTGCATGTACAGCACGTGGTGCGGCCGGCCCGGCGCGTAGCCCTCAGGCAGCCACACGTCCACGTGCCGCGCGTCCACGTGGCGCGAGGCGAAGTTCTCCAGCCTTTCGATGCGGCCGGTGGCCACGCGGGGCAGTGCGGGGGTGGAGGCGTCTGCGGGGCTCATGCGGGGCAGCAGGGACGCGCCGGCGAGGGCGCCCAGGAGTTGGCGGCGGTGCATGGCGCGTAGCCTAACCCGTGGAGCGCGCACGAAGACGACCCGCCACCCTTTGCAGGGCGGCGGGTCCGGCGAAGACCCCCGGCTCTGTTCTTGCGTCGAGCAACCGGTCTGAGATTCGTCTTCGTCCCTCGTGTACGGCCCGAAGGCCGCCACGATTCCATCCGCTGCCGGATGTCCCATCTTCGCCGCCGTTCCGGGCCTCGGCCCGAGATCGCGACGCAGATGCAGGATAGGCGGACTGCGCCTCGGACGATTGAGAGTGCGCAAGGCGGATGCAGGGCTGGCTGCAGGCCCACGCAGTGGCATGATCCCGGCGCATGGCAGCCCCGGATCAGGCCAAGGCGATCGAGGACGTCGAGGAAGTTGCGAGCGACCTCGGCGGCTCTGCGGGCAGGGTGCTGCTGATGGACAGCATCACCCGCTTGCGCCCCGAGCATGACGGCGCCATCGTGGTCTCGGGTTCGCACGGCGGCACGAGCGCGGCGGCTTTCGCAATGGCCTGCCCGCTGGCGCTGGTGGTCTTCAATGACGCGGGCGTGGGCAAGGACGGCGCGGGCATCGCCGCGCTCCCGATCTTGCAGGCCAAGGGCACGGCGGCGGTGACCGTGGCCCACACCAGCGCACGCATCGGTGAGGCGGCAGACACCTGGGCCAACGGCGTGTTGTCCCATGTCAACGACGCCGCCCGGCTGCGCGGCCTGGCGCCAGGGCAGCCCTTGCGCGAGGCGGTGCGTCGGCTGATGGGCGATTGAGGCAGCCCGCTGCGAGGCGGTTTGCTCCGCACTACACTGAGTTGATGGTGCGATCTTCCTGGCGTCGAGCAGTGGCCCTGGTGATGGCCGTCGCCCTATGGCTGCCGGGTCTGGGCATGGCGTGTCCCGCGCTCGGATCTGCACTGGAGCCGGCCCTTGCCGAAGCCGCCATGCCGTGCGCCAGCCATGGGCCGCAAGCCATGGCGGACACCGACGCCGACGCTGACGTGTCAGCCCTGCACCCCGCCTGCGCGCACTGCGCTGTCTGCCACACCGCGCAGGCATTGGGCTTCTGGTCGCCCGGGGAGCCGACGCACACCGGGCCTGATGCGCATCCGCTTCAGCAAGACCCGGCTGCGATCGCCCCCTTCCTCACCCCCGGCCTCGAGCGGCCTCCCCGAGGCTGATCACCCCGTTGCCCGCTGACTGGCGGGCCCTTGGTGCTGCGCGCGCCCTGCGGCGTGTGCTGTGATCTCTCAACCTCGCCTGCGGGGTGCCGCCGTGTTCCTTCCCATCCTTCGGCTGATGAGCCGCAACCTTGCGCCGCTGGAGTGGCGGTGGCTTCGCCCTTTGAGCCCCCTGTGCCGCACCGCTGCCGCCCTGCGCGCTGCGCTGCCCGCCGTTGCGGTCTGCGCGGTCTGCTGGCTGCTGGTGTCGGCCGGACCCGCCGCATGGGCCGCACAGGCTCAGGCGGCTGCCGCCCCGGCCAGCGCTGTGGCGCAGCGGCCGGACCCCTTGGACCCTCGCGCCTCGGTCCCCCCTGCCGTGTACCGCTCACCCATGGCCAGCTACCGCAAGGTCGACGAGGTCACCGTCGGTCCGTGGCCGGCTGCGAACGAGGCCGTGCGCCGTGCCGGTGGCTGGCGCGCCTATGCGCGCGAGCCGGTGCCTGCACACACGCCCGCATCCGCACCTGCATCCGGACCCGCATCCGGACCCGCAAGCGCACCGGCACCCGCCCCAGCAGTGCGTCCATCACCGCCCGCCACGCCGGGGCACCGCCACTGAGGGGATGACGATGCCTGCTTTGCACACCCCAACTGCGGTCGAGGATCCGGTCCGCCCGCTGTCCTTCTGCCGGCGCGCAACTGTCGCCCTCGCCGCCGCCCTGCTGGCCGGATGCGCCAGCGTTCCCCCCGACCCCGGGTTCGCTCAGGTGGCTGGCGCCGTGAAGTCCGGCACCGGCGGGGACCTGGCCTGGCTGCGCAGTGCCGACGACCAGGCGGCGATCGACCGGCAGGTGGCCGGCCTGCTGGCGCGCGAGTTGTCCTCAGAGGGTGCGGTGCAGGTCGCGCTGTGGAACCACCGCGGCCTGCAGGCCCGGCTGCACGGGCTGGGCCTCACGCATGCCGAGGTGCTGAAGGCCACTCGGCCGCCCAACCCGAGCCTGGGCCTGGGCCGCATGAAGAAGGGCGACGAGATCGAGATCGAGCGTGGTCTGCACCTGGACCTGGCCCGCTGGCTGCTGCTGCCGTGGACGGCGCCGATGGAGGTCCGACGGCTTGAGCGCGAGCAGCGCGACACCGCACAGGCCGTGCTGTCGATCGCCGCCGAGGCGCGGCGTGCCTGGGTCATGGCGGTGGCCGCCCAGGAGGCGCTGGCCCACCAGCAGCAGGTGCTGGAGGCGGCAGCCGCTGCGGCCGAGCTGGCCCGCCGCATGGAGCAGGCGGGCAACTTCAACCGCCTGCAGCGCGCCCGCGAGCAGGCCTTCCAGGCCGATGCGGCGCTGGGCCTGGCCCGCGCCGAGCAGGCGCGCCGCAGCGCCCGCGAGTGTCTGGCCCGGGCCCTCGGTCTGTGGGGGGCGCAGCTCGACTTTCGCCTGCCCGCCCGCCTGCCCGACCTGCCGGCGCAGCCGCGCGAAGCGCCCGACATCGAGCGCGAGGCCATGGCCCAGCGGCTGGACGTGCAGGCCGCACGATTGGACCTGGAGCGCAAGGCGCAGGCCCTCGGACTCACGCGCGCCACGGCGGGACTGGAGGTCCTCGAGCTTGGTCTCATGCGCAACTCCGGCACGGGCGAGCCCCGCGAGACCGGATGGGAGATCGGCCTGGAGCTGCCCTTGTTCGACCGACCCGCCCACCGGCAGGAACGTGCGCGCCTGGCCTGGGCGCAGGCCCGCGAGCAGGCCGCGCAACGGGCCATCGACGCGCGCTCCGAGGTGCGCGAGGCCTACGGCCAGTACCGCATCGCGCACGACATCGCGCGCCACCACCGCGAGGAGCTGGTGCCTCTGGCCCGGCGCATCGCCGACGAGCAGCTGCTGCGCTACAACGGCATGCTGATCGGGGTCTTCGAGCTTCTGGCCGAGACCCGCGCCCAGATCGCCAGCGTGCAGGCGGCCATCGAGGCGCAGCGCGACTTCTGGCTGGCCGATGCCGAGCTGCGCGCCGCGATGGTGGGCGCGGCAGGTCGCGAGGCCGCCCCCGCCCCAAGTGCCGCCGGCGGCACCCGCCCCGCGGCAGGCGGCGGCCACTGAACCCCTGACACGAGAGGTCTCCAGATGGTTTCCCGACGCAATTTCTTGAGCGGTGCTGGCGCGATCACCGCCGCGGCCAGCGCCGCCGCCGTCAACCCGGTGGCGATGGCCGCGCTGCCCGAGCCGGTGCTGCAGACCCGCGCCGACACCCAGCCCCCTCTGGCGCCGCCCAACGGCGTGCCCTATCGGCCCGTGGTCACGCTCAACGGCTGGACGCTGCCCTGGCGCATGAACAACGGCGTCAAGGAGTTCCACCTGGTGGCCGAAGCCGTGGTGCGCGAGATGGCACCGGGCTTCAGCGCCCACCTGTGGGGCTACAACGGGCAGAGCCCGGGGCCGACCATCGAGGTGGTGGAAGGCGACCGCGTGCGCATCTTCGTCACCAATCGCCTGCCCGAGGTGACCAGCGTGCACTGGCACGGCCAGCGCCTGCCCAACGGCATGGATGGCGTCACCGGGCTCACGCAGCCGGCCATCCCGCCGGGCAAGACCTACGTCTACGAGTTCGTCGCGCGCCGGCCCGGCACCTTCATGTACCACCCGCACGCCGACGAGATGGTGCAGATGGCCATGGGGATGATGGGCCTGTGGATCACCCATCCGCGGCAGCGCCACCCGCTCATCGACGAGGTGGATCGCGACTACGCCTTCCTGCTGGCCAGCTACGACATCGACCCGGGCAGCTACACGCCGCGCGTCATGACCATGGTGGACTTCAACCTGTGGGCCTGGAACTCGCGCATCTACCCGGGCATCGACCCGCTGGTGGCGCGCCTGGGCGACCGGGTGCGCCTGCGCGTGGGCAACCTGACCATGACCAACCACCCGATACACCTGCACGGCCACGAGTTCGTGGTCAGCGGCACCGACGGCGGGCCCACGCCGAAGGCCGCGCGCCAGTTCGAGGTGACCGCCGACATCGCGGTGGGCCAGATGCGGCAGCTCGACTTCATCGCCGACGAGGAGGGCGACTGGGCCGTGCACTGCCACAAGAGCCACCACACCATGAACGCCATGGGCCACGGCGTGCCCACGATGATCGGCGTGGACCACACCGGACTGGCCGGCCGCATCCGCGCGCTCATCCCCGACTACATGGTGATGGGCGAGCGCGGCATGAAGGACATGACCGAGATGGAGATGCCGCTGCCCGACAACACCGCGCCGATGATGGCTGGCCAGGGGCCCTTCGGCCCCGTCGGCATGGGCGGCATGTTCAGCGTGCTCAAGGTGCGGCGCGAACAGAAGCCCGGCGACTTCACCGACCCGGGCTGGTTCCAGCACCCCCCGGGCACGGTGGCCTGGGAATGGACCGGTACGATGCCCGAGCCCGCGCGGCCGGCCGCGCAGGCCCAGCCCGCCCGCCCCTCAGCCCCTGCGGTGCGGGTGCGCAAGCCCGGGCACGGCGGTCATCACTGACCCGCATGTCACCTCATGTCAGCGCGGACCGCACAGCGCGACCCCACTTTTCGAAAGGAGAACCCCATGCCTGACCCCTCGCCCATGCCCGTCCTCAGGCGTCGCGAAGCCCTGCACACGGCCCTGCTGCTGCCGCTGGCCCTGTGCGCCGGCGTTCCCGTGGTGCGCGCGCAGACCTCGCACGACCACTCCGGCCACGGCAGTCACGGCAGTCACGGCAAGACCGCCCGTCGCGAACAGAAGCCCTGGGGCATGGCCGGCAACCCCAAGCTGGTGCGCCGCGTGGTCGAGGTGTCGATGGGCGACGACATGCGCTTTGTCCCCGCGCGGCTCGAGCTCAAGCAGGGCGAGACGGTGAAGATCGTGGTGCGCAACCGCGGCAAGCAGATGCACGAGTTCGTGCTCGGCACTGCCGAGGAGCTCAAGGCCCATGCCGCCCTGATGGCCAAGCACCCGGGCATGGAGCACGACGAGCCCTGGATGGCCCACGTCAGGCCGGGCCGCACCGGCGAGATCGTCTGGCACTTCAATCGCGCGGGCACCTTCGAGTTCGCCTGCCTGATCGCCGGCCACTTCAGCGCCGGCATGAAGGGTGACATCGTGGTGAGCGCGTCATGAGGAGGCCGAGGCCTCGGCCCGCTGCGCCCCGTCTGGCCGCAGGGCTGCTGATGCTGGCCGCCTCAGCCGGCGCGTGGGCCGACACGCACATCGTGCCCCTGCGCTGGGGCCCGGCAGGCGAGTTCGAGCACCGCGCCACGGTGGCCGACGGCCGGTTCCTCGAGGTGTGCGGCGCGCTGACTGTCGGCAGCGATGTCGGCTGGCGGTTCAGGACCTCCGAGCCGGCCGAGTTCAACGTCCACTACCACGTGGGCAAGGACGTGGTCTACCCGGTGAAGATGAACGCTTCGCGCGAGGCGGCGCAGGTGCTGCGCGCAGCCTCGAAGGAGGACTACTGCTGGATGTGGACCAACCGATCAGGCCGGCCGATGGAGGTGTGGGTGCGGCTGGAACGCGGCTCCAGCCCGCCGGCACCGCGCTGAAGCTCACGGCGCCGCAGTAAGCAGCGGCGCCCCCGGCGCGTGAAGAGCTCAGGGCGCCACGACGAGCTGGGCCCTGGCCCCTGCAGCCGGCGCGCGGCAATCGCCCACCACCTCGGCCTGCTCAAAGCCGTGGCTCCGGAAGATGGCCATCACCGCGTCGACGGCCTGCGGTTCGCAGGCCACGAGCAGCCCGCCACTGGTCTGCGGGTCGGTCAGCAGGGCCTGGTCCTCGGGCGCAAAGCCCGAGGGCAGCACCACGTCGGCGCCGTAGCCGGCCCAGTTGCGCCCAGATGCCCCGGTGACGAAGCCCTGCGCAGCCAGTTGACGCACGCCCGGCAGCAGCGGCACGGCTGGCCAGTCGATGCGCACCGTGCAGCCGGCGCCGCGCGCCATCTCCAGCGCGTGCCCGGCCAGCCCGAAGCCGGTGACATCGGTGATCGCGTGCACGCCGGGCAGAGCGGCCAGATCAGGCCCGGGGGTGTTCAGCCGTGTGGTCGTGGCGATCATCTGCGCATAGCCCTCGTCGCCGAGCTGTCCCTTCTTCAGCGCCGCGCTCATCACCCCCACGCCCACGGGCTTGCCCAGCACCAGCACGTCGCCCGGCTTGGCATCGGCATTGCGCTTGACGTGGTCGGGGTGGACGAGACCCAGCGCCACCAGGCCGTAGATGGCTTCCACCGAGTCGATGGTGTGGCCGCCGGCGATCGGGATGCCCGCGGCCCGGCACACCGAGGCGCCGCCCTCCAGGACGCGGCCGATGGTGGTGGTGGACAGCACGTTGATGGGCATGCCCACCAGCGCCAGCGCCATGATGGGCCGCCCGCCCATGGCGTAGACGTCGCTGATGGCGTTGGTGGCGGCGATGCGGCCGAAGTCCAGCGGGTCGTCCACGATGGGCATGAAGAAGTCGGTGGTGGCGATCAGCGCCTGCTCGTCATTGAGCTTGTAGACGGCGGCGTCGTCGGCCGTCTCGATGCCCACCATCAGCTCCTTGGGGATGGGCATGGCCGCCGTGCCCTTGAGGATCTCGGACAGCACGCCCGGGGCGATCTTGCAGCCGCAGCCGCCGCCGTGCGAAAGGGAGGTCAGTCGCGGCTCTGCCGCAGGGTGCGAGGTGTCGTGTGAGCTCATCAGGGAGATGATGCCAGTGCTTGGGACAGGAAGTCCACCAGCAGCCTCACTTTGGGCGACAGGTGGCGTCTGGAAGGGTAGACGGCGTGGATGCCCAGTTCGGGGGCCTGCCACAGCGGCAGCACCTGCACCAGGCGACCTGCGACCAGGTCGTCGCCCACCATGAAGCAGGGCTTCAGGATGATGCCGCCCCCGGCCAGGGCCACGGCGCGGCAGGTGTCGCCGCTGTTGCTCCACATCCGCGGCGACACCTTCACGGCCTGCGGCGGCTCCGACCCGTCGGAGCGCTCGAAGTGCCAGGTTGTGCCGTCGGCCAGCAGGCTGTAGCCCAGGGTGGCGTGGCGGGCCAGGTCCTGCGGGTGGGTGGGGTGCCCGTGCGCCTGCAGATAGGCCGGCGAAGCGCAGGCCACCAGCCGGGTGCTGGCCATCTGCCGGCTCACCAGGCTGGAGGCGCCCAGCCGGCCGATGCGGATGGCCAGGTCGAAGCCTTCCTCGACCAGGTCGACGAAGCGGTCGGACAGGGTCACGTCCAGCTCCACCTGCGGGTGCCGTGTCATGAACTCGGCCCACAGAGGCGCCAGGCGCAGCACCCCGTAACTGACCGGCACGTTCACCTTCAGCAGGCCGACCGCCCGGTCGGCGCGGTGGGTCACCTCGGCCTCGGCGGCTTCCACATCGGCCAGCAGGGCCTTGCAGCGGCCGTGGAAGGCCGCGCCCTCGTCGGTGAGCGACAGCCGCCGGGTGGTGCGGTGCAGCAGGCGCACCCCCAGGCGGGCCTCCAGCTCGGCCACATGGCGCGAGACGGCTGCCTTGGACTGCCCCAGCGCGCCGGCAGCCCCGATGAAGCTGCCCGCGTCGACCACGGCCGCGAAGACTTGCATTTCAGTGAAACGGTCCACGGCTTGATTGTATTTAGGGAAGAAACAATCAATTCAATTTGATGGCGTTTATCAATCAATTATGAATCTATACAGTCCGTTGCGTTCCCGCCGGGCTGTCCGCTGGCTGACCGGCATCCCTCACTTCCCTCTCGTCCAAGGAACGCACATGAACCCCCGATTCGACAACCCGCTGACCCTGTCCGCCCGCGTGCTGCTGGCGCTGCTCTTCCTGCCCGCTGGCCTGACCAAGATCACCGGCTTTGCCGGCACCGTGGGCTACATCGCCTCGGCGGGCCTGCCCTTGGCCAGCGCGGGAGCCGTGCTGGCCATCGTGCTGGAGGTGGGTGGCGGCATCGCGCTGTTGCTGGGCTGGGGCACCCGCGTGGCGGCGCTCGCCCTGGCGGCCTTCACTCTCGTGGCCAGCGTCTTCTTCCACGCCTTCTGGGCCTTCCCGGCCGACCAGGCCTTCGTGCAGCAGCTGATGTTCTTCAAGAACCTGGCGGTGGTGGGCGGCCTGCTTGCGCTGGCGGCCCACGGAGCCGGCGCCTGGAGCGTGGACGCACGCCGCGCTCTCGCCTCGGGCCGGGCGCTGCCGGGGCGCAATACGGCCGCGGCATGATCTGAGATCCGGATCCAGCACCCCTCACCGCCATGACCATCTCGCCCGCCCAGGCGCCCGGCCGCATGCCCACGGTCTTCATCCCCCACGGGGGCGGGCCCTGCTTCTTCATGGAGTCGAACCCCCGCGGCGCGTGGGACCGAATGGCCAGCTTCCTGCGCGGCCTGCGCGGCACCCTGCCGCGGCCGCCGCGGGCCCTGGTGGTGGTGACGGCGCACTGGCAGGAGGCCGACTTCGCGGTGGGGTCGGCGCAGCAGCCGGGGATGATCTTCGACTACTACGGCTTTCCGCCGCACACCTACGAGCTGAGGTACCCCGCACCCGGCGATCCGGCGCTGGCCGCGCGCATCGGGCAATTGCTGGGCGCAGCCGGACTGGCCACCCACGCGGATGCCAAGCGGGGTTTCGACCACGGCACCTTCATTCCCCTGCTGCTCATGTTCCCCGACGCCGAGTTGCCGGTGGTGCAGCTGTCGCTGCGGCAGGACCTGGACCCCGTCGCCCACCTGCGTGCAGGCCAGGCCCTGCAGCCGCTGCGCGACGAGGACGTGCTGATCGTGGGCAGCGGCATGAGCTTCCACAACATGCGCGGCTACCGCGACCCGCGCTTTGGCCCGGTGTCCGATGCATTCGACGCCTGGCTCACCGAGGCGGTGGCCTTGCCGCAGGCTGCCCGCGAGCAGGCCCTGGCCGCCTGGGACAGCGCCCCGCAGGCCCGCCTGTGCCACCCGGCGCGCGCCGAGGAGCACCTGCTGCCGCTCATGGTGGCGGCGGGGGCGGGTGGCGCCGCCGCGGGCGCCAAGGTCTTCAGCGACCGCGTGATGGAGACGACGCTGTCGGCTTTCCGCTTCGGCTGACGCCGCTCGGTGCCGCGGCCTGAATGGCCGCCTGCACCGCCAAGACGAGGGCGTTCTGCTCAGCCTGCGGCGAGAACAGCGCGGCGCGTTGGCCGGCCCTGCGTTGCAGCAGTTCGAGAAAACCCGCTTCGTCGCGCACGCGCCCGAGCAGCCGCGCCAGCGCGGCATCGTCGCCTGCGTCGAAGGCGCCCGGCCAGTCGCGCCCGAGCAGCCCCAGGTTGCCATCCACCCGAGAGGCGAGGACGGCCATGCCGCTGCGCAGGGCCTCGATCACGGCATGCGCACCGCCTTCCATGCGACTGGGGTGCACCAGCACATGGGCGCGCTGCATCCGCTTGCGGGTGTCCTCGTGTGTGCGTTCGCCCAGCCAGCGGTACGAGGGGCAATCTGCGGCCGTGGCCACGGCCTGCTCCCGAAGCGAGTCGTCCAGCGCCCGTCCGATGTGGTCGATGCGGATGTCGGTGCGCTCGCGCAGCCGCTTGGCGGCGCGCATCAGCGTGGCCGGGTCCTTCTCCTCGCGCAGGTGTCCCACGGCCAGCACGCGCAGATGGCCGTCCGCACGGCGGTCGGGCACACGTGCGCTGCAGCTTTGCAGCACCACGTGGCAGCGAGCGCGCAAGCCCGGGGGCAGCCGTCGTGCGCCGAGCTCGTTGAGCACCACCAGCGCGTCGGCCAGCTCCAGCGAGCGCTGCGCGGTCGCGTCGCTGTCGATGTCGCGGTACAGATCGGTGCCGGTGAGCGCCAGCAGCAGTGGCGCATCCGGCCGCAGGCGCTTCCAGGCCGCGATCGACGCCGCCGAGCGGCGCGCGTGCAGCGCCACCATCACCGTGGCGTCGGCACCCGTCGAGCCCGCTGCACCCGTCCACTGCGCGACCAGGGTGACCCGATGGGCGGGCGCCAGCATCCTGGCCCACCGCTGCGCCGTGCGCCAGTTTCCATTGTTGGCGTCGGCCAGCGCAGGCGTCACGATCACAATCGAGGCGGCATGCATGCATCGAGCGTAACCGGCCTGGAACTTCCGCACCTGGAACCTCCGCACCTGGCGGCCCGTCAAGGCGGCCCCGTGGCGCTGGCCCAGGCGCTGCAGGCCAGCCGGCGCGACACCCTGGCCACCTTTGCCGCCTTCGAGCGTGCGCTGCCGGGTCTGCAGGTGCCCCAGGCGCCGCAGCTGAACCCGCCGCTGTGGGAGCTTGGCCACGTCGGCTGGTTCCAGAACTTCTGGATCGCCCGCCACCCCGCGCGCGAGCGCTCGCGCGGCTGGCGTGCCGACCCGCTGACCCCCCGGCTTGAGCGGGCGCCCGGCCACCGGCCAGACGCCGACGCGCTGTATGACTCCACCCGCGTGGCCCACGCCACACGCTGGCAGCTGGCCCTGCCAGAGGCTCAGGGCACCCGGGACGACCTGGCCCGGGGTCTGCAGTCCACGCTGGAGCTGCTCGAGCAGGAGTCTGTGCGCGCGGCACCCGAAGAGCCCGGAAGCGACGCGCTGTACTTCTTTCGCCTCGCGCTGCTGCATGAGGACATGCACCACGAAGCCGCGCTGTACATGGCGCAGGCCCTGGGCGTGCCGCTGCCTGATGGTCTGCACTGGGGCGGTGCCCGGGCCCTGCCGCCGCCGCCGGCGCCGCTACAGCTCGAAGGCGGCCACTGGCACTCCGGTCGGTCTGCGCAGGCGCCGGGCTTTGCCTTCGACAACGAGTGCGGCGTCCGGCAGGGGGTGCTGGCACCTTTCGAGATCGACGCGCAGCCGGTGCGGTGGGCCGAGTACCTGCCCTTCGTCGAAGAGGGCGGCTACCGCCACAGCCGGTGGTGGACGCCCGCTGGCTGGGCCTGGTGCCGCAGCCGAACCGAGGGCGCCGACGCCCCGCGGTACCTGCGGCACGACGCGTCGGGCTGGTGGGCCTGGCGGCTTGGCGAGTGGGTGGCCCTGGACCTGGCCGAGCCCGCCTGCCACCTCACGGCGCACGAGGCGCAGGCCTGGTGCGCCTGGGCGGGCCGCCGCCTGCCCACCGAATTCGAGTGGGAGTGCGCCGCGCTCAGCCGGGCCGACGTCTTCCGCTGGGGCGAGGTCTGGGAGTGGACGTCCAGCCCCTTCGCCCCTTTCCCGGGCTTCGAAGCCCACCCCTACCGCGACTACTCCGCACCCTGGTTCGACGGCCGTCCGGTGCTGCGCGGCGCCTCGTTCATGACGCAGCCGCGCATGCGCCACCCGAGCTATCGCAACTTCTTCACCCCCGATCGCAACGACGTGGCCGCCGGCCTGCGCAGCTGCGCGCCCTGAGCCGGGTGCTGCGGTTCAATGCCAGGCGAGGAAGACGCCGAACCACCCGGACGCGTCGGTCCAGTGACGCTGCTGGGCGAACCCCGCGGATTGCAGCAGCTTCGCGAAGGCAGAGGGCGTCCACTTGTAGGAGTTCTCGGTATGGATGCGCTCGCCGGCGGCAAAGCGCCTGTGCCCGCCCGCCCAGGCGACGTCCAGGCTGCGCCGGGCCTCCAGGTGCATCTCGATGCGCGAGGCCGGCGCATTGAACACCGCCAGGTGCTGCCATTCGCGCAGGCGGAAGTCGGCCCCCAGCAGGCGGTTGAGGTGGTTCAGCAGGTTCAGGTTGAAGGCCGAGGTGATGCCCAGCGCGTCGTCGTAGGCCGCCTCCAGCACCTCGGTGGGCTTGACCAGGTCCACGCCGATGAGCAGCGCACCGCCGGCGGCCACGGCGCGGGCCTGCTGCAGCAGACGCAGCGCCGCCCCGGGGCTGAAGTTGCCGATGCTCGATCCGGGGTAGAAGACCACGGAGGGCCCATCGGCCAGGTGCGCGGGCAGGGCGAGATGACTGGAGAAATCCAGCCCCACCCCGGCCATCGGCATGAGCGGGTGCTCGCGCTGCAGGCCCTGCAGCGAGTGGCGCAGGAACTCCACCGAGATGTCCACCGCCACGTAGCGCCGGGGCTGCAACAGCGGGAACAGGCGCGCTGCCTTGGCGCAGTTGCCTGCTCCCAGGTCGACCAGCATCGGTTCGGGGCCGGTCACCTCGAGCACGGCCTGGCCGATCGAGGCGCCGTGCTCGACCATGATCGCGGCCTCGGTGCGGGTCGGGTAGTACTCGGCGGTCTCGGTGATGGCGTCGAACAGCCGCGAGCCCAGCGCGTCGTAGAAGAACTTGGGCGACACGTGGGCCGGCTCGGCCATCAGGCCCGCTGAGGCCTCGGCGGCCAGCGCGCGGTCGTCCACGTCGTGAAGTTGGATGAAGTCGGGCGTCATCGGGTGCGGGCGACCTGGGTCGATGGGCAAGGCCGTCGGAAGGCCTTGTCCTTCCGGTCCACTCTAGCAGTCCCCGGAGGCTAGAGTGCGAAAGGTCACGCGTGCCACGCGTGCGCGCCCGCACCCTGTCCCATCCACCCCCTGGAGCCCGCCATGATCAGCCTGTCCCCGTCCCGCACCCTCAAGGCCCTGATGTCCTGCGCCCTGATGGTGTTCGGTTCCTTATCCCACGCCCAGCAGGTCTTTCGCGTCACCACCATCCCCGAGGAGGCGGCCACGGAACAGGTGCGCAAGTTCACGCCCCTGGCCAGCTACCTCGAGAAGAAGCTCGGGATGAAGGTGGAGTTCACCCCCGTCAGCGACTACCCCGCGGCGGTGGAGGCCCTGGTCAACAAGAAGGTGGATCTGGTCTGGTTTGGCGGCTTCACGCATGTGCAGGCGCAGTTGCGCTCGGGCGGCAAGATCGTGCCGATCGCCCAGCGCGAGGAGGACACCAAGTTCCAGTCGGTCTTCATCGCCAAGACCGACTCGGGCATCAAGACGCTGGCCGACCTGAAGGGCAGGCAG
>Ga0315902_10004927_pt1 | contig 18998 bp, 18 predicted proteins | sample LakEriMetagenome_9_FD_203523 | JGI IMG/M metagenome (GOLD analysis project Ga0315902, IMG submission 203523) | Freshwater fungal communities from buoy surface, Lake Erie, Ohio, United States - Buoy 12 MA117 | ecosystem: Environmental > Aquatic > Freshwater > Lake > Lake biofilm | place: USA... | reverse complement strand
TAGAATTAAATTTTTTTCTAATCTAAAATTATCTTTTTGACTGTTTTTAATCAAATAATCTAAATTAGAATGCACTTTTATCGGGTAACCCCGGTTTTTAATCAAATAACCGGTCATATTATTATTATTCATCTTTTACATAATATATATAGTATATTTAAGTATATTTTTAAGTGATTTAAAGATATAATTTTGTTTAAACTTGATATCTATATAAAATAATGTTAGTAATAGAATTTGATGAAGTTTTATTATCTTTTTTTCTGATAGGTATAACTGTATATTATACTTTCAAGTTGTTATTTAGACAGTTTGAAGTATGGAGTAAATGCCATATACAAAATACATGTGTAAATTCATTCTGTATGATCTCCGAGGAGTTAAGAGAGTGGTATGATACAGTAAAAAGTAAAACAGAAGATAATAATGATAATACTAGTTCAGATACTAGTTCATATAATTATCTATTATCCATTTTGTGGAGCACTTATTCATCAGTGTTTATTAATTATTTAATTAATAATTGGAGCAGTATTGCTAGAATCTTCGGATATGGTAGTAATACTAATACTCAAAAGCTAGAAGATTTAGCCATGACTATTTTTAAAAATATAATGGATAGGTCTGAAGTTCGTGACTTATTGAACAGAGTTGAAAGTTGTGATTGTTACGATAATGATGATAGTTCTAGCAATGTATCTGATGTATCTGATGTATCTGATCTAACTGATTTTATTAGATCATATGGATCAACTGGTCCTACTAGTTCAACTGGTCCTACTAGTCCAACTAATCTTAGTTTTCCTACTGGAGTTACAGGACCCACTGGTGTTACTGGACCCACTTGTGTTACTGGACCCACTGGTCCTACTGGAGTTACAGGATCTACTGGATCTATTGGATCTACTGGACCTACTAAAACTACTAGAACAAGTGATACTAGTGTTGTAGAAACAACAAATATGACTGATGATGAATTGTTAGATATGATTAGTAAAAAAGTATTGTTAGATAATAATCAAGAAGATCAAGAAGATCAAGAAGATCAAGAAAAACATGAAGAACAAGTTCAAGAAGAACATAATTATGAACAATACAGTGATGATAGCAGTAATAGTTTTGATTATGTTGATCCTTATAAGAATAAAAAATCAGAATTTTCTAATATTTTTACTAGTGGTATTAATAGTGATAATAATAATACTAGTAATACTAGTAATACTAGTAATACTAGTAATAATATATCTATGCATCTTAAATGGTTATAATTTCATAAATTATTATTTATAATAATGAATAATAATTTGTAGTTAAAACTTGCCACAATATTTTTTTAGATAATCATGATATATATCTGAAGCCTCAAATAATTTATCTAAAATATCTACCTGATCATTATATATATTTATTTTATTTTTATTAGTGTATTTATATAATTGCGTCATAATTATATATGGTGATGTATTTTTAACGTATTCAAAATAATCTCCTGCATAAATTCCACTTGAAAATATTGGCAATCTGATATCTATTACTTCATCTTCATCTTTATCCCTATTATTTAGATGTTCTATAATCGAGCGATATGTTTTATTTAAATCATCATATACTTTTACTTCATTTGGGTAGTTTTTTTCATCATTTAAATTTCTAGCATAGACATGTAATACATAACAAGTTGGATGGTCATTTATTTTAGGTTGTTTATATTTTGCATTTTGTTCATATTTCTTTTCTACTACTTGATAGTTTTGTATATTAGTGATATCAGTTTGATTAAAACCAGTATTATTGAAAGTTTTACCATATATATTAATTTTGCTATACAATACACCAGACACTCCATTACCTGTCCATTTGTTGTTGATAATCGCAGATCCGGCTGGATCTATATAATATATAGTATTTTTAGAAGAATTGGTTAATCCATAAATATTAATAAAAGAATTATCTGTAAAAGGATATGGATATATGTGAGTATATTTTGACAATTTTTGTAATCTTTTATAAATATTACTAGATGATATATTACTACATTCATAAATATTTAGAGTAATATGAAAATTTAAGTTGTTAAAAATTGTCAATATCGCTTCGTATATGATATACGGTATTGTTTTTTCAATATTTGATATATATTTTTTGAAAATACCATCTTTAATATTAAATAATGGTAACATAATATCACATTCTTTATTTACTTTATTTTTAATATGAATTAATATATTTTTATAACATTCTTTAAAAAAATTTATGACGTCTTGTAGTTTATCTTCTTTATTATAAACATCAATATTTACAAAAGATAATATACAATCTACATTAGATTTTATTTTATCTTTATATTGATTTTCTAAAACTTTACGATCACTTGAATTACCATAAACAGGAATTACTATAAATTCTTTTTGTGCATTTCCTAACATATTTGTAATATCATTCGTATGATGAATAATAACCTTAATATTCATATTTTTTCCATAAAATTCTGTTTTATCCATAAATACAAAAGATTCATCGTTACCTCCCTTTTGAATATCGCCACCATATTTTAAATCATAATATTTTTTTTTATACTTCAAATATTTATCTTTATAACTAATCATATAATTTACTAATATTTTTTTTATTTATGAATAAATAAACTAATCATACATAATAAATATTCATATTCATATTATAATCTAGTTTATAATCCAGATAAAATTTTACTAAATTATTTTCCTGATCGCTCATACTAGTTATCTTAAATAATTTAAATAATTTAACAGGATCAGTATTATAATTTTTTATATATTTGATTAATTTTTTAATAAATTTCCGATAATTATCATGATTTAACTTGTATATTATTTTATATTCATGATGATCTTTCCATGACTGACATATGTAATAGTAATCTGAGATATAAAAAATATTAAACGCGTGCATAAATATTCTTATATTATCTTTATTAAATACAAATTTACCGATCTTATTATCTGGTATATTATATTTTTTCTGGATATCTTTTCTTTTTGCTACCGAGTATGTTTTTTTACTAGATAATAATATCTCGAGATTTATACACAAATATTTTTGATTATTTAAAAAATTGTATGCGTCAGATAAATTATTAAAAATTTTTTGTTTGATCTCCTTGTTCATACTCTTTATCATATAATCAGATGTAACATAACACATAATCTCTGTTAAATTTTTATTAAGATTTATTATTAACTCATCTAAATTTTTCTTATTCATATAATTAGATTAAAAAAAATAAATAATTATATTATAATGCCAACTAATTCCAGAAAATCCAGAAAATCCAGAAAATCCAGAAAATCTAGATCTAGAAAATTATTGCCAAAAATTAAAGAGAAAAACATGTTACGTGATCAAGGCTATAGTACATCGAAGAGTGATTTATCAAGACATCGTGCATTAAATCGTGCTGGAGATATATATGGTGATTTAACTGTATTAAGACATTTAAATTTAGCAAGAAACTATCAACATGATAAAACTAGTCCATCATACAAAAAAATGTCAAGAGATATGATATATCTATCTAAAAATTATAAAAAAAATTGAATTTTCAAATCTAAGTTATAATTATTATTATAATTTAGTTATTACTACCAATCTGCTGATTTATCTTTAATATAACGAGTGTAAGGATGTCATACAGAAATTATCAAAAGAATACATATCCTAAATATAATAGTTTCAAGAGAAAAAGAGATTATTATGATGATTATCAACCTAAAAAATATGTAAATCCTTATTTTGTTGATAAATCATATGATGATATACCAGATGGTAAAAAAGTATTGAATTATCATAAATATAGACCGGAGTCAAACTACTATTATTATAATGACCGTAATACTGATAATATTCCTGAGCATATACCAGATAGTAACCCGGTTCATGTTGATGAGAGTATTCCAGAGACTATTATTGAAAATAAAAAAGAATCTAATGAACCTGTAAATGTTTCTGTAAATGATTCTATTGTATCTCCATGTGTAAATCAGGATGATATATTAAAAAAAATAGATGAATTACTCAATGAATCTATAAAAAAGATATCTAGTCAAGATAAACCGATATATCAACAACCGGTTGTTAATTACGATCCTCTTGTTTTTTTTGTAAAAGAGATAGAAATTGCTCGTGTGCATATTACACAATTACATAATACATGTCTTGAACAAGAGAAATATATTAAAAAACTAGAAAAGAAATTAAAACTAGAAAAACAACTAGATATATAAATCATTATGAATATTTATTACTATTCATAATTATAAAATCATGTATTACACTCCAATACTTTTTATTATTAGAAAAAAGAATTTACAACTTGCTGATAACAACCGACCCACCATCGATAAAAGTGCTGACAGATGCTGTTCCGGCACTACCAGAACTAGTACTGACTAATCCACCAATCAAATCACCTGTACTTAAATTTAAAGCAGTACTAAAACTCAAAATAATATCACCTGTATTTAAACTATTTGGACTTGAACTTTTAACAAAACTATCTAACACTTGAACACCGTTATAAGTAATACAACCTATATAATCTCCTGTGTAATAATTCCTGATTACTATATTAAATTCTATTAAATACAAATCGGTTTCCGGACCTGAATACTGTAAATTATAAAGAGAAGTCCATGTCACACCTCCATAACTATTACTAGTATTAACTAAAACAGTATTAAAATTAACTGATTTAGGATCCACTAAAAATCCAGGTTGTAAAATACTAGACATATTTGTAAAATAATCAAACTGATTAATCGGTATATTTGTACTTATATATACTGGACTAGGGCTACTATAAATATCTGCATAAGCACGGCAGTAAGAATTTTCTATCTCAGATATCGTAATATCCGTTCCAGTACTTGTAATATTAATACCATCGCCACCAATTAACCCTTTTGTATATATATTAGGACCAGTTACTCCTGCTACTAAACTAATTCCGGTTAATCCGGCACTATTCAATAATATAGTAGGGCCCATTAAACTAGTTTGTAATATCCACTGATTTATCTGATATACATAAATATTACCACTGCATGTATCAACTAATATATCTTGATTATTACCAACAAAATTAAAAATACTACCGATAAATGCAGTTATATAAATTATTTGATAGGTTCCTGGATTATTAACATCTTCACCATAATAATAAAATGGTAGAGTTACTGGATTACCTTCTGGATCAAAAACACCCAATAAATCATTACGAAGAACCCAACCCGGTGTGCTAATATTATACTGATACAGAGCCAAATCAAATGGATCAGTTTTCAAATAGAAAGATCCACTAGTTCCAACAATACTAATAGGATCTGCAAGTCCGAATAATCCAGATACAGCTAAGCATCCTGTAAATATATGATTAGATGATCCAGTTGGCCCAGTTAATCCAGTTGGTCCAGTAAAACCAGTCGGACCAGTTAATCCAGTCGGACCAGTTAGTCCAGTAGGGCCTGTTAATCCAGTTGGTCCAGTTGGTCCAGATGGACCGGTTAATCCAGTAGGTCCGGTTAATCCAGTTGGACCAGTTAATCCAGTAGGACCAGTTAATCCAGTTGGACCTGTTGTTCCAGTATATCCAGTATAACCATGATATCCTCTAAATCCACGTGGTCCGGTCGGACCTGTTAAACCAGTTGGTCCAGTGTATCCTGTAGTTCCTGTTGTTCCAGTAGGTCCAGTTAGACCAGATGGTCCTGTAACTCCAGTATATCCTTGATAACCACGATATCCACGCGGACCAGTTGGACCAGTTATTCCAGTCGGACCAGTTAAACCAGTTGATCCAGTCGGACCAGTATTACCGGTTCTACCGTAATATCCACGTAATCCAGTTGGTCCGATTGGACCAGTTGGTCCTGATGGACCGGTTGTTCCAGTAAATCCAGTATAACCTTTAGGACCGATGTATCCTCTAGGACCAGTTGGACCATCATAACCACGTGGTCCAGTATAACCGCGAGGTCCTGTAACACCGGTTGGACCAGTAGGACCTGTCGGTCCAGTCGGACCTCTAATTATACTACACGGACCACACGGATTACATGGATTAGGATTACATGGGTTACATGGGTTAGGATTTTGATTATTTAAACATCTTTTTACTAAATTAGATCCAGTATTTTGATAAGTATATTCTATATAATTCGACATATAATTATTAATCAAAAAAAAAATATATTTATTATAATTATAATAAATATAAATGATGACATACCGGAGGTTAGTAAATGCCGCTCACATAGTTATCTTGTTTCCTTTCTTATTTTATATAATATCAAACAAATGCGATATAAATGAATACTTATCGTATGCGTTAATATTGTTGATATGTACGATGGTTATCTATCATATATACATCTTTTTTTATGTAGCGGGTAATAATGAAAATTTTACCGATCAACAGAGGCCTATATATGTTACTATTAACAATAATGGTCCTGATCAAACTACAGTAAATATGGTTTCTTTAGATGTGGTTACATGGATTAATAAATCTAAATACACATGTGTTATTAGAGAGCCGGCACTAACCGCTAATTTATGTCCAGACGCAAGAAATTATCCAAATAGTAGGACATATACTCTAAAACCAGGAGAATCAAAAAAAACACCCATACCAGGTTGTCCGACTACTCTAGTATATACGTGTGTAATGAATGATAATAGTTATCCGGTGACTATTGTTCCTAAAGCAGTAAATAATATTTAAGATATATAAAGACTATATTTTTTATCATTAAAATATCATGAACAATAATAGTGGACAAGAATGGACTTTAGATGAAGATAATAAACTAATGGAGCAGGTGCTTTCTGGACTATCTTATGAACAAATAGCACTAGATCATGGTAGATCTTATCTTTCTGTATCTAACAGAGTTTATATCAATATTAAAAGAATGATAGATGATAATAACTCGAGAGAATTTTTATGTGCAAAATATCATGTAAAACCAGAAGATTATGATAATTTTCTAGAAAGACAAAAAAAGAAATATGAAAATAAGAGAAAGAAAAAATCACAACCACAACAACAACCACAACAACCACAATTAGCAATAAATCAGGATCAATATCAAGAGATGATCAATTTGTTACGCGAGATTCGTGATTTATTGCAGATTAGAAGAAATAAAAAAACTAAACAATAATTTATTTATTCTTTTCATCTAAATATTTTTTTTTATTATAATAATATTCTTTAGTATTATCATAATTTTTGTAATTACTAAATATATCTACTAAATCGATATAATTTATTGTATTTTTCTTAAATGATTGATTTGAAAAAATATAAGATATATATGGGGGTATTAATACTTCTTGTTTTTTGTCCATATCTCTCCTAAATTTTTCATGTTTAATTATTTTAACATCATATAATTTATCTAGATCAATTAACTTTTCTAAGTCATATTCATCCCATTTAGGTATGCTCATAATAAAACATACCTGATCATCACTCTTTATGTTTTTCTTAACTCTTTTATACATTTTTTTTAATAAATTTTCATCATATGGCGGATTAGCCATATAAAATCCACTAATTACTTTTAAACTCATAAAACTCCCGAGACTACCAAAATATTTTTCTAAATCGTAAAATAAACTACAAAAATGATCATAATATCTATTAAAAACAGAACCAAAACATTCAAAATTTAATCCAAACTTTTCTTTTAATATTTTTTTGTAATTTAAATCAACTACATACTGATTAGCCCCACTATTTAATGCTCTATATCTTATTAATAAACTTAAAATTAAATTATCATAATTTTTTTGATCTTTACATCTTTTTTTACATGATTCATATAGTTCTCGATTTATCTCATATTTATTATCTAATTTAAAATGATGTTTATCTAGTATCTCTTGATTGATTAAAAAATAATCATCTGTCCTAGTGTATATTTTTGTATTATCTAGATTCTTACTAAAATCATCTATTTTTACTAGAAAATCATCTATAGTCCTTTTAATATTAAATATATCTTCTTTGATATCTATGCTAACTAGATATTTTATATCATGATAAAAACTCATTACTTCTTGATCAGAACAAGAGTTAAACAATCCATCATCTAGATATATCTTTTCTTTGTATTTATATGTCCTGTTAGTATATATACTCATGATCAACTGAGAAAAATACTGATTAATTTTTCTAGATATCTTGCTGTGAGTTAAATTATAATCCGAACATAACTTTTTTATTATATAATTCGTATATTTATTTATTAAACTATATCTGTACAGTTCTAATAGAGGATTTACAACATTTATCCGGTATATGTAATCTGGAACTAGATATTTGTATTCAAACATAATCATATAAAAGATAATTTATTTATCATGAATATAAAAATATTGATGGATATTGATTATAGCGACTCTGAAAGTGAATATGTCGTTAAAGATAATATTAGACATAAAATAATGAGAGAGTTTATGTTTCAAGATGATAATCAAGTAATCCAACAATCAGATAATAATTTAGAACATTTACATGAATTTTTACAACAATTTAAAGAGGAGATAATTAACGAAATTAAACTATATAGAACATATAAATCTGAATTAATATCTTTTGGTGATGAAGATATATTAACGATTGATCCTGTTAAAATCAGAGACCTAGTTACTAAATACGGTAAGTTAGTGATCCCCGATCTTGTTAAATTAATACATATCAATAAAGATCATCCAGAGTATCAAAACATTTATATATATAAAAATACTATGTTTGTTTATTGTGCAGATGTAGGATGGAGAGAAAAACCCATGAAATTAATCCTAGATAGATTATTTAATAACACTATAGATAAATTATACACTTATCTAACTAGTTCTAAAGGGTTTATCGAGTCTAGTTTTGGTGATAAGATAGATAAAGAGTTAGATATCCTGATTAATTACAGTAGCTCAGATACAAAAACTAAAAAAATATTTAATGATTTTTGTAAAATAATAGTCCCTATACTAACTAGGTCTAGTTCAAAAATAATATAAATTTTTTAAAATATAAGTAATTATGATCGCCTATATTTTTTATGTTCAAGATAATTATCTACCATTCAATTTATTGTTTGATTCTATAGCTCATATCTTAAGAAAACATTTTGATTTAGTTGTCATTCATGTTAAACACGAAAATGATATAGATTATGCCGATAATAATATAATTATTACTCTGTTATCTGAACTAACTATTAATATGTTAGAAAGACAGAGATCAAATAATAATCATATGATACTAGTTAGTACTGAGCTAATCTATTCAAATAATTATTATCTAGAAAACAGGATAGAACTATATTCGAGATTAAAACTAAATATCAATCTACACATTTTAGAATTTAATAAAGACAATTATTATTACTATAAAAATAATTATAGTCATATTAGTACTATTATGTTACCACTCTTATACAATGAACATCTTGAAAATTATTATCAAGATAATTTGAACTATCCATATGAAATACCTAGAAAAGATAAAACTAGTTACGGTATTGATGTATTGTTTATCGGATCTATAAATTATAGGAGAAAGAAAATATTAGATGAAATAAATCAAAAATACAAGTTAGGAATAGTTACTATAGAGCATGGATTAACTAATAAACAGTTAATAAATATAATTAATGATAGTAGAATAGTGATTAATCTGTATTTTTATGAAGCTTTTTATTTTGATTATTACAGAAATAGCTTTTTAATAGCTAATAAAGTATTTACTGTATGCGAAACTCCTAAAAATATTGATGAAGATTTTGAACTTAATATGATCAACTATAAAAATTATCTAGTTACTGCAGATTACGATAATCTAGTTAGTACTATTGATTATTATATGAATCAAGATATTAGTGTATTAAAAGATAAAGCTGAAAGTGTATATAATTGGTATGTTAAACATAATTATGAAGATAAACTAGTAGATTATATGAAAAAAAAATTGATTTTCTAACTGTAAGGCGATATATGCCTTAGATATTAGAGTATATTAATACTAGTTAATGTTTAACTCGGGGAAAAAAAGTTTTGAAATATTATGATTAAACGGGTGAAAATATAACTAACTAGTATTAATAAGAACAAGATGTAAATTGATTTATATATGACGCTTTGGTAATAATATCAATGGTATATCTTGTGGAAACTATTAGATCTATTATAATGTTACATTTGCTGTTAGACAAGATCGGAATAGTTAAAAAAATAAAAAAAAATCTATTAGATCTATGATTAAAATCATATTATCATATTTTTGAAGATCGGAATAGATATAAAAAAATTATAATCTTAATTTTTTTATATTTTTTAATAATATTTTAATATTTTTATGAATATTAATATCATTGCAGAAATAGGCATAAATCATAATGGAGATATTGATAATGCCAAAAAGCTAATAATTATCGCCAAATCCGCTGGATGTGATTATGTTAAAATACAAAAACGAGATCCTGATTCTTGTATCCCAGATCATATGAAAAATAAAATAAAAGATACACCATGGGGGTTAATGAGTTATTTAGATTATAAAAAAAAACTAGAATTCAACGAAGAAGAAATATTAGAATTAGTTAATTTTTCTAAAAATCATAATATTAATTTTTTTGCATCAGTATGGGATAAAAAAAGTGTAGATATAATGTCTAAGTATGTAAAAATATGTAAAATACCCAGTGCATTAATTACTGATCTAGAGTTATGTGCTTATGCTAGAGAAAAATTCGATAAATTATTCATATCTACTGGAATGAGCACTGAACAAGAAATAAAAAAATGTATAGAGGAGTGTAATCCAGATGTCATAATGCATACTAATTCAACTTATCCTTGTCCAGTTGAAGATTTGAATTTAAAATACATATTGCATCTAAAAATGCATTATCCAGAAAAAGAAATTGGATATAGTGGACATGAATACGGATTAGTGACTACTTTTGGAGCTGTTGCTTTAGGTGCTACATGGATTGAGAGACATATTACACTTGATAGAAATATGTGGGGGTCTGATCAATTAAGTTCAATCGAACCTATCGGATTAATTAAACTAGTTAAAGGCATCAGAGATTTAGAAAAAGCCATGATGTATCCAGTCGGACCTAGAATATTATTTGATGGAGAAGAAGATAAAAAAAATAGTCTAAGAAAAATATTATAATGAAAATATTATATGTCGGATCATGTCACTTTAAAAATAATAACGCTATAAATATGTATGATCTAGATATTGATCATGTATCTGATTTAACTCATGATCTAGATCTATCTAGATATAATTGTGTCTTTTGTCCTTCTATTATGATAGATAAAGAGTATATAATTAAAAATCCTAATATTAAATTTATCTTCGGCCCACATTTATCTGTTTTTCCAGATGAAAGATTTTTAAATATGCATCACCCAAATGTTATCTACATCACACCATCTGAATGGGTTAAAACATGTTTTAAATCTAGTCCATATACACATGGTTTAGATATAAGAGTATTGCCGTTTGGGGTAGATACTGATAGATTTAAACCAGATAATCTAAATAGATATGATCATGTATTTATTTATTTTAAACATAGATATTATCAAGAGCTTGATCTTATTATAAATGAGTTAAATAAACGTAATATTAAAATCATCTGGATATTCAATTATGATAATAAATATCGAGAAGATTATTATTATGATGTAATTAAGAGTTGTAAATGGGGTGTATGGGTCGGAGCACATGAATCTCAGGGGTTTGCACTTCAAGAGGCTTTATCATGTAACGTGCCTTTATTAGTCTGGAATGTATCTAGTATGAATCAAGAAGCTGGATTTAATAATCCAGATGTCCCGGCGACTAGTATCCCGTATTGGAGTGATGAGTGTGGAGAATATTTTTATCATATCGGTGATTTTGATAGAGTGTATCGAAAATTTATAAATAACTTGAATGATTATAGACCTAGAGAATATATTTTAGAAAATTTATCTGTTGATGTATGTAAAAAAAAGTTTTTAAATCTAGTATAATAATAATTAATTAATTATTATTATAATTATGAAATTGTGTATGCTGTGCTCTGCTCCTAGATCTGGATCTACTTGGGTTCAGTATGTTTTAGAAAATCATGATAATATTACTACTAGGTTTCAACCTATATTTTCTTATGAATTTAAGTCTAGATTATCTGGTGATGTATCTAGAAATGATATAGATAAATATATCAGTGATTTAGAATGTTCTAGTGATGAGTTTATTTTATCTCAAAGTGATTTTCATAAAAAAAATAATATTTATTTAGATAGATATGTGAAGCCAGATGTAAAATATATTGTAACTAAAGATGTTCATGGATTGAATTATTTAGAAAATATTTTAAAAGTATATCCTGAATTGAAAATTATCGGATTAATCAGACATCCATGCGGAGTTATAAACTCTTATATGAATAATCGGAGAGAATATTTAGGTGAATATCTCGAATGGATGACAGGTGGTAGTAAAAATATAAATGATGAATTTTTTTGGGGTTATAATAAATGGAAGGAAATAGTTCATATATTTAATAGGATCAAAGAAAAATATCCCGATAATATTCTAATCATAAAATATGAAGATCTAGTAAATAATAATCAAGAATTTAAAAAGATTTTTGATTATCTAGGATTGGATTTTTCAGATAAAGTAAAAGAATATATTAACAAGAGTAATAATAGTGAAAATAATATAAAAAATGTTTGTAATGAAATCACGCATGATTATCAAGTGTATAAAAATAAAGATGTAGTTGATAACTGGAGAGAAGAATTAGATAAAAAAATTAAAGAATATATATTATCTGATATATTTTCTGAAAAAATTTTATAGTTGATATATTATATATATTTTTGTATAATATGACTAAAAATACAAATTATAAAGAAGTTTATCGATATTTTAAAGATGGATATTTAAAGTTAAGAAATCAAAGTGGTGGTTATAGTAAATGTGATGGATATTGTGGTAGACCTAAACTTATTGGTGATCATTGTTGTGATGATTGTAGTAATGACACTGGTCATAGTGATAATTGTAATAAACAACTAGCTGATGAGTATAATATCAAACCTTTTATCGATAATGCATATTTTAATGATTATATTGTTAATGAATTAATTAAGTACGCGCCGGAGACAGAAGAAGAGAAAAAGGAGAAAGAAGAAAGAGAGAGAAAGGAGAGAGAAGAAAAAGAGAGAACGGAGAAAGAAGAAAAAGAGAGACAGGAGAAAGAAGAAAGAGAGAGAGAAGAAAAAGAGAGACAGGAGAAAGAAGAAAGAGAGAGAATAGAGAGAGAAGAAAGAGAGAGAATAGAGAGAGAAGAAAGAGAGAAAAAAGAGAAAGAAGAAAAAGAGAGAATAGAGAGAGAAGAAAGAGAGAAAAAAGAGAAAGAAGAAAAAGAGAGAATAGAGAGAGAAGAAAAAGAGAGAATAGAGAGAGAAGAAAGAGAGAAAAAAGAGAAAGAAGAAAAAGAGAGAGAAGAAAGAGAGAGAGAAGAAAGAGAGAGAAAAGAAAGAGAGAGAACAGAGAGAGAAGAAAGAGAGAGAACAGAGAAAGAAGAAAAAGAGAGAAAAGAGAGAGAATCGTCGGTCAGTGTGTTTGTTCCGACTACTTATAATGATCTAGTAAATATGACAGATGATGATTTTAAAAAATTAGAAAACAATTCTGTGACATCGGAATCTGTAGAAAAATTATATAATCTTTTAGAAGGGGAAAAATTATATAATCTTTTAGAAGGGGAAAACTTAGAAAAAGGAATTATTATAGCTGACAAATTAAAAGAAGTTTTGATAAAAAAAATACCCGATTTATTAAAACAAAAAAATAGGGTTGGATATGACACTTTACCGGAAGATATAAAAAAAGATATGGTAAAAAGTTACGTAGATCAATATAATCAAGTAGCAGAACTCGCAAAAAATAGAATAAAATCCGTTGATTTAGGAGGTGGAGATTTTGGTAATTATTTTATGAAAAATATGCATAATTTTAATATGGATGGAGGACAAAATATTGATTTACTGACTATCTTGACATTACATGATACCATAAAAAAAAAAATAAACGAGATAAATCGTAATAGAAATGATAAAAATACAGATTTAATTCTTTATTTTTATGGAAAAAACCCACAAATGAAAAGTATTGTTGATTCCGTTATAAATGATAATTCCCTAAATGACTCTATTAAGGAATCTTTATATGAATATAGGAAGTATTTATATTTATATGATAATGGTATTGAAGAAAAAAATGAAGAAACACTTAGAAATAAATATATTTTTAATCGAATAAAGACCAACTACTACAAAAATGATGATTATAAACACTTTAATGAATTCTTAAATTATAAATTATATTTAGCATTTTTAAAGTATAATGATAAAATAAAAGAATTAGAAAATAAAATACAGACAATATTGAAGGATGAACAAGATAAAATACATGATTATAAATTAAATGAGTATAAAACGGTTGAATACCAGATTCCTGATGGCTTAGATTTAAATAATATTAATAAAAAGATTGCTAAATCAGAAGATATAATTAAAAATGTAATACTAGAAAAAAAAGAAGAAAGATTAAGAAAAGAAGAAGAAGAAAGATTAAGAAAAGAAGAAGAAGAAAGATTAAAAAAAGAAGAAGAAGAAAGATTAAGAAAAGAAGAAGAAGAAAGATTAAGAAAAGAAGAAGAAGAAAGAAAAAGAAAAGAAGAAGAAGAAAGATTAAGAAAAGAAGACGAAGAAAGAAAAAGAAAAGAAGAAGAAAGATTAAGAAAAGCAGAAGAAGAAGAAAAAAGAAAAGAAGAAGAAAGAAAAAGAAAAGAAGAAGAAGAAGCAAAAATACAAGAAGAAGAAAAAAAAAGACAAGAAGAAGCAAAAAGACAAGCAGAAGAAGAAGAAAGAAAAAGAAAAGAAGAAGAAGAAAGAAAAAGAAAAGAAGAAGAAGAAGAAGAAGCAAAAAGAAAAGCAGAAGGAAAAGAAGAAAAAGAAAAAGCGTCCGTTACCCCAGAGGATATGTGCAAACTTTATATTGATTCTATGACAAACCATCCTGATAAGTTTAAAGAATTCCAACGTATATTAGATAGAGGCCATCTGCCTGTGTTTAATAATGATACCAATGAATATGATGAAGTGGACCCAATAAATAATCCTGCACCGGCAGGTGGAAAACGAAAAGTTAGAAAATACAAATTAATTAAATAATTTTTATTATCTTTTATAAAAAATAATAAAAATATAATATAAAATTGCATTACATCATAGTTTGATTTTCTTTTCTTTTTCTATTAGGTTTGATATTATTCATAGAATTAATATCTAGCACAGGAGTATTAATTATTTTTTTATCTTTTTGTTTATCATAAATTACTTCTTCTTTATTTAACAAATCATCAAGCATATTATTAAACTTAGAAACACTAGTTAGTTTTCTATTCTTTCTTTTGTTATTATTATTTTCAGAACTAGTAACACCAATATTATTAACATAAGAATAATTATCATCCATAATAATATCACATATCTTATTTATATCATCTGTTTTTTTAACTCCTTCTGTGCCATAACTAATTTTTGTTTTTTTCTTCATACTAGTTTTTTTATAAAAATCATCTAATTTAATATCACTAGATATTATTAAATTATCTTCTTGTTTTACTTGTTCTGGTTTTTCTGGTTTTTCTTGTTTTACTATTTGTTTTTTTTTCTTATTATTCAACTCTCTTTCTTTTTTTTCTAGATAAATCCGATGATTTTCATAATCCAGATCACTAATTAGTTTTTTATTATTTTTATTATCTATTCCACTCCCTCTATCCATTCTATCCCCCCCATTCACCACATACTCCCCATTCTTTTTAATCACTGCATTTACTCCATTTATTTTTATTCTATTAACATAAGATAAATTATTACTGGTGCTATTATCAAATATAATATCATTAATACTACCACTATCACTGATATTATATTTTAACATTCCAATTATCCTACCATCAAAACCAGTACAAAACAGATACATATATTTATTTAGGACTAGATCAGAAAGATTATATTTGTTATTAATATTTTTACCGGCTAGTTTTACACAGAACTTATTATATTTATTATTATACTTGAATACACATATAATACTATCTTGAGTTGGACAACTTATTATTTTACATAAATGCACTTGATCATTAAAAGAGAAAAAATCACAATTCAAATTATCATCTAATTCTTTAATATTTTCTTGTATATTTATATCTCCGGACATAATTACTATTTATAAATATTATATTTAACGATAATAAACTAAAAAAATTGATTTTTCATAATTAATATATATTCAATTAAACATATCATAATTATTAATTAATATGGCAGACTACTCTAGTATTATAATATTCGGAGAACAATATGTTAAATACACATACTCCAGCATCAACCGTGATAATATCCTAAAGTATATCATCAAACTAAATCCATATGTGATCAACAAAGATAAAATAACTAAAGAATATAACAAAGCATGTAAAAAGAACAACATAATAAATCACGATAATTATTATGATTTTCATAATCTAAATATTTTTGTATTATGTAACGGATTAATCAATGCGATTATCATAAATAACATAAATGTCATACCAGAGATTTATAATATCATCATGAATAAGAGAGATGATTTATCAAGAGCATATTTATCAGTTATGTATCAAGTTATCTTAATAACAGCATGTTCAGAATCTAATGTAGAAACAATATCATGGATACTAGATAATCTAAATCATGATTACGATTTAGATTATCAACAGGCATTTATATCATCCGGACAGAATAAAAACCCAGTTCAAAAATTCTTACTGAGTCTTAATAAAATAACAATTAATCAAGAAACAATAGATGATTACATCAATATCTGTTATAAATTTAAAAACATATCCAACCTAAATACAATTATTTATCTTTATCCAGAATTAATAATCGATACACATATTATACTCGTGATATCAATTAGTTCTAAACTTAACGATATCAATATTACAAATATGATTTTAAATGACTACAGAGATAGAATTACTGAATATAACATAAATATTATCTTTCATAAATTACTATTATCCGATAATTTATCCGGATTAAAATTATTACTAGAAAATCATGACACATGCAATATAAACAGCATGTGTGCGGATTTTATGTATGCGCTAAAAATCCAAATAATCAATAATAATCTGGATATAATTACTTTTTTAGATGAAAATATAAAGTTATACATCGATACGGACTGTTTAATTACTGCATTATATATACCAGATTATAAAATGTTTGAGTTATTATACAATATCAACAAAAAAAATAATCTAGTAAAAATAAACTTTAAAATGATACTGGATGTATATATAGAGTGTGGGGGTGATATAAATAAGATAAGATATTTACTAGAAAATCATGATATAAATTTAACTCCAAACAATTTTATAGATTCAAGTTATACTGGTAATTTAGAACTAGTTAAAAATATTCATGATATTATATCAGATATATTAACACCAGAACATTATTATTTAGCCGCAGAACAGGCAGCATATAGTAATAATCCAGATATTTTGATATATCTACTCAGTATAACAGAGATAAATCTATATTTAGATCTAGATAAAATATTAAGGAAATCATGCCAGAATGGTTGTATAAAAACTGTAAAAGTTTTATTAAATTATTATACAGATCGCCAGATATACAGTAACAAGTTAATAATATTAAGAATATGTCAAAGCGATAATGTAGATTTATTCAAATATTTTATAGAGAAATATCCTGAAATTGAAATTGATTATTTAAAGTTGTTATATGCGAGTTTTATAGAAGATAATAGTGTTTTTGACTATTTATTAAATAATTATGAGATAAAAAACTGTATTTATGTTCTAAACTCCTGTATAAATAATAATTCTGATGAATATTTTATGAAAATCTTAAAAAGATATCCGAATATTGATATTACTTTTAATAATCATAGAGCTTTTAAAAATGCCTGTAAGTTAGATAACATATATATCGCAGAAATACTAGCTAGCATGAACCCTGATTATGTATTGAATATACTCGACGATAGGATAGAATCGTGGTATATCAGAGATAAATATATAAAGTCTCTAGAGTTACTAGAAAAAGATGATAAAAATTATGATAAAGTGTTAAGTAACTTGACTATACCTAGTATATATTTGAATCGAGTATATGAATTAGAGTGTCCTGTTTGTTATGAAAAAAACAATATTATAAAAACAAACTGCAATCATCATATCTGTTTATATTGTATTTTGAAAAATTATAAATTAACGAATAATTTTGATTGTTGTTTATGTAGGAGCAGTATTCAGCTCCATTTTAGTTTTAGTGTTCAAAAATAATTACATATTTTGTTATAATTATTTATAAATAATTATAACAAAAGTTTTGAAATACGATCAAGTATATTTATTACAACCAGCAGCATGTAATAAAACATTCTTAAATTTATTTTTACTTTTTACAGCTTTAGAACTCATCATATATATATCACCATGGTTTAATGCAATTGTTATTTTGTCACCTAACTGATTTTTACCGTTAATCCATTTATATACTAGATCCATAGTATCACCTAATCTGATACCAATAACTATATTCCGTTCATTACACTCATCTTAAAGTAGATTTACCCATTTCGTTAGGTTACTATCAAAATGGATAAAAATACTTTTATGACGAGTTATAAAAGTCCTATGTTTTTTAAAAAACATATAAGGACTATATCACGATTGACAACTAATATTAGTGGTTTTTTGACGACTAATATTAGTGGTTCGTGACGATTTTTGGTTTGCACTTTTTCGAGTAAATTCTACAGGCCTGTTACCTGTCTTTAATATGCT
>Ga0315902_10004925_pt1 | contig 19008 bp, 14 predicted proteins | sample LakEriMetagenome_9_FD_203523 | JGI IMG/M metagenome (GOLD analysis project Ga0315902, IMG submission 203523) | Freshwater fungal communities from buoy surface, Lake Erie, Ohio, United States - Buoy 12 MA117 | ecosystem: Environmental > Aquatic > Freshwater > Lake > Lake biofilm | place: USA... | reverse complement strand
ATTTATCTATTTATTTTGTGGTTTTACTTGACTGCATAAAATAAATAGATAAAGAGGCAAAAATAATAATTCGGGTAATGCCCGTTTTTCGTTTTATAGCGGCATAGACAAACAGAAGTAATAATTTGTACAATCTTTATTTTGTTTGCCTTTAAGTGGAACATACAACTATGGCACAGTAAAGCTTTTTGTCCCATGTTGTAGTTCTTTATTTAAAGTGGTGTCAACACCAAAATTTATAAAGACTTTTTATGGTCTGGGACGAAAAAGCTTTACTGTGCCACACTTGTAATATCCATAGTCTTTAATAATTAGATTATTATTTCAGTGAAATTATCCGTCTCATTATAGTTATAATTATTATCTAATTGACTACGTCTCGTATTTAATGTTTTGTTTTCATAATACTTTTGAAACTTAGTTGATAATTTATATAGTTGTTCCTTTGGATCTACTGTTTGTGATTTAATATCATCCGAAAATTCATCAAATGGCGCACAAATTTCTATAGGACTATTATTGGGTGGCAGCGACATAGATATGTTTATAATTATGTGTTGTCTTTAAATATTTAAACCTATGAAAGTATAAAATCTTTAATGGGTGGGGTTGTACCTATTAAAAGTGTTCTATTAAAAATATATAAAAAACTGAAGCTATATAGTTTTAAATGAGTAGTAAAACTACATTATCTATACTAACTAGGAAATTTAGATCACTTGGTATAAAAAAAACAGGATTAAAAAAGATGGATAATAATCTATTACTATTAAAAAAGATAAATAGACACATTAATTTTCTATTATATAAGCAAAACAAACTTAATCAGCATACATCAAGAAAGTTAAGGAAGAGGAATGATATTTCCTATATTTCATAATACAGTGAACTTTTTCTATAATGACATGTTAATATCTGAGATATCTAAATTATTATTGCCATAATTCAGTAACAGTCTATAAATTTATGTTTAAAATGCTGTGTCATTATAAAAGATGTTTGATGTATTGTATCTTATTTAAAAATACAATATTATTATTTCTTATAGCTGGATGTACTAATTCTAACAGTTTTGAATTATTACTGCTAAGGGCCAGATTTCTGTACTACTAATACAAGCGTGGCACAGTAGAGTTTTTTTGTCCTAGACCATAAAAAGTCTTTATAAATTTTGGTGTTGACACCACTTTAAATAAAGAACTTAAAAGCTGGACAAAAAAGCTCTACTGTGCCAAACTTGTATTTAGTCTACATTTACATTTTTATTATTTGTTACATTAACGTTATAAATAATAAAAATATTTACTATATTTTAATCCACTGGATAGACATAGACTAAATAATATTTAGCACCATGTGAAATCCACATATAATAAAGTAAATTTATCTAAAGTTCTAAATATTTAGATAACTTATCCAAACGTGTAAGTAGGTCTTTTAAGTATACATAATATGTATTCATTTTTGAAAATATTTCAGGATTTATACTCAAGCAATCCACAAATGGTTTTGATACTAATGTGTTTTTGTCTATAGATAATAACTTAGATAAGGCTACAATATACGCATATTGTGTAACATTCCAAATAGTATAGTTAGGAATTCTGGATGAATCACACGCAAAACTATAATATAATAGTATAACACTAACAACATTTCGCTTAAGTAATTCTAATATAGGGTCAAGATCAACCAAAATACCATCACCCAATGCTAACTGTATTTGATGTTCGGTCTCATATTTAATCTTAAGATATATATATTCAATGTGAACCCATATAGGTTTGAATGGTATTTTGGCATCTAATGCTGCTATTATGTCCATGTTGGTTCTAGCAGCATCTGATACTGTAAATGTATTAGCTGAAAGCCGCTGCCATATTTTTAAATCAGCATAACTATTATTAACTACATTTTCATATGTACTAATACATACCACGTTTATTTTTTGTATTTGTGTTCTAGCTATGTCTCTAATGGATCCAAATCTATCTAATAAATTAAAACCATTTATAATTGAATCAATACTTCCAATTACTGAAACATTATCATGACCCATACGGAAGATACCTTTGGTGAAAACTTCAATAATCCAATTATAGGATAAAAGTCTGTTATTAGTAGTTAAATCTGATCCCCGTTTTTCTACTGGGTGAAATATCACATCATTTATATAATTCCGGTGTATGTCTTCCATATAACTAAGTTCAAAACGCTTTTCAATATAGTCCTCCTTACTATAGGAAACCATATTATTGATATTAGAACCAATTGTACCACCAGCCATGATCAGTCCCATATCTATTTTAGCAGTATCATCCACATCACTAAAATATGGGTGAGCGAGTGCCTGTCTACAACTATAGCGTTTAGACGCGACTGGTTCTAACAAATGAACAAGCAAATCATACCCATCTGGTCCAACTTTATTAGGATCTAGTTTTAGTGAGTTGTCTAATGTCATTCCAGTCGTTTCCCCATCCACGTATAAATCTCCATTATAAGCATGATAGTTAAATAAGTTTCTGTGACATATAGTAGTTATAAATATACCTATCATATAGGCATCACTCTTATATGATTTTCTAACATTTTCAGCTAAATGTTTTCGTGTACCATTGCTATAGCTATAGCTATCAGTAGGGTCATCTGGAGCTTTCATTTCTTGTGTTGCTAAGTAGTGATGTGCTGTATATTTTAACACACCTAATCCATGATATTCAGCTATACCAAAATCAATAATACGTATATCACCACCCGCCATTATCATAACATTGGGTGGTTTTATATCATTATGTATAATTCCCAAACTATGTATAGCATCAAATGCCTTTAATATTTGGTAGAATAGTATTTTAATCTGTCTGGGTCCAAGTTTTTTGTCTTTCTTAACAACTGCGTGGTGAAAGTCAGCTGGTAAATACTCTAATACTAAATACAAATCATTCATATCACGAGAATTTCTGCACAATCCATAATATTTTACGGTTTTTGTTTCTGGAAATCTATTTAAATGCGCCAATAATGTTATTTCAAGTATTACATCACTTGGAATATCTACACTATTATAATAGCTCTTATACTTTTTAAGAGTAACCTTTTGTCCAGTGGCAATATGCTTAGCCGAAAATGCTGAACCATATGTTCCACTAACACCCAACGACAGTACTTCTGAAAACTCAGATATATCATACATTTTAACGGGTGGTAGTTTATCATGTATTTTTAATTGTGACATTATCTCGGTTAAATCATCCGGCTGTTTAGATTTAGTATCTACAGCAGCAGCAGCAGCAGTAGCATCATCAGACATATCATCGTCACTATCATCATCACATAAGACTGGAACAGGTTGTTGATTTCTTTCTGCTAATGTTTTTTGTACATCACATAACGTATATTTTTCTGGTTTCCCCGTTTTTGGATTTATTTTTCTTGGATTTTCCGCAAAAACACACCTATTTGAACTGCTTATTTCACAAAACTCTGCATTTTCAGTAATACCTTTTTTACATCGTGAACCTTTTACTGATGGGTTCTGTATTCCACATGAATGTGTTGCCATATTGTCACTATATATTTTACACTTAATATTTTATTTATTGACCAATAAGATAAAGTACACTATTGGCTATTCAGCAGATTTCATATTTTTCAAAATATTATTTAGTCTAGATTACATTTTCATTATTTATTATGTTAACATTACAAATCCGCTATAAAGCGAAAAGTGGGCATTACCCAAATTATTATTTTTGTCTATTTATCTTATGCTTTTAAGATAGATCACAAAATAAATAGATAAATATCTATTTTTAGTTGATAAATATTCCGCTTATTAGCTTAATGAGTAAACGCCGGCTTGTTCCCAATTGGGGACAAAATAGTAAGGTCACGATTGTTACTAGAATATTTATTTTATGTTGTTACTCTACACCACATAAAAAATTAGTGTCCCCAATTGGGAACAAGCCGGCGTTTACTCATTAAATAATAAAAATATTTACTATATTTTATCTGCTGGATAAGATTAATATACAATAAAATAGTTTGAACGATAGCCAAATTTTTTTAGCAGTTTGTTAGATGTTATTTATTTTGTTGTACATAAAAATTGATGTATTTTATACAGAAAACATTGATACATAATGGCAAGTTGTATTACTATCAACTCAAGTAACTATTTATCAATAAATACAGATACATTAACTAGTGTAGAAATATGCTATAACATGACACAAGAGGCATTAGACTTTTTCCTATTAAGATATTTGCCTAATTTAACAACATTAAACTGTAGTAAGTGTAAAAAATTAGAGAATATCAATATATTAGAACTACCTAACCTAACTACTTTAATATGCGAGGTTTGTCCAAAGTTAAAATTTATATCACCATCATCAAGCTTAACTACACTAGATTGTTCGGATTGTAACATGCTAAATAGTTTACCAATATTACCTAATCTACATACACTAATATGTAAGTATTGTAGAAAATTAACATACATACCAGAGTTACCAAATCTAACTACTATAAATTGTGATAGGTGTGATGATTTACTAGAGATACCTATATTACCTAATCTAACTAGTCTAAAGTGTACGTCATGTATAAAATTAACTAGTATACCATTATTATCTAACTTAATTAATCTTGACTGTAATATGTGTGAAAATTTAGTATTTATTCCATGCTTACCTAAGCTGACTAGCTTAGCATGTGGTTTTTATACAAGATTAACAAGCATACCAGAATTACCTAATCTAATTAATTTATATTGTGTTGAGTGTAGACTGTTAAGTAGTATAGCTATGTTACCTAATCTAACTAGCTTAATATGCAGTTTGTGTATAGAGTTAAAGGAGATACCCATATTACCCAATCTAACTACGTTAATTTGTTCTCAGTGCGTTCAGTTAGATAGCATACCAGTACTACCTAACTTAACTAGTTTACAATGTTCTGGATGTACCAAATTAACAAGCATACCATTATTACCTAATTTAACTAGTCTAGACTGTAGTAGATGCAATGGATTACCCAAAAAAGCTAACTTACGTAATATACATCTTGATGATTTGGTGAAATATAAACACCTATTTTCTGAAGTAGATTATTTAAATGGTAGGTCAAATAATGGATTAACTGAAATTCCAGCTTTGCCCAACCTAACCAGTTTAAATTGTAATGACTATTATGGTTTGAAGGAAATACCAATATTATCTAGTCTAACTGTATTAGATTGTAGTTATTGTATAGGATTAAATAATATAAAGGAGTTATCAAATCTAACTAGTCTAGATTGTTACGGCTGTGTTGGGTTAAATAATATATCAGTTTTGCCTTACCTACGTACTTTAAATTGTTGTGAGTGTGTTAGATTAACATACATTCCAGGATTGTCTAATCTAGAATGTCTTGAATGTAGTGGTTGTATTGCTTTAACTAGCATATCTATATTACCTGAACTAACTATTCTAAACATGGAACAGTGTAGTATATTAACAGACATACCAGTGCTACCTAAATTAACTTCTCTGAAATGTGACGAACATACAATACCTATTAACCTAGATGCCTATAAAAAATTAGAAATATTAAATCGAAAACCAGTACATAAGCTTAAAAAAATTAAAAGTATTGAACTAAAAATAAGTGATTACACTATGGACACATGTTATATATGTTACGAACCAGGTAATATATATGTTACAGATTGTAAACATCTATTTCATAAGAAGTGTTTAAATATTTGGATAGATAAGTCTAACGATTATCATTGTCCATATTGTAGAATAGAGCTAGATAAACCAAAGTAATTTATAATGTTGATACTTGTATTTTTGAAAAAAAATTGATAGTATGTTAAAAAGTATTGTGTGATACGCAAAAACATATTACTAAACATATTACTAAACATATTACTAAGTAATCTACTATGAATTTTAGTTACAATGATTTGGATAATATTCATGATAGCCATGTCCAGCAAAAGGCTAGACATAGTTTATCATCGTTGGTAAAAGATACACTAAAGATTAGTTTTTCGGAAGCAAGCGAATATTTGGAAAAACATGGACTCGGTGATTTTGTATATGATACAACTAGTACACATATTACAACCGGACTAAAGATGAAGGATATTTTAACATATATAGTTAATCGTGCTATTACACATACAGATAGAGATGAAATCTTAGATTTGCTTGTATTTATGATGAAATCTAGTAGACATTCCTGTTTTACTGGAAAGATTACTAATTGGCTATCAGTTCTATCCTACTATTTTACGGATATTTCTATCAATATTAGTAAGTATGATAGAATTACTAGCTATCTAGACTATTTAAAATCACAGTATATGGATGATCTACTATATGATAAATTTAGCACATTTCTAGGTGAAGTTGATATTACAGATGATGAGAGAGAGGCTTATTTAGAAGCACTATTGGAATATATGATGGAAGAGCACACAAAACCAGTTAGAGAGCAACGCCTCGCCAGACAATATTCTCCCATACCATCACAGTATTTTAGTATTCCATCAGAAATAAATATCCAGCCACCAAGTGACCGACTAGATCGCAATTATAGTGTTTATGTTGGTAAGCCAGTATATATAGGCGGCGATGAACCACCATATCTACTTGGTCTAAGATATATAAAAGAATTAAAATTAATCATTTCAAAACTGGATAGATATATGCTATTATCACTTTTTGGTATATATAGTACTGATAGTTTTACTGAAACATATAATAGTTTTAAGATAATCCAAGATACAGAAAAAAGAGTTACTACACCATTGTTACCAGTTAGAGATAAGGTTAATAATACACCCAAAAACACACGTAAGTTTAACAATAAATATCAAAAATCTACTATGCATTACAACAAGATGGCATACAAGAACAAAGGTATCTTTTCTAAAAATTATAGATAAATGTTAGTAATATTATTTTTTTTGTGATAGATGTAGTTGGATAAGCAGTTATATAAAAAACTAGTAAAATTTTGTTCCATGTTATGGCTATCCAGCAGATTTCGCAAAATGCGAAATATTATTTAATCTACATTACATATTTATTAAATAGGCTTCTCCATTCACCGTAGTTTTATGTTTTCTACCAAAAAAAATAAAATTCGCAACAGGTTACAAGTGTGGAACAGTAGAGCTTTTTTGTCCCATACCATAAAAAGTCTTTATAAATTTTGGTGTCGATACCACTTTAAATAAAGAACTTAAAAGCTGGACAAAAAGCTCTACTGTGCCACACTTGTAATAATTTGTTACAGTAACTACGGTGGATGGAGAAGCCTAATTTTTATTATTTGTTACCGTAACATTATAAATAATAAAAATATTTACAAAATTTTAGCCGCTGGATAGGCACACATATTTTTAGACCTTTTATAAATAGTCTAAATTCTGTTGGAAAGTCATATATAATTAACGCAATAAATAGTCAATACAAATAAAATATTTTTATTATCTATATTTTTACTATAACAAATAATAAAAATATAATTTAGACTAAATAATATTTCGCATTTTGATAAATCAGCTGGATAGCCATTAAACTAGCAAAATTATTTATTACAATTATAGTATCATATTGTACAAATTTAGTTAAAAAACAGATCTGTTACAATTTTATCAATGTGTAAACGCTGGCTATTTTATTACCAATTGGTAACAACATATTATGGTCTTACATGTTACCATAATATTTATTTTATGTCGTTAGTCTACACTACTTCAAGAATTCTTGTTCCCAATTGGGAACAAGCCAGTGTTTACTTATTAATAAATTTATTAGTTTATTGTTAGAAATTCTAAATTAACACTATAAAATAATATAATATTTTATTATGATAATAACCACATCATAAAATATTATTAAAAATGAATAATTGAATATGTATGGGTTGCTATATTTATATCAGAATATAGTAATATAGTAATATAGTAATATAGTAATATAGTAATATAGTAATATAGTAATATAGTAATATAGTAATACAATGACCACTATAATTAATTTAGATAACTATTTATTACTAAACACCGATAATTTAACCAGTATTAAAATAGATATTGATATTTCACAGGAGGCATTAGATATATTTTTATCTAAAAGGTTTCCTAATTTAACTACTCTAATATGTTGTGATGTTAAGTGGTTATCTAGTCTACCCGAGTTACCTGTGCTAACTAAACTAGAATGTAATAGGTGTCCAATCTTACGTAGTATATCAGTATTACCTAATCTAACTAAATTACGTTGTAGTTATTGTACTGGTTTAACAGAGATACCAGTATTACCAAGACTAACATTTTTAGATTGTAGTGGATGTATTAGATTAACCTATATACCAGAGTTACCTAACTTAAAAACACTAAGTTGTAATAATTGTGATGGATTAACTAGTATATCTAGGTTACCTAACCTAAATAACTTATACTGTGACAGATGTGAACATTTAACCATTATAACTAAATTGCCTGGACTAACTTATTTAGACTGTAATTGGTGTACTAGGTTATTGGAAATATCAGAATTACCTGTTCTTAACTCTTTAAATTGTATTAAATGTAATGGATTATCTCAGTTACAAGTATTTCCTAATCTTACTGAACTAAACTGTGGTGAATGTGACGGATTAACTAGTATACCTAGGTTACCTAACCTAAATATGCTACATTGTAGTGGTTGTGTAGGATTAACCAGCATGCCAGATTTACCTAAATTAACTGCTTTAGCATGTTGTAGGTGTGTGCGTCTGGTATCTTTACCAATATTACCTAACATAAACATGTTATTTTGTGATGAATGCTCTGGATTAACTAATATACCATCATTACCTAACCTACATAGACTGGATTGTACTGGATGTAGCATGTTAGAAAGTATACCAGTATTACCACATTTAGAATATATTAAATATAGTACGGGAATAGTTACACCACATACTATTCCACTAAGATTTCTAAAAAGTATAGATACTGAAACATTAACTAAGGCACTTCAATATAATCCCAACAATATTAATAGTGTTTTTTCGTGTAATGCTATATCATCTGACACTCTAAATAATACATTAGATACACTATTATATACATTACTTGAATATTTAGAATACGCTGATAGTGATACTACTAGTAGATTAGAAGAGTTATGTTATAAAAATAATATAAGTTTTCCAATATTAGTGAAACCTGCCTCTCGGCAAATAAAAAATTGATACTTTGATTTATGTTTGTACTAAACAATGGCTATAACAATCAATTTAGATAATTATTTATCATTAGATACAAAATTGCTAACTATTATAGAACTGGATAAGGATATGCCAACTGATGCGTTAATCAAATTCCTTAGTAAAGAGTTTCCTAACCTAAAGACACTAATATGTGACAGTTGTGAAGAGTTGACTAGTATACCAGTATTACCTAACCTAATCTCTCTAAATTGTGGTGTTTGTAATAAGTTAAAGGAGATACCAGTATTACCTAGCTTAGAAGAATTACATTGCTATGAGTGTACTGGATTAACTAGTTTACCAGTGTTACCTAACCTACAAAAAATATATTGTGAATATTCATCATTAACCAGCATACCAGTATTGCCTAATCTAAGAGAATTATATTGTAATGGGTCTATGATAACTAACATACCTGATCTACCTAATCTAAAATATTTACACTGTCATGATAGTAAGGAACTTAGTAGTATATCAAATTTACCTAGTCTAACCATACTAAATTGTGGTGGATGTGACAAATTAACCAGCATACCAATATTACCAAGATTAAAGTCGATAACATATAGTTCACAAATAGTTACCATACATACTGTTCCACTGATGTGTTTAGAGAATGTAGATGCTGACACATTAACCAAATTACTCCAATATAATCCTCACAATATTAATAGCATTTTCAATGTTGGTTGTGTTCAAAGAAATACTATTATTAACACCTTAGACTTATTAGTAACGTATTTAGAGTATGCTGATTATTATACTACTAGCCTGCTGGAGGAACTTTGCTATGACAATAATGTACAGCTACCTATTTTGGTTAAATCAGCAAATAAGGTATAGGATTAATTACACCTATTCTATAGTGCAGATATAATGTTTGTTAGTATTATTAACAATACTACTATATCAAATAATAAAAATATAATATTTTATTTTTGGAAGATCCAATACATATTTAATTATTGACTAACCAGCTGAATATTTAACGCATTAAAAAATAGTAACTTATATATTTGTTTTATAGTTTAGCTTACTGCCATAAAATAAATAGATAAACCGGCAAAATAATAAGCTGAGTAACGCCACTTTTTGATTTATTGGCTATCCAGCAAAATTCGCATTCTGCAAAATATTATTTAGTTTACATTATATTTTTTTTTATTAGTTGTAACCGTAACATTATAAATAATAAAAATACTTACTATATTTTAGCCACTGAATAGGTAATATAGTAGTTATTCAAATATACGAAATGTGGTTGTGTCTATAGTTTCGTATCTATAATTTTTGTATGGGAAGACCTCAACCATCCATGTAACATTACTATGGCAATTTGGATGGATGTTTTTCAGATATTCATCCAAACTGCTATATTTTTGGCACTCATTTCTACGAATAATTATCTGACATAACATATTGTTTATTGTATATAATTTTTCTATAGGCAATCGTATTACTTCATTTAACACAGGTATAGTTGAGTACTCCTTAAATACTTTGACTATTTTAGAATATTCATTGTTATAGTATCGTGCTAGTCCAACACTTAACGTATATAGTGTCATGTCCATTAGTTCATTAAGTTTGTGAACACATTCACAAATTATCTTCAATGCTGGTTTATATACATTCTCAAGATTAATTAGTGTCTCTAAATTATATTGTAGAGATGTATGCCCAGAATATATAAAGAACCAGTTTTTAAAATATGCGCTCTCTTTTATGTTAAGATATCGAACTTCACATGTGTAGCTTATAATAATTACCTTTTCACTATCACTATTTATATGTGTACTAATGTCCGACATTTTATCAACTCTGGATTGCACAAATTTTATGTTTCTATCACAACACCAAGTATTTATTTTAGGTAGTATACTTTTATCATGATCTAGTGGGTCAAATACAATTATGTTGGAGTTAGATGGCAATGATTTAGGTAAATACATAAACGAGTTATCATCTGGAAAATAATTACATCCAGCACCAATAAGTACAAATGTAATCATTTATGTTTGGTTTAACAAACTTAGTACTGATAGTTTACTATCAATTTTTCACGGAAAAACCCAGGTTTCTCCTTACCTCTTCCTGTAGAATTTATATAGTTAAATGGAATGGGAAAACCTGGGGTTTTTATTGCTTTTTTTTGTAGTTAAAACGTCCGAGACTAAGCCTCAGTATATTATTCCCATTTTTAAAAATGAATTTGTAGATGTAATATAATCCTTACCAATTTCAGTCTATAAAATTTATAGTATAAAATCTATAAATATTATGTGGGCATAATATTTCAAGGCTTAATTCTAACCATATGATAGTGCCTATATGGTAACCGGACGTTTTTTTACAGTCGTAGTTCACAAAAACTGACTTGTACCTCTTTCTGTAGAATTTATGTAGTTAAATAGAATGGAAAATCCTTGGGTTTTATTACCTATTCTGGTGTATTAAAAATGGATAAACAGGCAAAAAATAATGATTTGGGTAATGACAAATTTTTTCTTTGTAGTGCTAGCCTAAAATAGTTAGGATAAACCTAGCGTTTTCCTGGTTTCACTAACGTTGGTAAAATTATACCTTTATCATAACATAATTGTTCTAATCTGATGCGAGTAGCATTATCAGCATACTCTAAATATTCAGATAGTATGCTTAAATTACTATCTATAGTTTCAGATGATACACAGTCTTTTACGAAAATACTATTAATATTATATGGATTATATAGTAGGACTTTAGTTAAAATGTTTGTGTCTACCTGGTGTTGACACTTTAATGGAATAGTATATTCATTCACTATATCAGAACTATATTGAATAAAGTCTAAACAAGGTAATATTGGTATATCCTTTAACATAGTGCATCCTCGGCATGATAGATAAGTTAGGTTTTGTAGATCAGATATATTAGTTAAACTAGTACAACTACAACAAACTAACTCAGTTAAACATGGTAATATAGAAATATCAACCAAATTTTGGCATTCTTCGCAAAATATTCGCTCTAAATTGGGTAGCATAGTAATACTAGTTATAGATGTACACATACTACATATTAATGTTTTTAGACATGGTAGTGGTGGAATATTTGTTAGACTTGTACACCCATAACAGTTTAGATAATCTAACATAGGCATCATAGATATATTTATAAGATCTGGGCACATGTCACAAAATATTTGAGTTAAACTAGGCAAACTAGGAATAGAAATAATATTAGTATTTGTACAGATTAATCGCTTAAGTACTGGAAATGGCTTGCTTAAAAAAAGCTCTATCATTTCTGAAGTCATCGTTTTATGTATCTTTATTATAGTTAAACCTAATGTATCAATTGATAAGTAGTTTTTTGGATGTATTGTTCTGGGTTTTGTAATAATTTCCATTATTGATTGCTACAACACTAAACCTTACTATCAATTTTTTTTGGTATATCGGCTAATCAACGGAATATTTGTCAATGAGTAAACGCCGGCTATTTTGTTCCCAATTGGGGTCAAAATAGTATGCTGGCAATTATTACTAGAATATTTATTTTCAGTCTTTAGTCTACACCACATCAAAAATTAGTGTTCCCAATTAGGGACACTACGGTGTTTACTTATCAAGTAAAAATAGAAAATTTACCCAAATGTTTCATCTAATGGCTATCCAGAGGATTTCGCATTTTGCGAAATATTATTTATCTACATTACATTTTTATTATTCGTTACCGTAACATTATAAATAATAAAAATATTTACTATATTTTACCCTCTGGATAGCCACTAATACATTATGCCGCTATAGAGCGAAAAATTAGTATTGCTCATATTATTATTTCTACATATTTAACTATTTTTAATGTATAAATATTCAGCTGATTAGCCATATATATAATCATCTAAAATAAATATTTATTTTATGTTGTTATGTGACACCATAAAATAAATATAGACCATACAAAGATAACAATTAAGGTTATTTGCGATTTTAGCTTTTCAGTGGATTACTGTACACCTATCTTAAAAATTTTATTTTAATTGTGAAACTTATATTAGTGATATAGAATTTATTTTTAATTGTATTAATGGTCTTATGGTGTATGAGCTATTAATAGGGTAAGCTATTACATAGGTTATACTGTACATGTCCATTTTTTGTGAGTTAGAACATCCCATTACTATAACCGCTATATCGGACGTTTTCTACTGTTTAATTTCACAAAATAGACTTTAACTAAAAATCTACCTAGCATTCTCGTTCTAGAGCTCGTATTGTCCAATCATCTAAATCACGTGGTGAAAAGTCTTCTATCATTTTAACACGCATATTAATAACCAAATCCATAACATCTAAATCATCCTTGTTTTGGATAAATGCCGATAAATTTTTTGGATATACAATTTCTAAACAATTTACACGGTTAGTATTAATATTAATATCTCCCACCCATCGTATACTATTATCACCAGTAAGCATAGTAATTTCAAAATGAGAAAAACGTTTACATTCTGGTGAAAATGCATTATTTGGCGCTATTGTTAAATCATCGGAGTTCACATCTATTAAATAAATCATTAGATGTGTTATTATCTTACCAATTGGTGTCTTTTTAATTTTAAAATGTAGAATAATATGGTAGTGTTTATGTCTTAGTATTGATATTGTATTTGGATTAAATATTTTTGTTTTACTCATTAATACTTTTAAGTTCACGTCTCCTTCACCATATGTATTTAGAGATAATTGAGACAGCTGAGCATTATGAACGTTTATTAGATGATTTATTAATTCATCATCTGTCACTAAATCACACGTATCTGATATTATGCATTTTTTAATATTTTGAGACATCTAATCTAATCTATATTTAGATAAAAAGTTTAGATAAAAAGTTTAGAATTAAAAATATGATACATACAATAAATATAATGAGTAAACGCCAGCTATTTTGGTCCCAATTGCGAACAAAATATTGTGGTCTCAATTGTTACCATAATATTTATTTTATGTCGTTAGTCCTCACCACCTCAAAAATTACTGTTCCCAATTGGGAACAAGCCGACGTTTACTTATTAAATAAAGAACTAAAAGTGGGACAAAAAAGTTCACTGTGCCACACTTGTAATGTGTAAACGCCGGCTATTACACATTAAAATAAAAATTACTCTTTAGTAATTGTTATTCTAGTAGAAAGCGGCTGATTTAACCAACATACTACTCAATACAAGTTCTTGTATTTCACTATATAGAGTAGAAGACTTATTAAGTAATGTAGATTGTGGTTTAATTAGTTTACGTAGATATTTCATGTTTTCACTATTATATTCTACTGCGGCTATAATAGTATTTATGGATAGATAATTTATGTTTTGTAGTCCAAGTGGAATCGTATGTGTCTTTAGATTAGTACAACCATAGTAGTTTATTGCCGTTAGTCTAGGCATAATAGGCAAAGTAGTAAGTTCTGTACATCCACTACACTCTAGATTGGTAAGGCTAGGCAATTGTGGCAATGAACTCAATTTACTATAACTACAGTTTAAATATGTTAAATTAGACAGTTCTGGTATGTTAATATATGTACCACGAAAAGTTAACTTTTCCAAATTGGGTAAATTTGGTATGCTGGTTATATTATAACACCGCTGATAGTTCAATCTTTTTAGATTAGGCAAATCTACTGAAATCACCGTCAAATTAGCACAGTCACTACAATTTAATTCCTCTAAATTTGGAAGCTTTGGAATCAAGTAGATAGGACAGTTACTAAAAGACACTTTCTCTAATTTTGGAAGTGCTGGAATAATTGCGATAGAACAGTTAATTAAACTCAACTCTTTTAGGTTAGAAAGTTTAGCCGAAATTTCAACCAAACTATGACACCCCGATAGATACAATTTTTCTAACATTGGAAGCTCTGGAATGGTTGTAATGATACAATTACTACATCGCAACTCTTTTAAATTGGGCAAACATGGTATGTTTATACTGTTGTTATACCATGATGGAAGTATAATATTAAGAACAATTATATTAGATAGGTCAAGTGACAAAATCCGGGACATGCTCGACGTTACATCCTCATCATTAGCATTAAGATTGTGATTTTCAGTGACAATAGTTAATTCATATACGCCATCCAAATCACGCTGTGACTGGATGTTATATGCTGACAATGTTACCATTTTTGTATTTGTATAAATACCAATATAAATACCTATCAATTTTTTTCACATTTCAAAAAGCAAAACTACTACACTACATAAATTTACCGGCTGATATAATGGCTATCAAGAGGATAAAATATAGTAAATATTTTTATTATTTATAATGTTACCATAACAGATAATAAAAATGTAATGTAAACTAAATAATATTTCGCAAAATGCGAAATCCGCTGGATAGCCATTATTTTAAAACAAGAGTAGTAAAATAAAAGTTAACTAGACAAACAGCCATTATACATTGTTTCTACGCCAAACTTCAAAAAAATCGGGTTTACTTCGGCTTAGTGCTTCAACATAGTCTACATAAAAACCATTTTCAGATAGTGTTTTTTTAACATGTTGTTTTTGGGTAATATCTGAATAGTTATTGGAGCGTTTTAGCCAACTGCATAAATGCTATATTTTTGCATAAAAGTCTGTTTTTATTGATATGTACTATTATGTAGAGTTGTATAATAATTTTATGGTAAGGAGATTTTTTACATAGAAATGCCACATTTATAGTATTAATGCTATTGGCTAAAACGACCCCAGTGCCATATAATATTTTCATTTATATTACATTAAAGTCTCACTATAACGGACTAGCTTTTTCAGTATGGACTATATATTTATAATACGTTTTATGACCACATTATAGTGTTAGTCCGGTATTTTTAAAATTAGACTGCTAGTTAGTTATAGCGAGACTTTACTGTATAAACTAAATATATAAATTAATGTCAAATATTTTTTAAAATTAGTTGTCTAATAAATAATAATAAAAATAGATTTGTTAGATTTAGCAAATAATTCTGCTATGATGAATAAGTATCACAGATATCAATCAGAGATGGGGTAATTTCGGCGATTAGATTAGCGCATCCATCACTATGAAGACCATCATATAGACTAAATGAAAGTTCAGGTGGCAAATAACAACCATCCCATTCTTCTGGTAACTCGTCTGTGTTAGGTGTTGTGCCATTATTTAGATGTTTTACCAGTTTTTCTCTAAACTCTTCGTTTTGAAATTGTGTCTTCCAATTTTCACTAGTTTCACGCATAAGTTGAGTAATAGTTTTAGCTTCAGTATTATCGTTAATATCTAAATATCGCAAATGTCTAATTGCTTTAGTAATACAATATCCATATGAATAATCTACTAAATTCTCAATTAGAATGTCAGTTTTGCTCATTATAATATTTTTACTATTTGTTGTATTAAAAACAGCACAACAGCTTTCAATTTTTTGTGTGTTCACGTGTTACTTATCCACAAATTTGGAACAATATACACAATATGGAAACATATCTAAAAATAAATATTGATATGTGAAACGATTGTGGTAGTATTTAATGTATTTTATTTTTTATCTAAATTTTGGCTATTTTAAAAGCCAGCCAAAATCTAAATAAAAAAATAGGTATATTATTTACCTACTTACACCCAACAACCACCCATCACTACAATTTACATTCCCATAGAGCAGCCAATAATACGCAAGAATTGTACCAACTCACCACGATCACTTTCACTAAAACCAAGAATGGGAATGATCATGTTGACATAGAAATCGTCTCTATGGAACCCCTTCTCGTCGTTTCTATACTTCTCCCCATCAATCGTGATAGTATAGTTATGATACTCACCAAGACCACGCCACTCATGGGCAATTATCTGATGCTCGAACTTGAGGCAATCGCCAATTGTGATAGTAGTATGGATACTGCCATCATCACTTTCCAAAATGGTACAGTTCTCTGATGTTACCAATGTACGCAGCTTTTCACTCTTGAGCTCTTCACTCAACCTAGCCAAAAGCTCTTCCTTACGCTTGTTACCAAGATATTCAAGAGTGATCAAGTGCGCCACTCTATAGACCTCATCCTTGTCAAACTGTCCCAAATAGGATCGGATTTGTTCTTCTACTGTTGTCATATTTCGTTTTCTTCTTCTAAGCAAGTCTTAAAAAAAAATACTATCAATTTTTTTAGTAACTATCTAGTGGATAAAATATTTCTCAGTTAGTTTCTAGGAATTATAAATTAAACACAATAAAATAAATTGTGGATATTATTTTGTGACTGTAAAACGTCAATATTAAAACAGACTGAGAAATTTATAAAGGCCTAGGAAAATACAAGTCCGTTTTTATGAACTAAAACGCCCATGACCATAAATAGACTATTTTATGTATCCTATTACCCGATTATAGTAACTGGACATTATTACTGTTGTAGCTCACAAAAATGGACTTGTAAATAATTTACATATTGCCAGTAATAAATTACACAAAATCTATAAAATAATCTAAAAATTCCCATTATTTTATAGTGTTAGTAGTTGGCAAATAGAGATTTGTACTAGGCTTCCTACATCTTTTTTCGCCAAATACATAAAGATATCAGGCTATATATATATATTAATATTACATGGCATTAAATAATCTTTCACCTATTTTGGACAATCTATATTTAGGCAACGCAAATGCTATTTATAATAGCCAAATACCAAATCTAAGTTTAACTGTTAATTGTACTGTAGACCTTAGCTGTAATCCACAAGTAGAAACAATAAGACTACCTGTAGATGACGATCCATCCATGGTTGACTTATATTTACAATATATTGAAAGCACTGATGTATTAGAAAAGATGCACAAACACATTACACATGGTAAACCAGTATTAGTTCATTGTATGGCTGGAGCACAACGTAGTCCAGCACTAGTGGCGTTATATTTAATGAAATACCATGGTTTTACACCAGATGGTGCTATAGACTATATTCGTATTAAGAGACCAATTGCTTTCTTTAGTCATGTTAATTTCTACGAAATGCTATACAAATTTTACAACAAACTTAAAACTATAGAGTAGATAAATAGCGTTGTTTTTACATAATAACAAAGTAGAATATCTATGATAGTTTAATCCCAATAGCTTAATACTTCCGATAATGGTTTGACTATAATTAATCTATTTGGATTTTTTTGTGGTGATTTCAATGTGTTTGGTATGTTTGTTAGTATGTGGCTACTATATTTTCGCAATTGATACATAATATAGCCTATTTCACAAAAATACTCAAGCCAACGACCTTGAACTCCAAGATAACCATTTTGTCCTATAAACTCAACACCATATAGTAAAGCATCACTTACTACCGTAAAATAACCATCACGTGCCAGTAGTTCACTTAATTTTACATATAATTTGGCATAGTCTGTATGGTTTTCCAGATTACATGTTTTAGTATATGCCATACCAATAGGATTTACTACATCTACATTTATCATTGGAGCATCACCATTAGATGAATAGTATGTTGGCATGCTAAAATTTCCAAAAACTAGCCGAACATTTTTCTCATGCGAAATATATTCGTCACCTCTTCTAACCAGTTTTACATCTCTTCTTAATATTGACGGAATATTAATATCTAGAAAAGTATCTAAATATCTATGATTATATTGTGGGTCTATACATAATACTAGTGTATTAGATATATCTCCTACCAAACGACTGGCATTAACAAG
>Ga0315902_10004922_pt1 | contig 19015 bp, 15 predicted proteins | sample LakEriMetagenome_9_FD_203523 | JGI IMG/M metagenome (GOLD analysis project Ga0315902, IMG submission 203523) | Freshwater fungal communities from buoy surface, Lake Erie, Ohio, United States - Buoy 12 MA117 | ecosystem: Environmental > Aquatic > Freshwater > Lake > Lake biofilm | place: USA... | reverse complement strand
TTCGCCCGGTCAGAATCGCCGAGTTCGTCCACCATGGAAGCTCGGGTCGGAGAGGCAAAGGCGAGGGCGATAAGCGACAGGATCAGAGGTTTGCGCATGAGGGAAGAGACACGTAGCGACGGAAGTTCGTTCATTCGTTATCTGGTTGCCCGAACCGCGGCGTGTTAGCAAGGCATCTGTGCAAATCGACATCCTCACTCTTTTCCCGTCCATGGGCGAGGGGATCCTCGGCGAAAGCATGCTGCGCATTGCCCGGGAGAAAGGACTGGCCGACATCCGCCTGCGCAATCTGCGCGAGTGGGCGCCGGGCAAACACCATGTGACCGACGAACCGCCCTATGGCGGTGGCGCCGGCATGGTGCTCAAAGTCGAACCGGTCGCCGCCGCGTTGGACGAGCTTCGCGGACCGCAGTCGCGCGTCATTCTGATGTCCGCCTCCGGCGCGCGCTTCGACCAAGCCGCCGCACGACGCCTCGCTGCGGAGAAGCACCTGATCCTGATTTCCGGCCATTACGAAGGAGTCGACCAGCGCGTGGCCGATCATCTCGTCGAGGAAGAAATTTCGCTCGGCGACTACGTGCTGACCAACGGCACACTCGCCGCGCTGGTTGTCACCGATGCCGTGGTGCGCCTGCTGCCCGGCGTGCTTGGCGACGAACAGTCGGCAGTTGATGAATCGTTTTCGCACGGCTTGCTGGAATACCCCCACTACACGCGCCCGGCCGAATTCCGTGGATGGAAAGTTCCCGATATTTTGTTGTCCGGCAACCACGCCGCTATCGAGGCATGGCGGCGCGAACAGGCGCGTGAACGAACGCGTCAGCGCAGGCCCGATCTCGGCGGGAATCCGTGACACCAACGCGCATCCGTGTAGATTGATAGAGACGTTTCGCGTTAGCCGCGACGTCTGCATGAAACTGAAAGCTTTCCTTATCGCCTTGGCCATCCTCGCCGTGGTTGTCGGCGGAGTGGTCGGGGTCAAAGGCCTGCAAATCGGCCGACTCATCGCCTCGGGGAAGGAAGAGGGTGGACCTCCGCCCGAAACCGTGAGCACCGCGCCGGTCACCGCCGCGCGATGGGACCGCGCGGTCGAATCCGTCGGCTCGATGCGCGCCGTGCAGGGAGCCGATCTGAGCACCGAATCGTCGGGCGTCGTCACGAAGATACATTTCGAAAACGGACAGAAGGTCAATGAAGGCGATTTGCTCGTCGAGTTGGATACCCAAACCGAGGAAGCCAACTTGCGCTCGGCCGAAGCCGAGGCCGATCTGGCGCGCACCGTTTACGAGCGCACGCGCCGCCTGCGCGTGAATAACACCGTTCCGCAATCCGACATGGATGCGGCCGAATCCCAGATGCGCAAAATGAACGCGCTGGTCGAGCAGCTGAAATCCACCCTGCGCGAAAAGCAGGTGCGCGCCCCATTCAGCGGCCATCTCGGCATCCGCGAGGTCAACCTCGGGCAATTCGTCGATCACGGTGACAAAATCGTCTCGCTCCAGTCGCTCGATCCCATCTTCGTCGACTTTCTTCTCCCGCAGCAGTTGCTCTCGCAATTGAAGGCCGGACTTCCGCTCCGCGTGTTGACCGATGTCTATCCCGGCAAGGTTTTCGACGGCGAACTTACCGCGGTGAACACCGAGATTGATCCGGTGACACGCAACATCCGCCTGCAGGGGACGCTGCAAAATCCGGAAGGCCTTTTGCGTCCCGGCATGTTCGGACGCGTTCTTCTTTCACTCGGCGAGGCTGATGAAGTGATCGCCATACCGCTCACGGCGGTCATCACCGCGACCTACGGCGACTCGGTCTTCGTTGTCGAGGAGAAGACCGACGAGCAAGGGAGCAAAAAGCTCGTGGCCAACCAGCGTTTCATCCGCACCGGGCGCAGCGAGGGCGATTTCATTGCCGTGACCGAAGGATTGAAGCCTGGCGAAACGGTTGTTGCGGCCGGAGCTTTCAAATTGCGCAACGGATCGGCCATTGAAGTGAACAACGACATGGCGCCGCAACCCGAGCGCGCACCGCGTCCGGAGGACTCATGAGCCTGCGTCATCTCGGTCGCCGCGGTGGGGGCGTGGGATCCGGCGCGTTCACCGACATTTTCATCGAGCGCCCCGTGCTCGCCGCGGTCGTCGCCATCCTCATTGTCGTGGTGGGGATGCAGGCCATCCTCACGCTCAACGTCCGCCAATACCCGCGCAGCGACAACGCGGCGGTCACGGTCACCACGGTCTACATCGGAGCGAGCGCAGATCTCGTGCGCGGTTTCATCACCACGCCACTCGAGCGCGCCATGGCCGGGGCCGACGGCATCGATTACATCGAGTCGCAAAGTTCCCCGAGTCGCTCGGTCATCACCGCGCGCCTGAAACTCAATTACGATCCGACCAAAGCACTGGCCGAAATCAGTTCGAAGGTCGATCAGGTGCGCGGGGATCTGCCGCCCGAGGCGGAGGTGCCGATCATCAATATCGAGAACGCCGACTCGCAGCGCGCCGCTGCTTATCTGCGTTTCACCTCGGATATCCTCCGCCCCAACGAAATCACCGATTACCTCTCGCGCGTCGTGCAGCCGCGCTTCTCCGCCATCCCCGGCGTGCAGCGTGCGGAAATTCTCGGCGGTCGCGTTTTCGCCATGCGGATCTGGCTCAAACCCGAGCGCATGGCCGCGCTCAATGTCAGCCCAGCGCAAATCCGCCAGGCGCTCGCCGGCAACAACTACCTTTCCGCCGTCGGGCAAACCAAAGGCGCTCTCGTCACGGTCAATCTCACGGCCAACACCGACCTGAGCACGCCGGAGGAATTCGAGCAACTGGTCATCCGCGAGAGCGGTGGCGCCATCGTCCGCCTCAAAGACGTGGCCGATGTCGTGCTCGGCGCGGAGGACTACGATTCCGAGGTCCGCTTCTCCGGGCAAAAAGCCGTCTTCATGGGCATCTGGGTTCTGCCCAACGCCAACTCGCTCGACGTGCTCACCGCCGTGCGCAAGGAACTCGACGCCATCAACCGCGACTTGCCCGCGGGGATGAAAGGCGGAATCGGTTACGATTCCACGGTCTACATCCAGGATGCGATCAACGAGGTGATCAAGACGCTGGTCGAAACCTTGCTCATCGTCGTCGCTGTCATTTTCCTCTTCCTCGGTTCGATGCGCGCCGTGCTCGTGCCGGTCGCCGCCATCCCGCTCTCCATCATCGGTGCGTTCTTCCTCATGCAGATGGCCGGGTTCACCATCAATCTGCTCACCCTGCTGGCCATTGTTCTCTGCGTCGGTATCGTCGTCGATGACGCCATTGTCATGGTGGAAAACATCGAGCGGCACTTGTCCGAGGGAATGAAACCGTTCGAGGCCGCGCTCAAAGGTGCTCGCGAACTGGTCGGACCGGTCATTTCCATGACCATCACCCTCGCCGTGGTCTACGCGCCCATCGGTTTCCAGGGCGGATTGACCGGTGCGCTTTTCCGCGAATTCGCCTTCACCTTGGCCGGCGCGGTCCTTGTTTCCGGCATCGTCGCCTTGACCGTGTCGCCGGTCATGTGCGCCAAGCTTTTCAAGCCGGGCATCGAGGAACGCGGCTTTGCCCGCATGGTCAACCGCGCCTTCACGCGGCTTCGCGACATGTATACCCGCGCTCTTGATGCCGTGCTGTCCGCTCGCCCGGCGGCGTATTTTGTCTGGGTGGTCATCGCGTTGCTTTGCATCCCGATGTTCCGCATGTCGCCGACGGAACTGGCCCCATCGGAAGACCAGGGCATCATCTTCGGTATCGTAGATGCTTCGGCCAATGCCACGGTCGAGGAAACGGCCCGTTATGCCGAGGCGGCGAACAAGATCTTTTTCGAGGAAGAGGAAACCGAATTCACCTTCCAACTCACGCAGCCTTCGTCCGGTTTCAGCGGCATGCGGCTCAAGCCGTGGAGCGAGCGCGAGCGCACTCCCAACGAAATCCTCCCCGGACTTTCCGAGAAGCTGCAACGCATCGCGGGCATCAGCGTGCGCGCGGTCACTCCGCCCGCGCTGCCCGGCGGTGGAAATTTCCCGGTCGAATTCGTCATCGCTTCGACGGCCGAACCCCAGCAAATCCTCGAAATCGCCCGCACCTTGCAGCAAAAAGCGGCGGCCAGCGGCATGTTCGCCTTCCCACCGATCATCGACACCAAGATCGACCAACCCGAGGCGGAATTCGTCCTCGATCGCGACAAGATCGCCTCGCTCGGTCTCAATCTCCGCCAAGTCGGCGAGGATCTCTCCGCGATGGTTGGCGGCAACTACGTCAACCGCTTCAACATCGGCGGTCGCAGCTACAAGGTCATTCCGCAAATTCAGCGCGCCGGTCGACTCAACCCCGACCAGCTCGAGCGCATTTACGTCACCGGACCCGACGGACGCCTCATGCCGCTCGGGTCTGTGGCCACGATCAAGGAATCCGCGCAACCGCGCTCGCTCAACCGTTTCCAGCAGCTCAACGCGGTGAAGCTTAGCGGCGTGGCCATCCGCCCGCTCGACCAGGCGCTGCGTTTCCTCGAAGACGAAGCGGGCAAGATCCTGCCGCCGGGTTACGTCATCGATTACACCGGCGAATCCCGCCAATTGCGCGAGGAGGGCGACAAATTCCTGCCCGCTTTCGCCCTCGCTCTCGTCCTCATCTTTTTGGTCCTCGCCGCGCAGTTCAACAGCTTCCGCGATCCTTTCATCATCCTACTCGGATCCGTCCCGCTCGCCCTGTTCGGCGCGCTCGTCTTCACCTTCCTGAAAATGCCCGCGCCCAATGTTCCGTTCTGGACCGACGGCTGGACCACGACGCTGAACATTTACTCCCAGGTCGGCCTCGTTACTCTCGTCGGCCTCATCGCCAAGCACGGCATCCTCATTGTCGAATTCGCCAATCAGCGCCAGCGCGCCGGCGTGGAGAAACTCCAGGCGGTGCGCGAAGCGGCCAGCGTTCGCTTCCGTCCGATCATGATGACGACCATCGCCACGGTGGCCGGCCACTTCCCGCTCGTCCTCGTCACCGGCGCCGGGGCCGCCGCGCGCAATTCCATCGGTCTCGTCCTCGTCGGCGGCATGACTCTCGGCACGATTTTCACCCTTTTCATCATTCCCTGCCTCTACATGCTCATGGCCAAAAACACGGCCAAGGAATCCCGCAATCCCTACGATGCACCCGAGGCCGTGCCTGCCAAGGCCTGATTCACGGCAGTAGGTGGATCGCCGCCTCCGGGCGCGATATCGCTCGAAGAAATCGCGGTGGAGCCGAAGCGAAGCGCAGATGGGCCTTAGGCAAGCATCGCCGTCCATCCCGGCAAGCGTTGCTCTCGCCGGTTTCCACTTGACCGCGCGGGGGCGCTGGAATCATCTGCCGTCTGCATGAAAGCCCACTCCATCATCCTCGCCGCGGCAGCCATCATCATCTCCGGTTGCACCACGACCCCGAAATCCGGCAACGCCGCTGTCATGAATCTCTTCAAGCAGGCCGATGCCGATGGTAACAGCCAAGTTTCGCGTCGCGAATTTACCGATCTCCTCATCGCCGAAGCTTTTGCCAACTATGACAAAAACAAGGACGGCTTTGTCACCCTCGCCGAGTGGACGGCCGGCGGCGGAACCCGCGAAACCTTCCTCGCCATGGGCGGTCGCAGCGGCAAGTTGACCCTCGCCCAGGTCCAGGCCAGCAAGGTCGCGCAGAACCAGATGGCGCTTCCCTTCGACCAGGCCGACACCACCAAGTCCGGCTACCTCACGCTCGAGGAATTCGTTGCCTACCGCAGAAAAGCTGCGCCCTACGTCCGATAGGCCGTGGATTCCCACTCGGTCTTCCAAGCACTGCAACTGGCGGTCAGTCCCGTCATTCTCATTTCCGCCTACGGTCTGCTCCTGCTCAGCATGACCAACCGCCTCGGCCGCGCCATCGACCGCGCACGTTTGCTCGTGCGTGAAGGGGCAGCGAAGGAGGATCAGATCGCCATCATCACCCGGCGTGCCGGTTGGATCCGCTCCGCCATCGTCTTCACCTCGCTGGCCCTGCTCGCCGCCGCCCTGCTTGTCCTTGTGCTCTTCGCCTCGATCTATTTGCCCTTCAACATCGCTCCCGTGGTCGCCGTGCTGTTCATTGGCAGCTTGGTCAGCGTGGTCATTGGCTTGGGCTACTTTATCGCCGACATTTACGGCTCCCTTCACGCCATGCAGGCCGAGTTACACGAAGCCTCGCGCTCAAAATAGCTGACCGTTCCCTGGCGACAAATGCGAGGGCTACCTCGACATCAAACTCGCTTACAGATTGATACAGAAGGAGTCTTTGGGCTCCGTAAAGCAGAAGATCGTCATCAAGATTCAGCAGAATGCGTCTGCTTTTTGCTTTGAGGATTTGGTGAGGGAGGCCTTGGAAGCTGTTTAGCCTTTAGGGCTGTGGCGGAACCGGAGTCGAAAACGGTTTCGCCTCTACGCGCATAAAAGAGTGGTTTGCAGACATTGGTATGTCGAAGGTGATAGGAGCACCATTGTTGGTGAATGGTTTTGTCGCGAGGTTTGTTGTGGTCTGTGGTTGGAAGGTAACAGATGCGACTCCTCCTGTTTTGGGTATCATCAAGCCTTCCATACGCAGATCCATAATAGATTCGGACGTGTAGAGGTTGTAGCCGGCTGGGTTGCTGATCACATCACTCTGTCCTGCTGTGCGGTTGCTGTTGAATTGCTCTTGGGTGAAGAGATTGAAAACAGCCGGGTTGGTTGTCACCGAGCTGATACCATTGCTAAACCGCAAAGCTCCGAAGCTCTCGTATTCGCTTTGCGTGAAGAGATTGAAAGCAGAAGGGTTGGTCGTCACATCCATCCTGCCGTTGGTGCGGTTAGCATTGAAGTCAGCGGCGGAGTAGTGGCCCATGATAGAGGGCGTAGTGGTTAGAAATGAGCGCTGTCCGCGATTGAAGGCCTCATAGAAGTAAAGCCCGTGAACTTCTTCCGGCGAAAACGATCTACCGTATATGCGGAGGTCATCAATGCTGCCATCAAGATTATAGGCATACCAGCCGATTCGCAGGAACCCTCCATCAACAGCATTCGGCGTCGGATTTAAACCACCGAGGCGTTTTCCGTTCAAATAAAGGTCAGTGGCACTACCGTGCCGCGTCAATAAAAGATGGTTCCACTGTGACTCTAACGAGGTATCACCAACAACGCCGATAGCAGGCGGCGGATCCTGATCACCGCCATACCATCCAGAAGCAAACCCGTAGACGCCATCTGCATGATAACGCAGGATGAGACCTCCCGAAGTGTCGTTTGCAGTGGAAAGAATCTGCTGAACAGGATTTGCCGAACCTGGTGTCCCAAAAACCCAGAGTGCAACCGTGTAGTTGCCATTCACATCAAATGGAGTTGGCGAAATGTCCAAGTAGTCACTGGGTGCCATGAAAGAGCTCCAAGAGAATTTCAGCGAACTGGAGTTATTCCCGAATCGATCAGTATCAAAGGAAAGCGCTCCCGAGCCAGCGCCATTGTATGAGGGGCTTGCTGTATTTGCCAATGACCCTTGGAAAGGATAGTGCACCACCAAGCCCTTGCTCAGCGGATTGAATGATGTTGCGTCGTTCAGATCTGTGCCGTCTTTGTCTTCACGATAGTCGTTGACGCCATCATTGTCGGAGTCTGGGGGAATTTCTTGCGTGATTTGAATTGAGCCAATCGATGTCGAGGAGGGTATTCCCCAACCCGTCTGAGTGCCGCGGTTGAATATGGTTATTTTGTTCCCAGAAGATAGAGTAGACAAACTTGAAAGTATTTGGGAGTCATTCACATATAACGCGAATCGCTCTCCGTCATCATCGATCCTGATTGTGTAGCTCTGCGTTTTAGAAAAGTAGCCGTGGTCTTGTAGGTTTTGACCTCCTTCAATGGCTGCAGGGTAATAAAAGGCGCCGCTATACCCGTTTTGATTCCATAAATGGAAACGGATACCAGGAGCCACTTCTTGCCCTTGGGGAATGACGCCGTCTGAGCGGACTGTTATCGAGAGCACTTCAAACGAGCTCATAACAACATTACTCAGAACAATCGAGTAAGGTGCTGTTGGACTAATCAGCGCGGTAACTTGTCCATTGTTGTTTAGGGTTAGCTTGCCCTCAGCTTGGACAACGGAGGAATTAGAGAAGGGGGTAGCGACAGACCATTTGCTGCTGTCAATTGACTCACCGTCAAATTCATCTTTCAAAAGAACGAAAGCCGCTCCAGCTGACTCTGCTATGAGAAAGGGGCAAACTAAGACCGTGAGGAAAAAAGCCTTTTTCACGTCTGCGATAATCGATCTATGAGCCTGATTCTGACAAGTCCAAACCTGTCTCCCCTTGGTCGGCCTTTGATATCGGAAGCCGATTCCTCTTCTTTCAGAACTCCCTGCGAACTGCCAGACTTCCGAAACCTCCCAACCTCCACAAACCTCTTCAGACTGAAGAAGTTTTCCCAAACTTCGGAAAATCGGGCTGCCGGGATTTGAACCCGGGACCTCTTGAACCCCATTCAAGCGCTCTACCAAGCTGAGCCACAGCCCGTATCCGAACCGGGAAAATACCACGAAAGCGACGGGCGTCCCGCAAAAATTTCCGGTTGGGCTGGACAGCGGATGCCGCGGCATGACGAGATATCTGGATGCAGCTGAAGTTCTTCTTTGTCCCGTTACTGGGCGCTTTTTTCCTCAGTGCGTGCGGTCCTGCTGAGTCGCCCAAAGCAGAGCCCACACCGACGCCCGCCCCCACGCCGGTCCCATCACCCACTCCGGTTCCGACGCCGTTCGTGCCACGGAAGGCGATGGATACCGGGATGATTTTCAACGGACTGCAATACAAGTGGAAGGTGGAGACGGCGCCTGGAGACACGGCGGCGCGCGACCGCGAGGAGGATGATGCTTACCGTCTCGAACTGAACCTCAAGATCCGCAAGCCGCGCCCGGCCACCACGCTCGAAGATGTGAAAGTGGCCAACCCGCAGTTGCCAGAGCTGTTGCCCTCGTTGCCGCAGCTTTTGCAAACCGCGCAGGTCTCGCCGGACTTTGCCAAGCTCTATGAGTTGAAGGTAGACTGGGTCAAAGGACGGTTGGAAAAAATCGACCAGATCCTTTCGCGGCACAATTTCTACGACTGCGACACGATCCTGAAGCTGAGCCATCCGGACAGCGGACGCCGCGCGCTCTTTGTGCAGGGCGATATGGATGTGAACGTCGATGGCTCCGACGGTGATCGCAATGTCGAGGTGGACGGTTCGGGGCAGTTTTTCCAACCGCAGACCAGCTACCGTTGGCGGAAGACAACCGACCGTCCTAATCCTTTCCTCGCCCGCACCGAAAAACGCATCGAAGACGCGCGGTCCGAAATGGAAAAGCCCGAAACGACGCCCGAGCGGAAAGCGCAGCTCAACAAGCGCATCGAAGATCTGGGCCGCAAGGTGGCTGAACTGAAGACATGGAGCTTTCTCATCTCCAAAACCGATCCGTCGATCGTGTTGCCCGGATTCATGTTGCGCGGCGAGGGTCCTTACGTTCCCGAGTTCGGCGACTACGCCGTCGTCATCCACGAAGGCAAAATGTATCCGACCATCGTGGGCGATGCGGGTCCGTCCTACAAAATGGGCGAGGCTTCGCTGCGCCTGTGCAACCAAATCAAGGACACCGGCACGCCGTTGGCTCGTCCGGTCAGCGATCTCGCCGTGACCTACATTGTCTTCCCGGGATCAGCCGAAAAAGAGCGTCAACCGCCCGATTTGAAAAAGTGGCGCCAGCGCTGCGCAGAACTCCTTGCCGAGATCGGCGTCCCCAACGCCCCCCTGCACGAGTGGGAAGACATTGTCCCGCCTTGGCCGACTGCCACACCCGAGGCAACCTCACCTAGCACACCCTCCACGCCCTCAACCAACTCTCCCACCCCATCCCCAACCCCCGAATCTTGACCACCCGGATCACACATGGACTTTCTGCAGAAAGTCCATGTGTGATAGTAAGACACTAAACGAGAGTGGGATCGGGGCGAGGTCAACAGGTCGATTCGCGGCTTGGTTTGCCTCGAGACAGGGTTGTCTTGGTCAGCCTAAGCGACTCCTGCGAAGAGCTGTTTTTCCCAAAAAACGAGCCGCGCGCGCAGGTCCGGATGGTGCTTCAAATGCGGGTCTTCAGAAAGAATCCTGCGTGCCTTCTCGCGAGCTTCTTCCAGCAGACAGAGATCACGCGGCAATTTGGCCAACCGGATCGGCGGTAAACCGGTCTGTGCCGTGCCGAGCAGGTCGCCCGGACCGCGCAGTTCGAGGTCCGCTTCGGCGATGGAGAATCCATCGGATGCCTGCTCCAAAATTTTGAACCGGTCGAGTTTCTCTTCCTCGCCCTTTCCGGCGAGCAGGATGCACCAGGATTTCTCCGCGCCGCGTCCGACGCGTCCGCGCAACTGGTGCAGCTGCGCCAAGCCGAAGCGCTCGGCATTCTCGACGAGCAACACGGTGGCATTGGCCACATCGATGCCGACTTCGATGACGGTGGTGCTGACCAGAACCCGCGTGTCTCCCGAGCGGAAGCGGTTCATGATTTCGTCTTTCTCCCCGGCCTTGAGTTTGCCGTGCAAAAGTTCGCACCGGTGAGGGGCGAGCAGCGTGTTCCAGCGTTCGTATTCCGCCGTGGCCGCTTTGAGTCCGGACTTCGCGCCCTCCTCGATGAGCGGGTAGACGAGGTAAGCTTGCCGGCCTTCCTCCAACTTCTGCCGCACAAAAGCGGCGGCTTCGTCCAGCTTGTCGTGCGCTCGCACCAAAGTGCGGACGGGCATGCGCCCCGGTGGCATTTCATCGATGAGGGACAAATCCAAATCCCCGTAGAGTGTCAGCGCCAAGGTTCTGGGAATCGGTGTGGCCGACATGACGAGCACATGCGGGTGGGGTTGCTGCGCGGAAAGCTTGGCGCGCTGACGCACGCCGAATTTGTGCTGCTCGTCGATTACCACGAGCGCCGGATGGCCCACGGTTTCCGGGGCGAAGAGCAAAGCGTGCGTGCCGATGACGATACGCGGTCCGTCGGACGAGCCACTTTCCTTGCGCGCCGCCGTGCGGAGAACAACCGGAATGCCGAGAGGCTGACAAAACTTGCGGAAGTTTTCGTAGTGCTGGTGGGCCAAGACCTGCGTCGGTGCCATCAGCGCGGCGGAGTGTCCGGCGGCCACCGCACCGAGCATGGCGACGGCCGCGACCACGGTTTTCCCGCTGCCGACATCACCGTGCAGGAGACGATTCATCGGATGTCCGGAGGAAAGATCGTCGAAGATTTGTCCAAGCACGCGCTTTTGCGCGTCCGTCAAGGCGAAGGGTAGCGCTTTGATAAAATCCGCGATCAGGGGCTGCTGACGTGCAATGACCGGGGCGCGCCCTGAGGTTTGTCGGGCTCGTTGCCGGGCGAGGACGCATTGCATTTCGAAGAGCTCCTCCCGCGCCAGATGCGTGCGCGCCGTCTCGAGTTGTTCCCACGATTCGGGGAAATGAATCGCGCGCAATGCCGGTGTGTCCGGTTCGTCCGGCAGCATGACAAGCGTTTCAAAAATGAGCCGTCGCAACATGCGCGGACTCCATGAACCGATGGAGGGATGCACCGGAGTGATACGGTTGAGGTGGATGAGCGCGCTGTCCGGCGCATCGGTCTCCAGCACTTCGAAATCCGGATGATCGAAAACGAGACCGCCTTTTTTTAACGGGCGGGCGCGGCCGTGAATGATGAGGTCTTGGCCCGCTTTGAGGATCTTCGGGAGGTAACGGAGATTGAACCAACGGCAGCGGACGGTGGCCGGTGCGGCTGGGCCCGAAGGCTCCGCGAGGGTGAGGGTGAACTGGCAACGGCGGCCGAAGTAGGAGGTCTTGGTTTCGACCACGGTGCCGCGGAGACAGACCGATCCGGAGGGCGGTTGCGAAGGGAAAGCGGGAAACTTGACGCGATCCTCGTGGCGACGGGGGTAATGACGCAGCAGGTCCCGCACATTCGCGAAACCGGCCGCGTGCAAGTCCCGCAGCTTGGCTGCGGTCATGCGTGGAAGCGCGACGAGCGGCGAGTCCCAAGTCAGCGGAACATCGTCCGGCCCCGCGCTTGCTTTCGCGGGTTTGCTCATGGACGGGATGCGCGGGCCGTTGGAGCGATGGGCCGCATCAATCGGCCGGTGATTCCCAAAGAAGATCGATCGTGCCGAGCAAGGTCGAGGCGCGACGGGTCGGGAAGAGCTGCACCTTGCGTCCTTGGGCGCGTTTCTTGATCAGTCCGGCCTCATGCAGGCGCTTGGCATGCTGTGAAGCCGTCGCCACATCAATACGGCATTCTGTGGCGACTTCGTTGACGCAGAGACTGCCGCGGCTTTGCAGGAGTCTGATGATTTCAATACGGCGGTGGTTGGCCAGTCCGCTGGCGATGAGGGCTCTGCCCCGGTCGGTGTTTGCCATAGGAAGCCCATTTACCACACATGGACTTTCTGCAGAAAGTGAAATAACGCGCCGGGGAGGTGGGACGAGGGTGGTAGGGGTGGGGTGTGCGCAAGGAGTCCACCCCGACAGTGTGAGTGGGCATCCCTCCGTGTGGACGCGCCGTGGTTGGCGCAGAGGCCCCTGGGACAGATTAGCCTTTGCGGCCGACCATGGTTGCGACCAGGTCTGCGGCAGCCGCGAAATCGAGGAGGCCGGTGTTCAAGGTCGCGTGGTAGAGCAGCGGATCCTCGATGTTCCGATCGAAGTTGCTCTTCACATAGCGCCGGCGTCCCTCGTCGTGGTCGTGGACATATTTGGCCGCCGCCTTCTCATCGAGACTGAAAAGTTTTTTCACATGCGAGAGGCGGACGCTTTCGGGTGCAACCAAACGCACGTGGATGCCGCCGTGGAGCTTGGCGGTGATGATGTTGCTGCCCCGTCCGACGATGATGCAGCGCCCGATCCGCGCAAGTTTGAGGATGGTGTCGCTGGTGTGGTGGAAAATGGTCCACATCGAGGGGTGCAATCCGAGCAATTCGCCGACAATGGCTTGCACGGTGGTGTCTTTGTCTTCCTGCACGTGCTTGGCGATTTCCCGCGGCAACTCGGCATCCTCGAGAACCTTCTCGATGAGGTTTTTGTCGAAAACGACCCACGGCTGTTCGTCTTTCGCCAGGTTCGCGTTTAGTTTTTGCGCCAGCTCGCGCGCGACCGTTTCAGCGCCCGCTCCCGCTTCCCGGGAAATGGTGACAAAGGGAAAATGGCCGACTCCTTTAAGTGGCCCCCGATCTTTTTGACTGACGAAATAGGCGCGGTATTTGGCGAAATAATCGGTGTCTGACATGACATTAATTTAGCCCCGTGGGGCGGACTCCGAAAGCCGCGAATTAAGGCAGGAGCGCAAGAAGCGGTCCGGGGTAAACACCCACCCAGATGATGAGGGCACAGAGGAGCGCGATGGTGATTTTGGCCAGCGGGCCGACTTCAATCTCGGGGGCGTCGGGGTTCGCCGGTTGCTGCCAATACATGGCGCGAATCACCTTCAGGTAGTAGTAGAAGCCGGCGGCGACGGTGATGACGCCGAGGATGACCAAGACCCAATGCTGTTGCTCGACGGCGCATTCAAAGATGAACAACTTGCCGAGGAAGCCGGCGGTGAGGGGGATGCCGGCCAATGAGAGCATGGCGAGCAGCATGGCAAAGGCCAGATGCGGGGCGCGTCGGTTGAGTCCGTTGAAATCGGCGAGGTCATCGCCGCCCGAGGCTTGCGCGACGATGGTCATGACCAGGAACGCAAGCAGGGTCATGAGCAGATACGCGGCGAGGTAGAAGACGATGGCCGTTCCGGCGAAGGGCGCGCCGATGGAGACGACCCCGAGGAGAAGATAGCCGGCGTGGCCGATACTCGAATAGGCGAGGAGTCGTTTGAGGTTGGACTGCGGGATGGCCGCTAGGTTGCCGAAGACCATGGTCGCACCGGCAATGACGGCGATGAGCGGGAGGATTTTTTCCTGCAGGGCGGGGACGACGAGGAAGGTTTGGACGACGCGGAGGAGGACGATGAAGCCGGCGGCTTTCGATGCGACGGAGAGGAAGGCGGTGACCGGGGTGGGCGCGCCTTGATAGACGTCGGGGACCCAGAATTGGAACGGAGCGGCGGCGATTTTGAAGCCGAGCGCGATGAGCACGAGGCCGAAACCGAAGAGGAGCGCGGGAGCAGCTGCTTGGTCGAGGGCAGGAAGTTTCTCCGCGATGGCGACGAGGTTGAATTGTCCGGTCACGCCGTAGATCCAAGTGATGCCGTAGACGAGAAAACCGGTGGAGAGCGCGCCGAGGACGAGATATTTCGTTCCGGACTCGAGGCTGGCTTCGCTGCGGCGCAGGTAGGAAACGAGGATGTAGAAGGCAATAGTGACGAGTTCGAGCGAGACGAAGATCATCACGAAGTCCACGGCCGAGGCCATCCACATGAGGCCGGCGCAGGCGAAGATCGGAAGCACGTAGAATTCCCCGAGACCGGCGCCGCGGCGTTCGGACGGCATATTCGCCTCGACGGTCGGCGCGTATTCGAGCGACATGACGAGGACAACGATGGTCGTGAGAAGGGCGAATTGCTTGAGGAAGATGGCGAGCGCATCGGCGCTGTAGAAGCGGGCGTAGGGCGCAGCGGCGTTCATGGCCGCGGGGTCGACAAAAAAGGTGGCGGCCAAAATGCCGACCAGCCCAGCGATGCCTGCGTAAACAATGCCGCGCTTGGCGCTGGCGCCGTCGAAGGCTTCGGCAATAAGCAGGACGACGCCGAGGAGGACAACCAGAACTTCGAGGTAGAGCGGATTCATCAGTTCAGGGCGGCGAAGACCGGGTTGAGGTAATCGAGAAGAAGACCGGGACGGAATCCGGTGAGGAGGAGCACGGCGATGAGCAAGATGACGGCCCAGCGAACATCACAGCCGAGGTCCTCGGTGTCGTCTTTGACCGCCGACCCGCGCGCGCCCCAGAAAATGTTGCGGTAAGCGCGGAGCATGTAGACGGCGGAAATGACCACGCCCCAAAGGGCGAGAGCGGTGCAGGTCTGGAACCAGTTGAAGCCGCCAACCGCACCGCGGGCGAAGGCGCCGAAGAAAATCATGATTTCGCTGGCGAAGGTGGCGAAGCCGGGGAGTCCGAGCGAGGCCATGGCGGCGAAGCCGACGAGGAGTCCAAGTTTCGGCGTGAGTCCGGCCATGCCGCCGAGCTGGGAAAATTCGAGCGTGCCGGTGCGTCGTGAAATTTCCCCGCAGAGGGCGAAGAGCGCAGCGACGGTCAGCCCGTGCGCGAAGAGCATGAGCGACATGCCGCCGAGACCGAGCTGGTTGAGGGCAACGAAGCCGAGAAACGCGTAGCCCATGTGCATGACGCTCGAATAGCCGAGCATGAGATCGAGGCGTTTTTGCGCGAGGGTGACGAAGCCGACGTAGAGGATGTTGCCGAGAAGAAGAACAAGAAGCAGGTTCGCGAATTGTTGGATTTCCTCGGGGAAGATCGGAACGGCGAGACGGAGGAGTCCGTAGAGTCCGAATTTTTTCAGCACGCCGGCATGCAGCATGGCGGCGGGCGCGGGGGCGGACGCGTAGGCTTCGGGCGCCCACGTGTGGAAGGGGAAGAGAGCGATGAGGATGCCGAAGCCGAAGAGAAGGAGGAGATAGACGACGGGTCCGGGAGCAAGGATGCCGGCGTAGCCGAGTTGTTGGAGAAGACGGATATCGAGGGTGCGGAGTCCTTCGGGGACGGCGAGCCAGAGGCCGATCAGTCCGAGGAGAAGAATGAAACTACCGAAGGCGAGGTAAATGGTGACTTTCCAGGCGATGCGTTGACGTTCGCCCGAGCCCCAGATACCGATGAGGAGGAAGGTCGGGATGAGGGCGAGTTCGTGGAAGGCGTAGAAAAAGAAGAGATCGATCGAGGCGAACGCACCGATGGCACCGGCCGAGATGAAGAGTAGGCACGCGTAGAACATGCCGGGCGACTTTTCGACCTGCGGCGTGACCCAGACGGCGGCGAAGGTAACGAGCGTGGCGAGAAGAAGCATGACCATGCTCAGTCCATCGGCCCCGAGCGAAAAGCTGATGCCGTAGGCGGGGAAGAGGGCGTTTTCGCTGACGAATTGGAATCCGCCGATTTCGAGGTTGTAGGATGCGAGGAGATAGAGGCTGAGGAGCAGGTTCGCGCCCGCGCCGAAGAGCGAGATGCGGCGCGGCGCGGCACCCGCCATGCAGAACGCGGCGGTGACCAGCGGGATGAGGATGAGGGAAAGGAGCGGGCTCATCAGCGGAAGACCAAGAAGTAGAGGACGAGCAAGACGCCTGCGCCGAAGAAGAAGGCGTAGGCTTGCAGATTTCCGAGTTGGAGGAGGCGCAGGAGGTAGCCGGCGCCCCAGACGGTGCGGGCGCTGCCGGTGACAATGAGGCCGTCGATGATCCAGCGATCAAACCACGAACTGAGCACACCGAGTCCGCCTTGCACGCGGGCGACGAGCCAGTTGTAGAAATTGTCGATGTAGAGGCGGTTGGCGAAAAGCGGGATGCGCACGGGATCTTTGGCCGGTCCGCGCAGGTAGAGCAGCGTGGCGAGGGCGAGTCCGCCGAGCAAGGCGGCGAGCAGGGCCAAATGGACAATCTTCGGGATTTCGGGATGCGGGAGATTGAAGAAATGTTTGGCGATGACCGGATAGCCCGCGGCAACCGAGGGAATGGCGAGCAAGAGAAGCGGGATGGTCATCACGGCCGGCGACTGGTGCGCGTGCTCGGCATGGCTCGAGCGCGGTTTGCCCATGAAGACAACGAAGAAGAGGCGGAACATGTAGAACGACGTAAGCAGCGCCGCACCCGCGGTGATCCAGAAGACCGCGCTGTTCGCTCCGTGCGCGTAAGCGACGATGAGATCCTTGCTGTAGTAACCGCTGAACCACGGCGTGCCGGTCAGAGCGAGGGTCCCGACAACAACGCACAAGGCGGTGAGCGGCATGCGTCCGAGGAGTCCGCCCATTTTCCAGATATCCTGCTCGTGGTGCAGCGCGATGATGACCGAGCCCGCGCAGAGGAAGAGCATGCACTTGAAGAACGCGTGGGTGAAAAGATGGAACATGGCGACGTCGCCCGCGGGCGCGACGGCGATGCCGACGACCATGTAGCCGAGTTGCGAGATGGTGGAGTAGGCGAGGATACGTTTGATGTCATCCTGCTGCGTGGCCATGAGTCCCGCGGTGAAGCAGGTGATGGCTCCGATCCACATAATGACTTCGCGCGTGACTTCCGGCGCGGCGAGCAGGATGGGGAAAATGCGCGCGAGCATGTAGACGCCGGCCGCAACCATGGTGGCGGCGTGGAGGAGCGAGGAGACGGGCGTCGGGCCTTCCATCGAGTTGGGCAGCCAGACGTGCAGCGGCATCTGCGCGGATTTTCCGATCGTGCCGCAGAAGACAAGGAGGCAGGCGGCGGTGAGATACGCCGGGTGCATGGTGACGGCGCCCAAGTTTTGCTCGATGCCGGCGAACATGATCGATCCGGTGGCCAGCCAGAGCATGAGGATGCCGAGCATGAAGCCGAAGTCGCCGACGCGGTTGACGGTGAAAGCCTGCTTGGCGGCGTCTGCGGCAGAGTCCTTGCGGAAATAATGTCCGATGAGGAGGTAGGAACTGACGCCGACCAGTTCCCAGAAGATGAACATCATGACGAAGTTGTCGGCGAGGACGATGCCGAGCATGGAAAAGAGGAAGAGGCAGAGCGACGCGTAGTAGCGCGGGATGCCCTCGTCGCCGCGCATGTAGCCGGCCGAATAAATGAAGACGAGCAGGGCGATGGTCGTGACCACGACGAGCATGACGCGACTCAGGCTGTCGAGGATGATGCCGATGGGGACGGAGAAGACGCCGGGGACGTCGATCCAGGGGATCTGCGCGGTGACGGCGAGGGACGGATCGAGGAAAACTTTCCAGCTGAGGAAGCAGGCGAGGGCGGCGGTGAGGATACCTACGGCGCCGGCCGCGGTGTTGTTGCGCGGGAGGACGAAGAGGATGAACGCCGCGGCAACGAGTGGGGCGAAGAGGATGATCCAGGGATAAAGTTGCGGATTCATCGCGACGTCAGAACTTCATTTTGTCGAGATCCTCGACATGCGTGGTTTGGCGCAGGCGGTAAAGTGCGACGATGATGGCCAGGCCAACGGCTACTTCGGCGGCGGCGACGGTGATGATGAAGAACACCAGGACCTGGGCGTTGTAGTCGGGGAGGCCGAAGGCGGTAACGCCGTGGCGGGCGAAGGCGACGAGCGAAAGATTGGCCGCGTTGAGCATGAGTTCCAGACCCATGAAAACGATGAGAAGGTTCCGGCGGAGGAGAACTCCGGCAAGACCGATCGAGAAAAGAAGGCCACTGACCAAAAGATAATCGCCGAGGGTGGGCATGGTCTTAGCGCAGGCTGCGGCGGCTGAGGATGACAACGCCGACGGTGGCAACAAGCAGGAGGACACCGATGATTTGGAAGGGGAGATTGAAGTTACTGAAGAGGGCCATGCCGACGTCGTAGGTGTCGGAGTAGCCGGTGCGGGCCAGGGCGGGGAATTTGTCGGGGGAGGTCGGAAGCGATTTGATGACTTGGGTGATGAGCACGACGAAACCGCCGAGCACGGCAAGTCCGCCGGCCAGCGCGGCGATGTTCAATTTGCGCCGCGTCTCGGCCGTAAGGTCGAGGAGCATGATGATGAAGAGAAAGAGCACCATGACCGCGCCGGCGTAGACGAGGACCTGGATGACGCCGATGAAGTAGGCGTCGAGGGTGACGAAGAGGGCGGCGAGGGCGAGGAAGGAAAGGACGAGGCTCATCGCGCTGTTGACCGGGTTGCGGAAAAGGACGACCGCGACGGCCGAGGCGAGCATCAGCACGGAAAAAACCCAGAACAGGATGGTGAGCATGCGGTGGTTTGCGCCGGGGGCGCCTCATGCGCCGCTTTTTCAGGCCGGAAGCCGGCAGCTTAGGAGGCGCGGAGGCCCCTTTCGATCACTTTTTTTCGTT
>Ga0315902_10004920_pt1 | contig 19017 bp, 13 predicted proteins | sample LakEriMetagenome_9_FD_203523 | JGI IMG/M metagenome (GOLD analysis project Ga0315902, IMG submission 203523) | Freshwater fungal communities from buoy surface, Lake Erie, Ohio, United States - Buoy 12 MA117 | ecosystem: Environmental > Aquatic > Freshwater > Lake > Lake biofilm | place: USA... | reverse complement strand
GACGAGTCTGTATCCTTCCTGGATCCGCGGGACTTGAGGGGGGAACGTAACAAACCGGCCGGAATGACTCCAGATCGAATTTCGGTGAGTTGCTCCGACTGCCTCAGGCGTCCAGGAATGGATCGCCCAGCGCACTTTTACCCCGTCTCACCCCTCCTCTTCCTGAACTGGCCCATCGCGCGGATTGTCCAGGGGCTCCGGACAACTGCCATCTCAGCCCCACCCCACCTCCACTGGATCGACGGTCCCCCGAACCGATTCGCTTGCCGACAGGGTTCGGGGGGACGACGGCGGGACCGCGATGCAGAGATCACAACAGTGGCGGAAATCGCCGTTCAATTCCAACTCCACGACTCACCGGGCTGCAGCACGACAGGACGGGCCGCGGTCTCGTGACGAACCCGCTCCGCCCATCGGCCGGCATCCTGGGCGATCACTGGCCAGGTGTTGTAGTGCGAGGGCAGCACGATCTCCGGACGAATCAATTGAATCGCCTCGATTGACTCGTCCGGCCCCATGGTGAAGTTGTCACCAATCGGCAGGACCGCCACCGCGATCGGTTCTCGCCCCAATCGCTGCATATCGAGGAAGACCCCGGTATCTCCAGCAAAGTACACCCGCTTGCCCTCTGTGAGCGTCAGGATGTACCCCACGGGAGCACCTCCGTTCGCCCCATCGGGCAGCATCGAACTGTGGTGGGCAATCGTGACCTGCAACCTTCCGAATGGAAACTGAAATGCCCCCCCGATATTCATGGGATGCGTCTTGGCAACGCCCCGGGCCGACAGCCATTCACAGATCTCAAACGCCGCTATCACCGTCGCTCCTGTCCGGGAAGCGATGGACGCGGCATCGGCGATATGGTCTCCATGTCCATGCGTGATCAACACAAAATCCGCTGCCACATCCCCGGCTTTCTGACTGGCGGCCGGATTCCCATCAAGAAACGGGTCAATGAGCACCTTGATTCCAGCGGTCTCCAGCAACCAGGTGGCATGTCCCAACCAGGTCAACGACGACGTCATGGGTTTACAACTCCGGCAAGAGACAAATTCATTGGCTGGATTGAGCCCGACAACGTCAATCAGGACCAATCGTAAAGCGGCTGGAATGGTCGATCCGACACTCGGTTTCCTGACCATCTCCCAGTCGCACTTTCGCGACAGCCTGCCAGCCGGCTGCGGTACTCTTCAATTCGATTGGTCCAACCAGGGACTCGTCTTCCAGCCGGGTCAATTCCAGCTGTGTCAGCTCGGTGGCATAGGCCGAATGCTGTTGGCGGTGAGCCTGTTGGGCGTAATAGATTCGTGTCAACTGGTACCGAATTGGACCCCACGGATCTTTACGGACCAAGGCATCCCGCGCATTGCGCACTGATCCGCGAGCGTTGCGAAATTCGATGTAGCCCCACGTCTCAGGACGATGCATGTTGACCGTGTATTGCGGCGACCAGACCCAATTGTGTTCGGGTCGCCCCGGAATCTTGCGGTATTCTCCCTCGGGATTCTCAACGTCCCACTCGACCCGAGAAAAATTGATGCGCCACTGTTCTCCATCGTGCGGGATCAGCCCTTGCGCAGAGACCTTCGCCTTCAGTTTTGACAGAGAACGGAGAGGAATGGCCATCTCCACCATCCAGGCGCGGTCGGCATCGCTGGGATCATTGACGGTTCCGTCGCAGAATGTCGCGGTCTTCAGCCCCTCAATCTCCCAGGCGTCGTCGGCCATGCCTCCGTCCTTGTACGGCTTAGGCAGCCGCAGATCCCAGGTGGTGTTCAACACATTGATTTCCAATTCGCCGTAGTTGTGTCCATCTCCATCGGGATCGATAAACACCTCGAAATCGTTGTCCTGAAAAATAACGGCGTCATGCCGGGTCAAGGTCCCCCAGACATGCGGCTCTTCCAGCTCCGCTCCGATATAGAGGTATTCGTCATCCCACAACATCTTGACCCGGGTTTTCCACGACGGTTGTGGCTTGACGGCCCCCTCAATGTCGACAAATTCCTGACTCCAGGCCGCCGACTTCCAGGCCCCCTCGTCCAACCGGCCATCCACGCCGATCGCCCCCGCGGCGCGATAACAGACGTAACCCCTGGGAGCGAGATACCCTTCCGCGGGACGAACCAAGAGATTTTCAACAGCCTTGTCATCGGCCGAGGCCATTCCGCCCCAGACAGACGAGAAGGCCGCCAGGGCCAGGATCAAGCGCCCCGACATCGGGCGGATCGAATGGTGGATCAGCATGCGGCAGGTCTTTGAAGGAACAAGGAAATGGACGCCGTCTTGCCCCTCACCTTGAGGGTGCCAGCGACCGGATCCACGCATCCAGCATCTCAACGGCCTGACGATCAACCCGCGACGTGGCCAATGGGGGCATTTGCCCTCTTCCACGCAGCGTCAGCCGCTTGCGCAACACGGAAGAATCGGGGGCACCGGGAGCGATCAATCGGGCCTCGGGAATCTGGAATTTATCGTGCAGAGGGACCACATCGACAATCCGGGACTTGTCGGTGGGAGTCTTCCAGCCCAGCTCCATCGCGGCATTCCCTCCGCCAGCTTCCACATGGCAATGCGCACAATTGGAATGCAGGTACGACCGGACCCGGGCCTCAATCGGTGCGTTGAGATCGGCCGGATCGGTGAGCCGCTCCAGTTCGGCTACGGATTTGGGCAATCGCCCCGCCTCCTGCTCCTTTCCCCGGAACAGTCCCAGATGTTCCAGGGTGGTCAACTGATTCGCCCGAATCCCTTCGTAATCATGAATTCGGTTCATTTGCTCGGTCGACAACCCCAGAACATATCCCGCCGCACGGCTGTGGCAGACCATGCACTCCGCACGACTGGGGTAATGCCATACCTGCTGCCGTTGACCATCCTCCGCATCCAGATCGGCCACCACAAAGGTCTGGTCGGTTCCGGATTCTTCCACCAAGTCCGCATCGGTCTGTTCGTCATTCCAGCGGTATGAGTACCCCACCCATTCATTCTGCTGAATGACCATCACACGCGTCTCAACCCAGCGATGGACGGGACCTTCCGCCCCCGCGGTCGGAAGTGAGAAGCTCTTCACCAACACCGATCCCTCAGGGAATTTCCACGCTCCTGTCTCGGTGAATTCGATTGTGGCGTCGTGCGGCAATGCCAGAAAACGGGCTTTGTCCGCACCATCTGACCAGAGCGGCGAGTTCACCGAGTAGGGGATGACCCCGGGTTGGAGTTGATGTCGCGCGATGTCTGTGAACAGCCCCGTCTCACTCAGCTTGCGGGGAAAACTCTCGGGGGAGACCTGGGAGGGAGGAATCGCCTCCAGCGAGTAAATCGCCTTGCCCCCATAATCCACAAAGTAGATCTCTCCCCGGGCGTCGATTCCGAAGCCCAGAATCTGATACGCCGTGTCGGCAATTTCGCGGACCTCGGTGATCTTCCCTTTGAGAGCCCGGGCCGCCCAGATCTTGCCGGTCCCATAATCACCATAAATGTAGGCCCCCTGAAGATCCGGGAACTTCGTTCCCAGGTAAGTCACTCCCCCTGTAATAGACCGGGCCTCCGAGTGCGGGTGAACAATCGCCGGGGTCTTGATTGGTGTGGGACCACGCTGCCGCTCGGAATAAAACGGTTGCCCCCCCTCAAACACGCTCCACCCGTAGTTGTCTCCCCGCTCGACCAATTCAATCATCTCGTATTGGTCTTGCCCGATGTCGCCACACCAAAGATGCCCAGCCGGATCGAAGTGGATTCTCCAGGGATTGCGAAACCCATAAGCCCACAATTCGCCACGAGCGCCGGGAATGTTCAGGAACGGATTGTCACGGGGAATCGAATAGGGCCGGTCTGCCGCCGGGTGCTCCACATCGATGCGCAGCATTCCGGAAACAAGGTCCGAGATTTTCTGTCCCGTAAGGTTGGTATCCGAGTCAGTGGTTCCATCTCCGGCGGAAATGTACAGCATTCCGTCGGGTCCAAACGCCAGGTCTCCCCCATTGTGTCCGTTGGAATCCCACTCGATCACAATCAAAGCGGAATCGCGATCGCAATCGAAGGGGGGTTGATCACAGACCGTAAACCGGGTGATCCGGTTGCGACGCTCTTTGGGGTCCGACTGGGGTCCATTGCTGAAGACATAGACCCAGCGGTTTTCCGCATAGCTCGGATGGAAGGTCATCCCGTAGGTGTCGTGGTCGTCGATCGTGACAAACACGTCCGTCTCAGTGGCCTCGGCAGAATTGCGGAACGATACGATCCGCCCCTTCTGCTCCACCACGAAAAATCGCTCTGGCTTTCCCGCGGGAGAGCCGACAGTTCCCGAGGGTTCCGTCAGAAGATGCAACGGAGCCAGGAGGGACACCTTGTCAAACACTCTGACGGCTTGATAGGGGAGTGGTGGGGATGGGCGACCAACAAGCCGTGAGGTAGTCCAGGGAACACGAGACGCCATCCCCGACCTGGGGAGGCTCTCGTTCTCTTGACCAAGACTGGTCCGCTCAAAACCAAGGGACATCATCAGCACCCAAGGTGCTGCGGAACGCACGATGCGGAACAGACTCATGACAAATCCTGCGGAACGTTTGGGCTCGCAACGGTGGCATCCAGCGCTGTCTCAAAGCATGGCGACCGGCCCTCGTCAATTCAACTGGAAAACCACAGTGGCCGGTGACACGAACGCCCAGAGGTCGTTCGAACGGTCTCTGGTGTCATGGGAACAGCGGGTGTGTCAGGGGTTGGATCGGCGTTCCGGCAGCATGCCGGCAAAAGGCCGTCCGACGATCGACTCGGGAAACAGATTGGCCCAGATCAGGCAACCGAATCCCGGCCCAATTCCGAACAACAACACGCCAAATGGCCCACCCACCAGAATCACGAGCAGGCTGTAAAGAATCCGCTCCCCGAGGATCCATTGAGTGGTCAGTCTGGAATCCAACCAGATTTCGTTGAAGGCGATTCCGAAAAACGGGAGAGTCGCCAGAGCTCCCCCCCACCAGAACCCCCGCGCAAATGCCCGCCGCTCCCGAACAACCAGTTCTTTTCTCAGGGCATCAATCAGGGCAGGATCAGAATCTGTGTCGCGCATCCTGGGCCCCCCTTTCACGCCAGACTTCGCCAGAGACTCGAAACCTCGTCTCACACGGCGGTGTAACCGCCATCCACCATGAGATGGGCCCCAGTGACGTAGGACGCGTCATCCGAAACCAGGAAGAGGATGGCCGAGGCGACCTCAGTCGGGTCGGCGATCCGCTTCAGCATGCAGGATCCCCCCCAGCCAGGATCGGCATCGGCGGCAGCCCGATCCATCCCCTTCTCGCGGGTCAGACGTTCGACGATCTGAGTCCAGATGGTTCCCGGACAAACCGCGTTGACCCGAATCCCGAAGGGAGCCAGATCGAGCGCCATGCAGCGGGTCATGGTGGCGACAGCTGCCTTGGTGGCGTTGTAGGTCACGAATTCAGGCTGTGCGATGAAGCTCGAAATCGAGCCGAGGTTGACCACGGCTCCCCCGCCGGCAGCCTTGATGTGGGGAACCACATGTTTGGCCACCAACGCAGCCCCAACCACATTCACATCGAGGATCCGCCGCCATTCCTCGACGGTGGCATCAATTCCCCGGAGAACAAACACGGCCGCATTGTTCACCAGAAAATCAATTCGCCCAAACCGTTGGACAGCCCGCTGAACCATCGCTTCGACGCTCTGTTCCTGGGCGACATCCGTTTCGATGAACAGCGCCTGCCCCCCCGCACCGACAATCTCTCGCTCGGTTGCCTCCCCCAACTCACCGTTGATATCGGCAATCACCACGGATGCCCCCTCCCGGGCAAATCGTTGGCAAGTCGCCCGCCCAATTCCGTCAGCACCTCCCGTGACGATGGCCACCTTGTTGAGGATTCGCGGCATGACCTGGCTTTCTGTTTTGAGAGAGAACACGGGGTTCCGATTTCGAACAAGACAAACTACGGGCGTCCCAGCTCCCGCAAGTCTTCAGCCGATTCCTGGACCTCCTCCTCGATGGCCTTCAATTCATCGGCCAACTTACGGATCTCCTGGGGCGCGATGGTTTCCTCGGAAGAGAGCCGCCTGAGTCGCTCGACAAAACCACGCAATCGCTTTTGGGTCTTCTCGAGAGATTCCACCGACTCGCCGGGAAGCGGCGGACGGGGAATGCCCCCCTCCAACCTGCGCTGGACCGGTGGCCTGGGGATTGCGCGGCGTCCCCGGAGACCCGGCAACTGGGGAAATCCTGGAGGAAATCCTCCTGGAAAGAGATTACCGCCCAGATCGGGCAGCGCATTGTCACCGGCATACTCCTCGAACAGTTTGGCCGCTTCCGGATGCCGCTCCCGCAATTCCTGCAGATCCTGCGCCTTGGACTCACTGGCCCCTTTACCCGGGGCGTCCGGATTGGACGGCGTGATCTTCACCACAATCTGCCGCTGGTTGTTGTGCCTGATCTCGATGCGGCGATCGGGCTCAACAACCGAGACCTGAACCTGTCCGTTGACGTTCTGGACCGAGACCTGCCGGGCCATGCCCCCGGGGACCAATCCCCGCGCATTCCATCGCACGGGGGGAAACCGACCGGCCCCCTCGGGTGTTTCCGGTCCCCGACTCCCATCCAGGATGGCGGAGGCTCTCCTGGCGATCGATTTGTTCGGGGAGTCACACAGGCGTTTGATCGCGATGGCCGCATCCGCCTGGGCGTCTACATCCTTCCCTTCGTACAGCAACTTGAGAATCTGCAGGGAACGGGTGGCGACTTCCAGATTGTCTCCATTCGCGGCCTTCTCTACGGCTGGAATCACGAGCGAAGATGCCGCCGCCAGTTTCTTCGTCGCTTCTTCGCGAACCTTGAAATCCGCATGGTCAAGGTCGCTGATCAGCTGTTCGACCTGCTCGTCAGACAGCTTGGTTTCCCCCTCGGGCCGCACGTTGACAGGGCGGAAACTCTCAGGAGGTGTCGGTGGCTCCTCCCCCCTGCCCCACCCCGGCAGCAAACTGGCAACGACAGCCAAGAGCCAGACGAATTCCCGTGGGCGGTGACGGAACAGCATTGCCGACAGTGAGCATCGGGGAGGCATGGACATTTTTCTGACCATCTCTTTCGGAACTCCGGAAGTGTCTGTTCGCAGATTACCACATCATTCAGCCGCGTCTCCAGACAGAATCTACGACCACTACCGCAGTCGCGGCTGGAGAGGGCCGTGGACTGCGCTAATCCTGGCTGCCTTCAGGCTGCGGACGAAGTGCGTCGGGGATGCGCTGGACGTTCCCCAGGCGGTCGATGCAGGCGAGGGTGCTCTCAGCGACACACAGCAACTCCTGGTCGCGAAACAATCGATACTCGTGCACGATCTTGGCGGCGGAAACCCGCTGAATGCGGGTTTGCAGTCTCAACAGGTCGTCATAGCGGGCCGGCTTCTTGTATTTGCATTCGAGGCTGACGACCACCATGAACAGACCAGACTCCTCCATTTGCCGGTAGTTGCCCCCTTGGGCCCTGAGCAACTCGGTTCGTCCCAACTCAAAGTAGACGAAATAGTTGGCGTGATGCAGAAACCCCATGGCGTCGGTTTCGCTGTAACGCACCCGGATTTGCAACTCGTGCTCGACCATCCACGCCGTCCTCTGGATTCCAGCTCTCAATCATTCTCCACATGGCTGGGCCGGAGTGCTGCCCCGCATCACCCCGGTCGCTCCCGCACGCACTCACCGGCTTTTCGCCTCGCCCCCAGTGACGGCGGGGATGGAGGGGGCCGCCTCGGCATTGCCGGAATCGCAGGCTGAGGCAGCCGGGCGAACGGTCGCCGATACATCGTAGGTCCGCTCCAGTCCAGTCGATTCGGCCCCACAGCGATCATTCTCGATCGCGAGCTGATACAGCCGTGTCCCGGCGGGGGTGGGATAGTTGCCGTCCACACACGCCTGGCACAGGGTCTCCGGCGGCTTGTCGACACATTCCGCCAGATCTTCGATGCGGAGATACTTGAGACTGTCGGCCCCCAACTCTCGAGCCATGGCCTCCTCCACCTCGGGAGTCAAGCGCCCATCCGGCATGAACCGCGGAGCGAACAACTCTTTGACGGTCGACATATCGATGCCATAGAAGCACGGCGCAACGATGGGGGGACAAGCCACCCGCACATGCACTTCCCGGGCACCACCCCGGCTCTTCAATTGACGAATCAGTGCCCGCATGGTGGTCGACCGCACAATCGTGTCTTCGACCAGCAGTACCCGCTTGTTCCGCATCACCTCCGGAACCGGGGTGTATTTCGTGCGGGCTTTGTCGGCCCGATTCTTGCCCTCGATGAAAGTTCGCCCGACATAGCGGTTTCTCATCAGCCCTTCCAGACAGGGCAATCCCAACTCGAATGCCATCGCGGCGGCCGCCGCCTTGGCGGTATCCGGTACCGGAACCACGATTGTCTCGGAATCGAGCGGAACCGTCTCCCGCAACGCCAGCTTCTTTCCCAGAGCCGCCCGGGACAGGTACACATTGCGCCCATCCAGAGTACTGGCCACATTCGCGAAGTAGATCCATTCGAAGAAGCAGTGGGCCGGACGCGGCGTTTCAGCGAAGCGGCTGATCTGAAACTCACCGTTCTGGATGCTGATGACGTGTCCCGGCGGAAGACTTTGGATACTCTCGGCCGAGAATCCCAGATTGGACAGCGCCACACTCTCGCTCGCCGCCGCGAAGAGTGGCCCCTCTTTCGCCCAACACAGCGGCCGGATCCCCAGTGGATCGCGGGCGACAAACATGTCCCCCACGGCGTTCAGAAAAACAATGTTGTAGGCCCCATCGAACTTTTGGCTCAGATCCCGCAGCATCTCCACGATCCCGGGATGGCGATCCCCCTTGAGCTCAAGGCAGATCGAATGCATCAGGATTTCCGTGTCGTTCTCACGGGCGAGGTGGAACTCAGTCCGCGAAAGAATCTCGTCCCGGAGCTCGGGATAATTGGCCAACTGTCCATTGAAGGCGAAACTGAACCACTTGCCCTTCTCGATGTGGTGTCGCTCAAACGGTTGGGCGTAGCTGCGGTCGTCTTTGCCGCAAGTCGCATAGCGCACATGGCCAATCGCGGCATGTCCCGCATACTCCCGCATCAGCTTTTCGTACGCCTCCTGGCGGTTGAGGTGAAACACCTCCGCCACGGACCCCACTTCTTTGTGGGTGTCGATCAGCTGGTTCCGCTCCTGATTGAAGGTGGTGAACCCGGCAGCCAGTTGGCCACGGTTCTGGATGTCAATCAACATTCGGGGGACGAGGCGACTGGCGGAATTCGGATCTCCCCCCGGGACCAGAGGACTGACCTCGTCGCCGAGCCAGTGATAGACCGCCACAATGCCACACTCGTGTCTCAGCTCCGACATCTCTCGCAGACTCCCGGCGTCCCCAGGGACAGGCAGACAGGAACGAATGATAGCCGGTTGCCAACGCGGAACCAACCGGGCGAATCCAGAAACTCCGCGAGCCGCGCCGCGGCCCGGAAGTACCCACCCAAATTTCACCAGACGCCCCCCCTGTCCCCTCCCCCGGTTCCTGGGACCGTCCCGGTCGTGCCTCGCCTCGGCTGGAAGGATCATGAGGATCTCCCGGGACCACTTCGGAAGGGGACCCCCTGGTGGAAAACGGGCGCTAAAGCGCTGCTGACACAATCCGGCCGAGTTTTCTAAGATCTGCCATCATGACCGATTCGCTGAAGGACATTCGCCAGACTGTCGTTGATCGTGCCCGCACCATTGTGGTCAAAGTGGGAACCAACGTGCTTTCCCGAGAGGATGACACGCTGGACGAAGCCCGATTTGACGCGCTCGCCGAACAAATGCACCTCATCCGGGAATCCGGCCGCCAGGTGGTGCTCGTCTCCAGTGGCGCCATCGGTGCGGGGATCGGGCTTCTGGGCCTGGAGCGGCGCCCCGACGACCTCCCCCATCTCCAGGCGGCGGCCGCCGTCGGACAGGCACATCTCATCCGGCGTTACGATGATTGTCTGAACAAGTTCGGCCTGCGGGCGGCCCAACTGCTGCTCACAGCGAATGATTTCCGGCATCGGGGACGGTACTTGAATGTTCGCAACACCTTGCGAACCCTGTTCGAGTACCGCACGATTCCCATCATTAACGAAAACGACACGGTCAGCGTCAAGGAAATCCAGTTTGGCGACAACGATCGCCTGGCCGCCCTGGTCGCCAATCTGCTCGAAGACCCACTTTTGGTGATTCTCTCGGTGATCGACGGCCTCTACGATGGGGACCCAGCGCTCCCGACCAGCCAGGTGATTCCCCTGGTGGACCGTTGGGATGAGACCATCAAGTCGCTGGCCCTGCCCACCCGCAGCCGGCGTGGAACGGGAGGCATGCAAAGCAAGCTCGATGCGGCGCGGATGGTCACCGCGGTGGGAGAATCCGTCATCATCGCCAATGGTGGTCAATCGGGCGTACTGGGCCATATCCTGCGGGGAGAGAATGTCGGCACACTGTTCCTGGGTCAGGGGGAGCACCTTCCCGCCTGGAAGCGATGGATCGGCTACTCGGTCGCTCCTCGTGGTCAACTGCGACTGGACGAAGGAGCGTGTCGGGCGATCTCCCAACGACGGAAGTCGCTGTTGCCGATCGGAGTCATCAGCGTCGAAGGAGAGTTTCACAAGGGGGAATTGTTGATGCTGGTTGATCCCCAGGGCCGCGAAATTGCCCGGGGACTCTCAAACTTCAACTCGCAGGACACACGGCGCATCGCCGGCCGCCGCAGCGATGAATTGGAGTCGATCCTGGGACAGGTGCACTATGAAGAGATCATCCACGTCGACAACCTGGTCCTGTTGTCTTCCTGATGACCAACCGCGGACGATTCGCGTTGGAACCCATTTAACTCGGGAGCGGAGATGAACAGACAAATTGCCGCATTCCGGTTTTGCGCCCGTCGCTATGAAACCGGGGAACCGGTCCAAATCACGGTGCGAGGGAGCCGGATTGCCAGCGTGGAACCGGCTTGGCCGGGTCAGGCATTTCTGGACTGGCCCTGGGTCGCCCCGGGACTCTTCGATCTCCAGGTCAATGGTTACGGCGGGATCTGGTTTTCCAGTCCCACGGTGACCTCTTCCGAGGTCGCTACGGCAGTGCGACAGTTCCTGCCCCACGGCGTGACCTGCATCTTGCCCACGTTGATCACGAACTCCCACGCGGCCCTGCTCCAGGGATTCCGGGCTGTCGCCGAGGCCTGCCGGAATGATCCCGTAGTAGACCGCATGGTCATGGGATGCCATCTGGAGGGCCCTTGGCTGTCATCCCTGGATGGCCCCCGAGGCGCTCATCCGCGCGAGCACATCCGTACGGCCGACTGGGGTGAGTTTTCCGAACTGCAGGCCGCCTCGGGAGGACGGATTCGACTCGTCACGATCGCACCCGAAATTCCCGGAGCGCTGGATTTCATTGGTCGCGCGGTCGCGGCCGGGGTCACCATCTCGATTGGGCATACGGCTGCGACCACGGCGGAAATCGCAGCGGCGGTCGCACAGGGAGCCAGACTGAGCACTCACCTCGGAAACGGTTGCCACCTGCAACTTCCCCGCCACCCCAATTACGTTTGGGATCAACTGGGAGACCCCCGGTTGTCCGCCAGTGTGATCACCGATGGACACCACCTCCCCCCGGCTGTGGTCCGAGCCATTGTGGCGTCCAAGGGTTGGCATTCGACAATCATTACCTGCGACGCCTCCGGATGGGCAGGCTGCGCCCCCGGGCAATACACCCATTCCGCGGGACGGGTCGATGTGCTGGCCTCTGGCAAAATTGTGGTGGCCGGTCAGGAGCAGATCCTCGCCGGCTCCAGCGCCACCACAGAGGTTTGTGTCGCCCGGGCTGCTGAGATGGGGGCCTGCACACTCGCGCAGGCCATCGACATGGCCTGCCGCAATCCCTGTCGACTGCTGGGGTTTCCCGAGTATCGCCTGATGTCGGGCGACCTCGCCAATCTCTTTTTGTTCCGGTCGGGAATGTCCGGCGATGCAACTCCGGGACAGGGCTTGAACGTGGTCGCAACCCTGCTTCACGGGCAGCTTGCCTATGGGGAACTGGCCAGCCTCCCGTCGCACTGACCGCATCACCCCGGCCTATCGCTGTCCGGCAGGAACTGGATTCAGCCGAACATTGGTTCGCTACTGAGCGGCGGAACGAGTTCCAAGCCTTCGATCCCCAATGATGTTCTGGCCGAATGGCATAGGACGCGCGGCGACGAGGAATCCCTCGGCATGGGCTGCCTCGGACAATTGCCGATACACCGCGAAACTGTCGGGATAAGTCCAGAACGTGAGTGCCGCACCGCTCGATGCCGTCCGCAACGCCATGGCGAAACGCGAGCCCCGACGCAGTGCTTCCTCGACGGTCTCCCCCTGGAGCGACGGGTCGGGAATGACGACACAGCGTGACAATTCGAGAGAGTACCCCTCGCGCAGGCCATGCGTCCGCTCTTCCTGCGGAGACATACGGCGCACCTCGATCACGAATTCGAGAGAATATCCGTCAATGGGCCCGACGGTCCCCTTGTATCCCCCCCGGGTCGCCGCGAGCTCACGACGCCTCTCAACCTGCTGCTTGACCCTCTCCAACAACTCCTGAAGCGGAACGATGCTGACCCGTCCTCCGGCGAGACGGAAGTGGAGTTCCTCCCCCGTCACCTCCTGGCTGACGGGTGCCAGGCGGTGTCGAATGGTGTTGACGTTCGGGGCCTCCTGTTCGGCGGTCTCGAATTCTGCAAGGATCGCCGTGAGCCTGCGTCGCTGGCCCGCCACCTCATCCTGGATTTTCCGGAATTGCCGCCGCTCGGCCGTAATTCGGGTCGTCCGGGTCCCCATTTCCTGGCTCCTGCGCGACAATTCCCCTCCCAACTGCCCCTCCGAGTTCGCCAGCCCCTCCATCCGTTGATTGACTTCCGACTGCTGCCTCAACAGTTCGTCACGTTCGGCAGTGAGGGTCCGGACGGCCGACTCCACATCGTCTGGAATCTCTTCCGCGACGGGAAACGGATCTTGGTTGTCGGCCGGATCCTCGTCTGCGGCCACCAGCGATTCTTCCGAGAGTTCCGCCACTGCGACCGCTGGCGACTGGCTTGCATCCGCTTGTTCGGGCGAACCCGACGCAGTGCCCTGCAGAATCGGAGTCCGACTCAGCTGCATGCCCGCCATGACGATCAGGATGATCAGGATGCCTACGACATTCGACAACACGTCCAGGAACGAATCCGATCCGAAGCCGGGATCTGCGGCATGTGTCTGCCGACGCATCAGGGTGTCCTCCGGGCGGCTTGACGGGAATTGGATTCGACGAAGTCGATGCTCGATTTGACTTTCTGGCGTTCAAAGGCGCCCCGCAGACGCTCGTAAACCGGATTCCCCTCGCGCGTCACCTCAAACCGGACCGCAGGATTCCAATAGAATCGGGCGGGTGGGGGCCCCCAGGATTCCGTCACTTCCCGCATTGCGGAAGTCACCTGGGCGATCAATTGTTCCGCCTTCTGGTTCTTCTTCACGGGAATCTCGATCGGGTTCTCTTCGCCAACCCACACTCGATCCTGTTCCACCCGAATGAGAATCTTGCGCTGCAGCGCGATGAGATTGCGGGGCGCCCCCCCACCGCCGTGTGTCCCCCGGGGCGGCATGAGGTTCACTTCGCCCGCCGCGCTGGAACCGGCCGATTCAGGTCCCTCGCCTGGCTTCCGAATGGGGGACCGTTCGTTGGTCCGTGGCCCACGCAATTCCTGATTTCCGGGTTCCTGCCGAAATTCCTGCGATTTAATCTGAGCCCCGGAAGCCCCGGGGTCTGGCCCTGGCTTCGTCGGCGGATTCTCCAGCCCGGTGGGCTGAGAGCCGCCGGCAGGGCGATCTCCCTGCTGTCCCGGGGGGGCATTCCCCGACAGATCCGGTACTTCATCTGAAGCGACCCCGGGGCCATCGACGGGAATCTGTTCGGGAAGATGCGGGAGGCTTGCCCCCACCTCACGTTGTCCCGCAAACTCCGGCACCTGGCCCCCAGCGCCCGGAGAGCCTGCGGTGGCAGCGGCCTCATCGAGTAAGCCCACACCGCGGGATGACTTCTGGCTGGGGAGACGGCGGGGGGGAGCCGCTTCTTCGATCAGCTCCTGCGAACCCGACCCCCGGGATACATCCTGATCGTCCTCCAACCCGCCCGGTCTTCCCCCCAGGCTGGCCGGCCGCGCCTTGGGAAGTGGATCGCGGATTGTTCGCGGCCGCGCTGCGCCTGACGGCGGTGCGGGGGTTCCCGCTCTCGATGCTCCCCCCTCGGACAGAGTGTTTGGCCGGGATGGCGCCGGACCACGTCCCGTGAGCTCGCGATCCGACTCCTTCGACTCCGGTGTCACATCACGGCCGCGACCTCCCAGCCCCACATCCTCGTCTGCAGCACCAGGCAAGTGTCCCGGAAGCCCGTCTTCGAATCGCTCCCGCGGGCTGTCGTTTCGCGAGGATTGCGGGCGTTCCCCGAGCGGTTCGCTCGCCAGCGCGATCGCTTCCTTCAACAGGGCGACGGCGTGAGGATCCGGGGGGAGTTTCTGGAGAATGATCTCGTCTTCCACCAGTTCGTATCCAAAGCTGCTTTCCAGTCGCGACAGCAGCTGCCGCGCGGCATCGTAGGCAAACACCCCGCCGGGACGCACAATCAACAACAGATAGGGGCGAGGATGATGGCCCGGATCACGCACATTTCGGAGTGTCCAGTACCGAAGCAGGGCCTTGGCGCCAAACGCCAACGCGTTGGAATGGGGAGTGGCCCCCCGCAGCTCGTTGGGCCCCACAAACACATTCTCCGGAAGAAACCGGTATCCCTTGTCGGTGCACTCGATGTAGATGGGGCGCCGCGTGGTTCCGGAGCGTCCGTCATACGGCAGAATCGCATGGGCGTTGCTGGCCGCCGATTGCTGTTGCTTCAGCTCTTCCAGCTTGCGTTCTGTGAGGGCAATCTCCCGGGTCACGAATTCCAGTTCCAGTTCCGACTGTTTCTGGCGTTCCTGGAGCATTTCCGTCGTGGCCTGCTCCGTGACCGATTGATCCGCCTGAGACTTCAAACGGACGCTCAATTCATCCAACCTGGCCTGACGCTGCGACAGCTCGGACTGTTTCGCCTGCAGGGCAGCCCGCACCTCGTCCCGTTCCGAAGCGGATTGGTGAATCAGCGCCTGCCAGCGGGACTGACGTTCCTGCTCCTGCCGGACCCGGAAGGAGACGACGGTTTCTTCATCGAAGCCTCCAGGGCTGGGAGGTGGCGGGGGACGCGGAGCATCCCGGTCTGCCGGCTGCTCGACGGCGGGGGCTGGAATGGCCGCCAGCACAGGTCGGCTGAGACGTTGACGCATCGTCGATGTCAGTCCCAGCAGAAGCAGCACGAGGGCCCCCATCATGCAGATCAGAACTGCAAGAAACGGGAACAGCGAGATCGTCTGACTGGAGGAACCGGTGTTGCGCCGCATGATCTGGATCGGTTTCGGTGCTGGAGTCCGGATTCTCTCAGGCGGCGACCGACAGGCCGCGACTGCGGGCCGTCAGCAGGTGAATGGCTGCGTTCAGAGACTGAATGGTCTGCTCAAAGGCATCCAGCGCCCGCACCGTCTGCAGGTTATGGGTCAGCGTGGCCTGCAACGTCTCCAGCTCGCCTGTCTGGGAGGCAATCGAACGCAGGATTTCCGCATGCGACCGCAACTCGGCCAATTGACCCTGGAGAGCCTCGGACGACTGGCGCAGATCGGTGTGCCAACCTGCGAACGACTCGTTGAGTAGCTTGGACGAATCGGTGAGAAATCGACGTTGATCGTCCTGGATCGTCTCGAGGTGCGATTCGAGCTTGCGCCACGTGGTGTCTACCGAGGCGCTGAATTGTGCCTGGGAGATCGAGGCGGAGTTTCTCAGAGCGGCCACCACCGAAGACAACTCGGCGGCCACCGACCGGAATCCCCCCAGGAAGTCATCGCGAGACTGTTCCAATTGCTCGGCATGGCTGGCTAGACTCGCCCGCATCCCCTCGTCGAGACTCTGGGCCAAACGGACATGCTGCTTGTCGGTCAGATCGACCCACCGATTGCGCATTCCCTCCAAGGCAGACAACCACAGGTCGGTTTGCCAATTGACGAGCGATTCGGTCCGCTCCAGCAAGTGCGCGGCGGCCTGCTGCTCGGCATCCGCCAGCGGACTGACCGCTGCGGCGGCGGCAGGGAACAGCGGCGCCAGGCGGGTCATCCCCAGTTCCTCCACGGCGGTCAGAATCTGCCCTTCAGACCGTTCCACAAGATAGGTCGCGAAGACCAGTCCCAGAGAGAGTGTTAGAGCGAGTGCCGTGGTGTCGAAGGCGATCCCCAAGCCCACCAGAGCCTGCTCGAAGGAGTCGGCCAACTGATTGGGGTCGAATTTCAGGCTCGAGAGGGACATCGTGATCCCGATCACGGTTCCCAGAAAGCCGAGAATGGGAATCGCCCAGGTGATGGTGCGCACGAGCGAATAACTGCCCGAAAGTCCCTCGACCGCCAGATCCGCCCGGTACCGCAGGTGATCTTCCAATCCCTCAGCCGAGCGGCGCTGCAGCAGGTGGTCGCACACATCCAGAATTCGCCGCACCCACCTCGTCCCCAGGAGTTTCGGGTGCGAATTGACAACGGCCTCAGACAACTGCCCGGCCCGCTCCACCAAGCTCACCGCCTGGTCGCCGGCATTCGGATCCCCCAACGAGACAGACGAGAGGGCTTGTCGATCGCGACTCAGAGAAACCAACTTCCTCAACAGAATCGCCACTGCCAAAAAGGCACAGGCCATTTCGGCCTTCAGCGTCCAATGGTTGCGAAAGTAGCGGTCAGAGAATTCGGAGTACTGGGGGAACAGTGACAAGCCCTGGTAAAACCCCACCGTCAGGGCAGCCCCCCATAACCAGGGAGAACAGAGTACTTCAGATCCCCAATCTCGTTTGCCACCAGCAGGCGACCTGGACTGACTCGACATGGTGTGGGTCTCGGGCATGAGGGGCCTCGCGGAAATCGACGGGGAGTGGGGCAACTCAATTTCGTCTTTATCGACAAATCCCAATCTTCCAATAAGACTGTTTTTCAATTTTCGGTGAATTGGAGAGAATTTGAGGATGATGACGAAAATCGAGTCAGTCGTCCCTCCCCAGTCCCGCAGCTGCCATTTTGACAGGCACCCAGCCGGCCGGGTGAACCGCCGAGAGGTGCCTAGACCGCCGGGGTTCGTGTTCCTGGACCGGGGAGGGGTTGCCGCTTGTTTTCACTCGTCTGACTGTCTCCGCAAAGGCACTTTCAATCGAAAATTGGGGGGCGACTCAACGGGTTATTCGGGTTCCCGGGCGAACTCCAAGCGTCGACTTCCAGGTGCCAGCCGGATGGAGGGAATGTCTGAACCAGAATTCCCGCGTGTTGGTGCTAGTCGTCTGTCGACCGACGGCATAGACTTTGCTACATCGGAGACCTTGGTGTGAGGCCGGCCAATTGAGACAGGCCTCGTGAGTACCGGACGGAGGAATTCCCCTAGCGGAATTTGGTCTGTCCAATCGTGACAAGGGAGACAGCTAGATGTACGAACGTTTCACGGACCGCGCTCGCAAGGTGATGCAGCTGGCCAATCAGGAGGCGCAGCGGTTCAACCACGAGTACATCGGCACAGAGCACATCCTGTTGGGCTTGGTGAAAGAAGGCTCGGGGGTGGCTGCGAATGTCCTGAAAAACCTCGATGTCGACCTGCGGAAGATTCGCCTGGAGGTGGAGAAGATCGTCCAGTCGGGCCCCGACATGGTAACGATGGGGAAGCTTCCCCAGACCCCGCGGGCGAAGAAGGTGATCGAGTATTCGATGGAGGAGGCTCGCAACCTGAACCACAATTATGTCGGCACCGAGCACATCCTGCTGGGGCTGTTGCGTGAGCAGGAGGGGGTTGCCGCCCAGGTGCTGATGAACCTCGGTCTAAAGCTCGAGGAGGTTCGGGAGGAGGTGCTGAACCTGCTGGGGCATGGTATGGAACCCTCGGAATCGGGGGAGCGTGCCGTCTCTGCGGGAACTCAAGGTGCGCAAAAGTCTGGCAAGAGCAAGACTCCCGCCCTCGACAGCTTCGGTCGTGATCTCACGGAGTTGGCCCGCCAAGGCAAACTCGACCCCGTGATCGGCCGTCAGAATGAAATCGAGCGGGTGATCCAGATTCTGAGCCGTCGCCAGAAGAACAATCCGGTTCTGCTGGGCGAGGCGGGGGTCGGCAAGACCGCCATCGTGGAGGGCTTTGCCCAGATGGTGGTCGAAAACAACGTCCCCGAGCCACTGCGCGACAAGCGGATTGTGGTTCTGGATCTGGCGATGATGGTTGCCGGAACCAAGTACCGCGGCCAGTTCGAGGAACGGATCAAAGCCGTGATGAACGAGGTTCGACGGGCCAAAAACACCATTCTGTTCATTGACGAACTGCACACGTTGGTCGGAGCCGGCGGAGCCGAAGGGGCGATCGACGCCTCGAACGTGCTTAAGCCGGCCCTCAGCCGGGGAGAGCTGCAGTGCATCGGCGCCACCACTCTGGATGAGTACCGGAAATACATCGAGAAGGATGGTGCTCTCGAACGCCGCTTCCAAACGGTGATGGTCGAGCCCCCCTCGCCCGAAGAAGCCGTGGAGATCCTGCGAGGCCTCAAAGACCGTTACGAGTCGCACCACCGCGTGACCATCACCGACGATGGGTTGAAGGCCGCCGTGGAGTTGTCGACCCGGTACATCACCGGGCGTTGCTTGCCGGACAAGGCGATCGACGTGATCGACGAGGCGGGAGCCCGCATCCGCCTGAAGACCATGGTTCGCCCGCCAGATCTGAAGGAGATCGAAGACGAGATCGAACGGCTGAATCAGCAGAAAGAAGAGGCCGTTGCGAGCCAAGACTTCGAGAAGGCCGCCGCACTGCGGGACAAGGCCGACAAGAAGAAGAAGGAGAAGGAAGGACTGGCTCGTTCCTGGAAGGAGAAGTCCCAGGAGAC
>Ga0315902_10004918_pt1 | contig 19019 bp, 15 predicted proteins | sample LakEriMetagenome_9_FD_203523 | JGI IMG/M metagenome (GOLD analysis project Ga0315902, IMG submission 203523) | Freshwater fungal communities from buoy surface, Lake Erie, Ohio, United States - Buoy 12 MA117 | ecosystem: Environmental > Aquatic > Freshwater > Lake > Lake biofilm | place: USA... | reverse complement strand
ACTGAGTCGCGGGGTAGACTATGCGCGTTTCGATTTCATGACCGATGCACGCGAACTGTTCGGCGGTGAAATAACAGTTTACCCGGCCAGCGGACATTCCAAGGCGACAACTGGTGAAGAATTCGGTATCGACAAGTTGGTGAATGAACACTGGGACATTGGCAAAAGCTGGTTCATCAACACCCCGCAGCACGGCTGGAAAAACTTTTACCGGTTCCTGCTTCGGTCCGCTCTTCGACACTGTCGCGCATAGGCGTGGATACGCCGATCCATCCAGGATATGCATTTTGAATGCGGCCCCTTCTACTGCGCAAATAACAAGGACGCGGAAAACCGTAGGCGCATTCCATCTTGGTCGGAGCTCTGCAAGCTCATCCGGCAGCGACCGGTATAAAGGACCGCGGCATTCGGATGTAGACCTCAAGGCAATGTCTCCCCCTGTTGATGTCGTCAGTCACGATGGAGGGGGCCAAAACTTCCTTAGCAAGCCATCCGTATCGATCATTGCTGACCAAGGCGCCACTCTGCGCACTGAAATGCCTCAATGCACCCAAACAAAATTGCTCTCTTCCCGGTCTTTCTAATCGGGCGGCAATTCGTATCGCGAAGGCAAAAAGATGAACACGCCGAAGCCATTGATGCTTTTAGTTCTGGGACCGCATCGCTCCGGCACCAGCCTCGTGGCGCGGCTTTTGGAGTGCCTTGGTGGCGTGAATTCGCGGACTCTTCTGCCCACGGCATCGGACAACCCGACCGGGTTCTTTGAAGATGGCGACGTGTTTCATTTCAATTATCATTTCTTGCTGCCGGCCCTCGGTTTGGAATGGGCCAACCTTGGCACACCCCAGTGGGAACTGCTGGATGAGGATGCCCTCTTACAGCTGCGCGCGCAGGCTGTCGGTATTATCCGAGGCAACTATACCCCGGCCCGACCGCTCTCGATCCTCAAAGATCCCCGCATGGGCCAGTTTCTTCCGTTCTGGCTTCCCGTCTCTTGCAGGAGGCCGGCTTCCGCACCGCCGCTGTCTGCTGCGTCCGCGATCCATGTGCTGTAGCCCGCTCCCTGTCGCGGCGGGAGAGGTTTTTCCATGGCACACGGCGGGATGCTCTATGTGGTCAACTGGTCGGTAACCCTCGAGGGCGTGGCCGAGCTTCCTCAGGCATTCGTGCGCTTCAATGACGTTATGAATCATCCGGAGCAATGTCTTCGCACCATATCGGCCCGGTTTGCTCTGCCGCTGCCTCTCGGTGAACCACGCCCAGCATTTCCCTCGGCACTGGTCACGGGAAGCCTCGGCAAAACCACCGTCTGCCGCATGCTGGTGTCTACTCTATCCGGGACCCACATGAAGGTCGGACTCACTACGACGCAGGGATGTTACGTCAACTCACACTTGGTTCCTGAAGGGGATTCTTCCAACTGCCGCTGGGCGCGGTCACGATCCTGCTGCTGCCAAAAGCCGGCGAAGTTTTCCTTGGTCAGCTCAGGCTCGGGAAGTCTGCAACCTCAACCAGAAGCTTTGCACGAAGAGCCTCCCATTGGGTGTGCAATGCATCAATGGTCCTTAGCCGACGGCAAAATTATCCCTTTATTGTCTCAAGCCCGCTTGTCTTCACGCCGACAAACATCGAACGACTGTTTCGGTAGGACCATCCCTCAGGCGACAGCTCCCTCACCTCGTTTCCGCAAAGATTGCCAAAATCCTTGAAGACGAGCGAAAAACCGGCCGTGCGCATGGCTTGGACTAACCCGCCTTCGGTCGGCCAAAACGACCGCTTGTTCCGCCATGAGGCCCACTTTAACTCCTCTAGGTCGTCTTTCGAGTTGTTGGCGTCAAGGTCATGCTCGGGATACCAGCGCCCCGGCAGACCTTCGTGCGTGGTCAGAGCCGACAAATGGTGAAGCTCCACGGCAGGCTGGTTGTCGAATGCGGGCGCCACGTGGGTGTCGATGAAGATCGCCCTCCGACAGGAGGCGCTCATGCCACGCAGGAATCTGAACTGATCGTCGATGTGGTAATGCAAACCGACGCAGAAAACGATATCGAAAACGCCATGGTCCCGGACGTTCCATGCGTCGTCTTGCACAAAATGCAAATTAGGCAGGCCTGTCCGGGACCTTACATATTCCGCGTTGGAAATGTTCCCCGCCCGGACATCGATTCCCGTGGCTTCAAGCCCGAGTCTTGCAAATTCCGTCGCGTAGCCGCCCTCAAGGCAGCCGAGGTCAACAATCGTCCGTCCCCTCCACCCCTCCGGAAAGAGCAGTGGCAGGAAAGACTTCACGCAAAGGTAGTTCCCCGTCTGATCAATGGGCGCAGCAGAGGGAAGGGTATACGTTCCGTCGTCGAGACGAACATTATGGGCGGTGAATCCGATGGGATGCTTGCTGGCCATTTACTAAGCAGTGCGAGGGCCAAATACTAGCTTTTGTCCTGCTGGTAGCAACTATACGCATTGAAGCGGGAATTTTGAGGTCTGCTCATCCGTTGACTTGCAAATCCGCAGCAGGGTGCGCCTTGAACACCCGCCAACTTTGCCTGAAGGCTGTTTTCAAGAGATGCAAAAGCTCGACTCTGCGGAGAAGATCGGCCAAATCTGCAGGCCTTGACTTTCGGCAATGTTCGCCCTGCCGAGCAATGGCTTCAGACATCGCGCCTCCCGTCTATCCCAGACCATGCCCACGACAACGGAGCCTTCTGATCCTTGGCTGGTGCGAAGATTAACTTTGCTGGCAGGCGTCGACGTTGCCAACACAAGCGGGTTGGAATTCGGGCCGCTGACGGTCCCGTTGGTCTGGCGACACGAAGGAAACGTCGAATACGTCGACCACGTGTCGACCGAAGAATTGCGCAAAAAATATGCAGCAGACCCGAATGTCAACGTTGCCAATCTGCTCGAGATCGATCATGTGCTTGAAAACGCAAAACTGCCAGCATCGCTCCGACAACGTTCGTTTGACTACGTCGTGGCAACACACGTGTTCGAGCATGTTCCCAACCCCCTAGGATGGCTTTGCGAGTGCGCTTCCATCATAAAGCCGCACGGAGTTCTCGGGCTAACCATCCCCGACAAGAGATTCACTTTCGACCGGGTGCGCCCCATGACTGTGCTGGCGGAGTGGGTCGAAGCGCAATTGGCCGACCGCCAGCAACCAGCACCTCGCAGCGCATTCGAGGTGGCGATGCTTTCTGTCCGCATGCCCTTGGCGGAGACATGGTCACGACCTCCAACCGCGGACGAATTGAACACCGGCGAACTCGGTCGCTTGCCGGCGGCGCTTGCCTTGGCACGGAAGGCAGCGCGCGGCTATGTCGATTTGCACTGTTCGGTTTTCACGCCACGATCATGTCTCTTACTGCTGGCCGATGCTGCGGACCTTGACTTGCACCCTTTCAGACTGGCTCGGTTCCGCGACACCGCAGTCGGCGGATACGAGTTCAGCCTCCAATTGCGAGCAGCCAGAGAAGACACGCCGAACGTAAGGGCAGCCTCATTCAGAGAGATGGCCGGGTCGACTCACCAAGGATCGCCACATGACGCAGCAGCCTGAGAATTTTCCGCAAGAAGGAGCTGGAGCGCGGCCTCTGATTGTCCTTGGAATGCACCGTTCAGGGACATCCCTGCTTGCCTCTTTGCTTGCCAGCGCCGGCGTCGACATGGGCCCTGAAATGCTCGGCGCAGACCCGGGCAACACGCGCGGACACTTCGAGGATCTGGATTTTCTGAACCTGCACAAGCGCGCACTCACGTCCCTGGGATACGGCGAAAGCGGCTATATCCGGGAGGGGAGCTTCGCCTTCCCCGAACCGATGGCCCAGGAAGCACGCGCCCTGGCGAGTTCGCGAATGTCGCGCGGTGTCACTTGGGGCTGGAAAGATCCGCGGACAATTCTGTTTTTGCCTTTTTGGAAGGAGCTTTTTCCGCACGCGCGATTCGTTTGCATCTTCCGCAGACCTTGGGAAGTCGTCGACTCTTTCCTGCGACGAGGCAGCGGATGTGATTCTATGCTTCTGGAAAATCCCTCCGTGATCCCCCGGATATGGAAGCACTACAACACCCTGCTGTTGGCGTTTGTTCGGTCCCACAGCGAGCGGTGCGTCCTTTTCGAAACGAGTCAAGTCGCATCCGGTCCGGCCGACGTCATCTCGCGGATCCAGCCCTTGGTTGGAACAAGCCTTGGCTACTCTGATGAGATCTTCGATGTGAATCTGCTCAGCCAAGACAGAACCCGACTGCATGCAATGGTCGTCGAGGCGGCTTGTCCCGATTCGGTGGGGTTATATTTGCAACTGAGGACCTACAGCAACTCCGGATCAGTTTTGCCCGATGGACTTGGCTGTGAACCCGCCACATCGGATATCGCGGCGTATGCGTTGCGGGAATGGGCCGACAAGAGAGCAATTGAGAAGGAAAAAACATCCACGAGTGAAGAAACCCGCAATCTGCGGGGGGCGCTCGATACGGCACATGCTGCTCTCACAGAGGCTCACCAGCACCTCCAAGCGAGGATCGGCGCCACAAGCTTGCTTGAAAGGCAACTGGGCAACACCCGGGAGCAACTGCAGGCCAGCCTTGAAGAAACCCGCAACACGCGCGAGCAGCTCCAAGCCAGCCTCGAGGCCAGAGTCACTGCTGAAAACCAACTCAGCGAGCTTCAGCGGACTTGGCCAGTGCGCCTATGCGCCGCGTTTAGGCGATAATTCTAAAACTGACGTCATTTTCGCCTGCCGATGTATTCAAAGCCCGCGGCTATCCCCTCTTGCTTATCGGCAGGCACGCGAAGAAAGGCATCCCAGACGGGCCCTTTGCGGCAGGATGGGTCAGTCCACATTTTTGCATATTCCCGCAAAGTTGTGTCGAGAAGGTGCTTTGCTTCCTCTGACGACAGACTCGACTTGAGCATCCGCTCGGCCTCCGCTGCGATCCAGGCCACAGTATGGACGGGATTGAAGTTTTCGGACACTCGCAGTTCCTCGGTGTCGAAGCCGGAAAACCACTCCAAGATGCCAAATCGTGTCGCGTTGTAAAAGTGTCGCGGAGATTCATGCAGGGGTTGCAGGAACGCCGTGTGTATAAAAACGAGGCCGCCAGGACGCAAAACTCTGGCGATCTCTCGGGCGACCTGAAATGGGTCACGGTAGTGCTCAAAGGCGTTAAGGGCGACTACTGCCGCACAAGCACCGTTTGCGAACGGTAGGCGGTGAGCGTCCGCCAATACGTCGGTGTTCCGGAAAATGCCGGCCTCTAACTCCACAACTTTCGGATTCCACCGCAAGCTACCGCCCGCCGAAAGGCTGAGGACTAACCCATCTGCGGCATCAATGACAGCCTGCGCTTCCGTGCAAATGGGATGAGAAAGATGCTGACCATGATCGATGGGGAGACCAAGACTTGGGTAAAAGTTTGGCCTTCCCGATATGATGGGCCAACGGCGTGATCCGTCGACGCTCACGAGCTCGTCCGGCCAATTAGCACTGAGCGCGAGACCGGTTTCCGGACAACGGAGAACAGGCAAAATCTGGTCGAGACGACGCAGGTCGTGAAGTCTTGGTTTAGTGTCATCAAGGCAGACTCCTACTGGTGCATCAGCGTGCGGCCGCGGCGACTTGTCCGTTCCACCGCGGAGGGCCCCGCGCAATGTCGTAAAAAGTCTCGCGCCAGTGTTTTTCATTGGGCAAGTGCCACTGCAACATGAAGTCTACCGCGAGGACTCATGATCTTGATATGTCCAGCCACGGATGTCTTGCTTCCAAACAATCGATCAGCAAGCTGCGGTTATCAGGCAAGTCGGTGGTGGAGTGCAGCATGGAGGAATCATGGACACGATAAAGTGCCACAGCCTCCGGAACTGCCGCACTCCAAAGGCCAGCTTCCGCAAAAAGACACCACAGGTCATAGTCCTCCCATCCAAGCGGCATCGGCTCATAGCCGCCCACATGACTCCACGCGCTTTTGCGGATTAGCGCCATGGCGTCTATGTAGTTGCCCCGCTTCAGACGGTCCGGGTCCCACGGAAGCGCCAAGAGCTGGCTGCTGTCTTGGCCAAACCTCCTCAACGTGGGATGAGCGGCGGCAGCCGAAGACCCGACTATTTGGTTGAGGAGCAGCCGGAGAGAATCGGGCGTAAGCATGTTGTCAGCGTCCAGAGGAAAAACAAAAGCTGCTTCAGCAGCACCGAATCCGGCGTTGCGAGCAAGACTCAGTCCGCTGTTGCACGTTGTCCGCAAGTGCCGACATCGGACGAACCGCGAGGCGTGGAGCCTTATCCATCTGTGTACAACACTAACGGAGATGTCGGTGGATGAGTCATCTACAACAACAAGCTCCAAGGCTATGTGATGCTGCGCTGCTACACTATCGAGAGCATCAGTCACGAATCGTGCGTAATTGTAACATGGAATAACAACGGCGACGTCCGGCATTTCTCCGGTTTCATGGCAGAAGAGTTCCTCCGTTTCCGGCAGAGCGGGAAGCTTTGCGCGACGAACCTCAATCGAACGGCCGTACGAAAACTCGCGACTGCGCGCGGCGGGCTCGGCCATCACTTTGGCGTATACGGAGTCAACTTTTTGGCGCCGACCATCCGGGCCGAAGTTCCAAAGCACTGACAAGTAGGCCATTCGCCCCATTGACCTGCGCAGATCGCGGTTATCGACTAGACGCACAAGGGCGGCCTGCCACTCTTCTTTTGTCCGGGCAAGAAAGCCGCTCTTCCCGTCAATGATCGCCGAGCTGAATGGGGCCGTAGGCGAGGCAATAGTGGGCACTTCGACCAAAGCGGCCTCGAACAATTTCAGCTCGCTCTTCGCCTCGCAAAAAGGGTTACCGACCTCCAAGGGTGCCAGATTGATATCAAAGCGAGCTAGTTCTAAGGGCAGCTCTTCAAGAGGCCTAAGCATGCGCCACTCGATCTGGTCCTGCAAGCCCGACAACTCAGGATACTCACTAAGGTCAACGAGAGGCAGACCTTGAGCCTCGGCTTGAAACATGACCAGTCGGCACATCGGGCGTGCGCGCAGGACCTCGGCGACCGCAGCCACGGCAACACCGAAGTCGCGCTGATGGGTTCGGGAACCTGCGGCATAGCCGATGCGCACAAGGCCATCGCCTTTTGACGCGGTTCTCTCGGCGCGTGCGCGGCGGCTTGTCAGCAGAGAGTCACCGTCGAAACCATTGGGCACCACATAGGCCGGAAGTCCATGACGCCGAATTGCTCGGGCAAGCGTCTCCGTCGGCGCCATGCCGGCATCGCAGCAGACCATTACGCGGTTCACGCGACCGTACAGCTCTGCCACAGCTTCTTCTTCCAGCGACAACCCCCGGATAGCGTCAATAAATTCTGCTTTGGCGAGGCGAGGCTCGAACATGTAGTCATCAATGTCGTAAACAATGCGCGCCCCGGTTCTCCTCCAATGATCGATGGCCAACTTCAGCGGCTCTGACCATACGGCTCTCCAAATAACCACAAGATCCGGACCAACCAGATCGGTAGACAAGCGTGGGTTCTGCCCACCAACCTTAAAGGCCCTCTCAACATCCCCTGACGTCACCAAACGTGTCTCGTAACCGACATCGCGAGCAACTGCGGCTTGGCGTGCAACTCGGTATCTGTGGCCGGGAGTTTCGGGTTCGCCAGAAACAAAGAGCACTGTTCCGAGCAATTTTCGGCTATTCCCGGAAAATTGTTGCGACCAAAGCGAGTGCAGACGTGCTGCATGGCTCAGGAGGTTGTAGATGACTTCTTTCACGGTGGCGCGCCCATCGCCGTATGGACAACCGTAGGACCTCCGTAGGGCGATGGGCATTAAATCTGCGAAACTCAGTTACAAATGAAAACACCAATTTCTGTAGTTGTTGATAGCTTCAATACCGCGGAATTCATTGGTGAGGCGCTGGAAAGCGCCCTGATTCAAACGCGGCCTGCCGATCAAATCATCGTCTCGGATGCCAGCACAGACGAATCACGCACCATCATCGCGCGCTACGCCGCGAGGGAACCGCGCATCAACACTATCTTCGCCGAGAACCGCGGGCAGTTGGCAACTATCCACGCCGGATTAGCCGCGGCGCGGGGCGACTTGGTCTTTCTTCTCGACGGCGACGACCGCTACGAACCCGATCACCTTGAAAAAATGGTCTCTTGGTGGGAAAAGTTTCCGGAAGCCGACCTTCTTTACTGCCGACACAAGCTGTTTGGAGAGTCCGAACTCGTCAGAATCATATCCGACCGCGAGAACCATGAGAACGCGCACTGGTTGGGTCCCGTGGATTTGCACCAGCCTTATAATTGGGGACGCAGTTCTGCGCTAGCCTGGTGCCTGCCCGACTACCACATCGGCGGCATCACATCGTCGCTCTCTTTCAAGCGCAAGCACCTCACACGACTCCCGCTGCGCCAGCTCTTGTGCGACGCGCACGGTCGCCTCTTGGCCAACGCCGACTATACACTTCTTCTGGCATCGGCACTCCATGGCGGCCGGAAGGTTTTCGTTCCGGAGCAAACTGTCGGCCACCGCATCCATCGGAGAAGCATCACGGGAAGGCATGCGGCAGGAGACGCCATGATTTTGCACGACCAACGAAGCTACTGTGCGACAGCACGGTCGTTGCTGCGCAGCAACCCGTCATTTAGCCCTGAACTCTTCGATTTACTGGAATCGGAAATGCTTGCGGTGCCACGACTTGCCCCCGGCCACGCCAAGCTCTACGAGAAGGCTCTGGCTGCGAGTCCGAAGAGAGAAGACGTCCAAGCAGGTGCAGAAATCCGCCAACTCCGCTCGGAAGCCTTCAGGCTTCGCGGACGCTTGCAAGCCATCGAGGCCAGCACCTCTTGGCGGATTACGGCTCCGCTGCGCTGGATGGCTGACAAATCCGGCACTGCCCGGCGTCAGCTGCGCATCAAGCCTGGTCCCCCGCTGCGCCACAAGCAGGACGTGGTTGCGATTGACATCTCCAACATCTGGCACTCGGACTCTGGAACGGGGATACAGCGCGTTGTGCGCACCTTGGCTACCGAACTCGGCCGCCGTGCCCGCAATGGCAAAAAGGTTCTCCTTGTCGACTATGCATCAGGCACTCCTATGGACGTCACCTCTGGCTTTCTCGACGGGGACCGCGCCGTGCCGCCGGTGCCCGTAGAGGGCATGGAGATACTCGTCATGCTCGACTCTTCCTACACGCTCGGACCTCCCCTCGCCCGCCGACTCATTCAGGCGAAGAAAGACGGCATCCGGATTGTCAGCGTCTGTCATGACTTGTTGCCGTTACGCTTTCCCCGCTGGTTCACTCCCTTCAACCGCCGCACTTTCCGGAGTTGGTTGCAAGTCGCGGCGGCATACAGCAGCCACTTTGCCTGCGTCTCGCGCACCACGGCGAATGACCTCGCTAATTACTTGAACGCCCGTGGCGACCTGCAAGAAAAGCCGACAATTTCCACATGGCCGCTCGGACGTAACATAGCGCCGTTGCGTCCCGCGGTTGGGTCCCCAACCACTGGGCTGCCGGATCCATATGCGATCATGGTCGGAACGATCGAACCGCGCAAAAACCACGACTTTGTCTTGGACAGCTTCTCCAAAATGAGGCGCGCTGGGCGGAAGGTGATTTCGCTCGTCGTTGTCGGACGAACAGGCTGGCACTGCCGCGCGACCGTCAAGAAGTTGCGCCAAGCAGAAAGCGAAGGCTGGCTGGTTTGGTTTGACGACGGCATTTCCGACGAGCGGTTGGCGATGATCTACGAGGGCGCCACTTGCGCCATCCAAGCATCTCGTGCCGAGGGATTCGGGCTTCCGGTCGCCGAGGCGGCGAACTGCGGGAAGCCGGTCGTGCTCAGCGACATCCCCGTCTTCCGCGAGATCGCTGTCGACGTCGGACACTTTTTCCGCCTCGATGACTACGAATCCTTCGCCGAAGCACTGGCGCGCGCCTGCCAGCCAGGCGCCCCTCCCACCGAGACCGTATCAGTCACTTGGCGCGAGAGTGCCGAAATGTTCTGGAGGGAATGCCTGGGTCTGGAAGCCATAGAAAATCCCGTTAACACGGAATGCGTGTAGCGTTCGGCACCTCGGTCCTCCGGCAGCAACGCCACACCGGACAACTCGACGGCATCGGGCGTTACTCGGAGGAACTGCTTGCGGCCCTCCGCTCTTTGCCTGATTGCTCCGTCCGTGAATATGTGCATCCGGACATTGTGCGCGCGGACGCACCCAGCGCGTTCAATGCCGGGCATTTTCGCCGCCAAGCGTTGACCGCGATTTCAATTGGAAAGCCATTCGATACCGCTTCACGAGTCTTTAGTGATTCGACGGATTTGGTGCATGCCACGGATCATTTTGTTCCGCGTCTTCACACCGTGCCCGTTGTCGCCACGATCCACGATGCCATACCTCTTTCCCACCCGAAGTGGAACCGTCATCGCTTTCGCTGGCTCAAAGGATTTTTGTGGAAACGCTCGGCACGCTGGGCCGACCGCATCATCACGGTCTCCGACCATGCCAAGGAAAACATCGCACGCTGGTTCGGCATCGCACGCGAGAGCATCGACGTCACGCCGCCTGGCGTCGGGGTACAGTGGTTCGCTGCTCCGGAGCCTGAGCGAATCGGCCGTGTCCGCAAGAAATACAGCCTTGCTGAAAATTATTATCTTTTTCTCGGTGTCATGCAGCCTCGGAAAAATGTCAGCCGTCTGGTTGCGGCGCACCGTCTACTGCCCGCGGACCTGCGGCGCAAAACACCTTTGGTCGTAGCCGGACCGCCGGGGTGGGACTCCGCTGAAGAAGAATCCGCTTTTGCCTCCGGCGACGGTGGTGCCCTACGCCAAATTGGGAAAATAGCCGAGGAAGACCTTGTGCCCCTCTTGCAAGGCGCCACGGCTCTGGCGCTGCCCTCCCTGCATGAGGGATTCGGACTGCCGGTGCTGGAGGCTTTCGCCGCCGGAACGCCCGTCATTGCCTCGAATGCGGGAGCCATCCCCGAGGTGGCGGGCGAAGCCGCTTTGCTCGTGGATCCCCTCGACGTGCGCGCGCTGGCCGAGGCCATGCAGAGAGTCACGGGGGACCGAATGCTGGCTCAGTCATTGCGCGGCAAGGGTAGTGAACGGGCACAACTCTTCACTTGGCAACGAACGGCAGAACTGACCGCCTCGGTTTACCGCAGAGTCATGGCAGACAGCAAAGACTGAACGCATCGCCAGCATCTTGGGCAAAGGGCCGCGGAGATCTCCGCGGCCCTTTTTGTTTCGTGTAGAGCAACTTTGGCCGTGGCGGCTGAACCCCTCTCCGGCTCTAATTGCCGCGAAACCTACGCATGAAGGTCCTGCACGTTTACCGCACTTACTATCCGGACCAGCCCAGCGGCATCGCCGAGGCCATCCGGCAGACCTGCCTGTCGACGCGGCCACTCGGAATCGAAAGCACCATCTTTACCCTTTCGCCGAGGCCGGAGCGCACTCATGAAACGCCCGAGGCCCGATTGGAGCGCGCAAAGTCATGGGCCGCGCCAGCCTCTTGCGACATCGGTGGTCCGCAAGCTTTCCGGAAGCTTGGAATCCTCTCCGCGGAGGCAGACGTGGTCCACTACCACTATCCTTGGCCGTTCGGAGACCTGCTCCAACTCGCGGCGCGCCACGCGGCTCCAGCCGTCGTAACGTGGCACTCCGACATTGTGCGACAAAAGCTTTTCGCGCGCCTTTACCGTCCCTTGATGGACGCGATGCTGCGCAGGATCTCGCTGATCGCCACCACATCGCCGCCCTATGCTCAGACCAGCGAGACCTTGGCACGAGACGATATTCGCGACCGCGTGCGGGTCGTGCCACTGGGCGTGGAGGAAAGCTCGCTCGCCCCGGCGAACGACGAGGTGTTGCGCCGCTTGCGCATCAGCGAACCCTTCATCCTGTTCCTCGGCGCGATGCGCTACTACAAGGGTATCGAATTCCTCCTGGAGGCGGCGAGATGCGCCGGGATCCAAGTCGTTATGGCCGGCGGAGGACCGGAACTGCCAAGCGTGCAGCGATCGGTGCAGGCCGCCGGATTGACTTGTATCGCTCTGGCTGGCCACGTGACAGAAGGGGGAAAGACGGCCCTTCTGAGAAACTGCCGCGCGGTGGTCCTTCCGTCGCACCTTCGCTCGGAGGCTTATGGCATGGCTTTGGTGGAAGCCTCTTTGTGCGGCAAGCCGATGATCTCGTGCGAGATCGGGACCGGAACCTCTTATATCAACCTTGATGGCATCACGGGATTCGTCGTCCCTCCGCGGGACCCAGAGGCTCTGGGCCGTGCCATGCAGAATCTCATCGACGATGAAAACCTTGCCTTACGCCTCGGCCAGGCAGCTCGGGCGCGCTACGAGGAACTGTTCTCCGGCGAGGCCATGGGGCGGAATTGCCTGACTTTCTACCAAGAGGCGGTTTCCGCTGGCAAAACAGGCGGCGCCGCCGAGACCATGTCCGCCTGATGCACAACCTGCCTTTTGCCCTGCCGGATATCGGACCGGCGGAAATCGCCGAGGTGACCGCGGCGCTGCAATCCGATTGGGTGACCAGCGGGCCGCGCGTGAAAAGGCTCGAGGAGGAATTCGCCGCGTTTCTCGGCGGAGGATTGGAGGCGGTGGCTTTGAACTCGGCCACGGCCGGATTGCATCTCGCACTGGAAGCAGTCGGTGTCGGGCCGGGCGACGAGGTTATCACCACGACGCATACCTTCACCTCGGCAGCGCAGGTCATCACCCAACTCGGCGCCAAGCCCGTCTTGGTGGATATCGATCCCGCCACTTTGTGCATCGATCCGGACGCAATCGAAGCCGCCGTCACACCGCGTACCAAAGCCATCATGCCCATGCACTACGGCGGCCGCGCGGCCGCCATGAACCGCATCCTGCAAATCGCCGGGCGTCACAACCTGCGCGTGATCGAGGACGCGGCCCACGCCTTGCCGACGACGCATCGCGGGGAACTGGTCGGCAGTTTGCGCAGCGACGCCGCCGTCTTCAGCTTCTACGCGAACAAGACCATGACGACCGGCGAAGGCGGCATGTTGGTGACGCGCGACCCCGCAGTCGCCGCGCGCGCGCGCATCATGCGGTTGCACGGGATCAGTCGTGATGCCTTCGACCGCTACAATTCGCGCCGGACGAATTGGCACTACGAGGTGGTCGCCCCAGGCCACAAATACAACCTGACCGACGTCGCTGCCGCCATGGGGCTCGTGCAGCTGCGCCGCCTCCGTGAAATGCAACAAAAGCGCGCGCGAATCGCCGCGCTATACGACCGGGAGTTGGCCGGACTTCCCCTCGTCCCCGCGCCCGGCCCCGAGGCCGGGGACGAGCATGCCTGGCACCTTTATGCCATCCGGCTGCATCCCGACGCGCCACTTTCCCGCGACGGATTCATCGAGTCGATGCATGCCCGCGGGATCGGCTGCAGCGTGCATTACATCCCGCTGCACCGTCATCCCCACTGGCGGCAAAGTCTGGATCTCCGCGACGACATGTTCCCGCACAGCCAGCGCGCCTATGAGCAGCTTGTCTCCCTGCCGATTTACTCGCGCATGGAGGAAAGCGACGCCGAACGCGTTGCCGCCACGGTGCGGGACCTGCTCACCGAATGAGCAAACGCCCGTTCGATCTTCTCGGCGCCGCGATAGCCTTGGTCGTCTGCAGTCCGGTTTTCCTCGTGGCCGCCCTCGCGGTGAAACTCGGTTCCCCCGGTCCGGTCTTTTTCCGGCAGGCACGCGTGGGGCGCGGCGGAAAACTTTTCCGGATCTGGAAGTTCCGCACCATGCGTCATGAAGCCTCCCCGGGCGGTGCGCAGGTCACCGCGGGCAACGACCCGCGCATCACCGCGCAGGGGCGCCGGTTGCGACGTTGGAAAATCGACGAGCTGCCTCAGTTGATCAACGTCCTCGCCGGCGACATGAGCCTGGTCGGACCGCGTCCCGAGGTGCCGTGCTATGCGGAGAAGTGGCCGGCCGCCTTGCGTTCGACCATCCTTTCCGAGCGTCCGGGCCTCACGGATCCCGCCACGCTCCAGTGGCTCGACGAAGAAGCTCTTTTGGCCGGCGCGGCGGACGCGGAGAAATTTTACGTTGAGCAGATCCTCCCGGCCAAGGCCGCCGTTTATGCGGACTACGCCGGGACGCGCACATTTCGGGGCGATCTCGGCATTATTCTCGCGACACTCGGCGCTCTGTTCTTCAAAAGCCGTGCTCATCGGCCGAAGATGCCCCGGCCATGATGACCGGACCGAGCCGACGACCGCCGCTGCGCTTTATCGCCTTGGCCCTCGCTTACCTCGGCGTGCTCGCGGCGTCTCTTGCTTTTTCTTTGCTCCTCCGCTTCGACTTCGATGTTCCCACCGGCTATTGGCAGGACTGGTGGCGGTCGGCTTTGTGGATCTTGCCGCTGAAAATCATCTTGCTTGCCGCCACGGGTCAATTCCGCAGCCTGCTCACTTTCTTCGGGCTGCCCGACGCCATGCGCTTGGCTTGGGCCATGGGGATCGCCGGCGCGCTCGCCATCGGCGTGTGGTTCGCGGCCGGAGGAGCAGGAGTCCTGCCGCGCGGCGTTATCGTGACCGACATGGTGGTCTCCTTCGCCTCGTTGGTCGCGCTGCGCACGGCCATGCGGATATACCGCGAGAAGGGAAGCGGCCGCCCAAGCGATTCTCCCGGCAAACGCACGTTGATTGTCGGCGCGGGGCTCTCCGGCTCCGTTTTGCTCAAGGACATCGAGGCAAAGCCCGGCCTGGGCATCGAAGTGGTGGCTTTTCTCGACGACGATCCCGACAAGATCGGCGGAACCCTCCATACCAAGCCGGTGCTCGGTCCGGTGACCGGCCTGTCCGACATCGCCCGGAGACTCGACATCGCCAAGGTGATCATCGCCATGCCTTCCGCCACGCCGTCGAAGTTGAAGGAGACCGTCGCGGCGGCGAACGAGGCGCTGCTCGAACACGACATCCTGCCGTCCGTCGGACAACTGCTTGAACGACGCGTGACGGTCAACCGCCTGCGGCCCGTCGAACCGGAGGATCTGCTCGGACGTCCGGCGGTCGGTCTCGACGACGCGGGGATCGCCAGCCTGCTCGGCGGATCAAGCGTGCTGGTGACCGGAGCCGGGGGAAGCATCGGTGCCGAGCTTTGCCGGCAAATCGCGGCGAAGGCACCGGCCAAGCTTGTGCTGGTCGAACGCAGTGAAGCCGCTTTGTTTGCCATCCACGAGGAGTTGCGCGCCGACTTTCCCGCGCTGTCGCTTGTTCCGCTCGCCGCGGATGTCACCAACGAGGAAGCGATGCAGCGGATTTTCCGCGAGCACCGGCCCCGGGTCGTCCTGCACGCGGCCGCGCACAAACACGTGCCGCTCATGGAAGAGCAACCGCTCGAGGCCTACCGCAACAATGTCCTCGGAACCGCCGTTGCGACCCGTGCCGCGGCGGCGCACGGCACCGAGCGCTTCGTCCTCATCTCGACCGACAAGGCGGTCAATCCCGCGGGAGTGATGGGCGCAACCAAGCGGTTGGCCGAGAAATTGACGCACGCCTGCCAGGCGACCGGCAGCGGGTGCGTCTTCAGTGCGGTGCGTTTCGGCAACGTGCTCGGTTCTTCCGGCAGCGTTGTTCCGGTCTTCCACCGGCAAATTTCCGGCGGCGGCCCGGTCACGGTGACCGATCCCGGCGCGACGAGATTTTTCATGACCATCCCCGAAGCCGCGGGGCTCATCCTGCAAAGTGCCCTGCTGGCCGAGGGCGGTGAAACATTCCTCCTCGAAATGGGCGCGCCGGTGAAAATAGAGGATCTCGCGCGGCAAATGATCGAACTCGCCGGCTTCGTTCCCGGGCGGGACATAGACATTCGTTACACCGGTCTGCGCCCCGGCGAGAGGCTGCACGAGGAAACGACGGCGCCTGGCGAGCAACTCCGGCCCACGACGCATCCCTATGTTCGCCAAGTAACCGGGGATGAGCACGGCGGGTTCGACGAGTCTTCCGCCCTTCGGTTGTTCGAGGAGTTGCTTGCGGAACCGCCGGAAAGAGGCCGGAAAATTGTCCTGACCGCAGCGCGCAAGCCGCACGACTCATCCGCAGGACATCTCTGCGTGGTCGAGGTGGCCTGAGCGCGCCCGCGTCTGGACGGCGCACCGACCGCACATCCGGGACATTGACACAACTAGTCGGTTTAATAGACTAGTTGTGTGAAAGAGACACCCAGAGTGCAGGAAGTTGGCGCCTATGAGGCCAAGACCAACCTCTCCCGCCTACTGCGCCAGACCCGTGCCGGGAAGTCTTTCATCATCACCCAGCGCGGCAAACCCGTTGCCGAACTCAAGCCTGCGCCCACCAAACGCGGCAACGGCCACTGGGGTGACATGAAGGGCAAGATCCGGGTGGCCGACGACTTCTGTGAGCCGCTCGAAGACATGAAGGAATACATGGAGTAGCCGGATGCGCTATCTCCTTGATACCCACACCGTGCTGTGGATGCGGGAAAACAACCCGCGACTCAATCGCGCCAAGTGGGAAACAATCTTCTACTCTCCGGACAACGAAGTCTTCGTCAGCATTGCCAGTCTTTGGGAAATGACGATTAAGCGGTCTCTCGGCAAACTCGACTTCGAAGGATCTATCGAAGACTTTGCCGCCGACTTGGAGATGAGGCACGGCTTCACCCTGCTGCCCATCGCCCCGACCGATTTAGACCGGCTGCAAACTCTTCCCCACCACCACGGTGACCCCTTCGACCGCCTCCTCATCGCCCAAGCTCTCGAACACGGCGTCACCGCGGTGACCAACAACCGCAACTGGAAAAAATACCGCTGCAAAGTGCAGTGGTGAGTCTGCTCCTGTAGCGTCGCCGTCCCCGGCGACGGGCGTTTCATGACCAACAACCGGCGGCGGGGACGCCGCCGCTACAATTTGGCTTCCAAATCGGCAATCAGGCGCTTCGCCGCTTCGGGAATCACCGTGCCGGGACCGAAGATCTCTGCGGCGCCATTTTGGTGGAGGAACTCGTAATCCTGGTGCGGGATGACGCCGCCGACCACGACGAGAATGTCGGGGCGGCCGAGTTTTTTCAGTTCGGTGACCAATTGAGGGAGGAGTGTTTTGTGTCCAGCGGCCAGTGAGCTGAAGCCGACGATGTGCACGTCGTTTTCTACCGCTTGCTTGGCCGTTTCCTCCGGTGTTTGGAAAAGAGGACCAATATCCACGTCGAAGCCGAGATCGGCGAAGGCGGTCGAGACAACTTTGGCCCCGCGGTCGTGTCCATCCTGTCCGATCTTGGCCACGAGCATGCGCGGACGGCGTCCGTGGCGCTTTTCGAAGTCGGCACAAAGCTGGCGCACTTCGGCGATCTGTTTGCTTTCGCCAAACTCGCGTCCGTAAACCCCGGATATCGATCGGACTACAGCCATATGTCGACCATACACCTTCTCCAGCGCATCGGAAATCTCTCCGAGGGTGGCTCTCGCGCGGGCGGCTTCGACGGCCAACTCGAGCAGGTTACCCTTCCCGTCCTTCGCGGCCGCGGTGATTGCGTCCAGCGCCGCGGTGACCTTGGCATTGTCACGTCCAGCCCGGATCTTCTTGAGCTGTGCCACCTGCTCTTCGCGCACAGCGGTGTTGTCGACTTCAAGAATGTCGAGCGGCGCTTCCTCTGACAGGCGGTATTTGTTCACGCCGACGATCGTCTCGCTGCCGGAATCGATGCGGGCTTGGCGCCGGGCGGCCGCTTCCTCGATGCGCATCTTGGGCAAGCCGGTGTTGATCGCCTTGGCCATGCCGCCGAGTTTTTCCACCTCGGCGATATGGACCCAGGCGCGGTCCATGAGATCACGGGTCAGGCTCTCGACGTAATATGACCCGCCCCAGGGATCAACTGTGCGGCAAATACCAGTCTCCTTCTGGAGGAAGATCTGCGTGTTGCGCGCGATGGCGGCGGAAAAGTCGGTCGGCAACGCGATGGCCTCGTCGAGCGAGTTGGTGTGCAGCGACTGCGTTCCGCCGAAGGCCGCGGCCATCGCCTCGATACAGGTGCGCACCACGTTGTTGTAGGGATCTTGTTCGGTCAGACTCCAGCCGGAGGTCTGCGAATGGGTGCGCAAGGCGAGCGATTTCGGATCCTTGGCCCCGAGTCCGCACATGAGCTTGGCCCAGAGGACGCGGGCCGCGCGCATCTTGGCAATTTCCATGAAGAGGTTTTTGCCTTGGGCCCAGAAGAAGGAAATGCGGGGGGCGAAAGCATCGACGGGAATGCCCGCTTTGATCCCGGTGCGCGCGTATTCCACCCCGTCAGCCAAAGTGTAGGCAATCTCGAGGTCGGCTGGCGCTCCGGCTTCGTGCATGTGGTAGCCGGACACGCTGATGCTGTTGAACTTCGGCATCTTGGCCGAGGTGTAGGCGAAAATGTCCGCAACGATGCGCATGGAGGCCTCGGGCGGATAGATGTAGGTGTTCCGCACCATGTATTCCTTGAGGATGTCGTTCTGGATGGTGCCGTTGAGATTTTCCGGAGACACCCCCTGCTCCTCAGCGGCCACGATGTAAAAGGCCATGATCGGGATGACCGCTCCGTTCATCGTCATGGAGACGGACATTTTGTCCAACGGAATGCCATCGAAGAGGACCTTCATGTCCTCGACCGAATCAACCGCCACGCCGGCTTTGCCCACGTCGCCGACCACGCGCGGATGATCCGAGTCATAACCACGGTGTGTGGCCAGGTCGAAGGCCACGCTGAGGCCCATTTGCCCGGCGGCTAAATTGCGGCGGTAAAACGCGTTGCTCTCGCGCGCGGTGGAAAATCCGGCGTATTGGCGGATGGTCCACGGACGGACGACATACATCGTCGGGTAAGGTCCGCGCAGGAAAGGCTGGATTCCCGCGGTGAAGCCAAGTTGCGGACATTTGGCACGATCGGATGGACCGTAGACCGATTTGACCGCGATGTGTTCCATGGTTTCCTCGGAAGCCGCTTTTTCGCCAGTTGCCGAGCCGGCGGATGGCGCGGGGGCCTCAGCTACATCAC
>Ga0315902_10004912_pt1 | contig 19040 bp, 46 predicted proteins | sample LakEriMetagenome_9_FD_203523 | JGI IMG/M metagenome (GOLD analysis project Ga0315902, IMG submission 203523) | Freshwater fungal communities from buoy surface, Lake Erie, Ohio, United States - Buoy 12 MA117 | ecosystem: Environmental > Aquatic > Freshwater > Lake > Lake biofilm | place: USA... | reverse complement strand
ATGCTCCATTTTGGCTTCCTTATGATGAGGAGAGGGCGAAGAGTTGGTGTCCTATTATTCCAAAAGAATATACTAAAGGGCTTTATGATTGATCCTGCCTAAATGGCAGGCCGCCCGCGATTTCTGTCAGTTTGGCATACAATTATTTTTTTAAAGAATCTTCTTGACTATACCGATCTATAGAGTATACTCAAACAAACAAGCGATGCGGACCGCTGGCACAATGATATCAAAAAAGCCACGGTTAAATGCAAAGTCGAGTATGGCCTAATCCGACGCTTTGTTTTTCCTAATCCTTCGGATTTGGCAGTCTTGGCGATAGTCAGCAGGAATTTCAAGTATTGACAAGCGTTAGCCGATAAGATATATTAGAGCCATGAAACAGAATAAACTACATGCGGAAGTGCGATTTCACTTGTCTAGTGGCGAAAACTATCGAAAATGGCAAGTGAAAATCATGAAAAATAGTAGGAAGGCTCATGTTTTTTATTTTGATCCTAATGAAGTTCAACTAGAACTGATTGGATGCAAACTTATCAATAAAGTTGGTAAGGCTAAACAGGTTTATGAGGCAGGGGTAAAGGGTGTTTGTGGTTGGATAAAGTGCGATGATTTTGTGACCAGGGGTGAATTTTGGCCTTTAGAATCTATTGACAACCTTGAAAAGTTGTATTATAATCCAATCCGTGACGTTCATTGGCGACGAGAAAGTGATTGTGGAGAGTTTGCTTGGGATGGTAGCGAGTATGCCACTCTGATTACACAAGGAAAACAAGTTTACATTCTAGAGGAAAGAACATGATTAATGTTGGTATGACAATTCGTGAGATGGTGAGCATTGCTTCTAGCACCAATAGCACCGACCTCTACGAGAGGATCATCAAGGCTCTGGAACTTGCTACTGGCAATGAGAAGTTGCTGGTGGCTTGTGATGGACTTGGTAATTACTCTGATCCCAATATTTGGGATCACAAGATTGCTGCTATCAAGAGTCTCCGTTTGTCTACTGGTATGGGATTGAAGGATGCTAAGGATTGGATTGAGGAAGCGGTGAACTACAAGAAAACCATGTTTACCAAACCGCTTGATCCCGAAGTGGCACACAAACTGTGTGAGGAACTGGGTAGGTGTGGTTGTTCGTGCTGGACAACTAACGCCTAACAAAAAGCCAACTGCCAAAACGGCAGGCGGCCCGCGAAACCTGCCAAAATGGCAGACAAAAAAATTCATGCTGGTACTTGACAGTGCCGATACTAAGTGTAGAATGATAGCATCACGCAGCAAGATACCAAACGATCACGAAACCAAAAAGTTCGGATTGGCTCTTGACAAGTGATGATTGCGATGTAGAATAGGTTTGTTGGGTTGATAACACTAACTTGGAAAGGGTTGATTATGCGTACTTATGATTTTGCGGTTGCGATTGCGTCGGATGCTCTGGATACGGAAGTGGTTGAGGATACGATTCGTCAGTCTCTTGTTGATGGTCTGCCCGAGGGTACTCTGGTAGTTGTCAAGGCTCAGGGTATCAAGGACTATAGCGAGCAGGGCTGGAAGGTTGCCCGTAATCGCAAGTTCGGCGTGAGTGTCAAGGAGGCTGGAGACGGCCACAAGGCTAAGACGACCAAGGCTACGGCCGAGGCTGTTACCTGACTATAATACCGATAGACCGCTGGTGGACGCACCGGCGGCTATCGGCTTTATGGGCCCGTAGTGAAACTGAATATCACAACTCTCTTCTAAAGAGTTATTCTGGGTTTGAGTCCCGGCGGGCCTATTTTAATTTTCTGCCAAAATGGCAGGCTCCGCGGCCAATCTGCCAACATGGCAGTTATTTTTCTCAAAGTTTTTCGTGTTGACAAGCCGATACCCTAGTGTAGAATCACGAGACACAAGGGAGAAAATCATGAAAACCGCAGACGGTAACGACAAGTTGGGTAAGGGTTGCATTGTGGTTTCGCGTCCGGTTGGCGACACTTGCCCACCGGATTGCGATTATCTCAACAACGGCTGCTACGCTGAAGCGACCGAGAATCAGTATAAGAATGCTCGCGTTGCTGGTTTTGCTAATATTGTTACAGAAAAGAATAAGATTCGTGCGATGATTCTGGACGCAAAGCGTAGACAGAAGTCTATCCGCTGGCACGAGCGTGGCGATTGGTTTCTCAATGGAGAACTCGATCTTGAATATGTCGCCAATGTAACGTGGGCGTGTGAGAGTATTCTGGCCGATGGTGATACTCTGCCCGATATGTGGTTTTATACTCATATCTACGATAGTCGGCTTGTTAGTCTGGAAAAGTATATGAATGTTTATGCTAGTGTGCATGATGATAATGATATGGGTGAGGCTCTGGCACAGGGTTTCAAAAAGTTTGCGTGGTGCGACAGCGACGAGAAGATTGCCCCGAAGCGTCCGCGTAGCAAGAAAAAGGCTGATGCGTGGCGGGCTAGTCTGCCGAAACTGGTGGTACTGAACGGTACTAAGTTTGTAACGTGTCCGGAAATTCGTCGTGGTCGTGCTACTATCACTTGCACCGGGACGAAAGATAGTATAGAATGTAACTTGTGTGTCAAGGGTCTTGGAAACGTACTCTTTCCTGCTCATTAGGAGTTATCATGGAAAACTGGATTGCTATTGACGATACTAAAATCCGTCACGTTTGGCGTTGTCCAGATTGTGAGGATGAAGTAAATGTAGTTCCGTGGGACTATCAGAATATTGGTACACCGGTTTGTGCAGATTGTGACAATGATATGTTGTATCTTAGTACGGAGATGAATAATGCCTAAGTATTATGTAGCATCGGGTACGTTGCGTATTATGGTTAGTCGTAAAGATGCTCTTGAGGCTAGTATCTATGGTTTGATGCAAACTAATAAGTTTGATACTATTGATGAATACTTCTATGTTGATGAAAGAGGATATAGAGATTATGTTAGTGCCGATCCATCAACCAACGTGGTGCCAACCAAAAGTATTGTAAGGGCTGCCGGGTGGGAATTGTCCCGCGATGATGATCCCCTGCCATAATGGCAGGCCGGCCGCAGCATCTGCCATTTTGACAGTCTAAAGATTCTGGTCGTAGTGGTCGATAAATGGGGTATGGAACCTAGAAAACGCTTGACAAGGAGGGAAAGCGTGATACAATGGATTGGTGTAATTATTAGTGTGGCTGCTTTAACGTATACTGGTATTAAGGATTATCAAAAAGGGGATATAAAACTTCCTCTGCTACCACAAAAAAATTTGACAAAGGTTGTTTATCCGGTACAATACTGTGTAATGGCTTACGATCCTAATGTAAAGAGAGTTTTTTACCTTCACGATAATGGACAATGGTATGACTTCGCTCCGCAAATACGACAATATCCAGATCAAGGTCAAGAAGCGTTGGCAACTCCCAACGGGACACAAAGAACACAGGGATACGGTTATGGACAACAGGCCCAAGCGTCGTCGTACCCGACAAGGTATTGACAAAAGTTGGCGTGATGAGTATGATATGTAGGCCCGCCCGCATAGTATAATGGCTATTACAGTTGATTTGTGATCATCGGATGAGGGTTCGATTCCTTCTGTGGGCTTCCGGAGTGGTGAAACTGGTATCACAAATGGCTTTGGTCCATTTATTTCTGGATCGTACCCAGACTCCGGAATTAATAAAAAAAGAACTTTAAAAATTCGAACCTTGGTGTATATAAGTATAACACGAGGAGTTATGCTTATGAAATGTTTATGGCATTTATGTCACAATGAAGCGGTATCTAGAGATAATGGTAAATTTTGTTGCAATAGATGTAAAAACAGATATTATGTTACAAAAAGAAGGAAAGATCTAAAAAAGGCTCTGGTAGAATATAAGGGAGGCAAATGCGAAAAATGCGGATATAATAAATGTATAGCCGCAATGGATTTCCATCATAAAGACCCAAAAGAAAAAGAATTTGGATTAAGTCAAAAAGGTCTAACAAAATCATTAGAAGTATTAAAAAAAGAAGCGGATAAGTGTTTATTGCTTTGTGCTAACTGCCATAGAGAAACACATGAATCTTTAAGTGAGTTTGTAGATATAATACTAACAAAAGAGAAAAAAATACCAAAACAATCTAACCAATGTAAAACATGTAACATAGAGACTTTAAATAAATACTACTGTTCTAGTGAATGTGCTAAAATAGCAAATAGAAAAGTTAGAGATAGACCGACAAAAAAAAGATTGATAGAATTATTAAAAAATAATAGTTGGATAAAAATTGGTAATTTATTTGGAGTATCAGATAACGCTGTAAGAAAATGGGCTAGAGCATATAAAATAATATAAATAATACCAGAGTGGCGGAATGGTAAACGCAGTTGATTGTTAATCAACCGTCGAAAGATCTGCTGGTTCGAGTCCAGCCTCTGGTGCTTTATTGGCGTAGTTCAATAGTAGAACGACGGTCTCCAAAACCGTAGATGGTGGTGCAATTCCACCCGCCTTTGGGCTGGATGGCAGAGTGGTCTAATGCGCATCTTTGCTAAAGATGTGACGCTTAAAACCGTCCACAGGTTCGAATCCTGTTCCAGCCGATCCTACGGATTTGGCGGTCGTGGAGATAGTCAGCAACAATCTAAAGTTTTGGGGGTTGACAGGTCGATACTAGGATGTAGAATGCAATTATGGAGGCGAAACATTAAAGTGATGTAAGAGACTTTTAATCTCTAGAAGAAGGAGCGTTACCTTCCGCCTCTACTGTTTTTGACCGGTTTGGTGTATAGTAGTCCCAAAGGAGAATAGTTATGAGTTACGATTACGATTATGAGCGTATTGCTGACGAGATTGATGATCTCTACTATAACGATGATGATAATTGGGACTTTGAGGATGATATTATTGAGAATGAGAAAGAGTGGGAAAACTACTATCACAATATTGCTGACGAGATAAGTGACGAATAACTATTCTTAGATTGAGTGCAATACGGTGGGACGTATATCTATTATAGGAATTTATTCCTTCTTCTTTTCTATAATCGGTTCGAATCCGATCACTCAATTTTATTATGAACATGAATATTCTTGAAGGTAGAATTGAAGATATTCGTCGCACAGAAAGTGGCGATATTATTCAAGGCTCTAGCCACACCTGCCACGTTCTGAATCACAAGATTCGTAATAAGATTATTATCAAGGCTGTTTGTGATCTAAGAAAAATTAAAGACCAGTTTGATAGTATCGCCTGCTGCGGTGTAAGTGGTTTGATGGTGGTTCCACAGATTGCTGAACTACTTGATAAACATATTATCGTAGTACGAAAGGCAGGCGAAAAATGCTATTCCGAGTTTCGTACAGAGGGAGTTGCCCCTTTTCGATATGTAATATTAGACGATTTAATTTGTTCTGGAAATACTATTAATCGTATTACCTCAGTAATTAAAAGTGAATACCCACGAGCCAGACCAATTGGCGTATATTGCTATCTGCCTAAAGAAACAGTTTATTCACCAGATAAAAATGGTAGCAAATATTGTGAGCAAGAATTAGGGATGCCGCTCCTGAATATCTGACTGCCAAAATGGCAGGGAGCGCGGCCGATCTGCCAAATTGGCAGGATTTTTTTTTCAAGGCTGGGCTGTTGACAACCCGATATCATACTGTAGAATCAGCGTATCGGAACGAGAATCATAAACACGAAAGGGTTTAAAATGGCTCATGCTATCGAAAATATGAACGGTAAAGATTGTATGTTTTATGTTGACGAAGTGCCGTGGCATGGCCTGGGTCAGAAATTGGAAAAAAACCCATCTATTAGTGAGGCTATGGACGCTGCTGGTCTAAATTGGGAAGTGGGTACTAAACCTCTCTTTACGGCTGAAGGCGAAGAAGTAAATGCACAAGCGACTTTTCGTAAAACAGACAATAGAGTTCTAGGAGTTGTTGGACCTCGTTATACTCCTCTTCAAAATAAGGATGCTTTCGATTGGTTTCAGCCATTCTTGGACGCTAAAGAGTGTGAACTTCATACAGCCGGCTCACTCCATAATGGAGAAAAGGTATGGGTTCTTGCAAAATTGAATCGTGATAATTGTGAAATTGTTAAGGGTGATGAAACTGCTAAGTTTATTTTGTTGAGTAATAGTCATAATGGTACTACCGCTATTAGAGTTGGATATAGTTTTATTCGTGTAGTTTGTGCTAATACATTATCTTTTGCTCATTCTGATAAGAAAAATAAATTGTTGCGTATTCGTCATACTCGTTCTAGTAAAACTAATCTTGATAATGTTCGTGATATTATGGATAATATTAATGCTGGATTTGAGGCCACTGCGGAACAATATCGATTTTTGGCTAGTAAAAGTTTCAATCAAAAAGATATTCAAGCCTATGTTAAGATGGTAGTTGGTGTTGAAAAGACTCCAGATGAGGATATTAAAAAGCGTACACGTAATATTATGGATGAAATTATGAAACTTATTGAGGGACCAAAACAGAGTGCGACAAATGTACGCGGTACTTGGTGGGCAGCATGGATGGGATATAATGAATATCTTAATTATAACAAGGGTCGTACAGCAGATAATCGTATTGATTCTTTGTGGTTTGGTCAAAATGGTAATGAAAATGAATATGCTTTTGAAAAAGCCATAGAGTTTGCTAACGCAGTATAGAGAGTTAGAAGATATAAACTAGAGATCGTCGCTCAATGAAAATTGGGCGGCGATTTCTGTTTTTAGATTTGGAAATAATTCTAACACTAAACTATATAGTTCTTGTTTAGTAGGTGGTTTTTTACTAAGAGTTTTAGTTCCAGCATGAATTTTTCTGTGACAATTAGCGCATACAACAACACATTTAATCATTTCTTCTATAGATTTTTTAAATGTATGTATAGAATGTACTCTTTTTTCTAAAGCTTTTTGATCTATATGGTGATAATCCAAACATTCTATATCACAAACTCCACAATCGCATGGATTTCTTTGTAAATAAATTTGTTTAAATAATTTAACTTTATTATAGAGTTGTTTATTATATTCGTTTTTTTTAAATGGATTTTTCTGCCTCCATTTTTTAGCACATTGTTTTGGAATATCGCTTTTTAAGCGATATCTTTTATGCTTTTTTTTAGCACATTCTTTACAATCCCAAGATAAACCATCTTTTTTATGAGAGTCCTTATAAAAATTATCTATCGAATATTCATGCTTACATTTGCCACATTTTTTCATAGTATTGTCTCCTACTGGTATATATGAGAATACACCAAAAATATAGAAAATGCCAAAATGACAGGCTGGCCGCGGCGCATGCCAAAATGGCAGTCAACTCAAATTTGTTAAAGATTATATCTTCTACTATTGCAACAAGCCCCCATGAGCCGATATAATGGAAGGACCGGGTGATTGCTACTACTAGGAAAAGGAGGAAGATTGGAATATTTTATTGTATTAGGAATAATTTTTTATTTTTGTTGTTGCTCTCAAAATGATTAGTCCATAGTTTTTGTCTCAGCCCATGCTGTCTGTTTGCTGCCGTTGCTGTTAGTCAGCGAAAAAGAGAAGGTCTTTACTAAGAGTATTGTAACACGGTGCTAGCATGGTATAATGGTTCTGGAAACCCATAGTTATGCAGAAGGGAATTTAATGAAACTTGTTAAGGTCGAAATTGAGTTGGGTATCGATGATGAATGTTGTGGAAATAGTCATGAGGATATTGCGTCATATTTGAATAAGATGCTTTATAATGATCCTGAGTTTTTTGGTGGGTTTGGTAAGGAGAATATTGTGAGTGTGGAGGAATTTGAATAATGAAAAAGTTTACTATTATTGTTTTCACTTGTGTTGGCCTATTTTATGTAGGTTCAACTCCTATTATGGAAAACAAAAGAGATGATACTGTTGTTATGAATACTGTTTATATTCCCTATAAGGATAGTGATCATAGTGGAAGTAATGGTATTTATAATGATCCTAGAATGCTAGTGTCTACAGAATTTGATGTAAACAAAGTGGCTACTTGTGTTGGTTGCCATTTCAAGTGTAACAATTGTGAGGATAAATAATATGAAAGTTATTGGATGGTTAGCCGCTATTGGTTTTGGAATTGTTGGTTGTTTTCAACAAAGTGTTATTAATCAGTTAATTGATGAGAATACTAATAGTATTAGAAATAGTAGTCCTGTTAAAATTTATGATAATACTAGAGTTGTTAGTGAAGACCCTAAAGTATCAATCTCTCCTGTGGAAACTAGAGTAGCAAATTTGCTTCATGTTATGGATAATGATGCTATTCCCACAGTAGATTGGATTTATAGTGTTATCAAAGATGTTGACAATAATATGAATCCCAAACCTAAAGTTGTAGAAAAAACTTTTAACTTGGGAAGTTGCACCTATAGTCTTCCTGAAAAAAGGTAATATTACTAGAGTATAGATCAACCATTGCTAGTGTCGATACTTGTGGTACACTGAGAGCAGTCAGGTCCACAATCTATCATAGTGGCCTATTATTTTTTGTCAACATTGGAGTAAATTTTGTGGTATTTGTTCTTAGTGCTAGTATTATTATTGGTATGATGCAGGCGGTGAATGAGATGAGTAAGGGGAATTGTTAGTAGTATAGTAGTATATAAGTATTAACTGCCCGACCTGCATAATATATATAACACGTTTGATAGTTTGTCAAGGTTCTAAACTTTCTTAGAGGAATTTAATTATGAGATTTTTGATGAGCGTGCTGATGGTTCTTGGGATCGCCTCGTTTAGTTATGGTGGTGAATGTATCAATGGACTTTGTAAAAAGTCTTCTCAGGGCAATTCTGTGCATTCCAAGAGGATGGTAGTCAAGACTCCTTGGGTAGTCAGGCGACCACTGGTTACCAAAAAGTAAAATCAATCAACTAAGGGTCACGGAGTAAAATCTGTGGCCCTTCTTTTTTTTGTTTTACCTAATCCTACGGATTTGCCCAGGGTGACCATAGTCAGCGAGATTTTATAGTCAGTTGTTTTTCCCCATCCTTTAGGATTGGTTTTTGTGGTTGTAGTCAGCGAGATTAAGGGTTCCATAAGAAATAAAATTTGACCATTCAACATCTTGTATCTATCATAAATTGTACTGAGCAGAGTACACAAAGAGTTAAGGAGAACTCATACTATGACCAAAAGGAATTTGGTTATTTGGACAATATGCCTAATTAGTGGAATTATAGTTTGTATTTTTGTGAATATAAATATTAACATATCAACAACATCAGAGTTTTTAAGGTGATAATTAGAAAGTTAGATAATATTAAAGATCAGATTTTCTGGCAAAAACTAGTAAACGATCTTAATAATTATCTAAAGAACAAAGACCTATCAAATAAAATTCTAACCATCAATCTTAAGGAGATAGCATACGACAGTACTAGTCATATACCAAAAATAGAATACAAAGAATCCCAGGTTCCTTGTATCACCTAAAGTAATGGATTTGGTTTTAGTGGTCGTAGTCAGCCAAAATTATGAATAAAAAGAAAAAGGCTAAAGCAGTAAAGAAGTGTTCTAAAAAATGTAAGAACCAATGTGGCAGGGAAAAGTTTATGGTGAACCACAAATAGTAAAACCATTACCAGACCCATACTTTCCTCCATTAGTATTCAAAAAGGAAGGTTTGTGGAGAAAATTTCTTAGACTAATAGGATACATTCCATGAATCGTCCAGTATCTAAGCCCCTGTTTGATCCTTGGATCACTGATGATAATACCAGACTTATGATACTATTAATTTCCCTCCCACTTTTTCTATTCATCCTATACAGAATTATGGTACATTATGGGCGATAACGAATTAGGAATATTTAGAAATAATCCGGCCCTTTTCTTTTTTATCTGCATAAGTTGCTATTACATATTGTATATTTACCTTAGTCATGAATATGGACCAATAGATGAAAACTAACGAATTTCATAAGCCTTTTATCAAAAGTCTACTAGTTATTGCTATTGTTACAGTAGTTGCTATGATTTCTAGCCACTATATTATTGAGAAACTATATTTTAAATATTATAAAACCCCCTCTTTTACCTCTGAAAATTTCCAGTATGATGGAAAAATAGGGTTTGATGAGAGGTTATGAGTATATTTAGCGATAAAATTCGCGGTTTTTTACTTATTGTTAATAGCCGTGATATATGCTGGTTAAGATAGGCTCAAGAAGTCTATTGGAAATGGCCGATAAACCCTCTTGACAACTCTCTGTTATCTGGTATATTCTGGTACTAGTAGTAGGAGTTGTTTTCTTAATATTTTGGGGGAAAATGATAATTTTATGTACCGAAACGTACTGTTGACCGATAAAGAGATTGCTCTGCTAAAAAGTGTTATTAGTCAAACTTTGAACGATAAAGTTAGCATTGACCGTAATAATTTGACCATTATTCATAATCGTCTTAGACAAATCAAGCCTATCAATACCTTTAATCAAACAGTCAATTATGGTAAATGGGCTTGAAATGGATAAGAAATCCAATAATACACTAAATGGTGGGTCTATAACCCACAAAGATAAATATTATCTGACCGAAGATGAAAATATTGACCTAATTTTAGTACCAGACAGAGGTTACTGCTACTTTAGTCTTTATGATGATAATAGGAACATATCTATTACTTGTGATATGAGTAAGAAAGATTTAAAGGGGTTGGCCGAATTTATTCTAAAATATCTGGAGTAAAATAATGAAGAACAAAAACGAACTAATCCAAAACATAGCAGACAAATACGAAAGTCCAGATCAAAATGCTTGGTATTATAGTATACGTCCATCATCATATGAAGAATTCGCTAAAGCAATCATCAACGAGTGCATCAAGAGTATAGAAAATGCAGTAGATCGTTTTGGCCCAACGGCTGTAGATGATATAAAAGAAACTATTAGGAATCATTTTGGAGAATAAATAATGAAATTAAAGCGTATGATTCAAGTAGAAAGTTCAGTCGATTTTTTGCCTCCGATTGTATTAATCCCCGAAAATAATTTTGAAAATTTTATTCTCTGGCTTAATACCAAACTTGGTTATGATATTAGACCTAATATTCTAATTATTGAAGGAATGGAGAATAACTAATGGAAAAGCGAATTGGAAAAATTAATAATATACGTCTTGGTTATGGGGGTTATCAAGATGCTCAATTTGGTTTGAGCGTTGATTTTACCTCAAAAGATGGGTGGGGCGTTGGTGACTTTAAAGGATTTTGGTCTACAGATACCAAAAGCAAGGGTTGTAAGTGGACCGAAAAAGATAGGGATGAATCTTTTGCAAAAACTATGAGATTTATTAACGAATTGCTATCAAAAAGCAATAAAAGGTCACTCAATGACCTGAAAAATGTGCCAGTAGAAGTTGTTTTTGAAAATCAAATGCTAAAATCTTGGCGTATTTTAGAAGAAGCAATTTAATACAAAGCGTTTAGAGAATGAATAATGAAAAAATTTAATCTTACTAATGATGAAATTGATATTATTCTGGATCTAGTTGACGATCAACTAGCAGAATTGTATAATGGGCCAGAAGGAACAGAAGTGGCCTATAAGGTTGATATTACTATTATGGAAAATCTTAAAAAGAAATTTGAGAATAAATAATGCCACTATGCACTTACTATAGTGATGTAGAAAATTTTAAACAAGTATCTGATCCTGACCTTAATGAACTATTTCAACAAGTTAGGGCTATAGATGATAGATACTATATTAGAGAACATGAGTATACACAAAACAGGGGTTGGTTTTTAAAACCCCAAACTATCAAGTTCTATTCTGTGTTATATCATATTCATTCTACTGAATATCAACAATTAAATTTGTGCAACGATGGATTTGATGTTTATCCTAATTATTCTATTGTTGGTGCATATTTGCTAGGTTTTTTGAATGGTAATAGAAAGAGTTGACAAATGACCAAAATCCCTGTAAATAAAAGGAGAAAAACATGACTACCAAGACCGTTAATAAGAAGATGATTATTAATGCTCTCAAGAAAGGCAATAAAATGCCCGCAACCCAAGACCTTTTCGACAAACATACAAGCAAAAAGTTAAAGTACGCAAAAGAAGTTTTTACATGGATGATTAATAACACCAAAACCATGCAGAAACATGAACAATTTGATTATCCAGAATATGGTGGAATGCCACACAAACTAAGTTCTAAACTGAGCAGTTGGACGGTAGACCTTATTCAAGATAATTGGGACACAGTTCAAAAGAATAAAAGCATGAAATATCTTGTGGACAGGTTTCTTTTTTGGGGATGGGATTGAGGAACACCGCGAAAAACGAACTGAAAAACAATTATACCTAATTTTTAGGAAAGGAAAATTATGAACATAAATGAAATTTCAAATTTTGTTGAAGATAAAAGAAAATTTATAAAAGAAATTTCTGAACAATGTCTCATACCATAGATCTTGAATAAAAAGGAGTATTAATAATGAAAAAGAAAACAGTTAAAAAGAAAAAGCCAACAAAGCAAAAGATTGATGTGGTATTAGAGTCGTTACTTAATCTTGAGCAAAAAACTAAGGAGTTGATTAAAAAGATAGATCGACTTGAGTCGTCACTAAAACATCAACCTCTTCCTCAGTATCCAAAATACTGGCCTACTAATCCATCGCCATTTGATCCAATAGTTTGGTGGTAAATAATGAAAACATCTTACGAGTCAGATCATCTTATACTTCACTTATCTAAGAATGAAAGTGTGGAGCAAAAAATAGAGTCTCATACTCTAAAATCTTATCCATATAGTCTAATGCTTAGTAGCAAATTGGTTCAGCCAACATTAACAAGAGAAGAACTACAAGGTTTGGCCGATTTTATCAATGCTTATCTAAAGGTAAATTGATGAGGTATACTAATTTTAGCGACTATATTGGTGATGTTATTGCTCATATGAATAATGAGTATGAGAATGGTGAATTATTTGGTGAGTTAAACGATATTCAAAAATATGAAATTCGTAATAGATTATTTGATCATTACAATAATAATGATAGCACTAGTAATGCTGCTGGTAATATTATCAACTACATTAGAGGTTGTTTCTAAAAATTTAGATTCAAGCCAAATCGTTCTGATTGACGATACTCTTGACAGGCCCGTTTGGCACAGTATAATGGGGGCTACAAGGAGACACTTATGCCAAAGTTTGTTGTTAGTATGAATTACGTCGAAGCCAAAAAAACATCTTTCGTTATTGAAGCAAAGGACGAAGATGATATTTATGAGGCTCTTGGAGAAATTGATAATGATTTTTTTGAGAATCACGATAAAGTAAAGTGGGTTTGTTCTGATTATGAGCCACCCATTATTGATTCTGTACAACGTCTTAACAAAACAAATGAGAAATTCGTATATTGCACAATTAAGCAGCAAAAGGAGATTCAAAAGATGTTTGATGGTGTGATTGATACTTTAAACAAAATGGAGGCCGATAGTGAGTAATCTGAGCGTTATTGAAAAGGGTGGAAAGTTTGTTGTTGCTAAGAATGGTGAGCCTATTCTTCTGCCTAAAACCGATGGTCAAACTATTGTGACAGAATTTGAAAGCAAGCAGGATGCTGAGAGATATATGAGTATTCTTTCGTCTCTTAGCAAGCAAAAGAGGTATCAAAAGTCATGACAGTTCAAGAATTGCGTAATAAAGGTTATAAGGTTAGGGTTCTTCATAACCGTCTTTATAATGGCTATCATAAGTGGCAAGTAGGAAGCAAGCCCCAACATTGTGGGCCTGTTGATCCAGATAGCAAGGGTGGTTCTACTCAAATCATTATTGATTCTCCTACTGGAGAAAATTATCGGGGTCTTGCTATTTGTAGCAAGAAAGACAATTATAACAAAAAACTTGGAGTTAAGATCGCTCTAGGACGTTGTGGATTTTATGGTTGATAGTAAAACTATAATCATGGAAGATTGTAGTGTTGATCTTTTTAAGAATAGTTTAGTTTCATCTAGACCGTTTTTAATTAGATTATACCAGTATGATCTATCCTATAATTATGAAGTTAGACTATCAAAAGAAGAAATGATTGATTTGTCGGAAAGTCTTAAAACTTTTGTGGAGAATACTGATGACTAATATTACTGATTTTGCTCTGTCTGCTACTGAGTGTGCTAGATATATTTTTGATAGTGATTGTGAACAGATTAGTTATCAAGAATTTATTCAGGATGGTAATGATCCGCGAAATCATATTCTCTATCATGCCGCACTGATTTTGGGTCAAACCGAAGAATTTCAGGTTGATATTAATGAGTATTTGAGTCCACCATTTGACAATTCCATTCAGTATGGTATAATGCTTACATGAACCCTAAACTACAATCCGACATTGAAAACTTTGTGACTAATGTGGGCAACTATATTAGTATGGAATATGAAGCATTTTACGATACTTTTCAAAAGTCTGATCTGTTTGATTTTATTGGTAGTTATTATCTTGGTGGAGGTAGTGTACCAGATACAGCACGTTATGTTGTTGAACTTTTTCTTATGAAACTGAGGGATAAATAATGGATCGTTTTACTTTAGAGAATAAGATCAATGAACTTTACGCTTTTGTTGATAGACTTAATGATCTATCAAAGGGTGTGCTTGAGCATGGACTAGACGCTGATGATATTTGTAATGCTACGAGCGGATTGGCCGTTATGCTAAAGTTGCATACTGAAATTCTGTTTGATACTTTTCAGAGGGTTTATAAACTAGACCAATATAGGGAGTAAGTTATGGATGAGAATATTGATTCTCAAAATAAGGCTGATAAAGCCCTAAAAGAATTAATGAGTCGTCACTATCAACCCTGTACTATTAAAAAACCCTCATGGTTTGAATGGATCAAAAGTAAAATACTAAGGTATCTATTATCATGAATATAAAACACCATCCAGTTACTCAAACATCAACAGTTATTGAACTTTATTCGGAAAAGGATGGAGTAGATATTAACTATGTTTGTACTTCAGAACTTCCTAACGGAAAGATTGGAGATATTTTCTATAGGTCAACTCCTCATCCAGAATTTGGTAACAAATATTTTGCTATCTTTTTTCATGGTGATAATGCTATGATTTCTGGTGCTGATTTTGTAGAGAATTTTACATTCGGCGTTGTGCAAAATGATATTGGAGAGTATGAATACAGCCAAAGTCGCCATGATTATAAGAGTTTTAAGAATGGTAATATGATTGATGGCGGACGAGAATATATTCGTTCATCGGGTAATCGTACAATTATGATTGTGCGAAACGGACAATTTACTCACACAGTATTTAGAGATAATGATGCTTGAAGATATTAAACAAAACTATGAGCGGGCTAAACAATTAGCAAGAGAAATATGGCTTGATGGAGACAATGAAGGTAATGGTAATGATTACTATTATTTTCAGTGTGGTTTTATTGCTGGATTTTGTTATGGTGATTCTATAAAATATAACATTTTGAAAAAAGATGAGAAAATTAACTAAAAAGAAACCTTCGTTTAACTGCGATGTTAACGGTGGTATTATGGTTACTTGTGCATTACGATACTCTCTTGGTCGCATGACTTATGTGCCGGGAGCAGTTCAAGATTGGATTAGAACTTATTGGAATGATCTTGATAGTAATACCAAATGCGTCTTAATTAGAGATGTGCTTGATTTTTTGTATGATGATTTCAGAACAAGCGGCAAACACCATATTCCTTTTGATGGATACGATACTAAAGAATGGGAAAAATTTGTTATTGATAGATTTTGGCATATGAATGAAGAAGAACAACAATATATCTATAATAATTACTTTACTAATATTGGAAATAATCATCGTTCACAATGGTGGACTGAAATAATGGAACCTAAACTTTGTAAGGATGAATATGAACTTTGAACAAGCAAGAGAATATAGTTTTCTGGTCAAGTGGAAAGTTGCCGAATGTTTTAGTGGGCCAGTGTGTTGGTGTAGGCTCATTGTGCCAATTGAGCCTATATATTATACTAATCCAGAATCAACTAATAGTTATGAATATTCTATCGTGGATGCTGCGGCATTAGATCAAACAACTGCGGAATATATTGTAAAACTCCATAATGAACATCTTGATAGAACTTTAAAATTACTAAAGGAAGATATGGACATTCTAAATACTGGATTACGTCCTCTAGATTCAATAACAATAACTAATACAACTTTAAAAGATGATTATAGAGTAATATGTCGAAAGGAAATAGATTAAATGTCATGGAATCACCGTGTCGTTCGTAGATTTTATCCTAATACTCATATGGATGATAGTATGCTATATGAGATATATGAGGTTTACTATGACAAAGAAGGTAAGATAGAAGGTATTACAGAAGAACCTATAAAGATTAGAGAAGAGTCAGTTGACGATCTGAGAAAAACAATTGAACGCTTGACAAAGTGTTTGGAACAGCCTATAATTGACTACGACACGCTACAGGAAATTAAAGAATGACTACTGGCTGGAGATACCGAATAGTTAAAAAAGAAGGTAAATACGGACTATTCCCAGTATTTATTGATGATAATGGGGATATTGTAAATATTAATAACATACCAGTCTATATTAGTGAATCAATGATAGATTTGCCAACTCTAGAAAACAAAGCAGGAATACCTATTCCTTCTTTGATACGAGAAGCATTTGATTATCCTGTGCTAGATTATGACACAGGAGAAGAAATACAAGAACTGAATTAACAGTCACCCTTGAGTTGATCGCCAAGGGTAGCATCCTGAGCCTCTAGTTCATCTATTAATGATGTTCAACGCTCAATAATGGGGGTGCTTTCAATACAAAGAGGAAAACTATGAAAGGCCCACTAATTTACTACGAAATCAAAGAAATGTATGGTACTGATTTATCTAGTACCAAAAAAGCCACCGAATTAAGACAAAGTATACTAGAAGAAATAGACTTTGGGTTTAATGTGGAACTTGACTTCAAGGATGTTCGTAGCATAACTAATGGCTGGGCCAGAAATTTGATTGGGGTTATCGCTAAAGAAAAGGGTGAAAGTTTTATAAAAAACCACATTCTTCTTATCAATATGACGAGAAATGTTAGACAAACTATACTTGAAGGAACATCGGAAATACTAACATGACATTTGAACAGTTTATAAAAAAGGTAGACGATACATTTCTGGAGCATCAAGCATCTACATCTAAAGGTAAAATTTCTGCTGCTAATCAATGGAGATATGGTCAAACGGTAATGAATGTTTTATACGATATTTGGCCGGAGAAATATAATGAACTTAAAAATTCTGATTATGATTGTTTTTATAATAACTCTACCGTAGAATCAGCCTTGTCAAAATTAGAGCAGGAGTGGGATATATGAAATGAAAGAATATTCTTATTAATAATATGAGTAAAAGTGTTAGAAAAACTATGCTAGAAGGTATAGAAGATATTCTAGAGACTAAATAGTATGAGAAAACTCGCTAGTATACAAAAGATCAAATATATTAAACCCATTGAAGGTGCCGATAATATTGAAACTGTTGGCATTTTAGGTTGGGAGTGTGTTAGCAAGAAGGGAGAATTTCAGCCCGATGATATGTGTCTATACATAGAAATAGACTCTTTACTACCAGAAATTCCAGAGTTTGAGTTTCTACGCAAAAGTTGTTGGAATGAAAGTTTCAAAAAGTTTAGACTCAAAACAATCAAGTTAAAAAAGCAAATCTCACAGGGATTAGCGTTACCAATAAGTGTATTTCCTAAACTGGCAGGATTGAATGTTGGGACGGATGTTACTGAACTATTGGGAATAGAAAAATACGAGCCACCAATTCCCGCAACTATAGTCGGTGATGCACGATCATTCTCATGGCCTATTAGTAAAACAGATGAGGTTAGAGTTCAGTTAGATGACGAATATAAGTTCATTGAGACTCTCACAGGGCGACCATACTACATTAGTTTAAAACTTGATGGTACGAGTAGCACATTTTTAATAGACCCCTCAGATGAGACTTTTCATGTTTGTGGCAGGAATTACAGTTATAAAAGAAATGATGACCATAGTTTTTGGAAAATAGCAGATAGGTATAATATTGAGCAAGGATTGAGGGGTTTTTGGAATAGTGGTAGAAAAATTGCATTACAAGGAGAGGTTGTTGCTCCCGGCGTCCAGAAAAATCCACTAAATTTACCAATAGCAGATTTGTATGTATTTAATGTTGTAGATATTTCTACTAATACTAGATTGTGTTTGAGTGAGAGTTTGGAGATTGTTGACCGATTAGGTTTAAAATTCGTGCCGGTACTTGAAAAAGGTGAAAGTTTCGACTATACTGTGGACGACCTACTAGAACTGGCTCAAGGCAAATACATTACCCACTTCTCGTCTGCTAAAAGTTCTCAAGAAAGAGAAGGTATAGTAATACGAGATCTTTGTGGAACTATTAGTTTTAAGGCGATTAGTAATCGGTTTTTATTGAAAGAATAGTTATTTGGCTGAATATATAATAGAATTTTCCCAAGAACAAATTAATAAAACCATCATGCCAAGTGATAATATTACCAAAATTATAGAACAAAATGTAGTTTTTGGTCTTAAATACTATTTTCCTATTCAGGATAACAATAGTAGATTTGATCTTGTGGAAATTAAAACAACTCATCCAAGTGTTCAAGAGACTCCTCATTGTAAGATTCATGGTGCTATGAATTGTGTGGCGGTTCATCAGAATGGTAAACTCTGGCGATGTATACAAAGTTGTCAATTAAAAGATTGTAGAGCAGGATGTGAGGAAAGATATGAATCATAATGATATATGGAAAGAAAAACTAGAATTAGATAAAGCAAGACGATCTGCCCTAAATATCTTTTTGAATGATTATGATTCTAAGATTTATAATCCAGCCGTCAAAAAAATAAGAGAAAAATGTAAAAAATTAGGACACAAATTTAGTTTTCACGGATATAATTTAGATAGTTCTCATAGAATATACAAATGTAATTATTGCGGGGTTTCTAAACATGAACAAAATTA
>Ga0315902_10004911_pt1 | contig 19040 bp, 14 predicted proteins | sample LakEriMetagenome_9_FD_203523 | JGI IMG/M metagenome (GOLD analysis project Ga0315902, IMG submission 203523) | Freshwater fungal communities from buoy surface, Lake Erie, Ohio, United States - Buoy 12 MA117 | ecosystem: Environmental > Aquatic > Freshwater > Lake > Lake biofilm | place: USA... | reverse complement strand
ATCTCCGACGGGCGCATCCACCCGACTCGAATCGAGGAAATCGTCGCGCAGACCGAAAAGGAAATCGATCAATACGTCCGAAAGAAAGGGATGGAAGCAGCCGAGGAAACCAATATCGGTGGACTCCACGAAAAAGTCCTTCAAATGCTCGGACGCCTCCATTTCCGAACCAGCTACAGCCAGAACGTTCTTCGCCACAGCGTAGAAGTTGCCTTCCTGTCAGGCATGATGGCCGAACTGGTTGGGCTCGATGGCACACTCGCCCGCCGATGCGGACTGCTGCACGATATCGGTAAAGCCGCTGATCACGAACTGGAAGGGGGGCACCCCAAGATCGGTGCCGATCTGCTGAAGCGACATGGAGAACGTGAAGAAGTGGTCCATGCGGCTTTAGGACACCACGATCAACTGGTGACCGAGTATCCCTACACGCTGCTGGTGGCCACCGCGGATGCCTGCAGCGCGTCGCGTCCCGGCGCCCGAAGAGAGTCCCTGGAACGGTATATCAAGCGGATGGAAGAACTGGAGGCGATCGCTCGTGGTTTCCCCGGCGTCGAACAGGCCTATGCCATTCAGGCCGGCAGGGAACTGCGCGTCCTGGCCAGTTCCAAGGAGACCGACGATGCTGCTGCAGCCAAGATCTGCCGCGATATTGCACGCGCCTTCGAACAGCAGCTGACCTACCCAGGAGAAATCAAGGTCACCGTGGTCCGCGAGTCTCGCTTTACCGACGTCGCCAAGTGAGCCGTATCCGACGGCTCACCCAAGCGACCTGCGATCCCCTCATGCCCCCTAGCGAATCCTTCGTAGCACTTGCACCCAGGGGGCATCACCAACCAACTCAGGAAATCTCGCCCGCCCCGCCTGGATATGCGAGGAACGGCCATGCGCCTCCAGCGCCTCGCGACTGGCCCAGACTTCGATGAAAGTGAATTTGCCAGGGTGATCCACGTCCACTAGCAGGTCATACCGCAAACACCCTTCCTCCCGCCGCGTCGGCTCCACAAACCCCTCCAGCACCTCACCAAGCTGTACTTCCAAACCCGGCTTGGCATGAATGTGCGCTACCACCTCGATCTGCATCGTCGAATTCCCTCTGAAAGTCCAATCTGGAAAACTCCTCGGTCACCATCGGTCGGCTGATTCTAGAGCTTCCGAAGACCAAAGGTGATGCCCCACAACAGTACCAGCAATTTCTTTCCGTTCGGACGCTAGGATTCACCACCCTACAAGCAACTGGGGGTTAGAATACAGAAACTCATCTTACTTGGTTTCCCACGCTTGCTCGAAACTGCCGATGTGGCACGATCCCAGGATTCGAAGGGAAACCCCCACCCTTGAATATCTGATGCAGTCCCCGAGGGATCTGTGTTGATGTGATTGGAGAGGAACAAATGTCTGGCGTGGTGCGAGCTTTTGGGCGGACCGACGTGGGACGCAAACGTTCCAGCAACCAAGATCAGTTCCTTCACGGCGAATTGGTCAAGACTCTGTGTGTTGGACAGACCAGCCTCAACGCCCCAGAGGGACGACGCATCTCAGGTTCCCCCCGCGCTTGGGTGCTGCTGGTAGCCGACGGGATGGGAGGCCATTCCTCGGGTAATCGAGCCAGTGCGCTGGCACTCGACTCGCTTGTCTCCGGCATGCTGCACGACCTTCCCTTCCTGGAAGACCCCGCCCAGATCACGCGCTTTCATGATCAACTGGCTCTGGTCTGCAAGGGAGCTCATCAGCGCATTCTCCGCGATGCAGCCCAATCACCCGAACACGAAGGGATGGGCACCACGCTCACCATGGCTTATGTCGTCTGGCCATGGCTCTACCTAGTACATGTCGGTGACTCCAGGTGCTACCTCTATCGCGATGGCCAGATCCGACGCCTGACGCGGGATCACACTGTAGCCGCGGAACTGGTCAGCCAGGGAGGGATGCGGGCCGAAGAGGCAGAACGATCGCCGTGGTCCAACGTCCTGGTCAATGCGATGGGGGGCGGAGGCAAAGAGGTCGCTCCAGATATCGAACGCCATTTGCTGGAACTGGGCGACAAACTTCTCCTTTGCAGCGATGGCCTCAATAAACATTTGGCCGATGACCAAATGGCTGCACTGCTGGAACGCTACGATGCCCTCGACGCTCTGTGTGATGCGTTGATCGCTGGAGCGAACGATCAGGGAGGCACCGACAACATCACGGTCGTCGTTGGGTCGTGCGAACCCGCCTTACCAATTCCCTCGTTGGCCGAAGGACGCAGAGGTGGACTGACTGCCGATTCGACGGTCGATGGCGTCACCAAACCTCACGGCGTCGGACACAACCCAGACATCTCCTGGACCGATCCCCCCGACGCTGATCCTCCTGACACCGAACCCCATGCTGGGATCTAACCCCTAGCTTCTTACGGAATCCAATTCCGCATGCTGGAATGCTCTCCCACTTCCACCTCCGTTCCGACAAAACCGCCGACTTCGATCCAGCCCAATGCCTTCACGCGACGCAAGACGATCAGCACCGCGGGAACATCTTCGCTAACCGCCGGACGTATTACCGGAAGCAGAGATGGTCTCCTTCAAAAAACCGCAGGCATTGGCGACTTGCCACAAGCACAACGCACCCGCAATCTTGCAACGCTTCCACCAACTCGGATAGCGGCAAAGACGTCCCGGAAGTTGCTTGAGCATCCACAGATAGAAAGGAAAAAGCACCCTTTGTTTCGCCTCGTCCCGCAGTTTCTTTTTGCGATGATAGATCCGGGCACCGACTCCATATCGGTAATACATGGCGAGAAATGATCGCAAGGTATGACCATGCCGATGCTCCACTTTGGCGGATCCCAACACGACGATTGACCGACCACTTCTTATCCAGCGGTCGCAGAAATCACGGTCCTCACCACCGGGAAAAGAGAAGGTACCGTCGAGACCGCCAACCTGCAAAAAATCCTCTCGACTGCAGCACCAATTGCTGCTTGCCATGAAGGTTGCTTGCCGGGGGTCGCGATTGCAATGCTCGTAAACCATCTCCAAAATCAGATGACTGGTCTCTGCTAGGCTATCGTTCTGGATCCCATTCCAGGTGCTCCCGGATAGCAGCGCACCGGGATGCTGGTCCGCCGCCACCAGCAAATCCTCCAGCCATGCTCTGTCCGGCAAGCAATCGTCGTCGGTGAAAGCAAGATACCGCCCCCCCGCTTCCAAGGCTCCGCGATTGCGAGCCATTGCCGGACCTTGGTTGGCCTGACGAATCACGCGAAGGGAGACGTCTGTTTTCTCCAAAACATCTGCCAAAACGTCTTCTGCAGGAACCCGGCTGCCATCATCCACCACCACGATTTCAAATCGATCAGGCGACAAAGATTGACTGCAAAGTCTTTGCACGCACTGCTCCAGGGATGCCGGTCGGTTATAGGTCGGGAGAATCACTGTGATTTGCATGCGATACCCGAGCGATCATGCCGGTGGCCAGTCGGCATGGGATTGAAGTTGTCGCTTTCTCTTGAAATGAATTTGGTCGGGAATCGAAGGATGGAACTCATGCCATCAACGCCCCGCTTCCTGGTCGCTCTTCTGCAAATCCCATGGCATGGAATAACAAGAACTCGGTGCGATCCCCTAACTGTGCCCCAAAGCATCCGCAAATCGGATCGACTGCTGTATGAGCACAGCACCATAACTCCAGATCCAGAATTGAAGGAAACACCGCCATCGCCTTCGCGATGGTTCCCCAATGGTCCTGCCAACGGCGTTGGAATTCCACTGCTATCTGGCGAATGCCCGATGCAGGCCTGAGGAGAAAGGGGATACCCAGTCCTGCTCACGGTGCTTGCCATCAGGGATTTCAGTATATCTCGCGATTCCCGATCGATCTGCACGTCCATGAGACACAATCGCCTCCAATCGCCTAGATCGTGCCACGTTGGCCTGCCTGCTTTCTTGTGTACTCCCTTCCGAGGTCCCCATCGAGAACCAAAGCCCGAGATTTTCTGGCCAACCTCCCTTCCCCTCCAACTCCTTCAGCAATCGCTCGTCATCCCACCCCAACGTTGGCGACAAAGCCAAGCATCCACCGAATACTTCCGGGTGCTCCAGGCATGCATGAAGAGCGATCAGGCCCCCCAGGGAAGAACCTCCGATCCATGTCGAACCCCGATCGGGCCGTGTCCGATACGTCTCATCGATCATCGGCTTGAGTTCCTCGACCAGAAAGCGAAGGTAATCACCACCGCTTCCGCCTTGCTGAATCCTGGGGTCCACAGTCATGGTGTATTCGGCGATGCGATCGGCCGTATTCCAGATCCCAACGAGTATGACTGCCGAAATCTGCTTCTCTGCGATCAGCCTCTCCGCCGACTCGTCTGCCTGCCACTCAACTCCAAATGCCGCCGTCGCCGCATCGAAGAGATTCTGCCCATCCTGAAGGTAGAGTACCGGATACGCTTCGCTCGACGCGTCATACCCCTCAGGCAACCAAACGGCTACCTTCCGTGCTGACTTGAGGAATTTCGACGGCACTTCCGGGTGCGTCACCAGTTTACCGGTGACCGTCGATGCCCTGGGCATTCCCGATGCCAACCCCGCAACTAGCACCTCGACACGCTGCACCTTCCCTTCCGGCAGCCGATCGATCCGCACTCGGCGATTGGCGATATCGCGCCCCTGGTCGTCCCGTTCGACTCGGCCCCAACTACCTGCCGTCACCTTGAATTCGACTTCCTTGCCAACCTCCAGGGTGACCGTCGCGCGATACTCCCCATCCTCCTGACGGTCCAGCCTCACTCCATCAGGCCGCCATGAGCCAAGTTGCTCCAGATTCCCCGCCAGGAAGAGAGACGGTGCCGATGACTCCCTTGCCAGAAAATCCTTCTCAAGCCGCACTGAGAAAACGACTTGGACCGTATCGTCTCCGGGCGATGGCACGGCCGCTGCCGGAGAGGTCATGGCGACCTGAAAAAGACCGACAGCCAACCAGCCTAAAACGCCTGTGGCCAAAACAGAAAGTCTCGTCCTGAAGTCCTCGGAAAATCGTTTCATCTCAAGTCGCTCCCGTGCCTACCATAACGCTAAATGCGGCGTTCAGGATACACGGAAAAGCATGGCGGATGACTTGCGATGCAAACTACTTTCGATCGTCGCGAGGCCGCTGATAGGTAACGTTCAGCTCAGAACTATCCAGAATGAACGGCTCGATCTCCTTCAGCAAGACTTCACGTGTCACCGGCCCTTGACTTGCATCCAGTTCAGGAATTGCCGACAGGGCGTAGAGATGAATCGTGTAAGTCTGCTTACCACCTCCTGCCGAATGAGGTGGCACATAGGCCTGATCCCGTTTCCAGGTGGCACCGATCGTCCCCACTCCTTGGACGTCGCGCGGCAGCGAGCGAACATCTGCGGGAATGTTGTATAGATTCCAATAGGTTTTCAGGTAGTTGTCGCGATCGATATGATCCATGACCAGCGCAAAACTTCTCGTCCCTTCCGGGACTCCTGTCCAATCCAGTGGCGGAGTCATCCCATCTCCGTTACCGTTGAACGCATCGGGCAGGGGATCCCCCTCGGCAAACGCTGGACTGGTCAACTGGAACCTACCGCTTTTTTTGGGGTGAATGATCAGCGGAGCCGTCTTGCTGGTATCTTGGTCACCTCTTTCTCCTGGCCGCATCGAACCACGATCGCCCTGGCGACCCTGCCCGCCTCTCCCTCCACCCCCGGGACCACGTGGCCCCTGCGGCGGTCTTCCTCCAGTCCCTTGTCCTGAGGGTCGATTCCCCTGACCACCGCGAGGTGGGCGATCCCCGGGTGGCTGATCGCCATCCGGTCGCCCACGGCCCGCTCCTCCTCCACCCCCTTGGCCACCGCCCCCACCACCGGCACCCTGGCCGCCGCCGCGCCCACCACGCCCCTGAGCTCGTGGCTTGTAGGTTTCCGTTCGGGTGTTGCCATTCGCATCGACGAATTCAAATTTCACCGATCCATCTTCCAGCAACTGGTAATGGACAAAATGCCTCTCGCGTCCCACTTCTACCTGGAGACTGTAGCTCTTGTTCTCCCTCGCTTCGAATCCAGTGATCTTCGCCCCTCGCCATGGCGGTAGCGCTTCGCGTACCCCTCCGGTCCGCGGCTGAGGGTCGACCTGCCCCTCGACCTCTGACACCTCGCCATGAAACCCACCGTTGAGGTACGGATAGTTCTTGGTGGCATGGTAGTGATAACCTAGCTCAGCCGATGTGTGTCCATTGAATTCGTCTAGCCCCACCACCTGCGATCCATCCGGTTCGGTGAGACCATAGATAGGATACCCGTCCAGCGCGTAGGCAATCGGTTTCCCTTTCCCGACGATCTCCTGCAGATGAACTGGAGCGATATGGTAGTGGTAGTCATCCGCCCGCCCGCAGTGCCCACCGAATTCATCCAGTTCTCCTGCAAGGAAGGTGTCGGTCCGCCCGTCGTTCTTGATCGGATTGAAAATCGGAACCCCATTGGCAGCCAGCGCGATCGCACCACGAAAGAAATGGGACTTGGCCGAAAGGGGATTCTTGGCGACGACCGGCTGCAAGGGGATTCGCCACGCATTGCCGCCAAAGTAGGGCTGTGGGATCGGTACCTGCTGTTGCCATGCGGTGATCCCTACCATCATGCGATGATCGGGCATCGCATTGGATTCGACATAGAAGTAACGGTCATCCTGCCGCACCTGAACCACCTTCCGCTCGACGAACGGAGCGAACATCTCGGCGATCACCGACCTCGTAGCCTGCTCATCGATCACCAGCCTGCAAACCTCTTCTTCCGAGGTCCGTCTCGCTTGAAGCTTTGCAATCTCCTCCTGCTTCCGCTCGATCCACTCCTGATCCTTCCTGGTTAGCTTTTGAACCTCCAGAGAAACCACGCGGCCGTCGCCGCGCCGAAGCTGAACTTTGCCTTCGCGGACAGCAACATACGAAGCATGGATATGAGCCCCCGAATCGACGAAGGTCCATACCCGCAAATTGGGCTTCACCTCGCCGTGGCCATGCCCTTCGTGCGCGGCCCCATCGGCTATGGACATCAGATAGATCACCGCCATCAGAATGCCACAATAGCCTTTGCAACGCATGGCTTGATCTCCGTTGGCTCAATCAGTTCTCTTGAAATACCCCTACCCACCCAAGGACTGTTAACCGATGGGTGGAAAATGTGACAGAAAAAAGTGCTCTTTCGGACGATTGTCGGCGGTAAGCCAAGAATGCAAAAAGAAGTAGGCTTCTATCGTCTGCCGCCAGCCAGCGGAAATCCTTCGCTCCGGATGGCCCTTCCGATCGAGCGTTGGAATCAGTTGGTCTCACGCGAAGTCGCGAAGGCGCGAAGAAATCAAGACGCAGATAGTTCATAAGAACAAGACCACTGTTTCCGTGCGCGCTGGGACCTATCGATTCGCATGGCAGTAGGGTTAGTGCCGCTAATGGAAGTCGATTTTTTATCCAAACAAGTATCGCAAGAAGTACCTAGCACTGCATTGCTTCGTCGCTTCGCAGACTTCGTGCCTTCGCGTGAACCGAGAAACAAATTGCAAAATGAAGGATGGAAGCGCTACGCAGAAAAAAGCCGATCGATCACTCCTTGGGAATCACCCAGACATTGATATCCCCGAAACACATCGTGTGGGGTTCAATCTGCCATCGCCCCGACTGCTCGGAGTAGGTCAGATCCCGTCCCCAGCTTTCGTGCAGCACCTGGACCGTCCGACGATGCGAACCAGACAGCTTGAGCCCTTCCAGCTGCAGTGTCAGATCCTTGAAGGTTCCGCCGTTGTCGCTAACGATCAAGTGATAGTGCGTCAACCTCCACAAACTGGAGACTGATGAGTCCCTCAGGCATCTGGAATAGATCGGCGCTGGCAGACTCCAAAACTCCCAGCACAGCGAAAACAGACAGCAAAAAGTGCTTCATCATCCCTCTCCTGTCTCTACCAGCGGTCGGAATGCTCCTGCTGGCCTGTAGATCCACTATCTGCAAGGAGACTCGATCGCTACCTCATTCCTCACGGTAAGTCGTACCCTACCGATACAAAAGTTCCCCGCCATCATCTTCCGTTGGCAGCGTCGCGATGAAGTCGCAGTCCCTCCAATCGGAACTGATACGATCGCGCAGAGGTCGCCGCATACGCTTGCTCGCGCTGAGCCACCCCTGCCTCGTCGACCACCCAAGTCCCGCTGGCCTCCGTTAGCACCCCCTCTGCGTGCCCGATTTCCAACCCTGACGCTCGTTCGCATAGTCCCACCACCATTCGCCGCGACTTGGCCTGGTAGTCGACTACCAGTCGATACGGCCTCCCCACTTCCAAACCCTCGGCGATCGGCAACGGCAACTCCCACCCATCGCCATCTCCAGCAAGCTGCAGCACCACGTTCCTCGCACCTCCAACCCGCAAACAAACCGACTGACCATCGGTTGGTGCAACGCTATGGAATAGCCCGATAAGGATCGGATTCGCATCGTCCTCTGCAAACTGATCGACCGTAAAATCGATCTCCAGATGAAAACCGTCGCTTCGGGAGAGCGGTTGGATGGGATGGACAAAACGTCGCCGCTGAGCCGCAGCCAACCCCTCGATCTCGCCCGACTCCCCACGAGTCCAATGCCCCCGCACCAAAATAGCTCGCAGCGCTTCCTTCCATGCATACGCCACCGCATCGGTCGAGATGACCATCTGCGGAGGTGCATCCTCCGATCGGTCGCGTCGTCCAATCTCCATGAAGCTGAAGTCAAAGTACCAGCCGCTTGCCATCGGATCCCGGACAAAATCCTCCTCCAGCCGATCGACTGCCTCCCGGCCGGTGTTGAATGTCTGATTGGCAACCGATGCAAGAAATGGATTCAACGACTCCCATGTCGCGGGATAATTGGTGCTTGCACACCAAGTCCAGACGTACTTGTCGGAATAGGCAAGGGTCATCGCCAGATTCGACCAGGGCATCGAGGGCCAGGAGGATCGGCCCAGGATCGCGGTCGGGCCCTGATACCCACTGACCTGCCCAGGCCACAGATTCCACGGGTCGCTTTCCATCCACGCCGCCATACCGACATCGACAAACGCGTCGTACCTCTCCGGGGCATCCGACTCGTTCCTCCAGAGATTGCGGATTGCATGGCGGGCCATAGCGTACGGCTCTCGATCCCCCGCGTAATGCTGGATCGTCCCCGGAGGCACCTCGCGGGCCTGACCATACCAGAAGGTGCTCTCGAAGGCATGGATGATGCGAGCCGGAGGCCGAATCCCCGCCAACACCCCATTCATGAAGGGGACCAGATTCTGATAATGCGGCCAAACGCGATGCTCGTCCCCCCAGGAAAAAAAGAACTGCAGCTCGATCTCTGGGTACTCCTTCTGCACCGCTTCGATCCACTCCCGCCCCCGTTCCTTCCAGACCTTTGCATCCCCCAGCCCCCACGGAAATTCGGGCCGCTCCCCCGATGGATACTTTGTGTACTGCTCGGTATCAACCAAAAATCCTCTCAGCCCCGCCTCCCTCGCCACGCGCGCCCCGATCGCGGCATTGCCAACGACAGTCTTCCAGTGGTCCGACGAATCGGGATCGACCGGATACGCCCGGTCGCCATCTTCGCTTCGCATGTTCGGAAAATTGCTGACCCCATACCAAAGGAAATTGTCGGTGCAGTGCCCCCATCGGACACGACGCAGATCCTCCACCGCATCTGCTACCGCCTCCCAAGGGATCGGTAGCGAAGTCATTCCAATCTCATGCAATGCAAACTGATTTTGACTGACTAATCCCTGCGACCTGGTGTAGTCGCCATCGATCAGGATCGGGATCGTCACCCCATCAAAAGGATGATTCGCCAGATACTCAGGGTGCTCGGCCAGATACCTAGCCGTCGGCGCATCTTCCCGCTCCAGACGCACCGCCGAGAAAGTCCCCGTCGAATTGATGCTCTTGTCCCGCAACTCTCCCGGTTGTGTCCATGGCTGCATTTCCAGTTTCAACCTGGGCACTTCTATGCCGGCAAGCTGAAGGTAATGCTGACCTCCGGGCTCCAGGCTATCCGACCCCAATCTCGTGGCACGCACCCGAATAGCTCGAGCCCGCACCGATTCGGAAAAACGATGGAGGACGACACCCTCCGGTCGCTCCTGCCCATGATGAACCTGCCCCGGGATAAGGGTCCACTGGTCGCCGTCGGACGAACTTTCAATTTGATAGTCGACCGGAAATCCCAAGCCTGCCTGCCGTGGCGTCAACTGCAGAGAGTCGACGGTGTGGATCCCCCCTAGATCGATCGCGACCCACTCGGTCGCCTCCGCATGATCCCCATGGCCATTGGACGAATAAACGGTCTGCACATCCCCATCGGTCACTCGATTCGCCTCCCAGCCTGCTAACTGGGAAGAGGCTTTCGCGGAGATAGTCCAAGTCTGTGGCAGAGCAGGGGAAGGCCCGATCTGCTTCAAGGATCCAGTTGCCACATCATCCCATGCATGCGCACCCATCGATGGTCCCGTTCCCCCCAACAGGATCCAACCGATCGACTCGGCAGCAAAAGTAAGCGAAAACGATCCCTGATGCGATTCGGTTTGGCTGGTGTTCCAGATCGTCCATTTCCCCTGCCACCGCATCGGGCTATCCCAATCCTGCACCAGATCCAGTCGCAGGAAATGCCAGCCAGCCTCGATCTCGACCGAGGTATCCAACTCCTGCATCCCCGAGCCACCATCGGGATCGCTCGAAAATTCAATCCGATAGGTACTCTTCCCCGTCGTTCCAATCCCGACGATGGTGGCTTGGCGATCGAGACCCTTTGCTGCCAGTCCCAGCGTGCTGGATGTTGGCTCTCCAGGATCTTGGAACCACCCCTGCAGGACGATGTGATCGACCGAATCCAACTCGACAGGTCGCTTGATCTGCGAAATCTGACCTGACGCGATCCTGTATTTGCGACCGACTCCGTCCGCATCCTGCTGATCGATCTCTCCCCACTGACCCCGATGAACCTGCCACGGCCCTTCAGCCAACCATCCCGTCGCGGACGACTCCCATGTCTCTCGCACCCCCAGGCACTGCCCTTTCGAAGAATTAGTCTCTGCTCCCGCTACGGGATCCGAAGACCAAAGCGGCGCGTACCCCCAAATCGCCATGAAGGTCAGCAACCCATCGGCCACCAAACGTCGCAAATTGCCCTGGTTCATTTCGTCGTCTTCGCATGAAAATCGGTCGATGTATCCCGAATGAATCCTCAGGAAAAAACTACCATCGAAATACCCATTCATGCAATCTTTACAACGAGCTGCCCATCCATCGATAGAATACGAACGAGGCCGGCGACCGAAAGATCGATCCTCCCCTTGGTTCCATCGGGTTGGAAGCAGTCACGAAGCCGGTCAGCCATTCCAGCACTTCGCTTGATCCAGAGTCGTACCCCAGCGGCTTTCTAAGGTAGCCAGCAAGATGCAGAAGAATCGATTTCAGCTTCAGCCGAAACTGATCGAACAGACATTGGGGCAGCTTCATGAGCGGATCGAGGAGCGGTTTCCGGGGTCGGGGTTGGGAAGAGTGTGCGCATCGCTTCGAGAGATTTCGGCCGATGCCGAGCGGCGGTCGAACTGGTTGGGGCGACCTCTCTATTGGCTTCGTATTTTGACTCTTCTGATGATCGCTGTGATCGTCGCCGCGCTGGTCGGCCAGTTCACGCTGATGCAGTGGACCGAAAACGATTCGCTCGACTGGACCGAACTGATCCAGGTGATGGAAGCAGCAATCAACGAACTGTTTCTGATCATGGCGGCCATCTTCTTCATGGTGACTCTGGAGAACCGCTACAAGCGGCGCAAAGGACTCAAGGCGATCCATGAACTCCGCTCGATCGCGCACGTGATCGACATGCACCAGTTGACGAAGGATCCCGAGCGATCGCAGGGCAAAGCATACCAGTCCACCAAGTCGTCACCCGTGGTGAAGCTGGATGCGTTTCTCCTTGGACGCTACCTCGATTACTGCTCGGAACTGCTGGCCCTGACCGGTAAGATCGCTGCGGTCTACCTGAATCACTTCGATGACCCGGTGATGGTCTCGTCCGTGAATGAAGTGGAAACACTCACCACCGACCTATCGCGAAAAATCTGGCAGAAGATCATGATTCTGCATTCATCGCATCAGGGATCCAGCCTGCCGATCGAGAGTGCCACTAACGCACCCACTCCGCCAGCAGTCGCCCCCTCTCCTGCCACCCCTCATCAGGCTTGACCTTTTGCCTCCCGACTCTGCTTGTCGATGGCAATGACGAAATCGTCGACCTATACTCTCAAGGGGCGCTGTTGCTAGAGAAGACTCTGCAACCAAAGGAGTAACTGCAAGAGCGCACAGCGGAACGGCGCCCGTCTCGGCTTACCGCTTGAGTCTCTCCCCTGGATTATTCTTAGATCGACGAAGTTCATGAAAAAACGTGCCGGACGCCTGCCGGATTTCATCATCATCGGCGCAGCCAAGGCAGGCACCACCAGCCTGGATTTCTACCTTTCGCTCCATCCTGAGATTCAGATGGCTAGGCCGAAAGAGCCTCGTTTTTTCATCGACGCGGACGAGCCCATGGGGCGATGGCGGCGAGGCATCGACTGGTACAAGAATCTCTACCGAAGCGAAAAAAGGATCTGCGGCGAAGCTTCGCCCGCCTATTCGCATTGGCCCGCCCTGCCCGAAGTCCCAGAACGGATGGCTCGACTGATCCCCCAGGTCAAGCTGATTTATCTTGTTCGGGAACCGATGAGCCGAATCAAGTCGCATTACCTCATGCATTGTAGGCAGTACGGCACACGCCGACCTTTGGCCGAGTTCCTTCGCGAGGACCAGAAATCTCACTGTGTACTCGCTTCGAACTATGGATCGCAACTGCGCCGATACCTCGACTGGTTTCCTCTCGATCAGATCCTGGTCATGGAATCCAAACAGCTAGACCAGAACCGTTCACCCGCCCTGCAGGAAGTCTTTCGCTTTCTTGGAGTCGCCCCAGGTTTCTCGACTCATCTCTTCTTCCATCGACGCAACGTCAGCCGTCAGCAGCCGATCCCAAATGAACTCGGTCGTCGCCTTCGCGATTCCAAAATAATGCTCATGGCAAGGAAAGTTCTACCCAGCCCAATATACTACCATTTGCGAAACGCGATCGTTTTCCCATTCCGCCATCCGCCGCCAACGATGGACCTTCCAGAAGACCTAAGCCTCGCTTTCCAAGCTCATTGGACTTACGAAATGAATCTGCTTCGATCGTTGTGTGGCAAGCCCCTCCCGTCACTCGAATATGTCTGATTCAACAAGCAACTTGATCCGCCGCGCCATCAACCACTGCAAACCAGCTTTTCTAGGAGGCTTCACCTTCCGGCAATGGCTGCGCCTGCTCCTTGAAAATCGCTTTGATATCGATGCGAAGTTTCTCCCGCGCGCCATGTTCGCCACCGCCGGATCGGTGCTCACCTCCTGCCTCAAGCCGCTGGAACCCGATGCGCGACTGGACGAAGCCTGCGAATCTCTCTGGAGGCAGCCTGTCTTCATACTCGGTCTACCCCGCAGTGGCACAACCCATCTGTTTAACCTGCTCTCCGAGGATCCGCAGTTCGCCTTCCCCTCCCGCGTCGATTGCTATAACGCCCACATTTTTCTTCTCCTGCATCGACTAGGCGCGAATCGACTGCTCGGGATGATCCCGCCGAAAAAGCGATTCATGGACAACGTCCACACCGGATGGCTCTCCCCCGAAGAAGACAATATCGCGCTAACCATTCTGGCGGGAGATGGATCCCGACTGACGCAAGTCTTTCAAAGAAATGAGACCTATCGCGATTGGCTGGGCGCTGATGGCGGATTGAACGAACGACAGAAAACGCTCTTCACTTCAGCGCTCATCCAGTTTTCGAGGAAACTGGTTTTTCTCAAACGAGCCCGGCCACTCTTCAAGTCTCCAAACCACACTCCCAAAATCCCAGAAATCCTCGGCGCTTTCCCAGAAGCCAAATTCGTTACGATCCTGCGTCACCCCTTCCATCAGTTCGCTTCTCTCAAGGCAATGCAGACATCTTCGTCCCGAACGTGGTCTGCACTGCAAGAGAGCACCCCGGTCACAGATGACCGTCGCCTGGAGTTTATGACTTCCACGCTTCGTCGCTACATGGAAACCCGAACGATGATCCCCCAAGGACAACTCTGCGAAATCCATTACGCCGATCTGGTTCGAAAGGAAAGCGACTCCTTGCGTCATATCTACTCGGAATTGAACCTCGGCATACCTCCTGCCCGAATCCCACCAACGTGTGAACAACCTTATCGCAAAAACAATCATGCACCCCTCCCCGAAGACCTACAGAACATGATCCGGAAAGGGTATGAACCGTTCGAAAGCCTCGGCTTTTTCAGCAGAGACCTCTGATCCACATAGGACTTCCTGCAATCTCGCTCCACTTGGAAGTATCGCTGCGTCCAGACCGTTGCGGGCAATCGACGAGGCGAACACCACCGCTGCCTAAGCACGTGAGCGCAAAAGCAAGGGATACAAGAAAAACCGTTACGCCCCGACCGCGATATACCTTTCCAGCGTCCAAACGGAATGTCCAATGCGGTCTGGCCTAGTCGATCGGCCCCGGATCGATCCTCGGTCATCAGCCAGATTTGGCAATCCTTTAGGGCCAAATCCAATTGCCAAGCTGGAAGCTATCGGCCTGAAAACCGACTGCTTGCGAACGCATAGAGAAAGCCGCTCGCATAAGCTCCTTGCCAGATAAAAAGACCAGCCAACACGCCGATCGCTCGAATCATCGGCATTTTGCGAAGACTTCTGACGATCATCAAGGGCAGGGCAAGATGAAACCCCGACTCCCTCAGCATTTTCCTGGGGCGATCACGATGCTTCGCCCGCTGAAGATTCCATGCTCCCTGGCCATATCGAAAATGGAGTCTCATAAAACCAAAAAGATTTTGTGCGTGACGGTGCTCTACCCAAGTATCCTTCAGCCAGACCAAAGTTCTATCGCTACTGCGCCATCGATCGCAAAAGTCTCGGTCCTCCGAGGCAATCTGGAAGGACGCATCGAATCGGCCGACTTCCAGAAAATCGACTTTCCGACAACCCATGTTGTTGCTGGTGAAAAAGTAAGCATCGGCACTGTCCCGATTGAAGTGCTCGTAGACGAACGCAAGGATCAACTGACTGACCTCGGAAAAGAGGTGGCCTTTCAACCCATTGAAGGTCGAACCACCCACCAAAGCCTCCGGCTGCCTCTCCAGTGCTGCGACGATGTCCCCAAGCCAATCGGGCGATGGAAGGCAATCGTCATCAGTGAAGGCAAGGAACTCACCGGTCGCCTCTGCGACACCTCGATTGCGGGCCCCCCCAGGTCCCGTATTCTCCTGATGAATCAGCTTCAGGTCGAACCGGGAAGACCAGCGATCGACTTCCAGCATCGAAGGTGGGTCGCTGCCGTCATCCACCACGATCACTTCAAAATCACGTGATGGGAATCCTTGCTTCGCCAATGCATCCAGACAGCATAAAATCGCCTCAGGACGATTTCGCGTTGGTATCACCACACTGACTTTCGGCATCGTCATTCCGCCTCGAAGCAGTTCGCTGAGTCGCTCTTTTCGAATGAAGGAATCTATCGCGTTCGTCAAAAACATGGGAAAGACGTTCGTTCAAGAACCGTCCAGCACCGCCGTTCCATCCCTGATCCGATTCCGCCCGATGCGATGACCTACCACGTTCTCTCTGTACCACGCGAATAACCAATCGGAGTCGGGGCGAAAGCTTATTTCTTATGCCCCTCGACGCTTCCATTCTTCGATCCGCTCGGCAATCCAACTGGCCAACTGCGATCACTCCAAAGACCGTAGCACCGGACTTTCCTTCGCCGCCTCAATCTTCTCGATCTGCTGGCGCACGGCGCGAGCCTTCTGTTCGCTGAGCCGCTTTGGAAAATCGTTCTCCCCTTGCTCGAACATGGAAGCGGTCTCCTTTAGGTGTGGCAGAAGCCGCTGAGCCGCCGTGCCGTAATCCTCCAGGATGCGAAGTATCTCCGGGGTCCGGTGCTCGCTGGCCCAGGGGTTCTGCGTCCGAAGGTAATCAGCGCACGCCTGCATCCCCTCTTCCACTCGATGCTGAGCCAAAACCCTCAGGCCATTGAGCCGCACGCCATCGGCAAACATCTCCCCACTGGGCGCTGGTTGGACAATCGCCTCATAGATCGCCGGCAGCAGCGGCTGGATCTCTTCGTAACTGCAGCGCCGATAGAACTCGCTGATTTCGCTGCGCGCATGACCATCCTGATTCTTCAGTCCACTGACAACCGCCGCTTGCAACTGCTTCTGATCCATTTTGGCAAGCGACTGGCGGCTGGTCAGCATCTTCGCGAAAATCGCGGTTGTGAAGAATCGCTGCTCCATACCCCGCGGATCCTCAGGCGAAGGGCCGCGAGCCACAATCTCTAACATGTCGGTAAGAGCCGGCAACGCAGGCTCCCCAATCGCAGCCAGCGCCATCGCGGCCCGCACACGCAACCAGAGATCTTCCCCCCTGATAGCTTGGCGCAGCTGGGGAACGGCTGGCGCTGCAGCTTCCTTCAGTTCCTCCAACGCCCTGCAGGCGCCCAGCTTCGAATCTAAACTCCCCGACACCAGCAGTTCATTGATGGCATCGATTGGCGGGGCAGGGCGGCGAGCTAACGCGGCAGCAGACCGTTCACGCACGATCGGCGACCATGAACCCAACCGCTCCAATAGCTCCGCCTCCGTCTGCTGATCGTAAAACGAATTGCGGTCCTTGTTGTTCCACCCCCTTCCGTCGTCGATCAGACGACTTACCTTTTCCTCCGTCAAAGGAGACATCAACGGTGGCAACTTCCCGGTGAAGACAATCTTCTTTCGCGGCAGAGCGTACCCCAGCAGATAAGCTCCCGTCGCATCCCAGCCGTGGTAGCTGTCGTGGTCCGGCTCGGGAGGCCCCTGGTGCGCAAAAGTCCCATCCCACTTTCGCGCCAGATCGTGATACCAACCGCCGAATTCCTCCATCCACTCCCCTGTGGCATGAGGGCCCGCAATTCCGATCGCAGGTAGAGACCAGAGCAAATTGAAGTAGTTCCCCGTGTGCCCGCAATCCCGCTCGCCACCATGAGACGCAACAGCCATCCGAACGAAAAAATCAACGCTCTGCTTCTCCTCCAACAAATGGAACAGCAAGGCCGCCATCCCACACTTCCCATTGTCTTCATGCGTCTCCATCCAGGCGGGATGGTCGCCATAAGGAACAGCTCCCTTTCCGGTGTAAAAGCGAAGCAGTCTGGCACTCCGCTCGATCGCCTGCGATACCTCCTGGTCGTCCACGCCAGCCTTTCGAGCCATCACCAGTCCAATGGTCAGCGGCAGACCTGGCGAATTCATCATGCCATAGCCTTTCAGTCGCCCGTCCGGCAGGGCAAAGGTGTGCCCCCAGGAACCCACCGCACTCTGCCCCCCGGCAGCCTCCAATGCCAACCGACGCAGGCCAGGCAGCACCGATTCGTCACCGGTGGCGAGGATGTACTCCGAGAGGAACATCATGACGTAGCCATAATGCCACGTTTTGAAATCCCTCGCCGTGAATCCTGCTCCCCATGCAGCCTCTCGCTTCAGTAGAGGCAAATGCTCGGCCCTGCCACCCGCCAGCAGCGCCAGTGCGTTGAGCGAACGAGGGATCGGGTCCTGCTGCTCCGGGTAATTCGCAGCGGCCAATTGCTCCGCTAGTACCTTCAGTCCCTCCTCGAGGATGCGATGGGATTTCGGACAGTCGTAGGGAGCCGTCTCACCGAAGGCTCCCATCACCTTCAGCGTCAAGGCAACTTCCTCCACCTGACCAGCACGCCAACGCGTCAGCAATAGTCTTCCAGCTCCCTCATCCGTTTCCGCTGCCGTGATCGCGCGGCCCATCTCCGTCCGCGGGTCATAGGAAAACGGCTTGCCACCAACCCCCAGCAGCACATCCCCCACCGCGATCAGGCCATCGGCAGGGGAACCGGTCGCCACTTCGGTGATCGCGATCTGCCGAGCATCAGTGGTCACCAACCGGTCGCAATACATCCACCCGCGAAGCCCGGTCGGGCCGAGATTCCAGTCATGCTTGGCGTTGGCAGGTAGAGAATCCCCCTGCGTCAAATCAGGAATGGCCCCCTTCTTCTCCTGGAATACAGCAGGTGCCTTGGTCGCAAAGACAAGAAGTGCTGCGTGGAAGCAGAGAAAAAACCAAAGCTTCATCGTTCGTCCTGATTTCCTGGAAGATTGATTACCGATCCAACAACTGGAGATTCACTGCCGCGCATGCGCGGTTTCGTCGAAGCAAACGCCTTCGTGCACCTAAGATCATGGTAGCCGACGTGCCCCTCGATAATCGACTGCCCAGCCAGGATAAAAACCTTCAACGGACATAACAGTTCAGCGCTGCCCATGGATTCCGGGTGTACCGTGCAGCCGCGCCCGTCGGACTCTTCGGATGTTACCTAAAGTCGGAAATCGCTTTGATTTCGTCGAACCGATAGATGGCAGTTTGGCTTCGATAATTGGGAGGAATCACTCTACCAAGTTTGGGATACCCCCTCTCCCTGGCCCTCTCCCCCAATCGCTGCGCGAAGGGGGAGAGGGGACGAAGAGAAAGAGGTGATGGTGGGGAGTCCGGTGGCTGTCGCCACCGGCAAATGCAGTGTCGGCCCTTCGGGCCTCGATTGCAATGAATCTTCGGGGCTCCCAGTCGGTCTCCAATGCGTTCCATCGAGACCTCGAGTGACCGCCTGATGTTTACCCACTAAACCAGCCCCGGAGGGGCGGCATGACTTCTGCCGGGGCCGCGAGGCCCCGGGGCGTCAAGGAGGAGACAAACTCCCTCCTAGCCCAGCCGGTGGTTATCGCCGTTGGCAAATCAAGTGTCAGTCCCTGCGGGCCTGAGGAAAGCCATTGCGATCAATGGCTCCTTGGAAGAGAAAAGGTACCTGATACCTTCCCCCCCCGGGAAGAGCTTGAGACTTGGCCAGAGTGAGGAAACTCT
>Ga0315902_10004907_pt1 | contig 19047 bp, 17 predicted proteins | sample LakEriMetagenome_9_FD_203523 | JGI IMG/M metagenome (GOLD analysis project Ga0315902, IMG submission 203523) | Freshwater fungal communities from buoy surface, Lake Erie, Ohio, United States - Buoy 12 MA117 | ecosystem: Environmental > Aquatic > Freshwater > Lake > Lake biofilm | place: USA... | reverse complement strand
GCGCCCGGACTCCGTCCCGATCCCGCCGAAACCCCTCAAAACACCCCGGCAGGGCCAGAAAACCTCGCCTCAATGCACCTCAAGGCACAGGACGGCGCGTAGCGCAGAGGTCCCCCAAGGGGGAGCTGTCAGCGAAGCTGACTGAGGGGGTCAGCTGAGGGGCCGTTGACCCCCTCCGGCCCGCTGCGCGGTCCACCTCCCCCTGGGGGGAGGCATTGAGCGCAGCAAGGGGGAGCTCCGACCGAAGGTCTGATGAGGACTGTGTTCGTTAGAGCCCCAGTCCCGGGATGGCGAGCCGGCGGTACTCCGCCTGGGCGGCCTCGGAGATGTCGACCACCTTTCGGGCGTCGAGGTCGAAGCTGATCACCACGGCCTCGGCGCTGGCCCAGGGCCTGCCGGAGACCGGGTCCAGCATCCAGTGGAAGACCCGCCGGGTCCGGGCGGTGCAGTCGGCGAAGCCGGAGCGGACCTCCACATGCTCGCCGGCGACCGGCCATCCATGGTGGATGACCCGGTACTCCAGGACGGCGCCGCCAATGCGCAGGGGCGTCTCGCTCGACGCGGCGTCAGGCCCGGGGCGGGTCGGGCCGAATAGCCTCCCCACGCCGTCCGAGACCCGACCGATGAACACTTCAGGGCGCATCCGACCGAAGACGTCCAGCTCGTCGGCGCGGACGGTCCCAAGGCCGATCCGCGTCATGCCGTGCGACTCGGCGAAGGCGAGGCTGGCCCGCGTCTCCTCAAGGGGCGACAGATCAATGCTGCGGGGGGCGGCGAAGTCGGGGACCTCGATGGCCAGGGCTGAACTTGCGGCCCGGATGCGTCCCGGCCAGGGAAAGGGGCGCAGGTCCGAGGCCGTGGCGTGCCCGGCCCGGATGCGGAAGGTGGCCGCCGGCGTCCCATCTGCGTGGCGCAGGACCACCAGCAGGTCGGCGTCGGTCTCACCCAGGGCGACCACGCCGCCCGACGCCCACAGACAGGCTCCCGCCCGGGCCTCGCGCAGGAACCGCATGTGCAGGTCGCGGATAACGAGGGTGGCCCCGCCGCTGCGGGCGAAGGCGTCTGGCATCCCCATCAGGCGGGTCAAGCCGGCCAGGGCCTCCATCGCCTTGGCCACCCAGAATCGGACGTTCAGGTGACCCATCTCGTCGCATTCCCAGGTGTTGACGCCGCCGCTCCACACCTCCACGGTCCTGTCCAAGCGTCTCGCCCCCTTTTGCGCTCCCGCAGCGCCCGCGCCGCGTCCGATTCTCCGGAGGTTACGTCCTGTCGCCCGACCCGGCCAGTTCAGACGCCGAAGCCGCCCTGCGCCCCGGGCCCTGGACGCGCCTGACCCACGCCCTGATCGCCGCCTCTGTCTTCCTGCTGCTGCCCAGCGGCCTGCAGATCTTCAACGCCCACCCCGCCCTCTACACCGGGGAGGTCTCGCGCTTCGACTCCCCCTTGCTGGAGATCGGCGCCCGGGAGCGGGGCGAGGCCATGGAGGGGTACCTTCGGATCGGCGGGCGGGAGTTTGAGACAACGGGCGTGCTGGGCTGGTCGGGTCCTCCGGGTGAGGCTGAGAAGCGCGCCTTCCCCGCCTGGACGACCTTGCCCGGATACCGCTCTCTCGCCACTGGCCGGAACTGGCACCTGGCGGCGGCCTGGGGGCTGGGCCTCGGCCTCGCCGCCTACCTGGTCGGCGGCCTTGCCGGAGGACGGCTCCGCAGAAACCTGGTTCCCACCCGGGCCATGCTGGCACCGCGGGCGGTCCTGGCCGACCTCGCCGCCCACCTCACCCTGCGCCTGCCGGAGTCCGGCGGCTACAATCTTCTCCAGCGACTGGCCTACCTCGCCGTCGTCGTCCTGATCCTGCCCGCGATGATCGTCTCGGGGCTGGCCATGTCGCCGGCTGTCCACGCGGCGGCCCCCTGGACGGGGGATGTCTTCGGCGGCCGCCAGTCGGCGCGCTCGGCGCATTTCCTGGGCGCCGGCCTCCTCGCTCTCTTCATCGGGGTGCACCTCCTCATGCTGCTGCTCCACCATCCCCTCCGGCGGCTCCGGGGCATGACCCTCGGCGTACGGGAGACCCGACCATGACCGCTTCGCGCCGAACCTGGCTGAGGGGACTCGCCGCCGCGGGCGCCGCCGCCCTCGTCTCGGCCTGCGACCGGATCGCCGGCGACCCCGCCGTGCGGGCCGGCCTCAAGGGCGCAGAGCGGTTGAACCAGGGCCTTCACCGGGTGCTTTTCGACCGCCGGACCCTGGCGAGGGAATATCCGGACAGCGCCATCTCCCCGGACTTCCCGGCCAACGGGTCCATCAGTCCGGGCGATCCCACCTATCGGGCCCTGGCGGCCGGGGGGTTCGCGGACTACCGCCTCATCGTCGACGGCCTGGTGGAGCGGCCCCTGGCCCTGGACCTCGCAGCCCTGCGGGCCCTGCCGTCACGCAGCCAGGTCACCCGCCATGACTGTGTCGAGGGCTGGTCCGCCATCGCCCGGTGGACCGGCGCCCGCCTCGCCCCCGTCCTCGACCAGGCGGGGCTGAAGCCCGAGGCGCGCTTCCTGGTCTTCCACTGCTTCGACACCCTGGACCCCGAGGCCGGAGAGGACGGGCGCTATTACGAGAGCATCGACCTGGTGGACGCCCTGCACGCCCAGACCCTGCTGGCCTACGAGATGAACGGTGCGCCCCTCAGCATCGCCCACGGGGCGCCGGTGCGCCTTCGGGTGGAGCGCCAGCTGGGCTACAAGCACGCCAAGTACCTACGGCGCATCGAGGCGGTGGCGGACTACAGCCACATCTCTGGCGGCAAGGGCGGCTTCTGGGAGGACCGCGGCTATGAGTGGTACGCGGGGATCTGATCGACCCCCGCGCCCCTGAGGTCAGCCGGCCTTGGCGAAGAGGTCCGCCCAGCGGCGCCTGCGGCGGGTCTTCCAGGATCCGCGGTGCCAGGCGTCGGAGGCGATGAGCGGGACCACGGTGCTGGCCTCCGCAAACACCATCTGCTCCCAGGTGACGTCCACCTTGCCCCAGGAACAGGCCTCCTGGAGGGTCGAGGACGAGCAGGCCCCGTCGCGGACGTCGGCCACGGTGATCTGGACGGCGTACTTGTGCATCTCGGCCTCGTGGCCAAGGATTTCCGCGCAGACGACGGTGTCCTGGGCGAAGTTCTTGGGCACCCCGCCGCCGACCATGAAGAGGCCGGTGGTCCCTGCCGCCAGCTTGATGTCGGTCAGCTCACGGAAGTCGGCGATGGAATCGATGGTCAGGTAGGGCTTGCCCGCCTTCATCCGCTCCACCTGGTGCTTGACCAGGCCGAAACCGGCGGAGGAGTCCGTGAAGGCCGGGCAGAAGATCGGCACGCCCTCGTGGAAGGCGGTCTCGATCAGCGAGGCGGGCTTGCGGGCGTTCCCGGCGGCCAGCCAGCGGCCCATCTCATGGATGAACTCGCGGCTGGAATAGGGGCGCGGCTCCAGCATGTTGGCGATCTCGTAGATCACCGCATCGCACTTCTGGAGCTCTTCCTCGTCGATGTAGGTGTCGTAGATGCGGTCGATGTAGAGCTCCCGCAGGTCGCGGTCGTCGACGTTCGACTTCGCCTGGTAGTGGCGGAAACCCAGGGCCTCGAAGAAGTCCATGTCGATGATGGAGGCGCCCGTCGAGACGATGGCGTCGATCATCCCGTACTTCACCATGTCCCGGTAGATGTGCATGCAGCCGCCGGCGCTGGTGGAACCCGCCAGGGTCAGCCAGGTGGAGCAGTCATCATCCTCCAGGGACATGGACCAGATGTCGGCGGCCCGGGCGGTGTCGCGGCTGGTGAAGCTCATGCCGCGCATGGCGTCGATCACCGGGCGGGCGTCATACTGGTCGATGGCCACGTGCTCGACCTTGGTCGACAGCAGCTCTTCCTTGCGGTTGGTCTTCGGGGTCTCAGCGTTCATTCTCTTCAGGTCTCCGGAGAGGTGAGCGCCCGTCGGAAGGAACAGGGCGCGGTCGGGACGGAGCGACCGACCGCGCCGGGTGACTTCCGGCCCCTGGCTACCTCTTCCGCCGCTTGCGGCCGCGCGCCTTCGAGAACCGGACCACGTTCTGGAGGTCGCTGCGGGGCGCCGGGATGGACCGACGGGCAAGGCCGAACATCGAGGCGGCCGGAGCATCCTCGCAGATCACGGCGTCGATGTCGCCGAAGCCGTTGAACCGGGTCGCCATGGTCACGCCGTAGGCGCCGAGCATGCCGATCTCGATGAAGTCGCCCTCGGCCATGTCCTCGGGCAGCCAGAACGGACCTGGCATGTGATCGATGGCGTCGCAGGTCGGCCCGAAGAACCGGAACGGCCGCAGGGCGCCCTCCATTTCCCGGACCTCGCCGCCGGCCGACCGGATCGCCTTGACCGGGAAGGGCCAGCGGGCGTGCGCCGCGTCGAACAGGCCGCCATAGGCGCCGTCGTTCAGGTAGAGGGCGTCGCCCTTGCGCAGTTCCACGCAGGTCAGGATGGACGACGCCTCGGCCACGAGGGCCCGGCCGGGCTCGCACCAGAGCTCGGTGGTCTCGTGCACCATCATGTCTGCGAAGCCGCGCTGGATGGCGTCGAAATAGTCCTCCAGGGCCGGCGGGGTCATGCCGGGATAGATGGACGGGAAGCCGCCGCCGACATCGACCACGTCCGCCAGGACGCCCGCGCGCACCAGGGCGCGCGAAGCCTGGGCCATGGCCGCGCTGTAGGCGGTGGGCCGCATGCACTGGCTGCCCACGTGGAAGGAGACGCCCATCAGGTCCTGGGTCGCCCGGCGGGCGGCCAGCAGCAGGGACGGGGCCTCATGCGGGTCGACGCCGAACTTGCCGGCTAGGGAATAGGCCGCGCCCTCGGCCTGGACAGCCAGCCGCACGATCAGGTTCAGGTCCCGGGCGCCCTCGGTGACGGCGAGGATCTTCTCCAGCTCCTCATGGGAGTCGAGGGCGAAGGTCCGCACGCCATGGTCGAAATAGGCGGCGCGGATGGCCGCCCGGCTCTTGACCGGGTGCATGAAGGCGAGCCGAGCGTCGGGCGCATGGGCGCGCACGAGCTCGATCTCGGGAACCGACGCGACGTCGAACGCGGAGACGCCGTTCTCCGAGAGGGCCTTGATGACCCACGGAGACGGATTCGCCTTCACCGCATAGAAGACGTCGCCCTTGAAATTGTCCTGGAACCAGTGGGCCGCCAGGGCCGCCGCAGCCGGTCGCGCAATGGCGACGGGATGCTCAGGCGACCGCTCACGGACCAGGTCCAGGGGCGTATGGTACGTCTGCACCTCACGCAACCCCCAACGGATTGTTGAACCCAATCCGGCGTTAGCAGCGCTTTTGAGGACATCGGGTCCGCCGGAGCGGTGCGCATTAGGGCCTCGCGACCCCCATGTAAAGTGACATTTCATCCCGGGGTCGGGGCGTCGTCTGCTGCAGGCTGGACCGGCGCCGCCACGCCGTGCGAAGAAGCGCCGGGAGAGGGTCGCGGGTCGACCCCTTCGCAGAAACGGGGACAACGCCACCTATGGCCGAGCAAGCGGTTCTGTCGATCCGGAACGTGTCGCGGACCTTCGGCGCCCGCCGGGCCCTCGATGATGTCTCCCTCGACGTGCAGCGCGGGGAGATGATCGCCCTTATCGGGCCTTCGGGGTCAGGAAAGTCCACCCTCCTGCGATCGATCTCGGGCCTGCAGGTGATCGACCCGGGCGCCGGGGTGATCGAGGCCTTCGGTGCTCCGGTCCAGTCCTCCGGGAAGGTGTCGTCGCGCGTCCGGGAGGCCCGAATCCGGATCGGGTTCATCTTCCAGCAGTTCAACCTGGTCGGACGCCTGTCCCTGTTCACCAACGTGGCGCTCGGGTCGCTGGGGCGCATTCCCTTCCTGCGCGGCTTTCTCGGGGCCTGGCCCGCCGAGACCTCCGCCGCGGTGATGGCCGCTCTCGCCCGCGTCGGCGTCGCGGAGTATGCGGCGCAGAGGGCCAACACCCTGTCCGGGGGACAGCAACAGCGCGGCGCGATCGCCCGCGCGCTCGTGCAGCGGGCGAAGATCATCCTGGCCGACGAGCCCGTCGCCTCCCTCGACCCGGTGTCAGCCCGCCGGGTGATGGAGATCCTGCGCGACCTGAACCGGACGGACGGGCTGACCCTGGTGGTGACCCTGCACCAGGTGGATTACGCCCTGCGTTATTGCGACCGCGTGGTGGCCCTCAAGGCCGGCCGCATCGTCTACGATGGACCTGCCGAAGGCCTGGACAAGGACCGTCTGATCGACATCTACGGCCCTGAATTCGAGGACGTCTTCTGGGAAGGAGCCCCGAAATGAACCGTATCCTCCAGGACCCCGCCCTGAATCGCCGGGGGCTCCTGACCTTCGCAGGCGCCGCGGTCCTTGCGGGCTGCAGTCCGCCGAGCCCGCCCTCAGTTGACGGCTCGACGGGGGTTCTGAAGTTCTCCATCGTGGCGCCCGAGAGCGCTTCCAGCCTGGAGTCCTTCTGGCGTCCAATCATCGCCGACATGGAGAAGGCGACAGGCCTGAAGATCGAGCCCTACATCGGCGCCAACTACACCGCCCTGGTCGAGGCCATGCGGTTCAAGCAGACCCACTTCGGTTGGTTCACCAACCTTTCGGGGCTCGAGGCCATCCGCAGGGCCGGGGGCGAGGTCTTCGCCCGCACCTTCGACCCTGGCGGCGACGACGGCTACAACTCGGTCATCCTGGTCCCGGCGAAGAGCAAGACAACGCTCGAGGACATCCTTCGCTGCGACAAGACGCTGAACTTCGGGATCGGCGACGCGAAGTCGACCTCGGGGACCCTGGCGCCCAAGACCTACCTGTTCTCGCCGAAGGGCATCGATATCCAGACCTGCTTCAAGACGCTGAAGTCGGCCAATCACAACACCAACCTGGTCGGCGTCGCCAACGGCGTCCTGGATGCGGCCACGGGCAACTCCACCAGCCTGCGCCTGCAGCGTGAGCGCGACGTGGAGCGTGCGGCCAAGGGCGAACCCACCCTGGGCGACAAGGTCCGGGTGGTCTGGTCTTCTCCGCGACTGCCCGAGGACCCCATCGTCTGGCGCAAGGACCTGGATCCGGCCATCAAGGAGAAGCTGAGGCAGTTCTTCCTGACCTACGCCCAGGGTGAGGGGGCCGAGGCCGAGCGGCAGCGCGGCCTTCTGGCCAAGCTCTCCATCGGTGGCTTCAAGCCGGCCGACGACAATCACCTCCTGCGAGTCCGGGAGATGGAGGCGACCGAGGCCCTCCTCCAGGCGGAACGCGGCGGGGATCCCAGCCGCATCGCCGAAGCCCGCAAGGCCCTTGAGGGGGTCAAGGCCGAGGAGGCCGCCCTTCAGGCCCGAACCGGCCAGCCGGCGGATGCGACCTGATCGATGACACAAGCCGCGCCCATCTCCCTTGCTCCGCCGTCCAAGCCCTTTGGACAGAGGGTCTTCGACTTCGTCCTCTGGGGGGGGATCATCCTCCTCCTGATCTCCTCCTTCGGATCGGCGGAGATCGCCAAGTTCCCCCTGCTGTTCTCCAACTCCGAGAACATGAGGCAGTTCGCCTCCGGCTTCGTGAACCCCGACTTCTCCAACTGGCGGGACCTGATCGAGAAGATGTGGCTGACGATCCAGATGGCGATCTGGGGCACATGCCTGGCCATCCTCTTCGCCGTGCCCATGGGCCTGCTGGGCGCACGGAACGTGACCCCCTCTTTCATCCAGCTTCCCGTCCGCCGGCTCATGGACCTGATCCGCTCCGTGCCGGACCTCGTCATCGGCACCGCCTTCCTGGTCGCCGTCGGCCTGGGCCCCTTCGCCGGGGTCATGGCCCTGGCCCTGAACACGGGGGGCGTGCTCGCCAAGCTGTTCGCCGAGGCGGTGGAGGCCATCGACAAGGGCCCTGTCGAGGGCGTGCGGGCGACGGGCGCCGCCCGACTTCAGGAGATCGTCTGGGGCGTCATCCCCCAGGTGGCGCCCCTGTGGACCTCCTACGCCCTCTACCGTTTCGAATCGAACAGCCGCAGCGCCACCGTGCTGGGGCTGATCGGCGCCGGCGGCATCGGCCAGATCCTGTTCGACAGCATGAACAGCTTCAACTACGCCCTGACCGCCGCCATTTCGATCGTCATCGTGGTCGCGGTGACCCTGATCGACCTGCTCAGCCAGACCATACGCGCCCGCCTGCTCTGACCTGCCTTGCACTGCGCAACCTCGCCCGGGTTGTGGAATGGCGGGACCAGTCCCAAGTGACGGTCTCCAAAGCCGTCACGGAGGTGTGACGGTCCGCCATGCGCCTCCCGCCTGCAGGGGCCGAATCCGGGCCCTGCGCGAGGCGTCCGACAATGGAGACGGCAAGCTTGAAAGCGAACCTCGGCTATGGCGTCGCCACAGTGGCCCTTCTCGCCTTGGCGGCGGTGTTCACGACCCCTGCGACCGGCTGGACCGCCGACTTTGCGGTGGGATCGGTTCAGGTCAGCCCCAAGGGCCGCCTGTTGGTCGACTCTGTCAGCCAGGTGGCCTCGCCCTCGGGGGCGGCCGACCTCCGGATCGACCTCGTTCGCGTACGGCAGGCCTTCCTCGGGCTGGACGCCAGGTTCAGCGACCGTCTCGTCCTGCGGCTCGAGGGCGGCGCCTCCAACAATGACGCCTTCATCTGGGACGAGGCGGCGCTGGAGTACAGAGCCACTCCAAACCTCCTGTTCACGGCCGGCAACCTCAAGGCCGCCGGCCTTGAGAACCTCACATCGACCCGGAACATCTCCTTCCACGAACGCGGGCCCTATGGCGACCTCGTCACCGATCCCTTCACCAGTTCAGTCCAGGTCCGCATGACCTCGGGTCCCATGGTCGCCACCTTCGCGGTCCAGGGGGACACCTTCAATAATCTGGGTCTGGACTTCGACGGGGGCGCCTCGCCCGGCGCCTGGGACCGGCGTGCGGCGACCGGTCGGCTGGTGGGGTCGATCCCAGTCGGTGACGGCGCCCGGTTGCACCTCGGAGGTTGGGCCCGCGTCCGCGACTTTGGCGACCGGTCTGCCCGCGCCTACTCCGCCCGTCCGGGGACCGCCGCGGGAGAGGCGGGGGACTGGCTGGGATCCGGACCCCTGGCCCAGTCGGACATGACGGTCGCCTTCGAGGGCGCCTGGTTGTCGAAGGCGGTCTGGGTCCAGGGCGAGGTCGCAGCCGTCCGTGCCGAGCGCAGTCCCCTCGCCCCACCCGGAGGTGACCCCCTGATGACAGCTGGCTATGTCTTCGTCGGCTGGAACATCGGTGGTGAGGCCCGCGGCTACGATGTGCAGCGGGCTCTGGTCACTGCGCCGAGGGTGGGCGATCCGGTCTCCTCTGGCGGCCTGGGTTCCCTCGATCTGGTCGTCCGGTACGACTTTGCTGACCTCAGCGACGTCCAGAGCTCCGCCGCCTCACCCGCGGGACGCCTGGCCGCCGGGCGGGCTGGAGAGTATCTCGGCCTGACCCTCGGCGCCGTCTGGCGGCCCGAACCCGGCTACCGGGTGCTCGTCAACATCGGCGAGGCCCGGATTGATCGAGCCTTGCCTACGGCTGACGTCACCATTCGCCAGTTGCAGATTCGGGCCCAGTATGAATTCTGATCCGCATCTTGGCCAAACTGTCATAAATTCCGTCTAGCTACGAAGCTGGCGTCGAGCTGGCCAGTCTCGAAACAGGAGAGTCCCGAGTTGTCCGCCACACCCTTCAGGGCGCTCACCGCCGCTGCTGCCGGCTTCGCCTTCGCCGCGTGCCTGGGTGCATCGCCCGCCCAGGCCGCCCGCGACTATGTCTGGGCCGCTGGATCGTCGACCGTCTTCCCCTTCGCCACGCGGGTCTCCGAGCAGTTCGCCCGCAAGACCGGGATGAAGGCGCCCAAGATCGAGAGCCTGGGCACCGGCGGCGGCATCAAGCTGTTCTGCTCGGGCGTCGGCGACGGCTTCCCCGACATTGCGACCGCCTCGCGCCAGATGAAGCGCTCCGAGTTTGACGCCTGCGCCGCCAAGGGCGTGAAAGAGATCATCGAGCTGAAGATCGGCTTCGACGGCATCGTCGTCGCCCTCGACAAGGACGGCCCCGACTACGCCCTCTCTCCGAGCACGCTCTACCTCGGCCTGGCTTCCAAGGTTCTGCGTTACGGTAAGTATGAGACCAACCCCTACAAGACCTGGGCTGAGGTGGGCGCCGGCCTGCCGCGCAATCGGATCCTGGTGTACGGACCGCCGCCCTCCTCCGGCACCCGCGACGCCTTCGTGGAGCTGGCCATCGAGGCCGGCGCTCTCAAGTATCCGGCCAACAAGGCCCTGAAGGACAAGGACGAGAGGCGATTCAAGGAGATGGTGCATCCGCTCCGCAAGGACGGCTGGATCGACGCCGGCGAGAACGATAACGCCATCGTCCAGACCCTCACCAAGACTCCGGGGGCCATCGGAGTGTTTGGATGGTCCTTCCTCGAAGAGAACATGGACAAGGTGAAGGGCGCGCCCATGAACGGCGTCAGGCCTTCCCTCGCGTCCATTTCCGATGGTTCGTATCCCTTGTCCCGTTCACTCTTCATCTACGTGAAGAAGTCGAATCTGGGCGTGACCAAGGGCCTGCGTGAGTTCGTCGTCGAGTTCGTGTCCGACGCCGCCACCGGCCGCGGCGGCTACCTGAAGGATCGCGGGCTCATCCCCCTGCCGGCCGGACAGCATGAAGCCAACAAGACCGCTGTCCGCACATCAACCCCCATGGCCCGACCCGCAGCCTGACCCGCCGCCGTCCGCCATTGGCGCCTGCGCCGCAGACCTTCGGGTCTGCGGCGCTTTTCGTTCCGGTCAAGGATTGGGATCAGGCTCTGATTTCAATATCTTAGATCAGGTTTGGGTCCGAAAACCGGCTCCCGCTCATCGGAACATGATCTAGTCTCGCCTGCGCCTCAGCCGGGTCAGTCGCCGCAGGCGGCGCCAGAACCGCGTCTTCTCCGGCTCTGGCCAGGGCTGGAGATTACGCACGAAATCCTCCGCGCAGGCGCGCCAGGAGAACCCCTCAGCAAATCGGCGCACTGCGGTCCGGTCCAGCTTGAGGGCCTCCAGGCAGGCCTCCTTTAGCCCCTCGGTGGCCGTCAGGGCCAGGACTCCGGCGCCAGACCCCGGAATGATGTCGATGGGACCGGGTGCGGGATAGGCCGCAACTGGCGTCCCGGTCGCCATGGCCTCCAGGATCACCAGCCCGAAGGTATCGGTCAGGGACGGAAAGACGAAGACGTCGGCGCCGGCGAAATGGGCGGCGAGATCGTCCCCGAAGCGGGCCCCGCGGAAAACCGCGCCGGGATATCGGCTCTCCAGCTCCTCCCGCTGGGGGCCGTCGCCAACGACGACCTTTGAGCCCGGCAGGTCGAGTGCGAGGAAGGCCTCGATGTTCTTCTCCACCGCAACCCGGCCCACGGACAGGAAGATCGGTCGCGGCAGGCCTTCGTAGACGTCAGGGTCTCCGGTCCCCAGGGGTCGGAACTGCTCGGTGTCGACCCCCCGGGACCAGGCTGTGATGTTCCGGAACCCGTGTTGCTCCAGCTCGTCGCGCATGGTCGGCGTCGCCACCATGAGACGCCCGGAGGGTTTATGGAACCAGCGCATATAGGCGTAGCCAGCCGACACAGGCAGGGGAAGACGCGCCGAGACATACTCTGGAAAACGGGTGTGGTAGCTGGTGGTGAAGGGCAGCTTCCACTCCACGCAGATCCGCCGGGCGGCGAGGCCTATGGGGCCCTCCGTGGCGATGTGGATGGCCTCGGGTTCGAAGGCCTTGAAGCGCTCTCGGACGGGCTCGTAGGCCCCCACGGCGACCTTGATCTCGGGATAGGTCGGCAGAGGGAAGCCACGGAACTGCTCAGGGGAGATGACCTCCACCGTGTGGCCCATGGCCTGCATCTCGGAGATCACCCGGGTCAGGGTGCGCACCACGCCGTTGACCTGGGGCTCCCAGGCATCGGTGGCGATGAGGATCCGCATCGGCCTGCGGCCATCAATCTCCGTGCGGACGCTTTCGCGGACCCGGCGCATGGACGGCTTGCGCGGCGGCAGGCCATCGGTCTGGAGGCGAGCCCAGAAGGCGCCCATCAGGGCGTCACGGGTGGGAAAGTGGCGATAGACCGTGCGCTCGCCCACCCCCGCCAGCCGGGCGATCTCGGAGTAGGAGGCTTCCTCCAGGCGCCCATCCTCCAGCAGGCGACTTACAGCGTCGAGGATCCGCACCTCGGTCTGGGCCTTCTGCTGGCCTCTGGACAGGCCTTCTGGGAAAGTCCGGAATGGCGCCATGGCAAGATTACTGCCACCAAATAGGCCGTAATGTCAAGAACTTGGGATCAGGCGGCGTATCGGGGCGCCGCTTCGGGAACGAGGGCTGGAGGACTGGAACGCCGCCGGCGATGCTCCCGGCTCCAGTCCAGGAGGACCAGCTCGCCGTCCTCCCTTTCAGCCACGGCTGTGCAGCTTTCGACCCAGTCCCCGTCGTTGATGTAGAGGATGTCGTCGAACCTGCGGATCTCCGCCTTGTGTATGTGGCCGCAGATCACGCCGTCGACCCCGCGCCGCCGGGCCTCCTCAGCCACCGCCTCCTCGTAGTTCTCGATGAACTGGACGGCGTTCTTGACCCGCAGTTTCAGATAGGCGGAGAGCGACCAGTAGCCGAAGCCCATCCGCCGCCGCAGGCGGTTGAAGACCGTGTTCATGCTCAGCAGGGTGCGGTAGGACCAGTCCCCGACGAAGGCCAACCAGCGGGCATGACGCAGGACGCCGTCGAATTCGTCGCCGTGGGTGACCAGGAAGCGGCGGCCATCCGCCGTCTCGTGGATGGCGTCGCGGGCGACCAGAACGTCGCCGAAGCGATGACCGATGAAGTCCCGCGCCGCCTCGTCGTGGTTACCGGGAACGTAGATGACCTTCACCCCCTTGCGGGCCAGGCGGAGGATCTTCTGGACGACGTCGTTGTGGGCCTGGGGCCAGTACCAGCCGTTCCGCAGCTTCCAGCCGTCGATGATGTCGCCGACCAGATAGAGGGTGTCGAACTCCGCCGTCCGGATGAAATCCAGCAACAGTTCAGCCTGACACCCCTTTGTGCCGAGGTGTATGTCGGAAATGAAGACGGTCCGATACCTGTGCTCGCCCTGCGACATCGCCAATCGCCCCCCAGGATGGCAGTTGATGAGCGCTCGCTAGGCTGATTGCGTGTCAGTCGGATGACGCAGGCGCCGGGGATTGCCAAGTCGGGTTCCGGAGGACAGAAGGCCCCTCATGGCCAGCTCCGCCGTCCCCGCTCCTTCCAAGCGCGCCGAGCGCACCCGCCTGCGGCTTTTGGACTCAGTCGTGGACCTCTTGTCGGAGTCAGGCTTGGCTTCGGTCACGCCCGCCGCCATCGCCGCCCGTGCGGGACTGGCTCGGACAGCCTACCTCTATCACTTCCCCGATCGCCCGGCCCTGCTGTCCGCTCTTGCACCTCACCTGCGCGAGGGCATGGCCCGACTCTTCGACGGCGCCGGCCGCCCACCGCCCGGGGTCGACGCCTCTGACCACGCCATAGACACCTATTGGGCCCTGTTGTTTGAGCCGCCCTTCCTAGCCTTCGCGGAACTTCGCGCAGCGGCCCGCGCGGACCCGGAGGTGGCCGGCGCGATCGAGGATCTGCTGGCGGACTTCGATTCCGGGCGGTTAGGGGGGCGGTTCGGCGCCGTCGCCCAGGCGGGGGAGGATCCCCGCTTCCAGACCAGCCGCGACCTGGGTCGCTTCCTTCTGGAAGGCCTTGCCCGGGGCGGGCTTTCCTACGACGCCGATGATCGGCGCAGGCGCCTCATCGCCGTGGTCAAGCGCGCGGTCCATGGCCTGAACCGCAAGGGTGCGGCCCAGGACCTCTGGCCGGGCTAGTTCCGCTGGCGCTCAGCCTCGGTCCAGTCGCGAACCCGGGACTCCAGCCGATCGAGCGGCAGGGGCCCGGCCAGCAGGATGGCGTCATGAAACCGGCGGATGTCGAAGCGCTCGCCAAGCTCGCGCCGGGCGCCCTCGCGCAGGGCGACGATCCGCATCTCCCCGATCTTGTAGGCCAGGGCCTGGCCGGGCCAGGACACATACCGCGCCAGCTCCACCTCGATGTTGAGGGGCGAAAGCGCGCTGTTCTGGGTGAAGCAGGTCCGGGCCTCGTCCAGGCTCCAGCCCTTCCAGTGGAGGCCGGTGTCGGCCACCAGCCGGCAGGCGCGCCACATCTCGTAGGACAGGCGGCCGAACCGTTCCCAGGGGTCGCGGTAGATGCCCATCTCCCCGCCCAGCTTCTCGGCGTAGAGGCCCCAGCCTTCGGTGAAGGCGGTGATATCGGCGTTGCGTCTGAAGTCCGGTACGCCGGGCGCCTCCTCGGCCAGGGCGATCTGCAGGTGGTGGCCCGGGACTGCCTCGTGGAGGGTCAGGGCCGGGAGCTCATAGAGGGGCCTCTGGTCCAGGCGTGAGGTGTTGACCATGTAGCCGCCGGACACGCCCCGGGCGGCCGAGCCGCCGAAGTAACGGCCTGTGGTGTAGGTCTCCTCGATGTCAGCGGGCACCGGCCTGACGCCGTAGGTCAGCCTCGGCAGGGTGGCGAACCAGGCGGGCATCTCGTTGTCGATCCGCTTGGCGATCCGCGAGGCCTTCTCCAGCAGCTCCTCCCGGCTCTTGGCGTAGAACCGCGGATCGGTACGCAGCATGGCGAGGAAGGCGGCGAAGTCCCCCTGGAAGCCCGTCTCAGCCCTCACGCCTTCCATCTCGCGGCGGATACGGGCCACCTCGTCGAGGCCGATCTGGTGGATCTGGTCGGGGGTCAGGCTCGTGGTGGTGTGGTCGGCGACCAGCCAGCGGTAATAGGCCTCGCCCCCCGGGAGGCTGCGGGCGGCCAGGCGCTTGCGGGCGGCGGGCAGGTACTCGGCCTCCAGGAAGTCGGCAAACCGGCGGCGGGCGGGCTGGACGCCCTCGCGCACGGCGGTCCGGGCTTCCTCCAGGACGGCGGCCCGCACAGGTTCCGGAATCGTCGACGGCAGCCGGGACAGGGGCGCGAGCAAGGGGTCGTCTTCCAGCGGCAGGGCCGCCATCCGGCGCGCCCGCTCCAGGACCTGGAGGGCGGTGGACCTGGGCTGGGTGAATCCCGCCTTCGCCCCTCGTCGCGCATTTTGGATGTGGGCGTCGTACCAGGCGGGGGCGGCCTTCAGCCGGGTGATCCAGGCCCGGGCGTCGGCTTCCGACCGCATGGGCAGTCCGCCGGCGACATAGCCAAGGGTCTGGTCGAAGCCCCCGTCCGAGCTGAACGGCATGCCTGCCTCGTCGAACCCCAGGCTGGCCAGGCGTCGGGACAGTGTCCAGTCAAGGAAGTCGCGGTTCAGGGCGTCCTCGGCCGTCAGGGTCGCTGCGGGAAGGCGCGCCAGCCGGTCCTGGAAGGCCGAGAGGGCGGCCTTGCGGCGGGCGTCGGCCGCAGGGCTGGGGTCGGGCAGGCGGGCCAGGGCTTCCCGATCGCCCCGGCGGCCGGCCTCGAAGGGATCATCGCCCAGGGACCAGGACTCGTAGTCGGCGATCAGGGCGTCCAGGCCGGGCGAGGCCGCCCTGGCGGGGCCCGCAATGACGGCCAGCAGGACCAGCCAGGCGCAGGTCATTCCCCAAAGCGTTCTCATCCCGCAGGCCCTCCTCTGGCAATGACCCTGGCGCCCTCTCTACGCCCCTTGCCGGGGCGCGCCAATGCGGGCCATGGTTCCGCCGAGGGGGAGGACTTTCCATGAGCTTCATCACGCGCCGCAGGGCCGTCGACCAGCGCCCGGCGGCGCAGGGCGAGCATGCCCTGCAGCCCACCCTGCGCTGGCCGCACCTGGTCGCCCTGGGGGTGGGCGCCATCGTCGGCACCGGCATCTACACCCTGACCGGCGTGGGCGCGGGCCTGGCCGGGCCGGGCGTGATCCTGTCCTTCGCCATCGCCGGCCTCGTCTGCATGCTGGCTGCTCTCTGCTACGCCGAGATGGCCACCCTGATGCCCCACGCGGGCAGCGCATATTCCTACTCCTACGCCGGCATGGGCGAACTGGTCGCCTGGGTGATCGGCTGGAGCCTGATCCTGGAGTACACCGTGGTCTGCTCGGCGGTGGCCGTGGGCTGGTCTGGCTACGCCCAGGGCTTCCTCGAGGCCCGGGGCCTGGTCCTCCCGCCGGCTCTTGCGACCGGGCTCCTGACCGGAGACCCAGGGGGACTCATCAACCTACCTGCTGTCCTGATCACCCTGGCGGTGGCCGGCGTCCTCTTGGTCGGCGTGCGCGAGAGCGCCAACGCCAACATCGCCCTGGTGGTCCTCAAGCTCTCGGCCCTGCTCGCCTTCGTCGTCCTGACCCTGCCGGCCTTCGATCCGGCGCGGTTCAGCCCCTTCCTGCCCTTCGGCTTCGCCGCCCATGCCGGCGCGGACGGCGCGCCCCAGGGCGTCATGGCCGCCGCCGCCCTGATCTTCTTCGCCTTCTATGGCTTCGACGCCATCTCCACCGCCGCCGAGGAGGCCAAGAACCCTGGCCGGGACCTGACCCTGGGCATCATCGGGTCCATGGTCGCCTGCGCCGTCATCTACATGGCCGTGGCCGCCGCCGCCCTCGGCGCCTCACCCTGGCAGGCCTTCTCGAAAAGCGACGAGCCCCTGGCCTTCATCCTCCGCTCAGGGGGACATGACCTCGCCGCCACCCTGATCGCGGCCGCCGCCGTCATCGCCCTGCCCACCGTCATCATGGCCTTCATGTTCGGGCAGAGCCGGGTCTTCTTCGCCATGGCCCGGGACGGCCTCCTGCCCCGCGGCCTCGCCCGGGTCAGCCCCCGCGGCGCGCCGGTGCGGGTGACCCTGTTCACCGCAATCCTCGCCTCGGTCATCGCCGGCGCCGCGCCGCTGAAGCTGATCGCCGAGCTCGCCAACGCCGGCACCCTGGCCGCCTTCGTCGCCACCGCCCTGTCCATGATGATCCTGCGAATGCAGCGCCCCGACCTGCCCCGGCCCTTCCGCACGCCGCTCTGGTGGATCGTCGGCCCCTTGGCCGCCGCAGGCTGCCTCTACCTCTTCTGGAGTCTGCCGGCCCTGACCCGCTGGCTCTTCCTGGGCTGGAACCTGGTCGGCCTCGTCGTCTACCTGGCCTGGAGCCGGCGCCACAGCGTGCTGGCGCGCGGCTAGGCGCGCGGTCCGGGGAGGGTCCGGAATGAAGATCCTGATGGTCGATGTCGACGGGGTCCTGGTCCGCTCGCATCCGGTGGGCTGGGCCAGGGACCTAGAGGCGGACCTGGGCCTTTCGCCCGCCGTCCTCCACGCCGAGTTCTTCGAGGTTCACTGGGCGGAGATCGCGGTTGGCAGGGCGAGCCTGCCCGCCCGCCTCGGCCCGGTTCTCGAACGGTGCGCCCCCCATCTGACCGCCCGCGAATTGATGGACTACTGGTTCCAGCACGATGCGGACCTGGACGCGGCCTTCCTCGCCCAGCTCGAGCCGCTCCGGAATACGGGGGTCGACCTCCACCTCGCCACCAACCAGGAGCACGAGCGCGCCGCCTTCCTCTGGAAGACCCTCGGGCTGCAGGACCATTTCACCGCCATGCACTATTCTGCGGATGTTGGCTGGGCCAAGCCCGATCCGGGCTTCTTCACCACTGTCGTCGCCCGAACGGGCTATGCGCCGGCGGACCTGACCCTGGTGGATGACCGGCCGGACAATGTCGCCGCCGCGCGCCAGGCCGGGTGGGGCGGCCTGCACTGGGACGGAAACCGGACCCTGGCGGACCTGCTGGCGAAGGGCGGCTAGGCCGGATCGACCCTCTACGCCGCCCGGATGGCGAAGGCCTCAGCCATTGACGGTCTACACAAGATAGTGTTCACTCACTTCATGATCGCCCGGACCAGGCAGACGCTCGATGAGCGCAAGGAGGAACTCGTCATCGCCGCGATCGCGGAATTCGCATCGCGCGGGTTTGATGCGGGCTCCACCCAGGCGATCGCCGGCGCCGCCGGGATTTCACAGCCCTATCTCTTCAAGGTCTGGAAGAGTAAGTCGGCGCTGTTTCTCGCCGCCCTGGACACAGTTTACGACAGGATCATCGGCGCCTTTGTCGCGGCGGCGGAAGGCAAACCGGCCTCCGTCGAAACCCTGACCGAAGTTGGTGACGCTTACGAACGCCTCTCACGCTCAGAGCTGCAGATGCTCCTGCAGGGCTTCGCCGCCTGTGATCATCCAGAGGTGCGCGATCTGGTCGAGCGCCGCTGGATGGAGTTGATCGCCGTCCTGGAGCGGATTGCGGGGCAGGGCGGAGACCCTATTCAGCACTTCCTGGGCGTCGGCCTGCTCATGACGGTCGTCAGAACCGCCGACCTGCCCGAGAGCGCCCTTCTGTGCCAAGCCAGTTGAGAATTTGACCCAAAAGAAAGTGAGTAATCACTACGTAGATCCCAAGGAGATCCACAATGCCTCGTCTGTCCCACCGCCTGCTCGGCTATTTCGTCGTCGCGACAGGCTTTCTGGGCCTTGCCTATGGCCTGACCATGCTCTCGGTCATGGACTATTTCAGCCTCGAAGGCGCGCCTGCGGCCGAGGTGGCGGCCTTCCTCAACCAGAACGGCGCCGTCCTCCAGACATCCATGATGGCGGCGCTGGTCGGCTATCTGGTCGCCGTCCCCATGATGCTCATCATCACGGCGGCCACATTCAAGGGTGAAGCCCAGCCGGGCTGGCGCCGGGACTTCGCTCTTGGCCTCGTCTGGGCGTCCCTTCCGCTGAGACCGCTCTGGTGGGCGGCCCTCATCACCTTGACGCCCACCCTCCTCGCCGCCTCGCAGCCCGGCGCCGATCCGGATGCCACCCGGGCGACGTTCACGACCTACCAGATGCTCTATACCCTTCTGAACACGACGACGGAGGACATCGCCGTCAACATTCTGGGCGGCGGATGGTTTGTCCTGGTCGGATCGACCATCGTCTCCTCGCGGCGCCTGCCCGTCCTGCTGGGCTGGATCGGGGTGGGGATCGGCTTGCTGTACCTGGTTTCGTCGGCTGAGCTTTTCGG
>Ga0315902_10004904_pt1 | contig 19065 bp, 16 predicted proteins | sample LakEriMetagenome_9_FD_203523 | JGI IMG/M metagenome (GOLD analysis project Ga0315902, IMG submission 203523) | Freshwater fungal communities from buoy surface, Lake Erie, Ohio, United States - Buoy 12 MA117 | ecosystem: Environmental > Aquatic > Freshwater > Lake > Lake biofilm | place: USA... | reverse complement strand
ATATGTGATTTCAATTCCGAAAATTTAGACGCATGAAACCCAAATTTTCAGTCATCTCATTGCTTTTTGTCGGCAGCTTCTTGCTGTTGATTTCAAGCGTTCATGCTGCCACATACACTTGGACGCAGAATACTGGCTTAGGCGATCAGTCTTGGGCCAATACGGCAAACTGGAGCGGCAGCACGATATTCAACTCAGGATCGAGCGATGAACTGATGTTCTTTGCGAGCAGCACCCAGGGATCTAGACTGAACTCTGTCGCTGGAATCCAGAACGTCATAGATGTCCCATCTTCGCTATCGATGGGCACTCTGACATTGAATGGCGCAGCGCCGAACAGCACGACCGGCTTCACAGTCAACATAGGAACCAACTCCTCAACCTGGATGGACGATTGGTAACGGTGCTACGGGCACGGTTAATCTCAATGCCAACCGTGATTCTACTGATGACCGGTTCTTTCGCTACAACATCGCCGCCAATCTTATCCTCAATCAGACAACTATATTCACCGGCAACGGCACCGGCGGTAACGACAACAGAGGAGGCTTCAACTTCTCGGGAAACATCACTCAGGCTTCCGGAGGCTTCGGCATCACCAAGAGTGGCACCAGTGTGTTGATCTTATCCGGCGTCAACAGTTACACTGGCACGACCTCGGTCACCGGCGGCACTTTGCGTCTATCCAGTGCCACGGCCCTATCAGGCGGTATCGGAGCCGCCGGCGGCACCAGCGCGCTGACCATCAATACTACCGGTGTGGTGGAGTTGGGAGCAGGCAACTTCCAGCGTAATTTGGGCACCGGCAGCTCGCAATTCCAGATCACCAGTACCGGTTCCAACGCCGTCGGCTTCAGCGCGTTTGGCGGGCCGAGGGTCATCACGATCAATAATGATGCCTCCCAGGAAATACAATGGGGAAGCACCAACTTCGCGCCAGCCAAACTAGTCCTAAATGCGACTACGGCCAACGATTCTCTCGAACTAACCAACAGGATCGACCTCAACAACGCCACCCGCACCGTGGTGGTCAATGCCAACAAGGCTCTCCTCTCCGGCAATATCCAACAAACCACCGGCGGTACCGCCGGTCTGATCAAGGAAGGCGGCGGCACGCTGGTTCTCACCGGTAACAACACCTACGACGGCAGCACCACGATCACCGCGGGCACCCTCAGCGTCGGTGCGGCCGGTAACTTCGGCAGCGGAACATCCGGCCTGATCATGAACGGTGGCATACTGCAAATCACTGGCACAACGCTCACTAGTATTTCCGGAATCGGGCATACGGTGACTTTAAACAACAACGCCAAAGGCTTCGACATCCACAATGCCGCCAACACTTTCACGGTGGACCAGGTGCTCAGCGGCACTACCTTCACCAAGTCCGGTGTCGGCACCTTGGTCCTAAACCAAGACAACACCTTCGCCGGTGTCACCACGGCCACCGGCGGTGGCACCTTGGTTCTGGACTATTCCACCAACAACGGCTCAAAACTCCCCACTCAAGCGTTGAACCTCAACGGCACCAACCTCATCCTTCGTGGAGGTTCTCACGCCGAGGCTGTGAGTTCCATCGTCCTCCTCGCGGCCACCGGCAACTCCATCTCCCGCGACGGAAGCAGCGCCGCCACCATCGCCAATGCGGGTGCATTGACGGTTAACGCGCTCTCCAACCTGACGATCGCGGAAGCGGGCATCGTGTCCACGACCACCGCCAATGACGCGAGTGGAATCCAAGCTCTAGGACGCGTCACCGTCGGGTCAAATTTTGCGGCCAAGGACGGCTCCAACCTTCTGCAGGCGTACGGGAGCTACACCTCTTACACCGCCGGCGCCGGCGGCGGAGCCACAACCGCGGTCAACCAGTTGACCGGCGGTGGAACCATGACGGGCACCTTGAACAGCTACTCGCTCCGGATCGTCAACAGCGGCGCTAGCGATGTTCTTGATCTTGGTGTCAATGGTCTGAACATGACGAATGGCGGTACGGTTCTCTACGCGGGCGGTTCCGACAACAATTACACCATCAATGGAACCAGCGGCCAAGTTAAGACCAATAACGGCAACCAGCCCCTGAACATCAATATCTTCACCGGCACAATGACGTTGAATGCAAATCTAGGGGTTTCCGGTAGTGGTTCCTTTGCCAAGGCAGGGGAAGGCACCTTGGTTCTCGGTGGAAGCAATACTTCCACCGTAGCCACCTACATCCAGCAGGGTGTGCTTCGCCTAGCCAACGCCTCCGGTTTGGGCACGACCGCTGGCGGAACAATCGTCCAAGGTGGCGCCGCCCTGGAACTGTCCCAAACCAACGCGGTAACGCCTCTCGACATCACCGTCGGTGCAGAAGCTCTCTCGATCACCGGCACCGGCATCTCCAACGGAGGCGCTCTGCGCAACCATTCCGGCAGCAACACCTACGGCGGGCTGATCACCATCGGTGCCAGCGGCGCGCGGATCAACTCGAACGCCAGCACCGCGCTCACTCTAACAGGCGGCATTGCTACCACGCTCACGCAGGACGTCACTTTCGGCGGCGACGGCAATACCACGGTCTCTACCACCGCCATCAGCGGTTCGGGCAGGCTGGTTAAGGATGGGGCTGGTATTCTAACTCTCAGCGCCGTCAACACCTACACTGGCGCCACCTTGGTTTCTGCGGGAACTTTGTTTGTTTCTGGATCGCTCGTCAGCGATGTGACGGTTAGCGATACCGCGACGCTTGCTGGCGGCGGAACGGTGGACGATGTGGTCTTGGGAGGGGGTTCCTTGTTTGATCTTTTTCTTGCCGTCAACAGCGCGGATTCACTTGCAGCCACGACCATCAGTTTCGCAGCTACGGGCTTCGGTATCGACAACCTGCGTGCTAATGGCGCAGCTGTGGATTGGGGAACGATCAGTAACGGCACTTATACGCTCATCACCGGCACGCTCAACTCCGCGAATCTCGAAAACTTTGGTTTGGAAAATGCCCTCAATATCAGCGGCGGTCGTATTGCCTATTTCCAGAATGGCAGCTTGCAACTTGTTGTTGCTGCGGCAATCCCCGAGCCCCGAGCTGCGCTCTTGGGTTGTCTTGGTGTTCTGCTTTTGTTGCGCCGTCGGCGGAACTGATGGGTGGTCGGTTTTCGACATTATCAGCATGACATTTGGCTGAATGTGGCTGTTCGGTGTCTTTTCGGTTGATCGAACGCGAGGGTTTGTTAGCTTGTCAGCGTTTTGCTGGGAAAGGATATGAGCGAGCCTCTTGAATTACCTGTGCTGGTGTTGAACCGTTATTGGCAACCGGTTCATACTTGCTCGGCGCGACGTGCCGTGCATTTGCTTTGCTTAGGGCATGCACAAGTTGTGCAGGTGGAGGGCGATGAAAAATTCACGACTCACGATTTGATTTCATGGATCGGTTATTCGCAGCAACGGGTTTGCGATGAAATGATTCACAGTGTGAGGCTTGCGTTGCGTGTTCCTAAAATCATTGTATTAGGAATTTATGATCGCTTACCACGCTTGGAGGTGAAGTTTACACGTCGTAATGTTTTCCTGCGGGACAAGTTTACCTGTCAGTATTGTGAAAAAGTTCTACCTGAGAACAAGCTGAACTTGGATCACGTCATTCCACGCGACAAGGGCGGTAAAACGACTTGGGACAACATCGTGGCCTCGTGCGTCAAGTGCAACACCCGCAAAGCCAACAAACTTCCACACGAAGCCGGAATGCACCCTGCAGGAAAGCCTTTCGCTCCACGTTGGCGTCCGCTATATGGATTGCAGGAAAATGGCTTGGGTGATGAAAGCTGGGATCACTTCCTGCATTTTGAGAACAAGGATCTCAAGTCGGCTTGAGTGGGAAAAGAAATTTAACCACGGAGAGCACAGAAAGCAGAACGAATGTTTATGAGTTTCAGTTATGGCGAAGCCGTCTTAGCTTGGACGTAATTAAATGGAGTCAATTCACGGAGTGAAGATTACAATCAAAATCAGATAGTTATTATGGCAACAACCATTCTGTGTAATCCGTGCAATCCGTGGTCAAATTTTTGTGGCAACCAAAGCCTATCAATTCCTGCAATTTTTCAGCAGCGACTCCAGGAAATGTGTGATCTGAAGCAGAGCTTTTTTGTAGGCTGAATCTGATAAGAAGGCGATATCTTTTCGACATTCTTCTAACAATTCAACAGCGGTGTTCACGGCGCGGGCGAGAGCATCGTCGTATTCAGCAAAACCTGTTAGAGTTGGTAGATCAAATTCTTCTTCAGCAAGGATACGACGATTGATCTCTTCGCGCTGTTGTTCGGAAGAAGCTTCTAACAAGTTTAAAATCGGCAGTGTGAGCTTTCCCTTCGCGAGATCGGTGCGCAGGGTTTTTCCGACAATTTCCTCTGATCCGACCAGATCCAGGCAGTCGTCATAAATCTGATATGCGGTGCCAAGCTTCATTCCGTAGGATGCCAGCGCGGCTTCTTGTTCCGCGCTCAAGCCAGAAACCGCGGCGGCGAGGCCTGTGGCGGCAGCGAATAACGCTCCGGTTTTCATTTCGATGACTTGGAAATAATCTTTCTTCGACAAGGTCAGATCAAATCTCCTTTGAGTTTGGATGATTTCACCCTGGCAAACTTCACGTGCGGCTTGGCCGACTTTTTTGCAAATCTCGATGGAGTTGAAGTCCGTTGCCAAAGTTAGCGCATGGGAAAACAGCGCGTCGCCAAGCAATACCGCGAGCGCATTGCCCCATTTCGCATTTGCTGTGGGCATCGAGCGACGCGCGATGGCACCATCGATGATGTCGTCATGCACTAGGGTCGCCATGTGAATGAGTTCGAGAATCACACCAATCTTGCGATGGTCTTCGGTCACCTCGCCATTTGCGCCGCCGACCAAAATCGCCAGCGCAGGGCGGATACGTTTGCCGGCGGTGTTGCAGATGTAAGTGATGTAGGGCTCAACCGCGGAGTCGAAATCCCGAACTTGAGCACGGATTGCGATCTCGACTTTTTCCAAGTCGGGTCGGACTAGTTCGAAGGGAAACTGATCGTTGTTAGGCGAAGTGGCAGTGAAGGTGGCCATGGCGTGCCGCAATAAGCCATGGTTATGGACTGGCGGCAACCTGCTTTCGTTATTTGTCTAAAAAAGAATCTTGAAAGTTTAGGCGATGAATGGCGGTTTAATGCGATATGAAATTGAACAATTGGTCATTATTTGGTGGGTGCTTATTGGTTCTTGGTAGCGCGCAAGCCCAAGATAAACCCGCGGGTTTCAAAGATACACCGATTATTCCCGGGACCCCGTATCACGTGCATGATCCAGATCGCCCGCAGCCACGCGTGGTAGAAGCTGGTGGGGCTGTGATCGTGAAACCGCCGTCCGATGCGGTGGTTTTGATCGATGGGAAAAGCACCGATGCATGGAAGTGCAAAGACGGACCCGCGCCATGGGAGGTGCGTGACGGAGTGATGATTGCAAAGGGCAGAGATATTACCTCAAAAGAGGAATTCGGTGCCATTCAGATGCATTTTGAATGGCGTCTTCCAGCTGAACGCAAAGTGAACGGCCAGGGTGGAGGCAACAGCGGTGTTTTCATCATGGGACTTTATGAAGTCCAAATATTGCAGAGTCACAACAATAAAACCTATCCTGACGGCCAAGCCGCTTCGCTTTATGGGCAATTGCCACCGTTAGCCAACGCCACCTCTCCTCAGGGCGAGTGGAACAGTTACGACATCACTTTCGTGCCTCCTTTATATGTAGACGGAAAATTCCAAGCCCCAGCCAAGGTGACCGTGATTCACAACGGCGTGGTGGTGCAAAATGGCGAAGCTTTCCATGGTGTGTCAGGGTATCGGAGTCTTTCCAAGTATCCTGAGACCCACCCAGAAAAAGGGCCGATCAAGCTCCAGTTTCATGGCGACCCTATCGAATTCCGCAATATGTGGGTCCGCCCGCTAGGAGAACGCGACAAATAAAAGGAGAAAACGAAGAGAAATGGTAATTCTATGCAGTTCGTTAGATTGACGGCTGTATCTGTAACGCTATGTTGCTGACTAAATGTTACGGTCTACTTTCAAAACTCTTCATGTTTCAGCGGTTCTGCTGTTCTCTTGTGCCTGTGTTCATGCGCAGATCGCTACCTCTATTAGCATCAATAAGCGTGAATTCATCGCGGGCGAATCGGTGATCGCTGAAGTGATCGTGACCAACCACACTGGCCAAGAACTTACTCTTGCAGGATCGACTGCACAGCCATGGCTCACATTTGTTGTCACCAATAATCAAGGTAATCCTGTCTCGATTTTGAAGCCAAACACCTTTGGCGCCATGAAAATCAAAGCGGGTGAATCTCTCGCTAAGCAGGTCGATCTCACGGAATATTTTCTCCTAAACACACAGGGAAATTTTGCCGTGTTCGCATCCATCACAGATCCGCAAAAAAGATTCAGTAGTGCCACCACCAATCGACTTCTGTTTAACCTGATTCCGGGACGCACTTATTGGAGCCAAAAAGTCGGCATCAGTGATAATAAAAGAGTCACCGGAACGCGGGAAATGAAGATACTTACCTCTTCCAACGGGCAGAAAAATCAAATTTACGCGCAGGTCGCAGATGGGGCCTCCGGGGTTCCTTTGCGCACGTTTCTATTAGGAGATATGCTTACGCTGCGTAAACCTATGGTTAGTTTAGACGGCCAACGGCACATGCACGTCATGTTTCTCAGTACTCCAGCAATGTGGGTGCATTGCGAAATTGATTCAGATGGGAAAATGGTCAAAAGAGACATTCATCAAGCTCCCGCCAAAGGAGACCCTGTGATGATGGCTTATGGCGATGGATCGGTAAGGGTTGTTAACAGCATTTTGTATGATCCCGTCTCAGTTGCCAAAGAACGCGCCAAAATTCGTAAAATTTCCGATCGTCCTTGATTCAGAAACTTCAATGGTTTGCGGGACTAGAACCATTGAATATGTCTTTACACTGCCGAATAAATAGTCAACAAATCTTAATCATCTTGAGCTAAGCATCATGAAGCGCACTATCATCACAGCTTTGCTCGGACTGGCGTTTTCTCTGGTTGCGAGCGGGTATAATTTCCGGACGGTCATCATCGATCCGGGACATGGTGGGCATGATAAAGGCGGTCAATGGGGGCGGGTTTACGAAAAACACCTCGCTTTAGACACTTCGATTCGTCTCGAGGCTCATTTGAAAAAAATGGGTTATAACACGATTTTAACCCGTCGCAGTGACTACTTCGTTTCTCTTCCCGGCCGGATGCAAATGGCTAACAAAACCCGCAACGCGATTTTTATCAGCATCCATTACAACTACACTTGGAAACAACAAGTTAGCGGTATCGAAACGTTTTATTACAATCAACCCAGTCATCAACTTGCTAAGGATGTGCACAAAGGCATTATGAGCCGAGTGAAAGTTAACGATCGTGGGGTCAAATACGCCCGTTACTACGTGATCCGAAACACCAAGATGCCGGCTGTTTTAGTTGAAGGTGGATTTGTTAGTAATTCTAACGAGCGCAGTCGCATGAAAACCGCTTGGTTCCGAGATGCAGTCGCCCGCGGAATTGCAGATGGCGTTCAAAGCTATCGTAGAGCAAATTAAAAATTGTTAGATCACTCCTCCGGCGGGCGAGCAATCACGGTGGCTTTGCCGTCTTTTTGGCTGCTCGGGGCGGAGCGGAGTTGCTCATCTTGGGGTAGTCCTAACATATCTGGTAGGCGCAGGCCCGTGTTGCGAGCGATCGGCAAGGTAGGCTTGGCTGCTTTTTGAGAAATTGGCGCGATGCCAGATTGAGTGAGTGCGATATTGGGTCCGCTCTCGGTAGCCGCTTCTTCAACGATAGCCGCTTTGGGTGTGGAACAAGACGAGAGTCCAATAGCTAACAGAAACAGTGCGGATTTTTTCACGAGTAAATTTCTTTTAGCGCGATTCCATGGGAGGAACCGGGCTGAGGGTTTTTGGTCCGGTGTAAAGAGTGAGCGGGCGGTAGAGGCGGTTGTCGCGGAGTTGCTCAAGCACATGGGCTGTCCAGCCAGAGGTGCGGGAGATTGCGAAGATGGGAGTGAAAAGATCGGTGGGAATGCCAAGTGAGTAATAAACCGTGGCGGAATAGAAATCGACATTCGCCTCGAGGCCTTTACGCGCGCGCATAATCTCTGCAATTCGCTCGGACATTTTAATCCATTTGGGCTCGCCGAGTTCTTCAGTGAGTTGGATCGCAAGTTTGCGAAGGTGTGGCGCACGCGGATCTAAAACTTTATAAACGCGGTGACCAATGCCCATGATTTTTTCCTTACGCTCCAGTTTTCCTTCGACGAAGGCATCGACTTTATCGAGATCGCCAATGTCTTGGAGCATGTGAATGACGCCTTCGTTTGCACCACCATGGAGAGGTCCTTTGAGGGTTCCAATTGCTGAGGTGATCGCGGAATACATGTCGGAAAGGGTGGCGACAGTCACGCGCGCGGAAAAGGTGGAAGCATTCATGCCGTGGTCGGCATGAAGGATGAGCGCAACATCAAGGATGCGTGCAGCGGTGTCGCTGGGAACTTCGCCGTTGATGAGGTAGAGGAAATGTTGAGCCTCGGTGAGATCCGTGCGGATCGGAGGTAGTTCGAGACCATTGCGGAAGCGATGGTAAGCAGCGACGATGGTTGCGGATTTCGCACAGAGGGAAAGAGCGATGGCTGAGTTGGCTTCGATATTCGGTTCGCCAATGGTAGCGCGTTTGTCGTACAAACCTAACATGGAGACAGCTGTGCGAAGCACGTCCATGGGTGACGCATCTTTGGGAGCGGTTTTTAAAAAATTGATAACGGCCGCTGGTAGATCGCGGTCGTTACGAAGTTTTGCCGAAAATGTTGCGAGCTCATCACGTTTTGGAAGGCGGTTGTGATGCAGTAGGAAGATGATTTCCTCATAGCAGCAGTTTTCGACGAGATCATCAATATGATAGCCCACGTAGCTCAGCTCGCCGATGTTTCCAATGACATTGCTGAGTGATGATTCGTTTGCGATGACCCCTTCTAGGCCGCGTGCGTATTCTGACATGATAAGATTAGGTGAATTAACTGCGGGTAAAGAAGCGGTTTGTGCACGATGGTGCAAGGGAGAATCCGAGAAGATAGCAGGTAAAATTACAAAGGTTCAGTGGGATTCGATCTGTTGAATGGCGCGCTCGGCGAGCAACCGGACCTCTGGGTCGGACTCGGTGAGGATTTTGCGGAGTTCTGGCAGGCTCTGCCTGGTTCCAATAGTTGTAAGCATTTTGATTGAGGCATGGCGCAGAGAAGGCTCATCTGATCTGAGTTTTTCAAGCATGGAGGGCTCGAGAGGCGAGCCGTATTTAACGAGTTCCTTGTCCCAAATGACTGGATTCATCTCCCAAATGGCAACCATGGTTGGTATCGCCTCGGGGTTTTTGTGATTTGCGACCAATCTAACGAGGTGTTCAGGTGGGGATGTTTTTTTCAAGATATAGGATTTCAGGATTTTAATCCCAGCATCTGCCGCTGGGCCTGGGTCGTCACACCATTTGATAAGCGCGCGCGCAATCGGGTCCTGAAAGGTAACAGTGGGGTTCTTAAGGAGATTCATCAGGGCGGAGCTGATATCACTTCGCAGGAGTGTAGCATCTGAGTCGGCGAGGCGCTCAACGGCTTGTTGGACACGTCCGAGGTCGATGCTTTCTAGTTCAGCGCGGTTGAGTTCGTAGAAAGACGGGTGACTTTTATCGTTAAGTTTTTCAGCCGATCCAGCGACGAATAATTCGTTATCCACCTTAACAACGATGACACTGATTTCGGGATGGCTTTCAGTAACCTTCCCAAGCTTGTCAGCAATGTCCGCCACTTGATCGAAGTCCATCTCAATATCTGTTAGAACGATGAGATGATTGTTTCCATCTCTTGGATAGGGATGGGAAGATGGATTGGCGAGCGTTTCACGAACGAGGTAATCACGCGCGTTGAGTTTGTTCCGTCCCAGCATACCAGTTAGAAAAATACCATAGGCTTTCTTGCCGCTGCTGTTTTGGGCGAGGCGATTTTGCTCTTTTTCCAAAGGTTGGGTGATGAAACGTTTGCGTAACTCTTGAGTGAGATTCGGTGTATGCTCTGGATTTTCTAGAGGATCTGAACGTAGATTCGAGTTGAGATTTACATTGGGCTGGATGGCATTTTGCTTGGTGTAAATAGGGATAGCAAACACGCCTACTATAAGGAGTAACCCGATGATACCCGCTTTGATTCTTGCTCCAGGGTTTGCGTAAACTAGGAAAATGAAGCCGAGTAGTGAGGTGAAACCGCCGACAATCAATTGTTTATCAAACGGCATGCCACCAAGTGGTGACTGTGGCTTGGAGGCGATTAAGAGGAGTAGCGCGCCGAGCAGTATGATGGCGATTCCAAAAATCCCAGCGATGATGCGTTGGGGCGAAGTTGGGCCAAGTTGTTCGGGATGGTTGAAATCGGCATAGCTAATCGTCTGCATGCCTTTCGGCTCTATGATGGATTCGTTGGGGATGCGGCGGAAATAATTGGCTTCCAGATCTTTTTTCCCTTTAGGATAAACTTTTTTAGAATGAACAATCGTATCTTCCGTGATGCGGAATTGTTTGTCGCAGCCGCCACATTCAACGATTCGATTCATGTATTCTGGGGGCACGTAGAATCGCAATCGACAACCCGGGCAACGGATGTTCAGTGTTTCGGGGTTATCTTTGTTCTCCACCATCTGCATGTGAAATTGAATGAGATGCCCGAGGATTGCAACCCTACGGAATAGAGTGTGAGGTTAATTAAGTAAAATTAACTATTGAGGGATCTTAGTTTTTTGATTAACAAACACCCAACTTGAATCGATATCCCATGGCAATTTCATCCATCGAATCTTCGCAAAATTTATCTCAAGAAACCGATAAGAACCAGCTACGACGCGATGGTTTTATCGATGAGGCCTTGGTTCGCACCATGGTGATGAGCGATGCCTATCAGCGGCAGCGTTCGAAACGGGAAGAAATGGCCATGTCTTCGAGTGAAGATGATTACGCAGGCTGGAATTTGTCTGAGAACCATTCATCTGGCTGGGCAGCCTGAGCGCTTGAAACGAATCGAGACAAAATTGACTCGTCACAGCCAGCCCATGATTTTTAAACTCCTCAAGTGATACATCCAACCGCCATCATTTCACCTAAAGCCGAGCTTGGAAAAAATGTCCAGGTCGGCCCCTACTGCGTCATTGGCGCCAATGTCACGCTTGGCGATGATTGCGTGCTCCACAGCCATGTGGTGCTGGAGGGAACCTCGCGGTTTGGGAGATCAAACGAGTTTTTCCCATATGCGATGGTGGGCGGCAAGACTCAGGATTTGAAATACATTGGTGAGCCAACCTCCCTTGAGGTTGGCAATCACAATGTGTTCCGTGAAAACTGCACGATACATCGCGGTACCCATGAGGAGTTGCCGACTCGGATCGGCTCGCACAATTTGTTTCTCTGCTATTCTCACATCGCGCACGACTGCCAACTTGGTGATCACATCATTCTTTCCAATAACGGAAGCCTCGCGGGGCACTGCATCGTTGGCGATCATGCGATTGTTTCCGGCCTCGCCGCGGCGCATCAGTTCTGCCGGATCGGGAAACATTCCATCATCGGCGGACTTTCAAAAATCGTCCAAGACGTGCCGCCGTTCATGATCATAGATGGCAATCCCGCCAGCACTCGTGGACTGAACTTGGTCGGCCTGCAACGCCGTGGATTTTCCGAGGATGATATCCGGGATCTGAAATCCGCTTACAAACGCCTTTTCCTGAAAAAGGATATCAGCCTTGCCAACGGAGTCAGTTCGTTGAAAGCCACCGCTGCCGCATCTAATCCACACGTTGAGCACCTGATCCATTTTGTGGAGAACTCACAGCGTGGAGTGACCCGATAGTCTACGGTTTGAGAACTTGCTTAGCGTCTAACAGCTTTTTATTCAGCTTGGCATAATCCACGTCCTGCACGCTGGTCTTTTCATCCATTGCCAAACCAGCAGCGATGGCTGCGCTTTGTGAAAGAGCCATGAAGACTGGCTCCATGCGCATCGATCCGTGGGCAACGTGTGAGGCGGAAAAACAGATAGGGGAGAACAGGTTTTCGCATTCGCCTTTTTTCGGGATGATGGAGCGATACGAGATACCGTAAGGTTTTGGCGGCACGCGCCAGATGACCCCTTCGTTCTGGGTGTGGCCAGATTCCGTCACAAAATGCTGCACGCAATGCGAATCCATACCGAACGAACCCAGGCCGACCGGATCCGTGGCGCTGCGTTTGCCTTCGAAGTCGTGTTGAGTCATGACGTAATCGCTCACCATGCGGCGCGCCTCACGAATGTAGATCATCCATGGCCAGCCGCCGTTGTCGATGAACTCATCCTTCGAAAGGCCGTATTTCGAGGCTTGTTTGCGGATCGCTTCTGGCACGCGTGGGTTGTTAGACAAGGTCCACAGGAAGCCGCGAATATAAGTTTGATGTGCCTTCTCGATCTCGATGCGTTTTTCGTAACTCGCTTCCGGATACTCCCAGTTTCCTCCCGCTACATCTGAACCCACGGCATGCATGTTGTTCCAATCCACCTTTGAGCTAGTTCCTGAAAGCGGCTCGATCAACGCAGGCATTCGCAGATCTCCTGCTTCGAAATTCCGCAACAGTAACTCGTGGTCGAGCTCCTTGTAGCCCTCGGGTTTTTCGATGGGGATGTGCAGCTTCGGATCGGTTGTTAGACAAACGCGGTAGTTGTATGCCTGGATTTTTTTGTCGCCCTGACCGTTTGTTAGATTTTCGATTTTATGAATTTTCGGAAGCAATCCGCTCTCAGGCTTTCCGGGAGTGATGTAGGGATCGACCTGTTTGATGAAATGATCTTTGTCTTTCTGCGTGTAGTGGAACCGCGGTTTGGTGTCGCCGCGCCGCACGCCTGCCATGTCTTCGTTGTATTGGCTTTCCGGCTCGCGACCCACTGTGTGGCTTACGCCAGCAGCAGCCATGAGATCGCCGACATAACTCGCATCGATGAACATCTTCGCGCGGTAATTTTTCCCGCTCAACATGGTTATAGCCTCGATTTTTTTGCCATTCATCTTCACGCCTTTATTTGGGGCGCGATCGAGCCGTTCGTTGTAAGCGACCTCGATCCCAGCATCGGCGATCATCTTCTTGAAAACCTGCAACCCGACTTTGGGTTCGAAGCTGCGCACGTATTTCTCACCGTAAGCGGCGGCGATGGCATCGTAGAATTCCGATGCGATTCCTCCAAAGGTATCTCGTTTCCCGAGAAAATCCGTCGCGCCGAGACCGCTGGAACTCATGCCGCCGGGAAATGAAGTGGGATTCAGCCAGATGACCGAACGACCCTCGCGTTTCGCAGAAATCGCCGCAACCGCGGCACCCGAGGAATCGCCATAGACGACGATATCGTAGGTTGGCTCTTCAGCTTTGGAGATAGAGCTGAAAATGAAAGCTGCAGCGAGTGAGAGGAAAAGTGGCTTTAATGAAGTCATCGGCGGTAATACGCGATGGATGGAGCGGATTTTCCAAAAGAAAGGAACTGCGATTTCTAATCGCGACCTCGTCAGCGAAATGTCTACGGCCAACTCGGTGGTTGCAGTCGCGATTGGAAATCGCGGTTCCTGTCCTTTAGTAAGGCAACGGAAACGCTCTGTTAAACGCAAACACTCTATCCCGCAACGCATGCAGCTTCTTGATGTTCGTATGATCCGCAAGAGCTTCTGCGATGAAATCCGCGACTTGCTCGACGTCTTTTTCTTTCATGCCGCGAGTCGTAACCGCTGGAGTCCCGATGCGGATGCCGGATGGTTTCATCGGGCTGCCGGTGTCGAAGGGGATGCCGTTTTTATTGACCGTGATGCCGGCTTCATCGAGGGCGTGCGAAGCGTCGGTGCCGTTGAGGTTTTTGTTGCGGAGATCGACGAGCATGACGTGGTTGTCAGTGCCTCCGGAGCAGATGCGGAAACCGTGATGTGTGAGACGAGCCGAGATGGCTTGGGCGTTTTTCACGACCTGTTGCGAGTAGGTTTTGAACTCCGGCTTAAGCGCCTCGCCAAAGCAGGCAGCTTTCGCAGCGATGACATGCATCAGCGGGCCGCCTTGAATGCCTGGAAAAACTTGTGAGTCGATTTTTTTCGCAAACTCTTCTTTGCAAAGAATGATTCCGCCGCGAGGCCCGCGCAGGGATTTGTGCGTGGTCGATGTAACGAAATCTGCGTGAGGGACCGGACTTGGATGAACGCCGGCAGCGACGAGTCCGGCGATGTGTGCCATATCGACAAACAGGTAAGCGCCAATCTCACGAGCGAGTTTGCCCATGCGTTCGAAGTCGATGACGCGCGAGTAAGCTGATGCCCCAACAGTGATCAGCGCAGGATTGAGTGCGCGCGCGGTTTTTTCGAGTTCATCATAGTCGATGCGCTCGTCATCTGGGGAAACGCCGTAGTGAGTGACGTCGTAGAAACGGCCGGAGAAGTTTGCTTTGTGACCGTGAGTCAGGTGCCCTCCGTGTGCGAGGTCCATGGTGAAAATCTTATCACCCGGCTTCAGCACGGAGAAATAAACCGCGGTGTTGGCTTGTGAACCGGAGTGCGGCTGCACGTTGGCGTGATCGGCTCCGAAAAGTTCTTTGGCGCGTTCGATGGCGAGAGTTTCGACGATGTCGACGTATTCGCAGCCGCCATACCAACGCTTGCCCGGATATCCCTCAGCGTATTTGTTGGTGAGCAAAGATCCCTGCGCTTCCATCACGGCTGGCGATGCGAAGTTTTCCGAAGCGATCAACTCGATGTGATTCCGTTGGCGGTGCTCCTCGCCTACGATGGCCTCATAAAGCGCCGGATCGGTCACCGCAATGCGGCTGCCGGAAGATTTGCAAACGCGTGCTTCGTGGCGTCCACCTTCAAATTCCGTTGCGAGGAAAGCATCGGCCATTTGCTTGGCGGTCTCGATATCGATATATTTTCCCGAAAGACAAAGTATGTTCGCATCGTTGTGCTGGCGGGTGGTGACGGATTCTTCCACATCACGGACATTGGCGGCGCGGACGTGACGGAAGCGATTCGCGGCAATCGCCATGCCGACTCCTGAAGTGCAGGCAAGGATGCCGAAATCAAATGTGCTGTCTGCAACATTGCGCGCCACAAGATTCGCGAAGTCCGGATAGTCCACCGACTCTTTACCGTTTGTGCCGAAATCTTCGACCTCATGTCCCGCCGCGCGTAGGTGGGCGACGATGGCATTTTTCATTTCAAAAGCGCCATGATCGGCGCCGACGGCGATGCGGTAGGTGGATTGGCTCATAAGCTTGTTGAGAGACCGGCATTCAACGCTGGGAAGTCTCGCTTGGAAACCGGAAATTTCAGGAAAATCTTCCACTTGTCAGCCTAGAGACGTATTTTAACGCTGCCAGCCTTACAATTATTGTCGTGGCCACGACAATAATTGTAAGGGCGACGATGAGGGAAAGGTGATTTCGGGGAGTGTATAGGGTTGATCGAGGCTAAATTTTAAATTTTTGAGTTTTCATTTATTTGTGCTTTCTGCGGGCTGGGGTTCGCGCTTAGAAAGGTCTTCGCATCTTTAGAAACCCACAAAATTTACCATGAACAGCATTGAGATCATTTTATTCATTGTCGCGGTCGTTGGCGTTATTGCACTCGGTATTTGGAAAAGCCGAGACGAGGTCACATCTGGCGAGACTGGAGCTTCGGATTATTTCCTCGCAGGTCGCGGACTCACTTGGTGGTTGGTTGGTTTTTCTTTAATTGCCGCAAACATCTCAACCGAGCAATTCGTGGGTATGTCGGGCTCATCTGCAAACTGGCTTGGCATGGCAATCGCATCCTATGAATGGATCGCCGCTGTGACATTGGTATTCGTGGCTTTTTGGTTCCTTCCGCGCTTTTTAAAAGCTGGCCTTTATACGATTCCGGAGTTCCTCGAATACCGTTTCAATGGCGTCGCTCGCCTTGCCATGGCGATTCCGGCTATCATCACCTTGGTTTTTGTTGCAACTTCATCGGTCATCTATTCCGGCGCTAAGTTCATCTCTGAGTATTACAATGACGTGCCAGTGCTGAACAGCCTCACCGCCATGTGCTGGCTCATTGCCATTTTCTCGGCGCTCTACGTTTTCGTCGGCGGATTGAAAGCATGTGCATGGACCGATCTTATCTGGGGTGCTGCTCTTATTCTTGGTGGCGTGGTGGTGTTGTGGTTTGCGATGACTGAATTGGGTGAGCGCCCAGCATCCGAGCTCATTCAGACCAAAGTGATCAATTCCACAGCAACTGTGCAAGATCTGGAGAAAGCTGGCGCATGGGAGCGTCTGATGTTGCTAAACGATGGTAAGGATGGTGAAGCCGTTGTTTCCGATGGTGCGAATCTATCGGGCGGTAAAATGCATATGGTGCGCCCCAAAGAAGATAGTGATATCCCATGGACCGCCTTACTGATCGGCTTATGGATTCCGAATCTTTTCTATTGGGGACTCAACCAATATATCGTCCAGCGCACCTTGGGCTCCAAGTCGCTCGCTGAAGGTCAAAAAGGTATTGTTTTCGCCGCCTTCCTGAAGCTCATCATTCCATTCGTGGTGGTGATTCCCGGAATCCTTGCGTTCAACCTTTTCTCCAAAGACCTTAACGAGGGTGCGATCAAGGGCAACAAAGAGCTTTTGGCAACCCATGGCGTATCAGCGCTTTATAAAGTCGATGTCGATTACGTGAAGCTCTATCCAGCAGAAGCTGCGAAGGTTTTGGAAACCAATGCGAAAATCCTTGGTGGAGAAGTGAGTATTCCAGCCGATGCCACGCCGGAGCTAGCTGCTCAAGTCATCAATGATTTGGCCAACTCAGGCGTTGAGAAGGACAAAGCGCTCGTGCCCGTCGGTATGCTTAAAGGTTATGATTACGATTCAGCTTTCCCTGTGCTGGTGCGTAACCTGATCAAGCCCTACCCGCTCATCTCATGGTTTGTTCTCGCGGCTTTGTGCGGTGCGGTCATCAGCTCATTGGCTTCGATGCTCAACTCGGCATCAACGATTGCGACAATGGATCTTTACGCGAAATTCACTGGAGTCACGGATTCCGCTAGACTCGTTTTCCTTGGCAGGGTCTTCGTTGTGATCTTTGTGATTCTTGCAGCTCTTGTTGCTCCGGCACTTTCAAACTTCTCATCGATTTTCTCCTACATCCAAGAGTTCCAGGGCTTCATCTCACCGGGTATTCTGACCGTATTCATTTTCGGTTTCTTCTCTCCAAAAACTCCACGTTGGTTTGGTGTTGTGGGAATCGTTACCAACATCATTGCTTACGCGGCATTCAAGTGGTTGATCGGTCCATGGATCGTCGCCAACGAATTGTGGTATGCCTCAGAAATCGCGTTCCTTGATCGTATGGCGATTTGCTTCTTCATCGTCATTATCATAGGTATCGTGATCACTATACTTAAACCTCTTGCGAAGCCCGTCGTGCTGCCTGTGAACGATCAAATCGAGCTCACAACTTCGTTCGGAGCTAAAATTGTGGGTGGTATCGTTGTCGTCCTGACCATCGCTTTATACGCCGTATTCTGGTAAATGATCACCACCTCGATTTGACACATGCTTTCACCCAACACCCCGATTGAGTCTTTGGCGCAGACGGCTGGCGATATTTTCCGCGAGCATTTCGGTAGCGATGCTACCCTCGTTGCCGCCGCACCGGGGCGGGTGAACCTGATCGGGGAACACATTGATTACTGCGATGGCTTCGTGTTGCCATTTGCCATTGAGCGGACAGTCGTCATTGCTGCAGCACCGAACGGCACGGCCGAAGCCAGAATCGCCACCGCCTTCGATGATGAGCCCGCGACTTTTTCTGTCGGATCTGATCAGGAGATCGGAGACCCAAAATGGTCAAACTATCTGCGCGGTGTGGTTCAGGGCTTCCGTCAACGCGGGATCGATGTTCCCGGTTTCGATGCCTTTATCGTTTCCAGCCTGCCTGGCGGTGCGGGGCTTTCTTCGTCCGCCGCTCTTGAGTGCGCGACGGCGACCTTGTTGGAAACGCTAACGGGTGCAAGGATTGAGACTCGCGAAAAAGCCCTGCTCGCGCAGAAAGCCGAACATGATTTCGCCGGCGTGCCATGTGGAATCATGGATCAGTTCGCCTCTTCGTTTGGAAAAGACGGGCAACTCGTCCTGATTGATTGTCGCTCCGGAGATACCGAACTTGTTCCGTTTGCGGATCCTTCGTTAACCCTCCTCGTTTCTAATACCAAAGTGTCGCATGAGCTCTCCGATGGAGTCTACGCAGCGCGCCGGAAAAGTACGGAAGATGGTCTGGCTGCGATCGGGAAACCGAGCTGGCGCGATGTCACCCCCGCCGATCTCGAGATTGCTGCGACTTCGATGGATCCTGTCACTTTTCGTCGCGCTCGTCACGTGGTTGGTGAAATCGCACGCACGATCGGTGCTGTGGAGGCGCTGAGAAAAAATGATTTTCCGCTGCTGGGCAGACTCATGTATGAAAGTCACGTTTCACTTCGGGACGATTTCGAAGTTTCCTGCCCTGAGCTCGATCACCTGGTCGCCACAGCTTCCGAAATCGGCACCGCTGGCGGTGTAATCGGCGCGCGCATGACGGGTGGTGGCTTCGGCGGTTCCACGGTCACCCTTTGCGAAACTGCAAAAGCGGACTCCATCGCCGCCGCTCTGGTGAAATCCTATGAGGAGGCTTTTGGCTTTGCGCCGGAAATCTTTGCTAGCCGCCCTGCAGAGGGTGCGCGGATCATTGTGGCGTAATCATCGCAATCGCGCCACAGGCTCTGGACTGCTGGGATTCCTATTTTCAGCTCTCGGGGTTGATTTGTTAGAAAAAATACGCGGTATATTTGTAAGCGTCCTACGAAGTGCCTCTTGACGTAAATGTCGTAGGTTCATGACTTACGACGTTTATGACTACGCCGTCTTTTTGAGACGTGGTTGGCTTAGGCTCTTTGCGTAGGCCTTGGGGGTGTA
>Ga0315902_10004903_pt1 | contig 19066 bp, 15 predicted proteins | sample LakEriMetagenome_9_FD_203523 | JGI IMG/M metagenome (GOLD analysis project Ga0315902, IMG submission 203523) | Freshwater fungal communities from buoy surface, Lake Erie, Ohio, United States - Buoy 12 MA117 | ecosystem: Environmental > Aquatic > Freshwater > Lake > Lake biofilm | place: USA... | reverse complement strand
GTCGGTGCGCGAGTTCATGACCACGCTGCTGCGCACCCTCCAGCACCGGCGCTTCGCGGAATTCCACGAGCTCCTCGATGCCTCGCGCGGCATCCCGGTGGCCGTGGTCACCTTCATCGCGATGCTCGAACTCGCCCGCGAATCGCTGATCGAGATCACCCAGGCCGAAGCCTACGCGCCGATCTACGTGCGTCTGGCCTATCAGCCCAGCCCATGAGACCGCGCATCATCGACGATGCGCCGCTGGCCGCGCTCAACAGCTTCGGCGTGGCGGCGCGGGCCCGTCGTCTGGTGGTGCTCGATGACATCGAGGGGCTGCCGGAAGCACTCGCGGCAACCGCCGGCTTCGGACCGCCGCTGGTGCTCGGCGGCGGCAGCAACATCCTCTTCGCCGGCGATGTCGAGGGCGCGGTGCTGCTGGTGCGAACCCGCGGCCGCCGTCTCGATGAAGCCGCCGGGATGACACGGCTCACGGTCGCCGCCGGCGAGTCCTGGGACGAGCTGGTCGGCTGGAGTCTCGACCAGGGCTTCGGCGGTCTCGAGAACCTCGCGATGATTCCGGGCAGCTGCGGTGCCGCCGCCATCCAGAACATCGGCGCCTACGGGCTCGAGCTCGCCGAGCGCTTCGAATCCTTGCTCGCCGCCGATCTGGGCAGCGGCACCCTGCGCGAGTTCGGTCTCGTCGATTGCCGCTTCGGATACCGCGACAGCGTGTTCAAGCAGCCGGGCGGCGATCGCTGGCTGATTCTCGAACTCAGGCTTCGGGTCGGGGCCTTCGCGCCGGTGCTCGACTACGCCGATCTGCGGCGGGTCTTTCCGGAGGGAGGCCCAACGCCCGAGGCAGCGGTGATCGCCGACGCGGTCCGCACCATCCGGGCACGCAAGCTGCCCGATCCTGCGCGTCTCGGCAATGCGGGCAGCTTCTTCAAGAATCCGGTGATCGGGGTGGCGCAGGCGGGAGCCCTGCAGGAACGCGAGCCCGGATTACCCCTCTATCCGGCGCTGGATGCCCGTGGCGAGCCCGCCTTCAAGCTACCGGCGGGCTGGCTGATCGAGCGCTGCGGCTGGAAGGGCACACGCACTGGCGACGCCGGCGTACACGCCGACCATGCACTGGTTCTGGTCAATCATGGCACCGCCAGCGGCGCCGAGATCCTGGCGCTCGCGCGGCGCATCCGGACGAGCGTGCACGCACGCTTCGGCATCCGGCTGGAAGCCGAGCCACGGATCGTCGGTGCTGCCGATGGCCCGGACTGAACGACAGGCGCCCGCGCGGGGCTCAGGAAACCTCGCGGCGGAAGTACCACGCACGCTCATCCGAGGCCGCGGCATCGAAACGGTAGCCATCGCGATCGAAATCCTTCAGCCCCTCGGCAACGTCGATCCGATGATCGATCGCGAAGCGGGCCATCGCACCCCGTGCACGCTTGGCCGCGAAGCTGATCACCTTCCAGCCGGCGCCGCGGCGCTCCTGGAAGATCGGCTGCACCACCGGGTGCGACAGCGCCTGCCGATCGACGGCCCGGAAATACTCATCGGAAGCGAGGTTGACGAGCACCGGGCAGGCGAACTCGCGCATCGCCTCGCGCAGCTCAGCCGCGATCCGATCCCCCCAGAAGGTGTAGAGATCACGCCCGCGGACGTTGCTCAGGCGGGTACCCATCTCGAGGCGATAGGCCTGCATCAGATCGAGCGGCCGCAACACGCCGTAGAGCCCCGACAGGATGCGCAGATGCTGCTGCGCCCACCGCAGGGCGGCTTCGTCGAGCGACGCCGCCTGCAGGCCCTCGTAGACATCCCCGGCGAAGGCAAGCACAGCCTGCCGGGCATTGGCCTCCGTGAAAGGCGGCTGCCACTCGCGAAAGCGCGTGACGTTGAGCGCCGCAAGCGTTGGCGAGATATCCATCAGCGAGCCGACAGCCGACTCGTCGAGTTCGCGCAGCCGCTCGATCAGCACCGCCGACTGGTCGAGCAGCGCCGGCTCGGTGAACGAACGGGTGGTCGGTTTCGACGCGAAGTCGAGGGTCTTGGCCGGGGACAGAACGATGATCATCGGTGACTCCGCAACGATGCGCGATTATAGGGATCCGCCGATCCCCGGGCTCGTCGTGCTGGATACCAATGTCTGGCTCGACTGCCTGGTGTTCGACGATCCCGAGGCGCGGCCGCTGCGCGAGGCGCTCGGCCCGCGACTGCAGGCGGTCGCCTCGCCACGGATGCGTGCCGAGCTGCAGGCCGTGCTGCGGCGTGCGCCGATCGCCGCGCACCAGCCCGCAGCCGAGACGGCACTCGCCGACTTCGACAGGCTCGCGCGCCTGGTGGCTGCCGATGCGCCGGTCACGCCGCTGCGCTGCAGCGACCCTGCTGACCAGATGTTTCTGGACCTTGCCTGCGCAGTACGCGCGCGCTGGCTGCTGAGCCGCGACCGGGCGTTGCTGAAACTCGCCCGCCGGGCCGATCGCCTGCATGGCATCGCCATTCTGACGCCAGCAGCGTTCGCGAGCGCCTATCATGCCGGCTGAACGAGCCACCGCCATCGCGCCCATGTCAGCACCCCGAACTCCCGCCATCGCCAGCAAGCTGCCCCAGGTAGGCACCACGATCTTCACCGTGATGTCGGCGCTTGCCGCACAGCACCGGGCCGTGAATCTCGGCCAGGGTTTTCCCGATTTCGGCTGCGACCCCAGACTGCTCGATGCGGTCGATGGCGCGATGCGAGACGGTCACAACCAGTATCCCGCGATGGCCGGCGTGCCGGCGCTGCGGCAGGCGATCGCCGCCAAGATCGCCACGTTGTACGGCGCCTCCTACGATCCCGACACCGAAATCACCGTGACGGCCGGGGCCACGCAGGCGATCTTCACCGCGATCATGGCGGTGGTCCGGGCCGGTGAGGAAGTGATCGTCATCGAGCCGATGTACGACAGCTATCTGCCGAACATCGCGCTCGCCGGCGCCACGGCCGTGTGCGTGCCGATGACCGAGGATTTCCGCATCGACTGGTCGACGGTGGCGGCCGCGGTAACCCCTCGCACCCGGGCGATTCTGATCAACACGCCGCACAACCCGAGCGGGCGCATCCTGGGCGATGCCGACATGCAGGCCCTCGAGGCGATCGCCGTCGGACACGACCTGTTCGTGATCGCCGACGAGGTCTATGAGCACATGGTCTTCGACGGCGCGATCCATGCCTCGGCCAGCCGCTACCCGGCGCTCGCCGCCCGCAGCTTCGTGATCTCATCCTTCGGCAAGACCTACCATGTGACCGGCTGGAAGGTCGCCTATTGCGCCGCGCCGGCGGCGCTGAGCGCCGAGTTCCGCAAGGTTCACCAGTTCCTGGTGTTCACGGTCAACACGCCGGCGCAGGTCGGGCTCGCCCGCTACATGGCTGATCCTCGCCCCTATCTCGACCTGCCGGCCTTCTACCAGCACAAGCGCGATCTCTTCCGCGACGGTCTGGCGCGCACCCGCTTCCGGCTGCTGCCCTGCGAGGGTACCTACTTCCAGGTAGCTGACTACACCGCGATGTCCGACGAGAGCGAGTCCAGCTTCGCCCAATGGCTCACACGCGAGATTGGCGTGGCGGCAATCCCGATGTCGGCCTTTCACGTCACCCCGACCGAGCGCCGGTGCGTGCGCTTCTGCTTCGCCAAACGCGACGAGACGCTGCGTGATGCGATCGAGCGCCTCGCGCGGCTCTGACATTGCAAGGGCGGCGGAGCGACCGCTGACGTGTCACTCCTCGCGCAATGCCCGGACTGATGACCGACCCACGCGCCGCGACCTGCTTCGCCACGGCGGCGGCGTGGCGCTGCTCGCCGCGCTTGCCGGTTGTGCCTCGCTCGAGCCGCCGCTGAAGGCGCCGAGCTTCGCCTTTCTCGACCTCGATCTGCGCGAACTCAGCCGTGACCGCGCGCGACTCGGCGTGCGCGTGCAGGCGAACAACCCGAATTCGCTGTCGATTCCGATCGCGGCGCTGACGTTCGCGGTGGACCTTGCCGGCGTCGAGATCGCGACCGGCGCGGCTGCCGATGCACCGTTCGTGCTACCGGCGCGCGCCGGACGGGAGCTGGTCTTCGACGTCGACGCCCGCGCTAGCCGCGTGCTCGAGGCCATGCGCCAGATGTCGCCTGCCGCACTGCGCGGCGGCATCGCATGGCGGCTGCACGGCAGCGCCCGGTGGGGATCGCTCGGCTTGCCGATACCCTTCGAACGAACCGGGCGGCTCGAAGCCGCCCGTCTGTTGCGTCGTCAGACGCCGGGCGCCAGCCCGGCGCAGCCCGCTACGCCTTGACGTCCTGAAGACGCTTGCCCTCGGCGGCGAGCTTCTCGAGCAGCGGCGAGAGCACGAACTCCGGACCGAGCTTCGGCGCATACTCCTTCAGCTTGGCCACCACATGCGCCAGGCCGACAGTGTCGCCGTAGAACATCGGGCCGCCGCGGTAGACCGGCCAGCCGTAGCCGTTGATCCAGACGATGTCGATATCGGAGGCGCGCAGCGCGATCTTCTCCTCGAGAATGCGTGCACCCTCGTTGATCATCGGATACACGCAGCGCTCCAGGATCTCCTGCTCGCCGATCGCGCGCGGGGCGTTGCCGGCCTTCGCGGCGAACTCGCGCACGATCTTCTCGGTCACCGGCGAAGGCCGCGCGTTGCGCTGCTCATCGTAGTCGTAGAAGCCCGCGCCGGTCTTCTGGCCGCGACGGTCCATCTCGCAGAGCACCTCGCGCACCGTCGAACCCTTCGAGGTCTCGCGCGACCAGCCGATGTCCAGACCGGCAAGATCGGACATTGCAAACGGGCCCATCGGCAGCCCGAACTCGTAGAGCACCTTGTCGATGTCCCAGGGCATCGCGCCCTCGTTGAGCATCGCCTGCGCCTGCAACGATCTCGCCCGCAGGATGCGGTTGCCGATGAAGCCGGGGCACACGCCCGACACCGCGCCGATCTTGCCGATCTTCTTGCCGATCTGCATCGCAGTGGCCAGCACCGGCTTGGAGGTCTTGTCGCCGCGCACCACCTCGAGCAGGCGCATCACGTTGGCCGGCGAGAAGAAGTGCATGCCGACCACTGCCTCGGGCCGCGACACCGCACTGGCGATCTCATTGACGTTCAACGCCGAGGTATTGGTCGCCAGGATCGCGCCCGGCTTGGCGATGCGGTCGAGCTTGGCGAAGACCTCCTTCTTGAGGTCCATGTTCTCGAACACCGCCTCGATGATCAGGTCGCAGTCGGCGAGCGACTCGAGCGAGAGCGCTCCCGACAGCAGATCCATCCGCTTCCCGACGTCGTCCATCGACAGCCGGCCTCGCTTGGCGGTGGCCTCGTAGTTTCGACGGATCACGCTCATGCCGCGATCGAGCGCCTCCTGGCGGGTCTCGACCAGCGTGACCGGGATGCCGACGTTGGCGAAGTTCATCGCAATGCCGCCGCCCATCGTGCCGGCGCCGATCATGCCGACCTTCTTCACCGGGATCAGCGCGGTGTCGTCGGACACATCGGGAATCTTCCAGACCTGGCGCTCGGCGAAGAACACGTAGCGCTGAGCGGCCGACTGGGTGCCCGACATCAGCTCCATGAAGAGCTGGCGCTCGACCTTCATGCCTTCGTCGAACGGAAGATTGACGGCTGCCTCGACGCAGCGGATGTTGTACTCGGGCGCGAGAAAGCCGCGGAAGCGCCGCGCGTTGGCCTTGCGGAAGTCGGCGAAGATCTCGGGTTTGCCGCGCGCAGCGACCATCTTCTCGTCGGATTCGCGCACCTTCTTCAGCGGCCGGTTCTCACTGACAATGCGCCGCGCCAGCGCGATCGCGCCGGCACGCAGCTGGCCTTCGGGCACGATCTCGTCGACCAGGCCCATCGCAAGGCATTCGCTGGCCGGCACATGCTGGCCCGAGGTCATCATCTCGAGGGCGCGCGCCGCGCCAACGATGCGCGGCAACCGCTGGGTGCCACCCGCGCCAGGCAGCAATCCCAGGTTGACCTCCGGCAGGCCGCACTTGGCCGACGGCACGGCCACGCGATAGTGGCAGCACAGCGCCACCTCGAGGCCGCCACCGAGCGCCGTGCCATGGATGGCGGCGATCACCGGCTTGGGCGCATTCTCGATCGCGTCCTGGGCCTCCTTGAGGCCCGGCTCGCGCGGCGGTTTGCCGAACTCGGTGATATCGGCGCCGGCGATGAAGGTGCGGCCGTCGCAGATCAGCACGACCGCCTTGACCGCGGGATCGGCGACCGCACGGCGTACGCCGTCAAGGATGCCGGCGCGCACCGGTTGCGACAGTGCGTTGACCGGCGGCGAGTTCAGGGTGAGGACCGCGACATCGCCCTCGACCGTGAGGGTGGCGACGGATTGCGATTCAGCCATGCGGGTGTCTCCTTGCGGGGTGGTCATTCGAAATGGTCGACGAGGTTGCGGGTCCGGGCAGGTGCGACCGGCGCTGCCGGCACGGCCTGCCCGCTCAGCTGCGCGATGCCGATCGGGCCGTGAAGGCCGCGATACGCGCCTGCATGTCGGGCCCGCGACCTTCGCTGCGGTGGCCCTCCCAGGCCAGACCGGCGGCCAGCGGGAGCCCGTCGGTCTCTCGCATCAGTCGCTTGTTGGCCCGGTGGCTGAACCAGGAATTCGCGAGGATCTCGCGCGCGAGTGCCTCGACGTGGGCATCGAAGCCATCGTCAGCGACGCACTCGTCGGCCAGTCCGATCGCCAGGGCCTCACGGCCCGGGATCGTACGCGCGGTGAAACTCATCAGGCTCGCGCGGGAACGCCCTACCCGGCGAGGCAGCCGCTGGCTCATGCCCCATCGCGGAGTCAGCGCCCACCGAGCATGCGTGTCGGCAAAACGCGCCGACTCCGCAGCGACGATCAGATCGCCAGCCAGCGCCAGCTCCAGCGCGCCGGTGTAGCAATGGCCATGCACCGCGCTGATGACCGGCTGCGGCAGGTTGGCGAGCATCTCGATGGTTTCCGACTGGAAGGCAGGCGTCGGCGCCTGCACGCCATCGGCGATACCGGCCAGGTCGTTGCCAGCCGAAAAGCAGCGACCGGCGCCGCGAAGCACCACCAGCCCCACCGTGTCGACCTCGCTCGCGATCCGCTCGACATGCGCACGCAGCTCGAGGAACAGGGGGACCGTGAGCGCATTGAGCTTGTCGGGGCGGTTCAGCGTGAGGGTGACCAGACCGTCCCGGTCGGTACGCAGCACGAGGTCGGACATCGGATCTCTCCCGCCGCGGGCCAGCCCCCGGCAAAACGGTGTCACACGAGGGGGCGCGGCATGGCGCGGGCCGTCGGCCGAGGCGCAGTATCGCCACTTCGGTCCGCTGCTGTCGAGCCGGTAAGGCCTGTGCCGCGAGCGACGCGTACCATTGCAGGCCTGGCGCGAGCCCCGATCCGACCCGGCATGGACAGATTCAAGCAGATCGAAACTTTTGTCGCGGTTGCGCAGCGTGGAAGCCTGTCGGCCGCCGCAGCCATCGAGGGTGTTGCCCCTGCGGTCATCGGCCGGCGCCTCGATGCGCTCGAGGCGCGCCTCGGGGTCAAGCTGCTGGTGCGCACCACCCGAAAGGTCGGACTGACCTTCGAGGGCAGCGCCTTTCTCGAGGACTGCCAGCGGATTCTCGCCGACTTTCACAACGCCGAAAGCGCCGTGTCGCTCGGCGGCATCCGGGCGAGCGGGCATATCCGGGTAACGGCTCCGGCGGGCTTCGGCCGGCGTCACGTCGCACCGCTGATTGCACGCTTCATCGCCCAGCATCCCGAGGTGTCGATTTCGCTCGAACTCTCGGACCGGATCGCCGACATCGTCGCCGAAGGCATCGACCTCGCCATTCGCATCGGACATCTCGAGGATTCGAGCCTCGTCGGGGTCAAGCTCGCCGCCAACCGCCGCGTGGTCGTCGCCAGCCCCGCCTACCTTGCCGGCCACGGAACGCCACGCACCCCGGCCGATCTGGCGGGGCACCAGTGCCTCACTTTCGGGCGCTACGGCAATCAGGGGCGCGGATGGCTGTTCGTCCTCGGGGGGCGGCTGGAGGCGGTCCGCGTTAGCGGCATGATGGAGTGCAACGACGGCGCGGTGCTGCTCGACTGGGCGCGCGCCGGCTTCGGTCTGGCGTGGCGCTCGATGTGGGAGGTCTCCGAGGATCTCGCACGCGGGGACCTGGTCACGGTGCTCGACGACTTCAGTGCGCCCGACACCGCGATCTACGCGGTCTTTCCGCAACGCCGGCATCTCGCCCTGCGGGTGCGAATGCTGGTCGATTTCCTGAAGGCCACTTACGGGAATGCCGACTACTGGCAGCAACCACCCGCCGGCACCGCATGAACGACGAGGGCAGCTTGCGCTGCCCCTGACGATGCCGATGGGCGCCCGGAGGGCGCCCTGTCACGACTACTTGAGGTGCTTGCCGACCAGCCCTGTCATTTCGAACATGCTGACCTGCGCCTTGCCGAAAACTTCCTTGAGCTTGGCATCGGCATTGATCATGCGCTTGTTGACCGCATCCTGAAGGCCGCCCTTCTTGATGTAGTCCCACATCCGCTTGACCACCTCGGTGCGCGGCAATGGCTTGTCACCGACGATCGAGGCGAGCGCTGCGCTGGGCGTCAGCGGCTTCATGAAGGCCGCATTCGGCTTGCGGGCGGGTTTCTTCGCAGCGGCTTTCTTCGCCGGTGCACCAGCCTTGGCGGCGGGCGCCGCAGCCTTCTTCGCGGGGGCTGCCTTCTTCGCGGGCGCTGCCGCCTTGGCAGCGGGCGCTGCCGCCTTGGCAGCGGGCGCCGCCACTTTCTTGGCGGCAGGCTTCTTGGCGGCGGGTGCCTTGGCCGGCGCCTTCGCGGGTTTCTTGGCAGCGGGCTTCTTGGCGCCGCCCTTGGCTGTTGCCATCGGATTGCCTCCGTTGGGGGTTGAGACGATCACAGGGGTCGAGCGACCGTCCGATCGAAAAGACGCATCGCGCAGTCGAGAGAATGACGCGCTTTGCGGCGCTCGCCAATAGGCAGCGTTGAAAAGACTCCCTGAGCGGGGGCCTTGTTGTTTCCGGAACTCACGCGCTCTCGCTCTCGCGCTGCGCGCGCTTGCGTTCATGTTCCTTCAGCAGGCGCTTGCGCAGCCGGATGCTGCGTGGCGTGAGCTCGACGAGTTCATCGTCGGCGATGAATTCCACCGCTTTCTCGAGCGTCAGCTCGATCGGCGGCGTCAGCACAATGTGTTCATCCTTGCCCGAGGCGCGCACGTTGGTGAGCTTCTTTTCGCGCACCGGGTTGACGACGAGATCGTTGTCGCGCGCATGGATGCCGATGATCATGCCCTCGTAGAGCGGCTCGCCGGGACGCACGAACATGCGCCCCCTTTCCTGCAGTTTCCAGAGGGCGTAGGCGACTGCGGCACCATCGTCCTGCGAGACCAGCACACCGTTGCGACGCCCCTCGATATCACCGGCCCACGGTCCATAGTCGTCGAAGACATGGCTCGCGATACCGGTGCCGCGCGTCAGGTTGAGGAACTCGTTGTGGAAGCCGATCAACCCGCGAGCCGGTACCCGGTAGTCGAGGCGCACCCGCCCGCGGCCGTCGGGATCCATGCCGAGCAGATCCGCGCGGCGGCGTCCGAGCAACTCCATGACCGGTCCCTGATGGCTTTCCTCCAGGTCGATGGTCAGCCGCTCGTAGGGCTCCTCGCGCTCGCCCTCGCGGATGCGGATCCGCGGCTTCGGTCGCGAGACCGCCATCTCATAGCCCTCGCGGCGCATGTTCTCGAGCAGGATGGTCAGGTGCAGTTCGCCACGCCCGGACACCACGAAGGTATCGGCATCGGCCGGGAACTCGACGCGCAGCGCGACATTGCTCTTAAGCTCGCGCTCCAGGCGCTCGCGCAACTGGCGGCTGGTCACGAATCGGCCCTCGCGGCCCGCCATCGGCGAGGCGTTGACGAGGAACTCCATGGTCATCGTCGGTTCGTCGACCTCGAGCATCGGCAGCGCCTCGGATTGCAGCGGGTCGCAGACCGTGCAGCCGATGTCGAGCTCGTCGATGCCGGTGATCGCGACGATGTCCCCGGCCTGGGCTTCCTCGACCACCACGCGCTCGAGACCCTTGAAGCAGAGCACCTGATTGACACGTCCAGCCACCGGCTGACGCCCGGTGTCCGCGGGATCACCGTACATCGCCAGCACGGCCTGGCCCGGGCGCACACGCCCTCGCGCGATGCGGCCGATGCCGATCTTGCCGACGTAGCTCGAGTAATCCAGCGCCGAGATCTGCAGTTGCAAGGGCCCGTCGGTATCATCGGCACGCGCCGGGACATGCGCCAGGATCGCGTCGAACAGCGGCGCCATGCTCAGACCGGCGGCCCGCGCCGCATCCGGCCCGTCCACACCGTCGGCAGGCAGGGCATCGAGGCGCTCGAGCGCGAAGCCGTTGATCGCCGACGCGTAGACGACCGGGAAGTCGAGCTGCTCCTCGGTAGCACCGAGATTGTCGAAGAGATCGAAGGTCTGGCCGAGCACCCAGTCGGCGCGGGCTCCAGGGCGATCGATCTTGTTGACGACGACGATCGGCCTCAGCCCGAGCGCGAGTGCCTTGCGGGTCACGAAGCGCGTCTGCGGCATGGGTCCTTCGACCGCATCGACGAGCAGCAGCACACCGTCGACCATCGACAGCGCGCGCTCCACCTCACCCCCGAAATCGGCGTGACCGGGTGTGTCGACGATGTTGATACGGGTACCCTCGTAATCGACGGCGCAGTTCTTCGCGAGGATCGTGATCCCGCGTTCGCGTTCGAGGTCGTTGCTGTCCATCACCCGCTCGGCAACCTGCTGGTTGACGCGGAAGGTGCCGGACTGGCGCAGCAGCTGATCGACCAGCGTGGTCTTGCCATGGTCGACGTGGGCAATGATCGCGATGTTGCGGATCGGGGTCGTCATCGGGTCTCGATTCGGGAAAAAGCCAGACAGGATCAGCCCGTGGTGTCCGTCACCGGGCACCACGAAGCGCGGTTTCAGGCGGCGACAGGCACCAGCCGGGAGGGCACGAGCAAGCCGTCGACGATCGACGCCGTGCCGATCAGTCGCCCGTCTTCGTAGACGCGCACCCGCTCGGTCTGATCGGCACCGGCAGCGGCGGCAAGACGCAATCGCTGCCCCTGGAGAAAGCGCCTCGCCAGGGTCGGCTCCAGGGCCACAGGCCTCAGCGCCGTCATCAGGGCATCGCTGCCCCGCAGTTGCTGCAGGCGCCGGGTCGGGTCCATGGCCTCGAGTGCCTCGAGGGTCACGGCATCGGCCACGGCAAGCTGCCCGACCGCCTCACGGCGGAGGGCGATCAGGTGGGCACCGCAACCCAGGTGCTCGCCGAGATCGCTCGCCAGCGTGCGGATATAGGTACCCTTGCTGCATTGCACGCGGATGTCGGCGCACAGCGATCCCGGTGCACCCGCGTCACACGCCGCCACCGGCGACAGCGCCAGCAGATCGATGGCGGCAACATGAACCTGACGCGCGGCGCGTTCGATGACCTGCCCCTGACGGGCATACTCGTAGAGCGGGCGCCCTTCGTGCTTGAGCGCCGAATGCATCGGCGGAACCTGCGCGATGGGGCCCACGAAGGCCGCCGCAGCCGCACGAAATCGCTGCTCGTCGACCGCGACCGGGCGCTCCTGCAGGCGCCGCCCCTCGGCATCGCCGCTGTCGGTCGTGATGCCGAGCAGCATCGTGGCCGCGTAGGTCTTCGCGGCATCGAGGCTTTCATGCGCGAAGCGCGTGGCCAGCCCGAAGGCGAGCGGCAACAGGCCCGTGGCCATCGGATCGAGGGTGCCGCCATGGCCGCCCTTGCGTGCGCCGAGCAGCCGGCGCGCACGGGCGAGCGCATCGGTCGAACCGATGCCCCGCGGCTTGTCCAGCAGGAGCACGCCGTCGAGGTCGCGCAGCGCGGTGCGACTCACCCGGAATCAGTCCCGAGCCTGAACCGCGTTGGCTGCCGCGATCAGGGCAGACATCTCGGCGCCGCGTCCCACCGAAGGATCATGCGCGAAGCGCAGTTCGGGATTGGTGTGAATGCGAACCCGGCGACCGAGCTGCGACCGCAGAAAGCCCGCTGCCCGACGCAGGCCCTGCAGGGTTGCTGCGATGGTGTCCGGGTCGTCGGGCAGCACCGTGAACCAGACCGTGGCGTAGGCGTAGTCGGGCGTGAGATCGACACCGGTCAGGGTGACCATCCCGACCCGCGGATCCTTGAGCTCGGCGCGAACCATCTGCGCGAGCTCATGATGAAGCTGCGTGGCCACCCGCAGACCACGCCCGCTACCGCCTGGCTTGTGCCGCGTCATAGGGTGCGCGCGACTTCCTTGACCTCGAAGGCCTCGAGCTGGTCGCCCTCGCGGATGTCGTCGTAGCCGCGCAGCGACAGACCGCACTCGAAACCTTCCTTGACCTCGCGCACATCGTCCTTGAAACGTTTGAGCGAATCGAGCTCGCCGGTCCAGATGACGGTCTGGTCGCGCAGCAGGCGGATCTTCGCCGAGCGTCGCACCAGTCCTTCGAGCACCATGCAGCCTGCGATCGTGCCCACTTTCGAGATCCGGAAGATCTGGCGGATTTCGACCAGGCCGGTGATTTCTTCCTTCTGCTCGGGCGCCAGCATGCCGGACATTGCCGCCTTCACGTCATCGACCGCCTCGTAGATGATGTTGTAGTAGCGGATATCGATGCCGTTGGACTCGGCCAGGCGCTTGGCCTGCTGATCGGCGCGAACATTGAAGCCGATGACCACCGCCTTGGAGGCGGTGGCAAGGTTGATGTCGCTCTCGGTAATGCCACCGACGGCCGAATGCACCACCTGCACCTTGACCTCATCGGTCGACAGCTTGGCCATCGCGTGCATCAGGGCTTCCTGGGAGCCCTGGACATCGGCCTTGATGATCAGGGCGAGGGCCTTGCTGCCGCCCTCGTTCATCTGCTCGAACATGTTCTCGAGCTTGGCGGCCTGCTGGCGGGCAAGCTTGACGTCGCGGAACTTGCCCTGGCGGAAGAGGGCGATCTCGCGGGCCTTGCGCTCGTCGCCGAGCACCAGGACCTCTTCGCCGGCCTGCGGCACCTCGGAAAGACCCTGGATCTCGACCGGGATCGACGGACCGGCCTCGGTGACGGTCTTGCCGGCCTCGTCGAGCATGGCGCGAACCCGCCCGAACACACTGCCGGCGAGAACGACATCGCCGCGCTTGAGCGTGCCCGACTGGACCAGCACGCTGGCGACCGGGCCCCGCCCCTTGTCGAGCCGCGCCTCGATGACGAGGCCCTTGGCGGCGCCCTCGCGAGGAGCCTGCAATTCGAGCACTTCCGCCTGCAGCAGGACGTTCTCGAGCAGGGTGTCGATACCGGTGCCGGTGCGGGCGGAGACCTCGACGAAGGGCGCCTCGCCACCATACTCCTCGGGCACGACTTCCTGCGCCACCAGCTCCTGCTTCACGCGATCAGGATTGGCCTCGGGCTTGTCGATCTTGTTGATCGCCACCACGATCGGCACCGACGCCGCTTTCGCATGATGGATTGCCTCGATGGTCTGGGGCATCACGCCGTCATCGGCGGCCACCACCAGGATCACGATGTCGGTGGCCTTCGCGCCGCGGGCACGCATCGCCGTGAAGGCCTCGTGACCCGGGGTATCGAGGAAGGTGATGACGCCGCGGGGCGTCTCGACGTGATACGCACCGATGTGCTGCGTGATGCCACCGGCTTCACCCGCCGCGACCTTGGCGCGCCGGATGTGATCCAGCAGCGAGGTCTTGCCATGGTCCACGTGGCCCATCACGGTGACCACCGGGGGACGCGGCAGCATCTCGGCATCGGACGACGGTGCCTCCTCGAGGAAGGTCTCGGGATCATCCAGCTTGGCCGCGACCGCCTTGTGTCCCATCTCCTCGACCAGGATCATCGCGGTTTCCTGGTCGAGCACCTGATTGATGGTGACCATCTGGCCAAGCTGCATCAGACGCTTGATCACCTCGGCCGCTTTCACCGACATCTTGTGGGCGAGATCGGCGACCGTGATGGTCTCGGCGATATGCACCTCACGCACCACCTGCTCGGAGGATCCCGAGGCGGAAGCCTCCTCGCGATGATCGCGATGGCGTCCTCCGCCGCGCGGCCCGCCTCGCCAGCCACTCGCGCCGCCGGTGTCTCCACGGGTCTTGAGCGCACGGCGCTTGGCACCTTCCTCGTGCCACGAGGAAGACAGCTTTTCGGACTTGATGTGCTTCTTGTCCTTGGCATCCGGCGCGGCAGCCGGAGCACCGGGTTTGGCCTCGGCCTTGCCGGTGGCCGGGCGGTGCAGGGTGCCGGTGGTCGCCCCTCGTGCCCCCGGGGCGCCGGGTGCGGCAGGCGCCTTGGCTGCCGCGGCGGGCGCGGGGGCAGGTACAGGCGCGGGCGGCGGGGCCTCGGCAACCTTCGGTTGTGGCCTGCGCTGAGCGCTCATCAGGCGGTTGATCTCCGCAACCTCGGCCTCGGCCCGACGTCGGGCCTCGGCACGCGCGGCAGCTTCCTGCTGCGCCTTCAGCGCCACCGCGGTCGCCTGGTCGACGGCCGCTCGGGCCTCGGTCTGCTTGCGATCATCGGCCTGCGCACGCGAGGCCGCCTCGGCGACCGGCAGCGGCTCCGCCGGAACCGCTTCGGCCGCGCGTGCCTGCTCGGCGGCCAGCGCCGCCAGGTGCTCCTGCTCCCGCCTCGCCTCTTCCTCGCGACGCACGGCCTCGGCGGCCGCCTCGCGCTCGCGCTCGAGTTCGCGCTCGAGTGCCTCTTGCTTGGCACGCAGCTCAGCCGCCTGCTGCTCGAGCAGCTGGCGGTTGCGCTCCTCTTCTTCTGCCGCCAGGCGGGCAGCCTCCGCAGCCGCCGCTTCTTCAGCCGCCGCAGCCGCTGCGTCGGCTGCTGCCTCGGTGGTGAGCTCCGCACCTTCGCGCTGGACGAAGACCCGCTTCTTGCGAACCTCCACCTGGATCGTACGTGCCTTGCCGCTGCCGTCGGCCTGTTTGATCTCGGTCGTCTGCTTGCGCGTCAGCGTGATCTTCTTCTTGCGCAGGGCATCGTCGACCCCGTGTGCCCGCCGCAGGGCCGACAGAAGCTGCTCCTTGTCGGTCTCCGTCAGGCCATCCTGCGGCGAGGTCTTGTTCACGCCGGCAGCACGAAGCTGCTCGAGCAGGACATCGGCCGGCATCTTGAGTTCGGCAGCGAACTTGGCTACGTTGGTCAGCAACATCGTCATCCTCGGGTCGCGTGCTTGCGGTCAGGCCGACTCGTTCTCGAACCAGTGGGCTCGAGCCTTGACGATCAGATCCCGCGCACGCGCGTCGTCGACGCCGGTGGCCTCGACCAGTTCATCGACAGCGAGCTCGGCAAGCTCGTCGCGTGTGCGCACGCCGATATCGGCCAGACGAGCCGCCAGATCACGGTCCATGCCCTCGAGCGAGAGCAGATCGTCGGCGGTTTTCTCGATCCGCTCTTCCGTGGCGATGGCCTCGGTGAGCAGGACGTTACGGGCGCGATTGCGCAGCTCGTTGACCGTGTCTTCGTCGAAGGCCTCGATCTCGAGCATCTCGTTCAGCGGCACGTAGGCCACCTCCTCGACGCTCGTGAAGCCTTCGTCGATCAGGATGTCGGCGATCTCCTCGTCGACATCGAGCTTGTGCATGAAGAGCTCGCGCACGACCTGACGCTCCGACGCGGACTTCTGCGCGGACTCGTCGGCGCTCATGATGTTGATCTGCCAGCCGGTGAGCTCGGAGGCCAGACGCACGTTGCGACCGCCGGTGCCGATGGCCAGCGCCAGGTTATCCTCGTCGACGACGACATCCATGCTGTGCTTGTCTTCGTCGACGACGATCGACGAGACATTGGCCGGCGCCAGCGCGCCGATCACGAACTGGGCGGGATCTTCGGACCAGAGCACGATGTCGACGCGCTCGCCCGCAAGTTCACCGGTTACCGCCTGCACCCGAGAACCACGAACGCCGACGCAGGTACCGATGGGATCGATACGACGATCCTGGGTGAACACGGCGATCTTGGCGCGAACCCCGGCATCCCGCGCGGCCGCCTTGATCTGCAGCAGACCCTGCTCGATCTCGGGAACCTCGAGCGCGAACAGGTGCCGAATGAACTCCGGCGAGGTGCGCGAGAGGATGAGCTGCGGCCCGCGCCCTTCGCGGTTGACACGCAGCGCCACCGCCCGCACACGATCGCCGACGCGCAGGTTTTCCTTGGGAATCATCTGATCTCGCGGCAGTCGGGCCTCGAGCTTGCCGGACTCGATGACCGCGCCCTCGCGATCGATGCGCTTGACAGTGCCCGACAGGATGGGCTCGTCACGCGCCAGAAAGTCGGTGATGATCTGATCGCGCTCGGCGTCACGGATCTTCTGAAGGATCACCTGCTTGGCGGCCTGAGCGCCGATGCGGCCGAGTTCGATCGCGTCGAGTTCCTCTTCGAGGTAGTCGCCGACCTGAACGTCGGGAATCTGCTTCTGGGCTTCGGAGAGGATCACCTGCAGGTCGTGGTCCTCGAGTTCGCCATCGGGGATCACCTGCCAGCGCCGGAAGGCCTCGTAATCACCGCTCATGCGATCGATGGCCACCCGGGCGTCGATCTCTTCCTTGAAGCGCTTCTTGGTTGCCGATGCGAGTGCGCTTTCGAGTGCCTGGAACACGACCTCGCGCGCCACGTTCTTCTCGCGTGCCAAGGCATCGACCAGCAAAAGAACTTCCCGACTCATGCTCAAGACTCCTAGAACTCTACCGTGGGCACCAGATGGGCCCGATCGATCTCATCCAGCGTGAAGATCAGCTTGCGCGCGGGCGCCTGTGCAGCCTTCGCCACCGCCGCTGCTGCGCCGGGCGCCCGGCGCTTCGCCGCTCCGGGCCGCGCTGCTGCGACACGTCGCCGGTCGGTGGCTGCCTGCGCGTCGACGAGCACCAGCCCGAAGCTGCCGTCAGCCTCGACCTCGAGGATCCCTTCGAAGCGCCGACGCCCTTCCAGGGGTCGCTTGAGCCTCACGGCAACCTCGCAGCCCGCGAAACGCACGAAATCGGCCGCCTTTCGCAGCGGCCTATCGAGCCCGGGCGAGGAAACCTCGAGGCGCCGGTAATCGACATCGTCGACGACCAGCGCGTGCGACAGTTGGTGGCTGACCCGCTCGCAGTCTTCCATGCGGATACCCTGGGGGGCGTCGATGAAGACCCGGAGAACCCCTCCGGCTGCCATCTCGACATCCACCAGTTCATACCCCATTGCGATCACCGTCGCTTCGACGGCGGACTGCCACGCGCTCAACGGATCGTTGCTCCCGACGGATTCAGGCTGTCGGGCGACCCTCGAAAGACTCGGCAGCCACCCGCGTGGCGGCCCTTGGAGCAATCGCACCGGCAAAAAAAAATGGGCTGGCCGGCCCATTGTTGTTTGAGCACGCCCGCCGCTGTCTGAGCGAGCGGGCGCTTGGAATCCTCTGATGATACCCCGATTTCAGGTGTTTGGCGAACGCTTGCGTTGACGCCCCCGACCGGGAGGCTTGCCCGGCGGGCGCGCCTGCCCCGCGGCGGCATCGTTCGTTCCGAAGGCCTTGCCGCGCCGTCGACGCTTTCCGGGTGCCTGAGGCCCACCGGCCTGCGGGCCGGCCCCGAAACCCTGCCCCTGCCCCGGGCCCTGGCCGGGCTGACGGGGTACCGATCCCTTGGCCGGTCCTCCGCGGGAACGCCGACCGCCGCCCGGTCGACCGGGACCCTGCCCCTGGCCAGGCGACGGGGCGCGTGCGCCCGCCGGCGCTCCGCCCGACGGATAGGTGAACACCACATCGGCGGGACTGCTCGGCCCGATGGCAGTCAGCAGCCCTCGCCTGCGCCCGCCGCCGCGCGCACCCGGCTCACCCTTGCGGACCTCCCGCGTGATGCCTTCGAGGTGCGCATTGGCCGTTCGCGGCTGCCATTCGTCGTCCATGGCGTCGAGGTCATCATCATCGAGATCGAGATCGAGATCGCGATCCAGCGGCTGGGATGCCTCGGACGCATCCTCGGCAGCCGCCACGCCGCGCGTGACCGCCGCACGTCGCAGCACCGACTGCAACTGGCCCACCTCGGTCGCTCCGAGCTCCATCCAGCGCCCGCGGACGAGGCTGCGCGGCAGACCGAGCGGTCCGAAACGGATCCTGACCAGGCGGCTCACGGTGAGCGCAACCGCCTCGAACATGCGCCGGACCTCGCGGTTTCGCCCCTCGGCGATCACGACGCGGTACCAGTGATTGACCCCGTCGCCGCCGACATCCTCGACGCTGGCGAAGGCGGCGGGACCGTCGTCGAGTTCGACGCCGGCGAGCAGGCGTTCACGGGCCTCGTCATCGATGCGTCCGAGCACCCTGACCGCGTACTCCCGCTCCCATCCGTAGCGCGGGTGCATCAGCCGGTTCGCGAGCTCACCCGAGGTGGTGAACACCAGCAGGCCCTCGGTGTTGAAATCAAGCCGACCGACGGACACCCAGCGACCACCTCGCACCTTCGGAAGTCGATCGAAGACCGTGGCCCGTTGCCCGGGATCGTCGCGCGAGGTGATCTCGCCGGCGGGCTTGTGATAGAGGAGCACGCGGACCTGCGTGGCCATCGCGCGCCGGTGGAAGGGCTTGCCATTGACCCGGATCTGATCGTTCGGGCCAATGCGCTGCCCGACGTGCGCCGGCTGCCCGTTGACCGACACCCGCCCCGAGACGATGAGTTCCTCCATGTCACGACGGGATCCCAGACCGGCATCGGCCAGCAGCTTGTGGAGCTTGGGACCGTCCTCGAAGCCCCCGGCCTCGGCGATCTCGGCATCGAGCGGTGCGGCGACCACCGCCTCGGCGAACACCGGTACCGGCTCGGTGGGCTGCTCGGCCGCGGGTCCCCTGGCGCCACGGCGTCGCCCAGGACCCCGCGCTGTGTCGGGGCCAGCGTCGCGCGTCATCATGGCCTGAGGGCGGTCCTGCTCGCCGCCGGCCGGCCGTTCGGCTGGCGCCCGGCCGGCACCGCGCGCTCCATCGGCCGCGCGCTCGCCATGCCCTCC
>Ga0315902_10004902_pt1 | contig 19067 bp, 16 predicted proteins | sample LakEriMetagenome_9_FD_203523 | JGI IMG/M metagenome (GOLD analysis project Ga0315902, IMG submission 203523) | Freshwater fungal communities from buoy surface, Lake Erie, Ohio, United States - Buoy 12 MA117 | ecosystem: Environmental > Aquatic > Freshwater > Lake > Lake biofilm | place: USA... | reverse complement strand
TCCCTCACATGCTGGCAGTAGGCTTCCCGCGTGATGGGCACTGTGCGAAGGATGAGTTCCTTGTTCTTCACGGTGCGGTGCAGCCGGTTCACCCACGGATTGACCGATTCATCCAACTGCCGCAGCAAAGAGTAGAAATACCGGCTTGCTGCCACCTCCGCGACAAATCCGGGCGCAGCATATCCGCTCGGATACAGCGCCACCACATAATCGGCTTGCTTGGGCGGCAGGTAATCTTTGGCTACACAGAGATTCGAGCCGAAATTGTCATCGTGAATCAGAAAGCTGCTCATCCACGCGGAGCTGGGCAGGTAACGGATGTCCTTGCCGATCTTGAAATAGGCTCCGTCGCCACGAGCAGACCACGTGTCCTCATTGAAGGTGTGGCCCAGCAGCGGCACGATGTGGCCACAACCCGGCGCTCTCGGTCCACTGGTGGTAAAGGCCAGCAATGCACCGCAACCGCTCTCAATGCCGCTGTACAGGATCTTCTGGTAGGGCAGACGGCTGCGCCATTTCTGCCGCCCATCGAGATTAGGGTAGAAGATGGCGAAATGCGGAATCCCAAGCCCATCGAGCACGTCTTGGATCTGATCCGTCAACAGCCCCTCACCGGGCTTACTGACAGGTGAGACCGATGCCGCGAGCTGATTGATGCGGCGGAAGGTCAGATCAGGGTCATCCAAGAAGGCGCTGCAAATGCTGCGCAACGCCACTTGGGCACAGGCTTTGTTCAGACCATTCTGCTGGCAATAGAGCACACCCGAAATCTCAAACTTCCTACCCGCGATCTTCACCGGCACGGTCCTGGCACAGGTGGCGAAGCTGTGAGGATGCTCGTAGGCACGGATCACGGACTCAAACACATGCCAGCCCTGCCTAGCACCGACCTGATCGAGCTTCAGGATGGCCCAGCCCATGCAGTCCGCATCGCAAAGCGCCGCAATCTCAGCTTTCCGGGCAAAGGAAGTCCGCCAGAACGATAGCCGCACCAGTCCGGCCATTTGATAGTCCGGGAAAAGGTCCCGCAGCTCCGCATTCTCATCGGCCACCGCGCCTTGGGCGGCCACTTTCTCCATCACCAGCGTCTTGGCCCCACGCGACCGTGCTTGAGAGAAAAGCCGCCGGATGGGGGCCGAGCCAGAAAACTCGCGATCCACGAAGTCAAAGTTCGAAAAGGGGCGGTCCACCCCGGTGATCTGCGTGGAAAGCGCCGGAGCGAGTCTGGACATGGCACCCAGAACGGTTAGCGCACCTTCATCCCCATCTTCCGCGTGGACTTCTGGGCAGCGGAAACGAGGCGCATGAATTCAGACACCTCCTTGGTTCCCACCATCTTCGAAACCGTCACCACACTCGCCTTGGTCCCATGCCGGGACGCGATCCGGTCGGCAATCGCCGGGCTGGAAAGAAGCATCGGTTGAGTAGAGGGGGCGGCCATAGGCATCAGAGTACGCGAACTGGCAGGTCGATTGCAACGCCAATTTTTAGGCGCTATGCGGCGAGGAAGCCTTCCCGCCTTGGGAAAGCGCACGACTCCCGCCGCAGATCACCCGCCCCTCCACCACGGCGGCACGCGGATCCAGCCTCCGCGCCGTCCGCACCTGCCCCCAGCCCGCACGCCACCGCCACAAGCCCGCGCCGAGCAGGAAGACATGGATGAGGTGCGGTTGAGATGGTTTGTCGTTTGTCAGACAGTTGCAGCCTGACGTCATTTCCACAGCAGCTCCCAAGCCTTGGCCGACAACACAGGCTCGTAGGGCTTGGTCGGCATCTCAGGCGGTAGCGGCGGGTTTGCGTGGCAGCCGGAATTTCTTCCCTGCATCCATCTCCGCCATGCGCCTTGTCATCTCCTTCTGCCAGACGGGAGACTGCTGCCTCAACCGATGCAGAAACGCCGATATCTCCTGCCGCTCCTTTTCCGTGATGCGGGAGAGCTGCTGTTTGAGTTGAAGCATGGCCATGGTGCTCATCGTTCAAGTGTGTGCGCGGCGTCACCGCTTTGCAAGCAAACCGTCGTCCCCCCGAACACGGACTCCCCGCCGCCGATCACCCGCCCCTCCACCACGCCGGCACGCGGATCCAGCCTCCGCGCCGTCCGCACCTGCCCCCAGCTCACACGCCACCGCCACAAGCCCGCGCCGTGCAGGAAGACGAGGGTGAGGAGCGGGCCCCACACCCCACCATGGTGCATCAAGAGAGCAAGATGATGAAGGGGCACTTTAGCTGCAATTGCTGGACAAATTGACGACAGATCTGCTCTGTGGGCCAAAACGAGTGCAGGTCCGGAAACAGCCTCCCTCAAAAAACCGCAAAAAACGGGAGAGATGGAGAGAGGTAGCACGAACAACCTCCAAGCCTGCTGTGTTGGTGATCCTCACCAAGTCTTGGCGGCTAAACTACACACCCCACCTCTATGCTTGCAGACATCATCACTCCTATCATGCTTACACTGTCACCCTCTTTTCAGGAGGTGCCCCCCATGGTTTATGACTGGAAAACCCAAAAAACAGTCGTTCAAGCGGCTGATGGCACTTTCCGCCCGAACGACACGGGAACAGCATATGGAACGAGATCTTATGTCGGAAGCACTTTAACAATTGACGACTTCAATTCCGACTAATCTATCTAAATAGAACCGAAAAGGTGAAGGCCTCCATGGCCTCCACCTTTTCTTTTTTATAATTTATGATTTTAATCCTCAGTTGGAGTGGAGACGAGACCACCGACATCATCATCGATGAACTCCATCCAATGCCGGTGTTTCGCTGGAACTTGGATTTGTGGCATCACTATGAGGCCTGCATTACCAATAAAAGCTTTCGAATCAAAGATCCGGCGGGTAGGGTGGCCGATGAGGAAAGCGTCATGGCAGTATACCTGCGCAAACTGTTCTTCAATCCGTGCCGCATTGATGTGCCAGCGGGTGGCAGCGAAGAGGCATGGAGGCGTGCCGAACTTGAAGCTATCTGGCTCGGCATGAGAGACCTGGCGCACGAACAAGGCAAGCTGGCATTGGTGCATCCAGCGAGCACTGGTCGATGGGGAAAGATCCGTCAGATGAGAGTCGCCCAAGAGTATTTCAGGGTGCCAGACTGGTGGGTGATTGCTGGCGGCGGCGGCATGGATGAAGTACCTGCGCCCGTGGTGGCGAAGACGTTTACCGGCACGAACATGGGTGGCGGGCTCATGCCTGTTCAAGAAGTGCAACCATCTAGGCTTTCCGCCGATTACCCTTGGTTCCTGCAGAGCAAAATGAAGCAGGCGAGCCATGACGTGACCGTGGCGTGGGTGGATGGTGAGCTGTTTGCCTATCAAGCAGACCGAAGTCTTTTCCAGGGTGAGGACGTGCGGGTACCTTCTATTGAATGGGAGCCACTTGTGCTATCCCTCCAAGAAGAACAAGCTATCTCAAAATTCATGAAACGAACCGGCTACAGCTTCAGCAGGCTCGATTTCCTGAAAGTGAATGGTGAATTGTGGTTTCTGGAAGTGAATCCGAACGGCCAGTTTGCCTGGCTGGACCTGGACCGGAAAAGCGGCTTGATACGTTCCGTCGGAAACGCCATCAAAGGTGTTTGGGAGAAAAACCAGGCACTCCATTCAAACTCACAGTAAACACGTCAGGCGTCCTCCGTTGGCTCCGCGAGAAGAAGGCGGATCTTTTGTTTGATACGCTGAAGTTCGGCTATGTCCTCTGCTTCGGTCATGGCCTTTGGGAGAAGGCAGGCAAGTTCTTCATCCATCTGCTTCAACTCCGCTGGGAGGCTCTCATTTGAGGCCCCTGCGGTTGTGGGAGAATGACTGCCTAGGTTGTCCATTCAGATTTATATTCGGGGCGGGAAGCCAGTTCTCGCAGAATATTCATCACGCGGTAAACGGTGTTGTCAACCACACCACGCCGCACGCCAAGCTCTGCCGCCGCTTGTTCAACAGGTATGTTTTTGAGCTTAACCAATTCAAAAATCGCAAATTGCCTGGGGGAGACTCGGGTTCGCACGTCTTCCAGAAGCGAATGCAGCAGCGCTATGTGGTAGGACTCGTTTTCGTCCTCATAGCCATCGCATGTTGTTTCTTTAAGGTGGCGCTCAGCCAGATCAGCCATGTCCGCATGCAGGAGCATGCGCTTTTCTTTGCGAAGATGATCTACGATCCGTGCATTGCAGATGGTCTTCAAGAAGCCGCGAAGTTTTCCTTTTGACGGATCGTAGCTGTACTGTGATTTGGTGCAGAAGTCGGCAATTACAGCTGCTACTGCATCCTCGATGACCTCCCCCGGGGGCTCCTCTCCTCCAGAGTGTAACCTATAACTGTTCGAGCACATTGTGCGCAAAGCGGGATAATAGATTTCGAGGAATCTTTCCCACGATAGCTGCCAGTTCGAACCACGGTTAGGATTCCGTAGTTCGGAAAGCAGGCTCTGCGGGGTATCCGGCAACTTGGGGGGCATTAGAGTCAGTTGTCGCTTACCGCGTCATTTATAGACACGACGGTAAATCGCGAAAGGTTGTGGAAAGACTGTTCGGCAACGTGAGCATTTGCTCCTATTCGTTTGTGCGAACAAAATCTCTCCCAAAAAATGGCGTTTGGCCGCCACTTTAGGAACATGTTGATGCCAGGCTTTGATTACAGTGTCATCTTCTATTCGGCGGTGCCTTGTGCTTCTCCCATAAAACTAATGTCTGATCTTCGCGCGAAGCTTTAGCAATGCATCCTTGATTAGTGGCACCGCTTGTTCTTTGCCTTGTTCGGCTGCACGTCGCAGCCATGGTAGTGCGTTTGCAGGCGAAAGCTCTAGATACCGACCTGTCAGGTAGGCCTTGCCGATCCAAAGCTCCGCGTCCGGGTTGCGCAAGCCGGCCGCACGACGGTTGGTTTCCAAAGCGCGCAGAATCCGGTCCTCCGTTAATTCAGGGTTACTTGACTGGATTTCAAATGAAACGCGGCCGCCGGTTTCTTTCCTTGTGATTATGGCATCATCAAACTCATACATAGGATTCGGTTGAGCTTCAGTGCTCATTTTTTGCGTCATGATGAAGTTGGCTGCCCGCCATGAACTAATTCCCAGCTCATCTGCCCAAATAGCATTCAAGCTTTGCATCGGCGAATAAGTTATCGAGGCAAGTTTATCTCTCCATGACACCATGGTGGTGTCATTAACTGGCAAACCGTCACGCGTCTCCGCGATGACCGATAAAAGATAAATTGCCTCCTCCCTGCCTTTTTCGGCAGCTCGGCGAAGCAAACCAATAGCATTACTGAGATCTTCAACAGGTGGTATCTCCGTGTAGGCACAAAAACCAAGGATAGAATGCGCCGGGAAGAAATCTTGATCGGATGATAGTTTGAAATAGCGCAGGGCCATGGCCTCGTCCTTCTCCACGCCAACTCCCCAAAAGTAACAGCACCCCAGATTGTATTGTCCTGCCGCATCTCCTTGTTCAGCCGCTTTTAAAAACCAAGGTGCCGCCGCTTTTGGGTCAAAGTTCTCACCTTCGAGAAGGTGAATGTAACCACGCATGTTCTGTGCTTTCGCATGCCCCTGCATGGCACCATTATGTAATAAGCGTGACACAAGGATCAGATCGCGCGGTTGATCGGTCCTGCCATATTCCTTCATTGCGGCGCGAAATAGATTGTCAAGGCCGGCGGCACTTTTCTCAACCTCAGTTGTGCCAGTGTTTGTCTGCTTCTGCAATTTTGACAGGAATGTGCCACAAATAAAAACGGCGGCCAAAGCAAATACCACCAGAAGAGCTTTTGGAGATCTTGTTTTCTTCGTTAATTCGCCACTGCTTGCGCTCAAATTTGAGAGAGCATATCGCATGGCTGAAAAGTCCTGAAAGCGTTCTGATGAATCTTCGTGTGTTGCCCTGTAAACAATCTGGTGCATCGCCAACCATTGCTTGCGCTGCACTTCGGAAAGGGACTTCACCCCTCCAGGCGGCCATCGGTAAGCCGCACGTCCCATCTTGTCAGGTGTGTTCCCTGTTATCAGCGAAAACAATGTGGCTCCCGCTCCAAATTGGTCAGGGTGTCCCCCGCCTTCCAAATACCAACTTGGAGCTGCAAATCCGGGTGTTCCTCGTCGAGTCGGGTTTGGCAAATCCTCGCCCAACAAACTTACGTCAGCAATCATTGGCATGCCTTGGACATACAGAATGTTTTCTGGCTTTAGATCCCTGTGGAGCAAGCCCATGTCAGAAAGCTCTTGAAGACCTTCCAAAACAGGATCCATGACAGCAACTATTTCATCCGAACTAAACCAAGTTCCATTTGATTTCCGCTGCTCCATCAAGTGCCAGAGCGATGCAGGCTTCCAGTCGTGGCTATCGGGTGGGGCATCTCCTATGCCATCTGCAAGCGGCATCACATAAAACAGGCCCTCATCAGTCCGGTTGGCATGCTCTATCCGCATGAGCCGCTTGGAAGCATTTTTTAGCATGGCTCTTTGATACCTGACTAGAGCGTCTAACTCGCGATCCAGTTTATCTCTAAAGCTCGAAGGAACCCATTTTAATGCTTTCCAAACAGCTGGTGTAACAACAGGTTCACATAACCATACTTCACCGAAGCCACCTGTGCCGATCCTTTTACGGAGTGAATATCCATCGATTATTTGGTCTTGTTTCATAAATTCTTCGTCTGAAAGACACTCGGATTGCCCGTGCGTTACAACTGTAACAAACAATTGCTCACCCAAACAAACTCATCTGCCCAGCGTCGACATCGCTAACGGCTTTCTTCCTGGTCTTCGCGGGCACGCTCGTGGCCACGGGGACTTCTTTGACGCTTTCGGCGGGCTGGTGGCCAGATTCGAGTTGTTGGAGGACTTCTTTGGCTCTCGCGATGACGTTTTCGGGGAGGCCGGCGAGTCGCGCGACCTGGATGCCGTAGCTTTTTTCGGCGCAGCCGGGGAGGATCTTGCGGAGGAAGATGATCTGCTGGTTCCACTCCTTTACGGCGACGTTGTAGTTCTTCACGGCGCTGCGGCTTTGCGCGAGCGCGGTGATCTCGTGGTAGTGCGTGGCGAAGAGGCAGCGGGCGCCGATGTGATCGTGCAGGTGCTCGGCGACGCTCCAGGCGATGCTGAGGCCGTCGAAGGTGCTCGTGCCGCGGCCGATCTCGTCGAGGATGACCAAGGAGCGCTCGGTAGCGTTGTTGAGGATGAGCGAGGTCTCGTTCATCTCGACCATGAAGGTGGACTGGCCGCGCGCGATGTCGTCGCTGGCGCCGATGCGGGTGAAGATGCGATCGACGAGGCCGATCTCGGCGCTGGCGGCGGGGAGGAAGCTCCCAATTTGCGCCATGAGCGTGAGCAGCGCGGTCTGGCGCAGGTAGGTGCTCTTACCGGCCATGTTCGGGCCGGTGATGAGGATGAGGCGGCTTTCCTCGGGCTCCAAGGTGACGTCGTTCGGCACGAAGCGCTCGCCGCTCGTCAGGTTCTGATCGAGCACGGGATGGCGGCCGTCGCGGATGAAGAGGTTGCGCGTCTCATTGAGCACGGGTCGCGTGTAATTGAAGAGTCGCGCGGTCTCGGCGAGCGAGCCGAGTGAATCGAGCACGGCGATGGCTTCGGCGGTTTCCTGGATGTGCGCGAGGTGCTCCAGCACGCGGCTGCGCAGCTCGATGAACTGCTCGTATTCGAGCGCCTTGCTGCGCTCTTCGCTGCCGAGGATTTTGTCCTCCATGCGCTTGAGTTCATCGGTGATGTAGCGCTCGCCGTTGACGGTGGTTTGCTTGCGGTGGTAGTCGGCAGGCACGCTGCCGACGTTCGCCTTGGTGATCTCGATGAAGTAACCGAAGACGGCGTTGTATTTGATCTTGAGGCTCTTGATTCCGGTGCGCTCGATCTCACGCGCCTGCAAGTCCGCGATCCACTGGCGACCAAGAGTGGAGGCATTCCGCAGCTCATCGAGCTCCGGTAGCCAGCCTTCGCGGAAGACGCCACCTTCTTTGATCTGCATCGGCGGCTCGTCGCAGATGGCGCGTTGAATTTCCTGGCAGATGGGGGTGAGGTCGTGGAGGCGGTCGCAGAGCTCAAGGAGAGGCGGTTTGTAACCGCCTTCATCGTGGGCGCTTGAAAAGCGCCCTTCCTTGATCAGAGTCTTCAGCGTTGGCACGACCTCCAGCGAAACAGCGAGCGCCTGCAAATCACGGCCGTTGCCGCTGCCTTGGCTGAGGCGGGAGCTGGTGCGCTCCAGATCGCGCACTTCTTTGAGCAGCGTGCGCACCTGGCTGAGGAGCATGGGCTCATCAAGGAAGGCGGCGATCATGTCCTGGCGCTGGGTGAGGGCGTCGAGATCGCGGAGTGGATGCAGGACCCAGTGGCGGAGCTTGCGGGCCCCCATGGGGGTGCAGGTGCGGTCGAGGGCGCTCAGGAGGGTGTGCGCATTGCCGCCACGGGCGCTGACGAGTTCGAGGTGGCTCTGGCTGGCGGCGTCGATGAGCACGACGTCGTTGGTTTGGCCGACGCGGAGGCGCTGAATGTGATCGACACTGCGGCGGAGCTGGAATTGCAGGTATTGCAGGATGCAACCGGCGGCGCAGATGGCGGCATTCATGCCGGTGCAGCCGAAGCCATCGAGCGACTGCACTTTGAAGTGCTGCGTGAGGCTGTGCTGGGCCTGATCGAGCAGGAAGAGGTAGCTTTCGATGGGTTGGGCGCTGCCGGGGCTGCCAAGGGCGTCGATGACCTCGCGCTGGGTGTCGCTGAAGAGCAGTTCGCTGGCCTGGAGGCGCTCCAGTTCGTCGGCGAGCTCGGTGGTGTCTTTGAACTCGGCGACTTCAAACTCGCCGGTAGTGTGATCGACGTAGGCGAGGCCGAATTTTTTGCCTTCGCGGAACACAGCGGCGAGGTAGTTCGGGCGGTTCGAGTCGAGCAGGTTGAGGTCGCTGATGGTGCCAGCGCTGAGGATCTGCGAGACGGCCCGCTCGACGATTTTTCCCGGCACGGGATCGGTGGTCTGCTCGGCGATGGCGACGCGTTTGCCAGCCTTGATGAGCTTCGCGATGTAACCCTGCGACGAGTGATGCGGCACGCCGCACATGGGCACCGCGTTTCGTTTCGTCAGCGCCACATTCAGGATCGGCGAGGCGACTTTGGCGTCCTCGAAGAACAGCTCATAAAAGTCGCCCAGGCGGAAGAAGAGCAGCACATCCTCTGGAAGCTCCCGCCGGATGGCGAGGTATTGCTTCATCATGGGAGTGGTGGCGGCGTCGGACATGGGGAGGGAGCGTCGAGGTCAACTCGGGGACGCCGGGGATTGCAAATTGAGAATTGAAAACTGGGAACTGAAAAATGGCCTCCACGGTCACTTTTTCCGCCTCGGCCGGTTCTGGCTGGCCTCATCGAGAATCTGCCGCTCCTCGGCGGTGAGGCTGTGCATGCCCTGCGCGCTGATTTTGTCCAAAATGTCGTCCACAGTGGGCGTAGCGGGTTTCGAGGCCGCGGGCGCAGCGGCCCCGCGAGCGGATTTCGAGGCCGGAGCCCTTTTCGGCAGCGAGGGGAGTCGCGGGAGCTTCAAATGGCCCGTTTCGTAGCGCACGAAGGCCCAGGCGGTGACGACGCAGGCGACGAGTTCGGTGAATTCGCTCCAGTTTCTCGCCATCAGGTGACTCAGGACCTGCACGCCGATGAAGACGGCCGCAAAGAGCCAGACGGGGAACTCGAAGAAGATCAAACTCAGCCGTGCATGCGGATACAGCGTGGCAAAGGCGAGAAACACGCCGAGCTCGATGTAAGCGATGCCGGAGCAGGACAGACCGCGGCTTCCAGCGATGCCAAAGATGGCCACGATTGCCGGCGCGATGATCCACAGCAGCAGCAGGAGCTTTAACAACGATGCGCGGCCAAGATGCGTCTCCACGGCCTCGCCAAACCGCCAGAGCATGTAGCACATCAAGACCAGCCAGATGGACGGCGGATTGACCAGCGGATAGGTCAGCAGCGTCCAGACGCGGTAGCGGACAAAAAAGCTTTCGTAATTGAAGATGAGAAACTCAGCACCGTCGTAACCAACGATGGCGGTGAGCACCATGCTGGCAATCCCGGCCAGCGCGATGACTCCAGCCAGCGAGATGGGATGCCCGCCCAAAACGACGAGCGGGCGGTAGTGTCCAGATGATTGGCTCCAGCGATCAAACATGAGTGTGAGGATGGAGCGCGCGGGAGGCGGGGCAAGCGCCGGAAGATGGAGAAACTGAAAAGGGAGGAACTGAAAATGGAAAAAAGTCCAGAAGCGTAGTGGAAGCGCTGAACCACCCGGATGACCTAGTCTGCGCCATTTGCAGTTTTCAGTTCCGCCATTCTCCATTCCTCCATTTCACCCGCAGCCTGTCCCCCGCTCACGCACGCGGATGAGCGGCATCATAAACTTCCTTCATGCGCTGCGTGCTGACGTGCGTGTAGATCTGCGTGGTGCTGAGGCTGGCATGGCCGAGCAGGCTCTGCACGACGCGGAGGTCGGCGCCGTTGTTGAGCAGATGCGTGGCAAAGCTGTGGCGGAATTTGTGCGGCGTGAGGTGCACGGCGAGGCCGCTCTGCCGCCAGTATTTCTCCACCACGTCGCTGATCGCGGTGCTGGTCATGCGGCGGCGCACCTTGCTGATGAAAAGCGGCCCGTCATGCACGCCGGCCTTCGCGCGGTAGCGCTGCAGCGCCTCCAGCGCGGGGCGACCGAGCGGGCAGAGCCGTTCCTTGCGGCCCTTGCCGAAAACGCGGGCGATTTCGCCGATGGGATCGATGTCCATCACATCGAGGCTGGCGAGCTCGCCGAGACGCATGCCAGTGCTGTAAAAGAGCTCCAGGATCGCGGCATCGCGCTCCGGTGCCCAGACGGCGGCCTGCTTGTCCTTGGGCGATTTCAGCGGCAGGGCGAGCAATTCCTCGATCTGCGCGGTGGTGAAGACGACGGGCAGCTTTTTCTCCAGCTTTGGGAGCTGCACATCGAGCAGCGGATTGTGCGTCCAGCCGCGGCGACGGAGCAGCCATTTGAAAAAGCTGCGCAGTGCGGCGAATTGCAGCCGGATGGTGGCCCGCCCGCGCTCCTGCTTCATGAGGTGGAAGAGAAAGGAGCGGAAATCATCTGCGGTGAGGTTTTCCCAGCCTTTGAAGGGCGTGCGCCACTCGCGGAACTGCCGCAGGGCGAGCTCGTAGTTCGCCAGCGTGCGCGGCGAGCTGCGCCGCTCCGCGTCCATGAAGCCAAGGAAAGCCTCCGCGAGCTCGTCCGGCGGCGCGGGCGGGATGGGGCTGGGTTCAGAGTTCAAGGTTCGGAGTTCGAGGTTTAAGGTTCTACGTTGCAGAGGACGCAAACCGCGAACAGAGAATAACTTTGAACTTGGAACTTTGAACCTGGAACTTTGACCACCCATGCTGCCCCGCATCTTTGACCGCTACCTCGCCCGCCAGGTCGGTATGGCGACGCTGATCGGCGTGGGGCTGCTCAGCGGCGTGATGGTGCTGGGGAATGTCTTCAAGAAGCTCGATGAGCTGGTGGGGAACTCCGAGCTGCCCATGTCCGTGGTGGCGGAGTTTGTGGCGCTGGTGATCCCTTTCTCGCTGATTTACACGATCCCGTGGGCCTTTGTGACGGCCATCCTGCTCGTCTTTGGCCGTCTCTCCGCGGACAATGAGCTCGTCTCCATGCGCATGAGCGGCACGCCGATGTGGCGCATCTGCCTGCCGGTCTTTGTGCTGGCCGCGGCACTGAGCGCGCTGTGCTTCTGGGTGAATGTGGAGCTGGCCCCGGCGGCAAAGGACCGCATGAAGCGCCTGTTTTACAGCGTGGTGGCGGAGAATCCGGAGACGCTCTTCCAAGAGGGCCGCGTGCTGGACAAAATGCCCGGCTACCGCATCTACACCGGCAAGCGCAACGGCACGCAGCTCAGCGACCTGCACATCGTGAAGATCAAGGACGGCGCCACGAGCTACATCCGCGCCAAAGAGGGCACGCTCATCTCCAGCCCGGGCTCGCTGGATTTCCAGCTCCAGATGCGCGGCATGAGTGTGGAGGACAGCGGCAGCGCGGCCCGCCATGCCCCGCGCACCGTCGGCACCGACGAATCGAGCCTGCAATTCTCCCTCGCGCAGCTGCAGGAGGACACCGTGCGCGTGAATGCGAGCATGAAGACCACCGGCGCACTGTGGGACGAGGTGCGCACTTGGAAGGACAGCCTGAATGGCGCGGCGCTCACGCCGGAGGCGCGCTCGCTGTCCTACACGGAGCTGTGCAAGCGCTACAGCTTCTCCCTCGCCTCCATCACCTTCGCGGTCGTGTGCATCCCGCTCGGCGTCACCGCGCAGCGGCGCGAGACCTCCATGGGCTTCGTCATCGGCATCGGCGTGGTGCTGCTCTACATGAGCTTCATCATCATGGGCGACTCTCTGAACGACAAACCGAACGCCATGCCTCATCTCATCATGTGGATGCCCAACGTGCTCTTCCTCGGCCTCGGCGGCGTGATGTTTAAGCGGCTGAGCGCGAAGTAGGATGGCCCACCGCAGGTGATCCTCCTCTTCCTCTTACTCCGACTCTTCCTCCCCAATCCGGGAGGAGGAGCAGGAGGAAGAGGAGGAGTAAGATTCAAACAAACTACGCCTTCACCGCCGTCATAAACCCACGATCCGACACCGTGGCCTGATACGCGCCGGGAACCAATCCGCAGTCGCGCATCATCGCGCCGTATTCAGCGGCGGAGTAGCATTTCCCCTGCGTGATGTGCATCAGCAGCGCAGAATATTCGGCTGCGGGCATCGGGCCGTGTTTGTCATCGGCGATGAAGGCATCATGCACCACCAGCAGCCCACCAGAGGCCAGTGCGGCGGCCGCTTTGGCCACGAGCTGACGCGCCTCGGGCTCATCCCAGTCGTGCAGCACGTTGGAGAGCAGCACCACATCTGCCGCAGGCCATTCGACGGCAAACATGTCGCCGCTGAAAACGTCCACGCGGTCCGAGAGGCCGTGTTTGGCGATCTCCTGCTTCACGAGGGCATCCACAGGCGCTTGCTCCAGCACCGTGCCGCGCAGATGCGCATGCGCCGCGACCATTGTCGAGGTGTAAATGCCGGAACCGCCGCCCACATCGAGCAGACGCGTTTTTCCGATCAGATGCGGCGTCAGCGCCCGCGCCAGATGCTGGCCAAAGACGAGTCCGCGGCAGTTCATGAGCTCGGTGAAGCTCCGCGCGAACTCCGGGTCCAGCATCGAGGTGTGCCAGTCCTTCGCATCCGTTTTGGCCTGCCAGTTCGCGGGTTTGCCGGTGCGCAGCACGCGCAGAAAGCCCTGCACCGCCGGCGTCTCGCGAATCGGCGCGTAATACGGGCCCAGATACCACGGCGAGCCCTTCACGAGGTGCTCGCGACCGCTCGCCGTGAGGTGATTCGCAGCTTGGGCATCGGTCGTCACCAGCCCGCTCGCGCGGCAAAGCGTCATGAGCACATCCACGGGCCGCGCATGCAGATCAAACTCCCGACAGATCGCCGCATCATCCGCGCCGTCGTGCTCCGCCAGCCAGGAAAACAGATCCAGATGCATCAGCGCCGTCGCGATCAGCTCCGCGGCGAACTGTCGATCACGAAAGCGCAGGATCATCGCGGGATCGGAAGCAGGGAGCGTGGTGAGGATGGGGTTCATGGGTGGAGAGGGAGCCTTGTTGTTAGCGATGAAATGACGAATGACGAATGCGGAATGATGAATGTGGCTCGGCGGTTCGACACCCATGGTCAGTTCCGCCGTGCACCATCACTCCATCTCTCCAACACTCCATTTCCCCTCTCAGGAAAGCCCCCAGCCCGCTGGAGCGTTCTTCCCCGCCCCATGAACACGCGTCTTGTCCTCCTTTCCGCCCTTTTGGCCACCTCCGCGCACGCGGCGGGCAAGCTGGACTTCAATCGCGACATCCGCCCCATCCTCAGCGACAACTGCTTCGCCTGTCACGGCCTCGACGCGAAGGAGCGTAAGGCTGATCTCCGCCTCGACACCCCCGAAGGCGCCTACACCGCCATCGACGGCGCTTTCCCGATCAAGCCGGGCGCACCTGATGCCAGCACCGTGCTCCAGCGCATCCTCACCACCGACGAAGACGAGGTCATGCCGCCGCCTGACTCGCACAAAAAGCTCACGCTCGCGCAAATCGCCACCCTCAAGCAATGGATCACCGAAGGGGCTGAGTACAAAAAGCACTGGAGCTTCGAAGCGCCGGTCAAAGCCGCTGTTCCGCAGATCAGGAATCAGGAATCCAAAATCAGGAATCCCATCGACAGCTTCATCCAGGCTGAACTCGCCCAACACAGCCTCTCCCCTGCCCCTGAAGCCTCTCGCGAGACTTTGATCCGCCGCGTCACGCTCGATCTCACCGGCCTGCCGCCGACTCCAGCGGAGATCGATGCCTTTTTGGCCGACACCAGCGCGGATGCGTATGAAAAGCTCGTCAACCGCCTGCTGAAATCCGAACGCTACGGCGAGCACATGGGCCGCCATTGGTTGGATGTGGCCCGCTACGCTGACACACACGGCCTGCACCTCGACAACGAACGCAGCATGTGGCCTTACCGCGACTGGGTGGTGCGCGCCTTCAATGCCAACCTGCCGTATGATCAGTTCACCATCTGGCAGCTCGCGGGCGATCTGCTGCCGGAGGCCACCATGGAGCAAAAAATCGCCTCCGGCTTCAACCGCTGCAACGTCACCACCAGCGAAGGCGGCAGCATCAATGAGGAATTCATCTTCCGCTACGCCGTGGACCGCACCGAGACCACCATCGCCGTCTGGATGGGCCTCACCGCTGGCTGTGCCGTGTGTCACGATCACAAATTCGATCCCATCAGCCAAAAGGAGTTTTACTCTCTGTATTCCTTCTTCAATAGCACCGCAGACCCGGCCATGGACGGCAATATTTTGCTCACACCGCCCGTCCTGCGCCTCAGCAGCGATGAGCAGGCCAAAAAGCTCGCCGAGTATGAAAAAGGCATCGCCGCCACGCAGGAAAAAGTGCGCGCCGCCATCGCCACGCTGAACTACACGGACCCAGCGACGCTCAATCCGCCGCCGCCGGTGCAAAAAAGCGAAACCGTGTGGTTTGACGACGATTTGCCGCCCGGCGTGAAATTCGACGTCGCGGGCGAACCGACGCGATTCGTCGATGCACCGGTGAAAAGCGGTAAAAAGGCCCTCCAGCGCACCGCTACCGGCATGGCGCAGGATTTCTTCAGCAGCGGCGTGAAGCTCGATGTACCGCCCAACGGCCAAATCAGCGTGGAATGCTTCCTCGACGCGAAAAACCCGCCGAAGGCCGTCATGCTGCAGTTTCACACCGCCGGATGGAATCACCGCGCCGTGTGGGGCGAGGAAGGAGCCATCCCGTTCGGCAAAGTGCGCACACCGGAGCGTGTGCGCGTCGGTGCACTGCCGGAGACGGGCAAATGGGTCACGCTCAGCGTCGCTGCGGACAAACTCGGCCTCAAACCGGGCATCAAGATCACCGGCTTCGCCTTCACGCAGTTCGGCGGCACCGTCACGTGGGACCGCCTCGCCATCAGCAGCCGCGTGGAGCCCGCGAAGGACCCGCAATGGTCCTGGACCGCGTGGTCCAAGAAGAACCAAGGCCGCCGCGTCGAAGGATTGCCGAATGACCTGCTCACCCTCGTGCGCGGCAAAAAACCCGAAGAGTGGCCCGAGCCCGAGGTGAAGCGCCTGAAGGAGTGGTGGTTTGAAAACGAGTATCAAGGTGCCCGCGAAATCATCGGCGGCATCCGCGCCGAAAAGCTCGCGCTCGAAGCGCAGAAGAAGGCGCTCGAAGACCAAATCCCCGCCACCTTCATCATGGCGGACCTGCCGCAGCCGCGAGACAGCTTCATCATGGAGCGCGGCCAATACGACAAACCGAAGGACAAAGTCACGCACGCCACACCTGCCGTCTTCCCGCCGCTGCCGAAGCAGGCCAGCTACAGCCGTCTCGACCTCGCGAAGTGGCTCGTCAGCCCGCAGCATCCGCTCACCGCGCGCGTGCAGGTGAACCGCCTGTGGCAGCAATTCTTCGGCACTGGTTTGGTGAAGACCGCCAACGACTTCGGCTCCCAGGGCGAACCTCCGAGCCATCCCGAGTTGCTCGACTTCCTCGCCGTCACCTTCCGCGAAGGTGGATGGGACATGAAGCAGTTCGTGAAGCTGCTCGTGACTTCGCATGCCTACCGGCAGAGTTCTCAGTTCGCGGTTCGCGATTCCCAGTTGGACCCGGAGAATCGTTTGCTGGCACGCGGCCCACGTTTCCGCCTCGATGCCGAAGTCGTGCGTGATTCAGCGCTGTTTGTGAGCGGTCTGCTCAGCCCAACCATCGGCGGCAAAGGCGTGAAGCCCTACCAGCCGGAAAACATCTGGGAACCCGTCGCCTTCGGCGGCAGCAACACCAAAAACTACCTCCAGGACCACGGCGAATCGCTCTACCGCCGCAGTTTGTACACCTTCTGGAAGCGCACCGCGCCGCCGCCGAACATGACGTCCTTCGACGCGCCGAACCGCGAAAGCTACTGCCTGCGCCGCGAACGCAGCAACACGCCGCTGCAGGCGCTCACGCTTATGAATGACGTGCAGTTCTTTGAAGCCGCGCGGAATTTCGCGCAGCGTGTGCTTCTCGCGGAAAAATCCGCCGACTCGCGCCTCACCGCGCTCTTCCGCGCCGCCACCAGCCGCTTCCCCAGTGCGCAAGAGGCCGAAATCATGCGCCAGACGCTCGACCGCCATCTCGCCGCCTACACCGCCAAACCCGAAGAAGCCGCCAAAGCCATCAGCTACGGCGAATCAAAGCCCGACGCGTCTCTCAAAGCCTCCGAACTCGCCGCCTGGACGATGGTCGCGAATTTGGTGCTCAATCTCGATGAAGCCGTGACGAAGTGATGAAAGCGGCTTCCCGAGATTGAAAATTGATGATTGCAAAATGGAGGTTGGAGATTGCCGCCTCGCGAAATTTTCAGTCTCCAATTTCCATTTTTCAATTTTCAATTCCCCGCCGGTTCTTCCCCGCTTCGCCCTCTCCTAACCAGCCGCGCCGCCATCACCCACAGCCCCACCGGCACGCCCAAACTCAGCGCCAGCGCCCACGCGGGCTCGTTTTGGCCTAAATGACCAATCGCCGCAAACGCGAAGCCGAGCGGCACACTGCCGCAGGCCAGCGCAGGCAAAAACACACGCCAGCGCATGCGTGCGATGCCAGCGAGACACGCCACCGCCTCCGGCAGCACCGGCATGCAGCGCGACAGCGCCACCAACCAGCCGCCATGCCGCGCGAAGAGCGTTTCGGCCTTTCGCAGGCCTTCTTCACCCGCCAGCCAAAGCGCCGCGCCGTGACCCAGCCATCGACAGGCCGCGTAGGCGATGATTCCGGCCAGCATCGAGCCCACCGAGCAAATCACGCCGCCAAGCAACCAGCCATGCGCCAAACCGATCGCGCTCATCACCACCGTCGCGGGGATCGGCAGCACGATGTCCGCGACGATCAATGCAATCCCCGCCGCCCATGACCATGCGCCCCAGCTTTGCATCCAGGTCCGCGCACCCTCCAAACTCAGTGCGGCGTCAAATCGCGCGCCCCAGATCGCAAACGGCACCAAAATGGCCGCCAGCAGCGCCAGGATGAGCCAGGTGAGTGATCCGCGACGGGAAGGCATCGGTCGAAGGTGTTTATTGAGCCAGCTTGCCGTCCGCATCATGCACCGTGCCGCCGCGCACCGCGATTTTCTCCCGCGCCTGCTCCACCGGCACCGGACGCGGCGAGTTCGCCGGTGAACCCTGCGGCCGCGCCCAGCGGATGCCGTTCGCAATGACCCGCTGCACATCGGGATGATGATAAATGGGATACACCTCATGCCCGGGGCTGAAATAAAAGATGCGACCGCTGCCTCGCGTCCACGTCGCGCCGCTGCGGAAGACCTCGCCGCCTTGGAACCAGGAGACAAAGATCAGCTCGTCCGGCGTCGGGATGCCAAACGGCTCGCCATACATCTCCGATTGCTCGATCTCGATGCAGTCGCCCAGCCCCGCCGCGATGGGATGGCCCGGATTCACCACCCACACGCGTTCCCGCTCGCCCGCCTCGCGCCAGCACAGCGCACAGCTCGTGCCCATGAGCCGCTTGAAGAGCTTCGACCAGTGCCCGGAGTGCAACACGATCAGCCCCATGCCCGCGAGCACCCGCTGCTGCACCCGCGTCACCGTTTCATCGAGCACCTGATCATGCGCCGCATGCCCCCACCACAGCAGCACGTCCGTTTCATCGAGAATGGCCTGCGAAACGCCTTGGTCGGTTTCATCGAGCGTCGCCGTGCGAATGATGAAGTCGTCGTTTTTGTCCAAAACCTCCGCCAGCAGCCCATGAATGCCTTGGGGGTAAATCGACGCCACCGCTGCGTCTCGACGCTCGTGCACGAATTCGTTCCAAATGGTGACGCGGATGGGTGTGGGCATGGTTTCCACTCAAACGTGCACGATGCAGCGATCAAACGCGCATTTGATCTTCAGCGCCGCAATCTGCCTCACGAGCCGGAGGCTCGAAAGACATTAGCCGGTGGTGCAACCACCGGAACATGCCGCGCAAACGCGCCGCGCCCTGAAAGGGCGCAAGAATCCTCCACTACCACAAAAACCGCTCCTCATACGCCACCATGCCGCGTTTCAGCATCGCCACGTATTCTTCCTGAAACGTTTTCACGCGATGATGCTCCTCTTGGTTCAAAACATATGCCCGCACCGCCTCCAGATCCGGTGCCGCGAAGGTGAAGGCCCCATAGCCTTCCTGCCAGGCAAAGCCCGCCAGCCGCAGTTCCTCGTGGATCCAGCGTGAGGACTCGCTCTTCACCTCCCGCATCACATCCGCCAGGCTATGCGTCGCCCGCAGACCGGCGGCGATGTGGAGGTGATCGCCCGTGCCACCCACCGCATGCGCCACGCCGTCCAGGTTTCGGATGATGCCGCCGATGTATTCGTGAACGCGTTGCCGATGCGTCGGCGAGAGCCAGGGTTCCCGGTTTTTCGTGCTGAACACGAGATGGTAATGCAACGAGAGATGCGTCGAAG
>Ga0315902_10004900_pt1 | contig 19069 bp, 11 predicted proteins | sample LakEriMetagenome_9_FD_203523 | JGI IMG/M metagenome (GOLD analysis project Ga0315902, IMG submission 203523) | Freshwater fungal communities from buoy surface, Lake Erie, Ohio, United States - Buoy 12 MA117 | ecosystem: Environmental > Aquatic > Freshwater > Lake > Lake biofilm | place: USA... | reverse complement strand
GAATCGGGAAACGCCCGTTGTTCCCCCCATGTAAAACACACCGTCCTGCGATGAATAATACGAGTTTCTATTATGCTCCATGGATTGTAATCCATCGGCCGTAGTGTAATTTTTGAATTTTCCGGTCACCGGATTAAAGCGAGATATACCTCCGTTGGTACTTATCCAAATCATACCGTTAGCATCAGCCAATAACCCATAGAGATGGCGGTTGGACAAACCCTCACCTTCGCTTAAATGCGCTTCTTGTGAAAAATCCTCGCGTAATACAAACAACCCATGATTGGTCGCTATATAATAATGATTGTTCAACTGAATCATCGATAGAACATCCATATTCGGTAATACAACACCTTCAGATGTTTGAAGTTGAATACGAACAACTACCCCATTGGCGCGCACGATGGCTATCCCCTCGCAGCTCAACCCTATGAGTAGATTATCCCTTTTATCTTTCAAAAGTGACGTTGTATGCATTATTTGCACAACATCCCAATGCTTCAATTCATTGGTTTCAGTTGAATAATTGTAGACGCCACCATTCGTTGCGATACAAAAGCGATTTTGCATTCGCAACATACTTTTTACAGCGATATCCTCGCTAATTGGAATCAACGTAGAACGTTCATACGGTTTGTTGAGTCTATGCAGTCCGGCATCAGAACCAATCAAAACATATTCGCCGCAATCCACCATTGAGCTAACGTTAGAGCAGCGCCTGTCGTCGCGCAAAATATTCCTAGCACGCCTGGTACCCTTTTCGAAAATAGATATTCCCTCCCGGTGGCCGGCAACCCATAAATGGCCATCCACTTCGGCGATGCAGCGACTGAACGAATGAAATCGTTGAACGGCATTGGCATCATCTAACCATTCGATTGGTCTAAACTTTTCACTACTAAGATTAATGGGTACAGCGCCGTCACCATCTGTTGCACACCAAATCACTCCATTGCTATCGATAAAGAACCGGCGCACATTCTTCAGATCGAAAATTTCATTGCGTTCGTTCTCAACTACATCAACAAATTCATGGCTTAATTTTCCCGTGTCATCATAAACAAATACTCCCTTTCCGCTAATGGCAATATAATGATTACCTACCGCATCTTGAATTTCGTCTAGAATGACATCCTTGGCATCCGTGGTCCATTCATTTGGTATCGGCAACATTTCACCGGATTCAAAATTTATCCGATAAGATCCTTCCGGGGAAAACATACGATAGACTTGATCGCCAACTTTAGTGACGTTAACCTCCCTTGGACGACCCAACTCAACACTCCAATGCAATGAATCAACGGTTCCTGCTTCGAAGTTCATTCTATAGATATACTCCGTATTTAGTTGATAGATAATTTCTCTGCAGCCTTCATCCGGGACAGCGAAAAACGAAATCAGTCCATGCACGAGGTATTCAGTTTCGAGCGATTGAATATTCAACTTTATGATTCCTTTATTACCTGCACAACACCAAAGATTTTGTTCATCGCAAAACAACGGAGACGTATAGGTTTCACGAAAGCAATCCAACGATGCAAAGGGTTGTGAAAGGCTGCCGGTTCTGAGATCGTAGCATCCTATTCCATTGTCGGTTCCAATCCAAATTCGCTTCTCCTTTTTGTCTTCGCACAGTCGTCTTACCGTGTTGGAAGGCAGCCCGTTTTGAGATGACGCCTCATAGTGAAAATGGTTGAAGTTCCGACCATCATATCTGTTCAACCCGTCGCCCGTGGCTATCCACATGTAGCCCTGTGAATCCTGTAGCAAATGGTTTATGGTAGATTGAGATAATCCATCGGCCACGGATAGATTTCTTAAAGCAAGCAGTTGCGCTGATGCCATGGATGCATTCAACACAATGAGCCAAAAGAATAGTAGAATCCGCATGCGTTTCATTTGAGGCGAAAAGTAGCACCCGATGTGAAATGTAAAACTTACACGAAAGTGTTATTACAAGCACCGTTGAATCAAATACATTTGCTTCGCATGGCTATTCGTGTTTCCATCATAGAAGACGACGTTGAAATTGCTTCCTTCTTAAAGGCAATTCTCCACAACAACGAGCGCATTGCGCTGGTGTCTATACATCATGACGCCGAGTCTTTTATTGAACAGGTCGCTCAGCTGCACTGTGAAGTAGTTCTTATCGACATTGAGCTGCCCGGCATGAATGGTATCGAATGTGTTCGAACATTGAAACCCCATCACCCGGAAATTCAATTTTTGATGTTTAGTGTATTTGAAGATCCGGAGCGATTGTTCGAAGCGCTTTGTGCGGGTGCAACAGGCTATTTGACGAAAAACTCTACCGCAGAAAAGCTATTGACTTCGATAGAGGAAATTTATCACGGTGGCTCACCGATGTCGCCGGCCATTGCACGGATGGTAGTACAACGGTTCAATGTGCCACCGACCGCATACCAATCAACCGAGACTCTGTCTGTGCGTGAACACGAAATCCTGAACCTGCTTTCAAAAGGCCTTCGATACAAGGAAATCGCAGCTGAACTTTTTATTTCGGTAGAAACCGTGCGCAAACATGCCCGCAACATCTACGGCAAACTACAGGTGACTTCTCGCACAGAGGCCATCAACGCTGCCTTCGGTCAAAGACTCATTTAGCGAAATACTACACGAAAGTGTTATTGGTGGAAGGCTTCGCCGGGTGGATCTTTACGCCACCTAACTATTTTAATTTTTCCAAATGAAATCGACTTCTGTCAAAGCTGTTCGGTCAGCTTTCATTGTCTTCGTCCTTTCTTTTTTTAATTCCCCCCTCCTATTCAGCCAGACCTCTGCCACGAATAGCGCTATTCAGCTTGACGGGATTAACAGTTCCGTTTACCTCAACCAATCGGGTTTTCAAGGAACTACCTACACGCTGAGCGGCTGGGTTAAAAAGACCAAAACCGGCGGTCAACAATACATCATCGGCAACAACACCTTGAATAACCCGGGTACGGTTTTCTATGTCGGACCTTCGGGTTATTTCACGCACTACTCAGCCGGATACATAGGCACCAATGTATACGTTGAGCTGAATCGATGGTATCATTATGTAGTTATTCGCAATGGAAATCTCTTCAAGATTTTCATTGACGGCAATCTGGTTACCAATGGAACCTATAATTTGCCTGCCGCTGCAGGAGGATTATTCTGCTTGGGCGATTGGTACCCTTTTACAGCCGGAGATAGCGAACTGGGAGGCTATATGGATGACGTGGCTGTTTGGAATCGCGCGCTTACTGATAGTGAAGCTCTCGCTCTTCGAAATTGTAATGCTATTAACGTGAATGATCCAACCTTGCGCATTTATTACGACTTCAATCAAAGCGGTGTCGGTCAAAACATGGTGGTGCAAAATAAAGCCACGTCGACCGGAAGTGCGTTCAATGGGACGACCGCAGGAAATACTACTGCCCCCGCATTTGTTGCGAGTATTCCTTCGTGCATTCCGACGGCTTCTATCTCCCCTGCCACCGCGCAAACGGCATGTCCCGGAGAAACTGTTGCATTCACGGCATCACCTGCGGGCGCTCAATCCTATCAGTGGTTATTAAATGGCAGTGCCATTTCAGGTGCAACTAATGCCGCATACAGCGCCACCGCCGCGGGCAATTACAGTGTTCAAGTGGTCATCGGCGGCACCTCATCCACTTCCAATGCTGTCAATGTCAGCTTCATTAACACTTCACCACTAGTCATTTCAACCAATCAAACCCTACCTGCTGCGTGCGGTTCTGCTGTTACGCTGACTTCGTCGGGTGGACTTTACACGCAATGGTCAAATGGAGCCATTGGCGGATCGGTATCGGTTACCACTCCCGGCAACTATTCAGCATCCATTGTAAGCCCCGCAGGATGCACTTCAAACTCGAATTCTATCAACGTTTCCTTTGCTTCTGCATTCAATGATTTCTCAGCATCCGGCACCTCACGTATTCTGCCCAATGCATCCGTTAGTTTTCAGGCAAGCGGAGCGAGCAATGGATCTCAATATGAATGGGATTTTGGCAATGGCACCTCTTCGACGCAGGCCAACCCTACCGCATCTTATACCGATGCGGGATATTATGATGTGACCTTAACGGTAAACACACCGGAAGGCTGCACGCGCTCCATCACAAAACCCGCATACATTGAAGTATGGAATCAGTTTATCTCTAGCGACGTTTCACTTCCCAACAATTTCAACGTTTCTTCCAGTGCCTGGTTCTCACCACTCAACGGTTGTGTAGCACTTCGCAATGGCGGTAACTATGGCATTTGCGCAACCAACAACGGTGGTCTTACCTGGACACCCCAGGCAACCAATGACCCGCGTGAATTGCGTGCGCTGCGCATCGCCGGTGGCTATTCTTGGATTGCCGGTGCACAAGGTTTGTTGTGCCGCTCATCCAATGGCGGTTCAAACTGGACGAATGTTTCTCCGGGCCTGACGGTCGACATCAATGCTCTTCAGTTTACTCCCGATGGCAATTATGGTTGGCTTGCGGGCAGCGGCGGCACCATCTGTCGCTATGCGAATGGAAGCTGGTCGCCCTTTGGCGGCATTCCTTCCAACTACACCTTCCGTTCAATCTATGGCGGCGCCAACTGGGGCTTTGCCGTTGGGCGCAGCGGCGGTGGAAGTGGCTTCATTTGTCGTTACCTGGCGGGTGCCTGGCAAGGCATTCCCGGCAACTTTACGGGACTCAACGGTGTGTATTTCCTCAACCCGCAAACGGGCTGCGCCGTGGGTGACAACGCCACCGTTCTGGGCACAACCGACGGTGGAGATACGTGGAACGTGCTGACCACCGGACTTGCACCCTACACGCTCAACAACGTGTACTGCATCGATGCGCTTCACTGGATTTGCGTGGGCGACAACGGACTGGTAGTAACCACCGATGACGGAGGCGCCAGCTTCAGCATCTGGAACATCGGTATTTACAACAACCTCAGCGAAGTAAGCGTTGCCGACTGCCGCGTATACATCACCGGTGATAACGGAAGCGTATTCACTTACGATTTTCCTTTTGCTACGCCGGCTCCCGTAATCAGCATCAACGGCACTGCAACTTTCTGCTCAGGCGAAAGCCGTGTGCTTAGCGTTGAATCACCCCGCAACGGTGAGGTGTACAACTGGAACACAGGAGAATCAGGAACAAGCATTACGGTGTATGGCGGTGGCAGCTATTCTGTTAACGCCGACGGCTATTGTGGCACCACCGCTTCGACTGCTGTTAATATCAGCGTTGCAACCCCGCAGAATTATTATAGTGATGCCGATGATGACGGCTATGGAGCAGGTGAAGCGGTTTCCTTGTGCAGCCCTCAATCCGGCTATGTGCTTTTGAACGGTGATTGCAACGATGCCAACGCCGCAATTTATCCGGGATCATCCTATTCACACATTACCGATTTCACGGCCACGCAGCGCAATCTTTTCCTGCCATCCAATCAAACCAACTTCAGCGCAACAGTTGCAGCCAGTGTGGTAAGCTATTATTGGAACTTCGGCAATGGAACTACCTCGACACAAGTCAATCCTATTGCAACCTATAGCACACCGGGATTCTACACAGTAACACTCACGGTCACCGATAATACAGGATGCACTTCTACCCTGAGTAAGTCACAGTATATGCGTGTTTGGAATGTGTGGCCTACAACCAATGTGAGCATACCTAACAACTCCAACGTCACCGGAAGCACGTGGTTTTCGCCCTACAGTGGATGCGTGTCGTTAGGCAATGGTGGCAACTACGGCGTTTGCATTACAGGAAATGGCGGACAAAGCTGGACTCCTTCATTTACGGGTGATCCCCGCTCCATTCGGACCATTCGCAACGGAGGATCCTTCTCGTGGATTGCCGGAGCGCAGGGTTTGCTGTGCCGCAGTGGCAACACCGGCGGTGCCTGGCAACCTTTCAACCTGGGCATCGGCATAGACATCAACACACTCTCTTTCAGTGAAGATGGAAATTATGGCTGGCTCGGAGGAACAGGCGGTACCATTTGTCGCTACGCTTCGAATACCTGGACACCCTGCCCCGGTATACCAACTAGCTATAACTTCAACGCGATATACGGTCGCGCCGACTGGGGCTATGCCGTGGGTTACTCGGGCGGATCGGGCATCATCTGTCGCTATGTAGGTGGCAACTGGGTGGGTGTTCCCGGTTCATATCCTGTGCTTTATGGAACATACTTTCTCAATGCAACCACCGGTTGCGCGGTGGGAGCCAACTCCACGGTGCTTGGCACCAACGATGGCGGTGCAACCTGGAATGTGCTTACAAGCGGACTCACGCCTTTCAACTTGAATGCAGTGTATATCATCGATGCCTTGCATAGCATTTGCGTGGGCGATAACGGACTGGTGCTGCTGAGCGATGATGGCGGGAATACATTCAATGTGTGGAACCTTGGCATCACCGATAATCTTTCGGATTGTACGATGATCAATTGCAGAATTTACATCACCGGTGAAAACGGTGGCGTATATGCGTACTCCTCTCCATTTGGAACTCCTCTCCCCGCGCCGATTATAAACTCTTCAACAACTACCCCACTTTGTGCCGGACAAACAGCCACGTTGAGTGTTACCAACCCAATCAGCGGCGAATTTTACACCTGGAGTAACGGTGAACCTGGTACTTCTATCGTAGTGAGTGCCAATGGAACGTATTCCGTCACCGCTGCCGGCATTTGCGGATTACAGACATCGAACACCATAGCAATCACCGTGAACCAACCTATCAATTATTATATTGACGCTGATGGCGATGGATACGGAGCAGGCACTGCAGTTGCCTTGTGCGCAGCCCAAAGCGGCTATGTAATCGTGGCGGGCGACTGCAACGATACTAACGCTTCAGTGAATCCGGGAGCCACCGAAATTTGCAATGCCATTGACGATAATTGCGACGGTAATCAACTCACCTCGAGTGTTGCTCCGACCAGCATCAGCGCATCTTCAACTTCGGTTAATTCAGGAGCTGCGGTGACACTCACCGTGAACGGAGGAAGCCTTGGCAGCAATGCCCAATGGCGCTGGTACAGCGGTTCATGCGGAGGAACAAGTGTTGGAAGCGGAGCGAGTATTACCGTGAATCCGACGGCAACGACCTCCTATTTCGTGCGTGCGGAAGGTACCTGCGGCAATTCCATTTGCGCGAGTTTGGTGGTCAATGTAAACGGTGGTTGTGCCCCCACAGGAATCGTCTCAACCAACACAAGTTATACGGTTTGCTCGGGCTCATCCATTACGCTTACAGCGCAGGGAACACTTGGAAGCGGCGCCACATGGCGTTGGTATAAAAACGGCTGTGGTTCGGGTACAAGTGTTGGCTCAGGTGCAAGTATCACGGTCGCTCCCACTGCTGCAACAACCTACTTCGTGCGCTCGGAAGGCGGCAACTGCGGCACAACAGCATGTGTGTCGCGTCAGGTTTTCGTGAATACGATACCTAGCTCACCCGTCGCTATAAATGGACTTACCAGCGGTTTGTGCAATGCGCAGCAAGTTGTATACGCTATTGCAGCAGTGAGTGGCGCAACCGGCTACAACTGGACGGCGCCAACCGGAGCAACGATTGTATCGGGACAAGGCACCACAGCCATTACTGTGAATTTTAGCGGCACGCTTGGCAGTAATAGCTCGTGCGGTTCGGCATCGGTTTGTGTGCGTGCTTCTAACAGCTGTGGCATTAGCACGTATCGCTGTCTAGCATTGAGCGCTGCGCCGTCAGCACCCACGAGTATAAGCGGACCTAGCTCATTAAATGCACAGCAAGTGGGGACCTTCACCGTAAGTGCAACCCTATCTGCCACCTCGTATACATGGTCGGTTCCTTCGGGATGGGTTCTACTCAGTGGTCAGGGCACAGCCACTGTAAGTGTTCGAGCCGGAACAGGTTCGGGTAGCATTGGCGTCGTAGCCAATAATAGCTGCGGCAGTTCTGCCAAGCGCACAAAAAGTGTTACAGTGAATTGCGTACGTAATTGTGAATATGAACTTGACCTATGGCCCAATCCGGCAAGAGATCTCATAACATTGAATTTGTCGCAGTCGAAAGACACCCACATCAACATCTACAATCTCACGGGCCAGCTGGTTTTAAACGATCGAAACAAATGTCAAATCGATGTTTCTTCACTGAGCGCTGGCATATACATCGTTCGTGTATCCGATGCTGAAAACTACTATACTACTCGACTGGTCATCGAACGATAGATGGCCCCACTTCAAAAAAGAATCCGGACTGCGCAGGCAAGTCCGGATTTTTTTTTACCCGTGAACGAGGTATTTTCTATAAAGTATTAATAAGACTTCCTATTGGCGAAAATCAATGAAAAGGTGATGCCCTTGCGCATGAATGAGTCGTAGAAATAGGCGGAACTCCAAGCTCCTTGAAGGTATATCTGCACCGGAGATACATCGGCATGTCGGAAATTAAAGCCCAGATTCGGACGAACCTCAAAGCCAAGCCATTTCAATGGAAAGTAACGAACTGCCAATCCCAAATCAATGCCGGGGCTCCCTTGATTCACTACCGTTTCACTGCTTGCGTTATCAAATTCCTGATTATCGGCATACGTGAGGTTAATGCTGTTCTTTGTCATCTTGAAGGATGGCCAAAAGAGGAAGTCTATTTTTTCCTCATGTACAAAACGCACAGGAAAGGCGATGTAATACCCGTAATTATAATATTCAATGCGACGGTACCCATTACGTCCTGAGTCGGGCTCTAAACCCCACGCTTTGTGCGTTTCGAAATGCTGGATCAGGCCAATTTCAAATCCGAGTGACTCTCGCAAATAGCCGTAGCTCATCATGAATCCCTGGGAATGCCCGAAGTAATCCATTTTATCCGTTAACCACTGGCGCGTATAGTTGTACACATACACCGATCGATTCAAGTTATCGCATGCATAGGAAGCGCGATCATAGCTCAATTGAAAATAACCTTGCGCACTCGACTTGGTCTGCATGACCATGCATGACGCTGCCATTATGAAAGTGTAAATCTTATTTTTCATCATTGACATTCACTCTTTTCAATTCATAGGATTCCTTTACCCATGCTGCTCCCATGGCGAGCATCGCATTGTTTTTGCCTTCATAGGTGCAAGTCATTTCTCTTCCATGCCGATCGTAATCGAATGTGCGGAAAGGTTCCTCTACCGTTGAATAGGAGAAGATCAACCGATCATCTTCCGGATACCAAACCATGCCGCCGTGCGTTTCCGCCGAAGTGGTGACCGCGTATTGCCCTAAATACGCAACGCGCGCTGCGCCAATATCTGCATTGTAAAAAATGAACATGCCGCAATCTTCGTACATGCGCGATGAGTCCTGCGTGGTAAACAGACTATCAGAGTAGTATTCTATGGTCAATTGTTTGATTTCCCATATGCCTCCTTTATCGCACAGCACCTCGAAATCCCTGGATTTGGAACAGCTGTATAAACAAGTCATCCCGGCAATGGCCAGGATGAACTTGAAAGACATTTTTGGTTTAATCACAACGAAGTCAGTTTAAGAATTCCGTCGGGAACAACCAACAAAATATCAGTGCCCATTACTTGCATGTCAATGGCATCCATCGTGTTCGGGATTTCGATCACCTTCACGAGTTTGCCTGTTGCTACATCAATTATGGTAACATTACTGTTGGCAGTGGTGTTCTTTTTCTTTGGCTTGATGTAGCCTGTGGTATAAACATATTTATCATCTACGCAAAGCAAGTTACCATGCGAGGTGCGTGTGCCGAAACTGGCTCCTACATAGCGTACACCGCGAAACCCAGGCAATCCGATTTCGTCATTCTCCCAAATGTCTTTGCCCTTTTTGTTGTAGCCGCGCATCAAGTAGTTGGAAAGCGCAACCACTACTTCGCCATTGGTTGCCAATGATCCAACCGCACTTTGCTTATCGTGAAAATCAGTCCAGAGATCGTCTTTCATTTCAGCATTGGTGCTGAATACTTTGCTTGGCACATCAGCACCCGAAGCGCAGTTTCCAAAGATGATCTGGTCGTTAAACAACAGCGGCGGCGTTGTAAGGCCTTCGAAAGGCTTCATCAACGCAAAGTACTTGGATGAAGAGACTTCTTTTCCTCCGAGGTCCGTTTTCATGAGTTTGCAAAATCCTGTTGAATAAATGGCATCGTTATAAATGAGCGGCTGGTTGGGCATCGATTGTGAAATCATTCCACTTGTAGGTCCAACCGCGGTGCAGTTCGATGTCATTTGCATCACCTTACCGTCTTTTCGCGAAAGCACAATCAGCTGGCTGGCGGCATTCATGGCGAGAATGTCCTTACCGATAGCAGGCGGAGAAATTCTTTCTTTGGTATCCAAGGCAACCTCCCAAAGTGCCTTACCCGAAAGGTCAATCATGCCGGCAACTGTTTTACTGATAGTGAGTTTGTCACCAAGATTGCTTAGAAGAATATTCTTTGAGCGATCGATACCAGCGAAGTCATAGCCTGTATAGGCAATGGCTTCGTTGTTCACCTCAATCATGCGCACCCCAATTTCCGGTAAGACGATGGTCCACTTTGCCTCATTGGCTGAGGTCAGTTCAGCAATGCCCTTGCTGCCCGCAGCGTATAGCTTGCCATTATACACTTTGATGTTCGTAATGTTGCCGATATCGTTTATACCTGCAGCAAAAAGAGAGCTCGCCTGTATGCATACAAGCAGACAAACGAAAAGTAAGGTTCGATTCATAATGTGATGATGTTTTAGTGAATTACAAGACTAGTTCAATGCTTTAGGCTGGTCAATACTACTTAAGTGGGTAATATGTGGGTTGGACGCTCTGAATTAGTTCGTATCTCAACACTCCTAACGCTATCTTTGGAATGAATAGCAAGAGCATCAAGCAAAAATTGATTCTGCCCTCATGTCCTACACCCTTCCCCGCCGCGATTTTCTCTTCCAACTCGGACTCGTTAGCTCTGCCGCCATGCTGGCTCCTAGCAAGATGTTCGGCGTTGGTCCTATTCCGCACTTTAAGCGAATAGTTGTTGATGCTCCCGGAGCGGGCGAAGACCTCTTTGCCTACATCCAACGCAAGCGGGGGAATTATGATGTAACGCTCTACCGACAACTCGTGGGCGCGGCCAACGCATTCAAAGAGGGCGATGAAATTGCAGGCATTGCAGCAGAGAATGATGCATCACGGTTGGCCGCGCGCGAACTGATTGCGAATACACGCTTAGCGGATGTGTACAACCATCCGCTCTTTCAAGATGAACAATACGATCTTATCCAATCATCAACGGCGTATGACAACGAAGTCATGGGCTGGACTTTTGGTCAGTTCAAGGCGTTCCTTATTCGTTCAAGCGAAGACGAAATCAAGGGCATCATGCCGATGCTCACCAGCGACATCATCGCCCTGGTGGTGAAGCTCATGTCGAACGACGAGCTCATCATTGTGAGCAGCAAAGTCTTCAACCCGCTCCCGAACAGCAAAATCGGTAGCAAAGGCTACATGAGTGCGCGTGTACAACCCAACTCCCCTACCGACAACATCGAAGACATTATCTGGCAAGTGTTCGACGCATGGTCTTTTGGGGTTGGCGATTTAGTGCTGGGCACAAACCCTGTGTCGAGCGACCCCCAATCGGTGGCGCGCATCGAATCGGCACTCTACGATTTGCTCACCACCTTCCAGCTTGAGCACACGATGCCCCATTGTGTGCTTTCGCATATCGACATACAAGCGCGTGTCGAAAGCATGCAGCCCAATACAACGGGTGTGTGGTTTCAAAGTTTGGCAGGCACTGTCAATGCCAACCAGACGTTTGATGTCACCATCGAAAAAATGCAAGCGCACGCCGATACCCGCACCGACAACCGTTTTGGCCTTTACGCCGAAACAGGGCAAGGCGCCGACGGCACCAACGGCCATGGTGAAGGCTTCGACATGGTGGTGCACGAGTCGCGCAAATATGGCTTCCTGCGCGCATTGAAGATTCGCATGCGGCAAAACCAGGAGATGCGCCCACCCGATCAGATCAACTTGCCCGATACGGAACCGTGGGTGTTTCTCAACGATGTAGCTGGCTTCATTGGCCCCGAAGTTTTCCGCACGAAAGAGCAACTGGTGCGCTGCTGCCTCGAAGACCTCGTGATGGGCAAGCTGCACGGACACACCATAGGCCTCGACATCTGCACCACGCTGCACATGGATGTTTCGCTCGACGACCTCGACTGGTGCATCGACCAGATCATGCCGGCCAATCCGGGCTACCTCATGGCGCTGCCCACGAAGAACGACCCGATGCTGAGCTACCTCACCACTTCGTTTGCCGACCACGTGCGTGTGCGCCAAAAGTTCGGCTACAAAGTGAATGATGCGATGTGGGAGTTCTTTCAACGCTTAGGCATCATCAGCCCCGAGGGGGAGGAACCAGCACCCACCGCGGTCTTTGGCCAACCAACCCATGTTTACCTTCAATACTGCCGTGCAAAAGGTGATATGCGCGAATCAGATACCATTATCGCAGAAGGCAAGGCAGCCATTGAACGCGTGCGTAAACGCGGTGTGCCCATCGCCGAAGGATATGGAGAGTACACCTGGCAATTGCAACCCTCGTTGGATAAAGAAATACGCGAGCTATACGATGACGCCAAGTATTGCTTGTGGACCGAATGGGAAAACATTTACTTAAAGACAATTCCGAACGCGGTCATCATTTCATCGATGTCGGTCGATAGAGTTGACTACGTTTATCACCCGACCAGCGGCGAGCGTATTTCACCCACCGGAATCTCGGCCTTGCAAGTCATTCGCGAGAAGAGAAAAAAGAACAATCCCGATGTGCAGATTGTCATTTCCGACGGATTGAATGCACAATCGCTCATGGATGCCGGACACCTGACAGTGTTCCTTCCGGCATTACGAAAACAACTGAGCAACCTCAACCTTTCCGTTGCCGAAGAGAACATCGTCATACGAAACGGCCGTGTGCGAGCCGGCTACGAAGCGGGGGAAGCCCTTTTCGGAGCAACCCAACAACGTGCACACTGCATCGTTCACATTATAGGCGAACGTCCGGGCACCATACACCGCAATTTCTCTGTTTACATTACGGTCGCATCGGCCAACATTTGGAGCGAACGCGGGAAAGTCGATCATGATATTACGCGGGTCATTTCCGGGATAAGCGATACTGCTTATCTACCTGAATTAGCTGCAATTGAGCTGGGCTCGATCATCCGCGGTTTGTTGCAGGAAAATTAAACCTCGACCCTAACGGCATCGATTGTATTCAATCGTCGTCATTTGCGCTTAGCAGATGCAGTCCGCTGTAATGAACTATTTGCTCATGCCGCCGGGCTGTTCAATCCTTCGCAGATATTCAAGAAGTATGTTATGTATATTTCGCTGCGAAAAAAAAACATATCCGTCAACTGCGCAGTTGAAGCAAGCATTCATCAACAATGAGTTCGATAGTAATTATTCGCTCAACAAGAAATCCTACCTCTATAAAAACATACATGTCATGATTCAACCAATTCGTCCCTTCGCAATTTTAAGCACATGCCTAATCCTTACAAGCTGCGGTAATGGAGTTGCAGACAAACCTGCCAACACAAATACCGTTGCAGGCGACACGTCAATGCAAGAGGAAGCAACAACTCCCCAGCAAGCTTCTGAACCAGCTATCCCAACCATTAAAATCGGCGAACAAGAATGGATGTTGGCCGATATCAATGCAACTGCCTATAACAATGGCGATGCAATACCGGAAGTTACCACAGAAAAGCAATGGACCGGATATGCTTCCAAAAAAGAAGGATGTTACAGGAAGCTTACAAACGGTGCAGTGCTTTATAATGGCTTTGCTATGTCGGATGCGCGCGGAATTGTTCCGGCAGGATTTCAAATCCCCACTCAGGATGATTTCAAACAACTCATCAAGTTTCTTGGAGGTGGCAATTCACAATCGGGAAAAGCCACCAAAGCGATGGCCGGCTATACATACAAGATGGAAGAATGGGTTGATGGAAAAGATGGCGGTGGCTTTACAGATGTAACAATTAAAGGCACAGGAAGTAATGGCTTCAATGCGCAAGAAGGTGGACACATCTACGACAATGGAGCAGCAAATGAGGGCAGCTGCTCTTATTGGTGGACATCCACGAAAGAAGGAAAGGATTACGCTGTAGTTGACATTGGTTATTGCTCACAAGATTTGGGAGGTGGCAGCGGAATCTATTCAGCAGCTTATGGCTTTGCGGTTCGAGCGATTAAGAAGTAGCGCGAATAACAAACTCCATCATTGTCCATTCATTTCGCAGCTTGGACTGAACGAACGAAAGCCCCAGTGCCTCGGCACACGCTCGAATTTCGGGCTGATCGCTTTCATAGAAACCGCTGAATAGAATGGTAGCGCCTACCGTCATGTGCTGCACATACAGGTGCATGTCACGCGTCAGAATATTGCGGTTAATGTTGGCCAATATTAAGTCGTATTGAGATTCCGTTGGTATGGCCTCTGCCCCACCCCGGATGGTGCGTATGTGCTTGCAAGCGTTTCTCTCTACATTTTCCAGCGTGTTTTCATACGCCCATTCATCTATATCGATTGCATCAATTTGCGTTGATCCGCGCATCTCAGCCAATATAGCAAGCACTCCGGTGCCACAACCCATGTCAAGCACTCGTTTACCGATGCAATCCATGGGCAACATAGCTGATACGATTAGGTGCGTGGTTGCATGATGCCCGGTACCAAATGACATCTTTGGCTCAATCGTAATTGTATACGGATATTCACGATCTACTTCATGAAACGACGCACGGATCAGGCATTGATCGTCCACCAGAATAGGATCAAAACTACTTTCCCATTGTGCATTCCAGTTTTGATCAGCAATAACCATAGAAGTAATTTCCATGTGCTGATCCGGAATGGCAGTGGTCATTAAATCATCGAGAAGCTGCGACTGAAAATACTCTTCCTGGATGTATGCCTTCAATCCGTCATCTGTCTCAACAAAGCTTTCAAAACCACGCTCCGCCAATTCTACCACCAGCACCTCGCGCGCAGGAAGCAAAGGACGCAGCACAAACGAAGCTTCTACATAGTTCATTGGGCCGCTTGTATAATCGTTGTAAAGTCAGCGGCCTTCAATGACGCGCCACCAACCAACCCACCATCCACATTCGGACAAGCAAATAGTTCGGCGGCATTTGCGGCATTGACACTTCCACCATAAAGGATTGAAATACTATTCGCAACGGTGTCCACATAATTCTCAGCTACAAAGTCGCGAATAAACGCGTGCATTTCTTCCGCTTGCTCATTGGTGGCAGTAACACCGGTGCCAATGGCCCAAACAGGCTCGTAGGCAATTACAACCTGTGGCAACTGTTCGGCTGAAAGATGAAAGAGTGCTTGTTGAAGTTGATTGGAGACTGTAATAAAATGCTTGTTGAATTTGCGCTCGGAAAGTGATTCACCACAACAGAAAATAGGTGTGATGCCATGTCGAAGGCAGGCATCTATTTTTTCCCGGACAATTTCGTTGGTTTCACCATAATACTGGCGTCGTTCGCTATGACCTATGATACAATGCGTAACGCCTATAGTAGCAAGCATGGATGCGCTTATTTCACCTGTGTATGCGCCGGAGTCGTGCTGTGAGCAGTTTTGTGCCGAAAGAGCAATTGAAGACGGAAGTGCTTCTTTCAAACCACTCAGATACAAAGCCGGAGGTGCGATTAGAACGCTCACATGACTTGGAAAACTGTCCTTGTGTGCTGCTAAGGCTTGCGCCAATTCGAGTGCCTCGGGCCACGATTTATTCATCTTCCAGTTACCGGCAACAATCTTTTTGCGCATAATTTTTTTTTTTTCGCGACGAAAGTAAGACGAAAAAAGAGAGTCGCTTACCAACTGACGATAAAGCCGAACGTGGGTATGAATGCTCCTTGCGCGTTGGCGATATTCTTCAATCGATAGCGCTGCTCATCGATTGGAGCTTCCGGATTTTCGATGATACCACTCCCTGTTGCGTTGCCATCGCTGTCTGTCATGCGATCGAGTATCAGCGCCTGCTGACTATCGGCATCGGCCGTTACGTTTTCCAAATCGACGTAAACATTGAGCGTCCAGCCGGTGAAATTGTAGATCCGATCGACGCGCAGATTCAATATGCTGGTCGACTTACCGCGCAACTCATGAAGTCGATCAAAATCGCGAATGCCGGCATTGTTGATATCCCATACGAGTCGCTGCGCCGACAACGCATCATTAAATGGCGTATAGGGTATGGCCGATTGATAGCGCCAGTTGATACCGGCTTCCCACTGCGTACCGAATCGCTTTCCCAACGTAAGACTTAGAACATGCCGAGCATCCCACGCCGATGCTACATAAGCGTTACGTTTATCGAGATACTCGCTCCATGAAAGGGTGTACGATATCATTCCATAGAATCCCTTGAACAATCGTTGCTGATAAAGAAACTCTGCGCCATAGGCTCTTCCCTTGCTGTCGAAGCTCACCGGATAATTTCCAAAAACACCAAAATCGGCAGGAACGTGAGCAATGCTAATACTATCGCGCAACGACATAAGGTAGTTGGGATAACGCTTGTAGAATGCTTCCACACTGAGACGACTTGAGATAGGAGTATCCCACTTTACGCCCGCCGTGTAATGAACCGACTCTACAAATTCCGTCCGCTCACGGTTGTCGAGCACACCCGAATTGCGATAGCTCAACGTCATCATGGAAGGTAGTTGAAAATAGTTGGCTATACCTGTTTGTAAAGCGACTCCCTTCACCAGTTGGATTGAAATATTTGCTCGCCCAGAAAGGTTTTCCCAAGGACGTATCAACTTCGGATTGTAGTTGCTTCCATCGGCCCGGCCGCCCGCGGTGAGCGTAATCTTATCGTTGAACCAACCCTTGCTGAGTTGTGTATAGGCCGCATAGTTTTGAAATCCAACCGGCGAGAAATAATTCACCTCGATGGGACCATATTCATTGAAGATCCGGGTGAACACATCAAATTCACCATGAATGTCTTCACCCGAAATACCACTATTCCATTTGAAATGCTCGGCTGTATGGGTGTACTCTGCGCGCACACGATGCGACCATTCACGCGAGTTGTATTTCAGTAATAAATTTTCCGAAATAGAAGAATCGTTGTTGTAGTATTTCTCAGCACTATTCTTCAACTCACTTCGACTCGCCGTTATCATGAAGAACCCTTGTCGACGGTACGACTTGTAAACCGCACCGGCTGTGTAATTGGACTGATCACTGAACGGCAAATTTTCGAGCAAATAGCGCTGAATTTCATTGTTGCCAACTTCGGTATTCAACTTAAAATCGTCAATAGCACCAATACCCAGTACGGTTATGGTATTTCGCGGATTGAGTTTAATCCGCACCTTCAATGTAGCATCATTATATACAGGTGAAAATGCAAAATTGAGCATCTTCAAAATGTATTGTCGATACGACCGACGAAGCGTTGCCAGATAATTTACGCGCTTACCAAGGGGGCCATCGAGACCAATTCCCATATCGGTACCACCAAGCCTGGCAACCACGTGCAAACTGTCGTTGTTGCCCTCTTTAAGTTGAAAATTAAAAACAGAACTCAACGCATTCCCTCTGTTTGCAGGAAACTGAGCACTCATATATTCTACTTCGCGCAATTGATTCGCATTGATAATCGAATAAGCTCCACCACTGGCGCCTTGTGTGACCAGGTGATTGATAACGGGTATTTCCACGTCATCCAGAAAAAATCTATTCTCGTTGGGCGCGCCACCGCGAATAATCAAGTCGTTGCGAAAGGCCGAAGTAGCAGTTACACCGGGAAGCGTGCGAATCACCTTCGAAACATCATTATCGCTGCCCGGGTTTCGCTGAATTTCATTGGCTCCCAAACTGCGCATAGAAGAGGGCACGTCGATGCCTCTTTTGAATGGCGCAGCTTCAACAACGACCTCTTGAAATGCCCCGGAGCCCGGCATCATTTCGAGAACTATTCGCACAGTATCGAGCGGCTGCAGAATTACCTCAGCGAGCAAATAAGGTTCGTAGCCTAGCATCGTCGCCTTCAACGCATAACTGCCCATAGCGGCATCCAACGTGAATTTTCCCTCCGCATTGGTTGCAGTGCCTGCAGTTCCCTCACCCAAAACAATCTGTACAAATTCCAATGGTTCTCGCGTATTCGCATCGCGACATTGGCCCGTCACTACACCCTTCGATTGAGAGCGCAATGCCAATGAGCAAGACAAACAGAAAATCAAAAACGCAAAGCGCATCAATAGTCCAGCGTTATCTCAATTGAGGTTGACGATCCATTGTGGTTGAAAGAGCACTCGTTGAACGATGGCGGACCAAACATACTCAGCGCATCGTTCGAGACACCAATGCCCTCTTCCGGTATGCCAAACATGTTGGTGTCGAGCGTATTGTTCTTATTCTCATCGTGCATAACCGTGACAGCATACGTTCCGGCCGGTAAATCGGGAAACGTATAGATCAGCGTAGTACCCGAAATAGGGATCATAGCCTGCTTCATAGCCTTTGTATGATCGGATGGAAATCCGGTAGCACCATTAAAAATAAGCAGGGCCAATTGACCTTTGTTGCCTTCAATGCCCTTAATCTTTACGGATACACCGCCTGCAGGAGGTAAGCGAAAACCTCCCAACAGTAAAGCAACAAGTATCCAACAACATGTTTTTTTCATAACTCAGTTTTTATTCAAATAAGTTCCGTGATAACCAAAAAGTATGCTATGCGGTAAAATTGCCTTGGCCACCTGCTCCAATGTGATGGCATCGAGTACAAGAAGATACGATGAATGGGTCTCCGTATTCAACACCACGGAAAGCAGCACACCATCGTCCTCCCTTTCCGCATGAGGCGAAGGGACGAACACGGGTTCGCCCGGGTAATGGCGCTCCTTATACCATTGCACGTATTGGCCTGTCGACACATCCACCTTTACAATCTGGTTGTAAAACTCATTGGGCATGTTCTTGTTCACACCGCATGCATAAACAAATCGATACGAA
>Ga0315902_10004897_pt1 | contig 19078 bp, 18 predicted proteins | sample LakEriMetagenome_9_FD_203523 | JGI IMG/M metagenome (GOLD analysis project Ga0315902, IMG submission 203523) | Freshwater fungal communities from buoy surface, Lake Erie, Ohio, United States - Buoy 12 MA117 | ecosystem: Environmental > Aquatic > Freshwater > Lake > Lake biofilm | place: USA... | reverse complement strand
TAAAAATTGAAGATACTTATTATTTGACTTATACAGCTTATGATGGTGTAAATGCTTTAGGTTGCTTAACTACATCAAAAGACTTAGTGCATTTTGATAGAAAAGGAATCATCGTTCCTCAAGTAAACTATGAGGAATTCAATAAATTAATTGGTGCCGAAGGTATAAGTAATGAAAAATATTATCGCTACAATCAGCACGAACACATATTAGAAAAAGAGGGCAAAGAAATGCTTATTTGGGATAAGAACGTAATATTCTTTCCCAGAAAAATTGCCGGAAAACTATGCTTTCTACATCGTATAAGACCCGAAATTCAAATTGTCACCGCTTTCGATTCATTTGAAGAACTAACCACAGCGTTCTGGCAAGAGTACTTTCAGCATTTTAATGACTATGTAGTTTTGAAACCTAGATATGCTCACGAAGTCAGTTATATAGGTGGTGGCTGTCCTCCTATTGAAACCGAATATGGTTGGCTATTGATTTATCATGGTGTACATGACTCTATAAAAGGCTATGTTTATTCCGCTTGTGCAGCTTTATTGAATTTAGAAAATCCACAAAAAGAAATTGCAAGATTGCCCTATCCATTGTTCGTACCCGAATTTCATTGGGAGCTAAAAGGAGAAGTAAACAACGTCTGTTTTCCAACTGGAGCAGTAGTTTTTGATGACACTCTTTATATTTATTATGGCGCTGCTGATGAAAGAATTGCTTGCGCATCGATAAGCTTATCCGAATTATTAAAAGAACTACTAGCAAATAAAATATAGCATGAAAAATAAAACCAACAATGAAAATTTACCCGAACTATTGTGTATTTCTTCTTATCCTCCACGCGAATGCGGCATTGCAACTTATTCTCACGACTTAGTTGTTGCGTTAAAAAATAAATTTGAAAAATCATTCAAAATAAACATTTGCGCGATAGAACTAAAGGATGAAAAACATTTGTATCCAAAGGAAGTCAAATACATTCTTGAAACAAACAACCCAGAATCTTATATTGAATTAGCCAAAAAAATCAATGAAAATGAGACCATCCAAATGATTTTGATACAACATGAATTTGGATTATTCAATAACAATGAAACCGATTTTATTCAATTTTTAGAACAACTCAACAAACCCATAGCTATTGCTTTTCATACTGTTTTGCCAAATCCGAATGAAACGCTTAAAAAGTTAGTTAAAAGCATAAATGATGTTGTAAAATCTATTATTGTGATGACTAATACTTCGGCTAAAATACTAACCAACGATTACGGAATTAAAGCTGAAAAAATAGCTGTAATTCCTCACGGAACCCATCTTGTAGCTCATTTAGATAAAGATATTTTAAAAGAAAAATATGATTTAATTGGCAGAAAAGTATTGGCTACTTTTGGTTTGTTAAGTTCGGGTAAATGCATTGAAACTACCATAAGCGCTTTGCGAATCATTGTGAAAAGATATCCTAACGTGCTTTTTTTAGTCATTGGAAAAACACATCCTAATGTCATTAAAGAAGAAGGTGAACTTTACCGAAATACACTAGAATCACAAATTAAAACGCTGCATTTAGAACACAATGTCAAATTTATAAATCAGTATTTACCACTACCCGATTTACTAGAATATTTGCAATTGACAGATATTTATCTTTTCACTTCCAAAGACAGAAATCAAGCAGTTAGCGGAACATTCTCTTATGCCTTAAGTTGTGGTTGCCCAATAATTTCTACTCCTATTCCTCATGCAAAAGAAGTTTTGCAAAATGAAACTGGAATAATAGTAGATTTTGAAAACCCAAAACAGTTAGCTCGAAAAGTAATTGAACTTTTAGAAAATGAAGCCTATTGTTCTCAAATTTCAGTAAATGCAATTCATAAATTAGCCCCAACTGCTTGGGAAAATTCAGCTATTGCACATGCTATACTTTTTGAAGACATTTCTGGTAACACACTACATTTAGAATATAAATTACCTGAAGTTAATCTTAATCATTTGGAAAAACTAACAACTGATTATGGTATGATTCAATTCTCCATCATCAATCAACCCGATATAGAGTCCGGTTATACTTTAGATGATAATGCACGTGCTTTGGTGGCAATGTGTAAACATTTTGAAATTAGTAAAAGTCAAACTGACTTTGCTTACATAAAACTATACTTCAACTTTATAAAACATTGTTTGCATGATGAAGGTTACTTTTTGAATTATGTAGATAAAAAGAAAAATTTTACCAAACAAAATAGTGAAACCAATTTGTCTGATTCTAATGGAAGAGCCATTTGGGCTTTGGGTTATCTAATCTCTCTAAGTGATATTTTGCCTCAAGATTTAATTGAAGAAGCAAAGGGCGTAATGAGGCTGTCTTTATCCAATGTGTTAAACATTCACTCGCCAAGAGCAATGGCATTTATCATAAAAGGAATTTATTACAGCAATAAAAAGTTCAAATCAAGATCCAATTTGATGCTTATAAAACACTTAGCCGATAAGTTGGTACAAATGTATAAACACGAAGCTAATGATAAATGGCAATGGTATGAAAGCTATCTAACGTATGGCAATAGTATTTTACCCGAAGCAATGCTCTGTGCCTATTTAACAACAAACAATAATGCCTACAAAGAAATTGCTGTTGATTCATTCGATTTTTTACTGTCCAAAATATTTACTGAGGATAGTATCAAAGTGATTTCAAACAAAGGATGGATGCACAATGGAGAGGAAATAAGTAAAGAAAAAATTGGAGGCGAACAACCTATTGATGTTGCCTATACCATTATGGCATTGAGCAAATTTTATGATGCGCTGAATGATGAAAAGTATTTGAAAAAAATGAAAATAGCATTCAATTGGTTTTTAGGTAAAAATCATCTGAACCATATTATTTATAATCCTTGTACTGGAGGCTGTTATGATGGTTTAGAAGAAGATTATATTAATTTAAATCAAGGAGCAGAATCAACAGTTAGCTATTTGATGGCAAGGCTTACATTGGAAAAGTATTTTAATAAATCCGAAGATAAGACAGCCAAAACAAGTAAGCACTTTCTAAGAAAACCTTTAAAAACAAACAAACAATTTAAACATATTCCACTTTAAAACATAAAAACATGACTTTCTTGAAAAAACAAAAAACAGTGACAAAAAAAACAAGCATTAATAAAAATTCAACTGTTGCTGATACTAGTAACAAATCGCCATACTCCAAACAAAATATCAAAAAGAAAATGAACGAATTTGGCGATAACGATGCCATATAACAAAATAAAACCCACGATCATGATGCCCAAAATAGGAATCTCAGAAACAAACCTTAAAAAAAGTGCTTTAATACTATCAACTGTATTGTCAGATGAAATGACTTTATATATCAAAACCAGAAAATTTCATTGGAATATTGTCGGCAATAGTTTTATGGAGTTACACAAACTTTTCGAATCCCAGTATAGAGAATTTGAAGAAATCATTGATGAAATAGCCGAAAGAATCAACAAGTTGGGGAGCAAAACCATAGGAACTATGAAGGAATTTAGTTCCCACACCCGACTCATTGAATATGAAAACAAATATCCGCAGCAAAAAGAAATGATGACGGAACTCCTGTTTGATAATGAATTTCTAATCACCGAAATTAGAAAAGATATCGACTCAGTTTCTAATGAAAACCACGATGCAGGCACAGCTGATTTGCTAACTAAAATTTTACAACAACACGAAACTATGGCTTGGGTTTTAAGACGTTACTTAAGCTAGACAATAAATTTATGATTGTAGGATTGAAAAATATTTTTACCGAAACGGGCACTATTTCCTTATTTACCGCAAGGTTTTTTAAGGAAATTTTTATACCGCCATTTCAAATTAATGAGTTTCTAAGACAATGTTATGCCATTGGTAATAAATCATTGCCATTGGTTAGTATTACCGCATTTATTATGGGTTTAGTACTCACCATTCAATCGCGTCCTACTATGGCAAAATTTGGTGCAGAAACTTGGTTGCCAAGTATGGTTTCGCTTTCACTTATAAGAGAAATTGCTCCTGTAATTACAGCTCTAATTTGTGCTGGTAAAGTAGCTTCGGGAATTGGAGCCGAATTAGGATCAATGAAAGTAACGGAACAAATTGACGCTATGGAAGTTTCGGCTGTTAATCCATATAAATATCTAGTGGTAACTCGAATCTTGGCAACCACATTAATGGTACCGATTTTAGTATTGTATGCTGATTGTATCGGGATTTTTGGTGGCTATATTGGCTATAACATTCATGGAAGCACTAGTATGTATCGCTATTTTTCGGATGTGTTTGAGCATTTAGAATTTATGGATGTGTTGCCAGCTGTCATAAAAACTTTCTTTTTCGGATTTTTTATTGGAATGATTGGATGTTATAAAGGATTTAATGCATCCAATGGAACGGCAAGTGTTGGAATAGCAGCAAACTCTGCAGTGGTTTCTGCGTCGCTATCCATTTTTATTATTGATATGTTGGCTGTACAAATAACAGATTTCTTTTTTTAAAACATAATGAAAAATGCAATTCCTGTCATCGATATATCTAATATACACAAAGCTTTTGGAGAAAATGAAGTACTCAAAGGTGTTACGCTTTCTGTTGCTACTGGAGAAACTTTGGTGATATTAGGTCGTTCCGGTTCAGGAAAATCGGTGACAATAAAATGTTTGGTTGGATTAGTTCCTATTGATAAAGGAACAATAAAAGTCTTTGGCACTGATATAATAAACCTCAACAATAGAGAGCTAAACAAATTAAGAGTCAGAATAGGATTTATGTTTCAGAACGGAGCTTTATATGACTCGATGTCTGTGCGGCAAAATTTGACTTTTACCTTAAAACATCACACCAAAGATATTTCTAAAGAAGCAATTGAAATTCAAATAAATGAAGCACTCGAAAACGTTGGTCTTATAGAAGCTATTGATAAAATGCCAGCTGAACTTTCGGGTGGAATGCGAAAAAGAATTGGAATGGCGAGAACATTAATCATAAAACCGGAAATCATTTTGTATGACGAACCAACATCCGGGTTAGACACCATAACCGCAAGAGAAATAAGCGAATTGATGCTATCCATTCAAAAGAAATATAAAACAACATCTATAGTGATAACACACGATATGGATTGCGCCAAATTAACAGGCAAACGAATTATGATTTTGAAAGATGGCGTTATTCATGCCGAAGGTACTTATGCCGAATTAAAAAAAAGTAATGATGAATGGGTTCGCTCCTTTTTTATTTAAAATACAGAAACTATGATTAAAAAGTCAGGATACATCTGGAAATTAGGAATGTTTGTCATCATTGGAATTTTTCTTTTAATGATAACTATATATTACATTGGAAAGAATAGAAATCTATTCGGAGAAACATTTCAGTTAAAATCACATTTTAAAAATGTGAGTGGATTGAAAATAGGAAATAATGTTAGATTTTCGGGAATAAATATTGGCACAGTAACTCAGATAGAATTTGTTTCAGACTCAGCTGTAGTTGTTGTTTTTATAATAAAACAAGAGGTTCAAAAATATATAAAAACAGATGCTTTGGCAAGCATTGGATCTGACGGATTGATGGGAGATAAAGTGCTTACTATTTCTCCTGGAACAAAATCAAAAAAACGTGTAAAAAACAATGATATCATTGCGTCAACAAAAGCAATTGAAATAGAAGATATCATGAAAAGTGTAAAAGTAAGTGTTGATAACGCTCAATATATCACCTATGAATTAGCTGAATTTACATCAAAAATGAATAATAAAAACAGTATGCTTTCAAAATTGGTGAATGATGATAAATTGGGAAAATCGCTTGATGCTACGTTAAACAACATCCAAGATGCTTCCAAAGGATTAAATGAAAATATGGAAGCTGCAAAACATAACTTTTTACTGCGCGGCTATTTTAACAAAAAGAAAAGAGAGGAAGAAAAAAAGAAAAAAGCACTAGAAAAAGCCAAAAAGAAATGATACTATTTAAAAAGCAACTCAATGATTTTACTATTCTACGAATTCTGTAACTTAAATTTAATATTCTGTAACAACTTACTTTACCTAGCATTTTACCTTTGCTATGTTGTGAAAATTCATTCACAATTAAATTATACAATATGAAAAAGTTAATTTTTATGTTTTCCCTTTTTGTCCTTGCCATTACAATTAATTCTTGTAGCAGCGATTCTTCTTCAAAAAATTATCCCTTAAAAGTCAACATGACAGATGCACCCGGACCGTTTGATGCCGTAAATATAGATTTACTAAGCGTAGAAGTAACTGCAAACAATGGGCAAACAGTAATGTTAAACACTACTGCTGGTGTTTATAACCTATTAGAATTTACAAATGGCGTAAGTACTTTAATCGCTACAAGCACTTTAACCAATGCTAACGTAAAACAAATCAGATTGATATTAGGACCAAATAATACCGTAGTTGTAAATGGTATAAGTTATCCATTAAGCACGCCAAGTGCAGAACAATCGGGTTTGAAATTATTAGTAAATCAAACGCTTCAAGCTGATATTCAAAATAGTATACTAATTGATTTTGATGCCAATACGTCGGTAATTCAAACTGGAAATGGAACGTACAAACTAAAACCAGTTTTAAGAACAGTGGTAACGGCAATTTCAGGTACTATCAATGGAAGCATAACTCCAATTGAAACTCTTGCCTCAGTTACGGCTACTTCATCAACTGCCGTAGAATATACTAGTAATGTTAATGAGTTTGGATTATTTCAAATCACGGGATTGCCAGCCGGAATTTATACATTCACATTAACTCCAGTACTGCCTTTCCTTCCGGTGACACAGACCAATGTTGTTGTTACGGCAGGAGTTGCTACTAATATAGGTGTTTTTAATCTTTAAATGTCAATGTAACTTATGTGAATTTTATAATGTTTAGACAAAATTATAAAACATCATAATCACTTTAAAGTTGCAATTTTGAATAGCTGAAAGAACTAAATTACTATAATTTTAAACAGAGATTGTCTGTATATAATTGAACAGATGAGATAAAAAAATCTACAGATAAATGTATTGCAATATAAAATCAAAACTATAATATCTCTAGACAATTTAAAACTACTGCCAGATGTATTTTATTGGCAATCTCTTTTTCAAGATAAAAACCATATCGATTATAAAATTTATTAAAGCGCCAAAAACAGGGCGCTTTTTTTTAAAACATAGAAATAAAATAAATCATGAAATTAGAAAATGAACTCAATGCAGATATTCTAAATATTACAATGAAAATCAGAAATGTATATCCTGAACTATATAAATATTTAAATGAAATGACAGAAACAATTCCTGACATTTCAAAACCCGAAATGAATACTATTGTGTTGTTCAACTATTATAATTCGTTGGATTCTATGCTCAAAGAATACAAACCCAACCATTAGTTCATCTGTAAAAAAAGAAGAAGATGATTTCATACGATAACCGATTTAATAAAATAAAAATAGTATTAAAACAAACGGATAAAATGAACTCCAATCAACAAAATGAATTTGTGAGTAACTATTTTATATTAGACAAAATATGAAGAAAGTCTATACATTCATAGAGAAACTATTTGAGTTATTGACTCTAAAAGCAACAAAAGTTCTAGGCAATGCAATTACTTTTATTTTAGCATTCTATTTAGTAATTTTTTGGTGGATACAGAGTTTTATAGTTTCTAGAAATCTTCATGAGTGTATTGGTGATTTTATTTTTGGCTCCACATTTTTAAGTTTATTCATAATCCAAAAATCCTTCAATCGTTATTCTGCTTTAGTACATCTAAAAATGAATGAACTTATTTCCTCACATGAACTTGCAAACAATGCTGTAATGGACACCAGTGAAAAAACAGAAAAAGAAATCATTGCTCTTTCTAATGAATATCTTGAAATGGAAGAGCTAGCTGAAGAACTAGAAGAAATAAAAGAACAAATAAAACAAGATAAAAAGCCTAAACTTTAACAAGATAAGTGGGAATAATATAACTCTATCTCATAATACTATAATACGGTTTCAAGGGTTTAATTGCAACTTTGTAACATGATAACAATTTAAAAATAAATAATCATGAACAATTTATTATACACCGTGGCAGTAGTTCTAATCATTTTGTGGGCAATAGGATACTTTGCTTATAGTGCCGGAGCAATTATTCACATATTGCTTGTGATAGCAGTCATTGCAGTTATCCTTAGACTAATACAAGGAAAAAGAATCTAAAAAAATTAATAATAATTAAATACAAATAAAATTATGAATGCAAGTAAAGTGTTAATGGGTGTTTTAGGAGGTGTTGCTGTTGGAGCAGTTGCTGGAATTCTATTTGCCCCGGCAAAAGGAACTAAAACAAGAAAAAGAATTATGAAAAAAGGTAATAATTTAAAAAAGGACATGAAAAATAAGTTTGAAGATGTATACAATACAATTTCAACTAAATATGATGAAGTTCTTGATCAAGCTAAAGAATTTGCAGGCGATCATCAAGAAAGATAAAAGTTCTTATGCTTAACTTTTTTTAAACTACTTATGGAAAATAGCGCCGCTTCGATTGAAAAGCTCTTCGAAAGAATAGAACAGTACAGTAAAACTTCATTAGATCTTTACAAGTACTCAGCCATCTATGAAACAGCTGCGCTATTTTCTTCTTTAGCGGTAAAACTAATTATGACTTTAGTCATTTTTATTGTTGCACTGCTTTTTACAATTGCCTTATCGCTTTGGATGGGTGACATTTTAGAAAATACGGCTTATGGTTTTTTAATTATGGGGTTTTTCTATATTGTTCTTGGTGTATTCGTATTCCTATTCCGAAATACCTGGATAAAAACACCAATGAGTAACTTTGTTATCAAAAGCTTTGAACTTCCGAAACATTAAAAAGTAGACTGATGAAAACTGCAGATGAAAAAGACTTCCTAATGCAAAAAATTATAGTATTAGAAAGAAAACAAACAGAAGAATTAAAGCTACTCAAACAACAGTTTCACAGTACGGTAGAACAATTAAATCCTTTTCATTTTATTAAAAACACCTTTAAAAAACTAATCGCTCCCACTGAAATAAAATCAGGATTAGTAAATGGTGCTGTTAGCTTGACTTCCCACTTTTTAACCCAAAATTCATTCTTAGGCCAGTTTCAAAAACCAATCAAAAATATACTCAGGAATATAGTGTTATCGGCACTAAATAAACTTAGCGCCAAAAAAGAACCTCATCTTTAAACAGCTCAGTTATGTTAAAATTGAAAGAAATCCCTAAAAACAAAATCCAAGAAGAACAAAACAAATTAGATCTTTTCTATTGCATCCTCTTCCTGATTTCATATTTGTCCATTAAAGCCATTATAGATGGTAACCATATTATATGGGCAGCATTTACTCATAAAACAAGTACTCCTATCTGAAAAACGCCTCAGCAATGGGGACAAATGAGAAGATAATAGACGAAGAGATAATAGATAATAGACCATTAATGTTCGGTCTATTAACTTTCGGTCTATTATTTTTAAGTAAACTCTTTTTTTAATTATATAAATTTAACACAAATACTATGCGTGCATAATAAATTTTTGTTATCTTTGAACTTCCAAAGCAATCGATAAAGTAAAAACATGAAAGATAAAACCATTGATTATATACTCCGCGCTACGTGGCAAGCCGTTTCCAGAATGTATAATGAAGAAGCCTCTAAATTTGATGGTTCTATGGCAATTGGTTTTGCATTATTAAGCATTGACAAAGAAGATGGAACTCCGTCAACATTCATATCATCCAGAATGGGAATGGAAGCAACAAGCTTAACAAGAACTTTAAAAACATTAGAAGAAAAAGGACTAATCATCCGAAAGAAAAATCCAAATGACGGAAGAGGTGTTTTAATCTACTTAACCGATTTTGGTAAAGAAATGAGAGCAAAGTCTAAAGAGACTGTTATACAATTCAATGAAACTATTCGTAAAAACATATCAGAAGAAAAATTACAAAACTTTATGGAAGTGGCTGATATTATTAATGAATTGATTTCAGAGAAGAAGATTTTTTAAAAATAAATACAATTAAAATACGATTGTCACACTGACATCGTATAAAAGAATAAACAACATATGAAACGTACAATCAAAAAAGTGGCAGTAGTAGGATCCGGAATCATGGGTTCAGGCATTGCGTGTCATTTTGCTAACATTGGTTTAGAAGTGTTGCTTTTGGATATCGTTCCGAATGCTTTAACTGAAATCGAAGAAAAGAAAGGATTAACGCTTGAAAGCAAAGTCGTTCGCAATCGAATTGTAAACGAACACTTATCCAATGCGTTGAAGTCGAACCCTTCCCCTATTTACAGTCAGAAGTTCGCAAGCCGCATCACAACGGGAAACACAACGGATGACATGGTTAAGATTGCCAACTACGACTGGATTATCGAAGTGGTTGTAGAGCGTTTAGATATCAAGAAATTGGTCTTTGAACAAATAGACAAATTCAGAAAACCGGGAACTTTGGTGACTTCAAACACGTCTGGTATTCCAATTAAGTTTATGAGTGAAGGACGCAGCGAAGATTTCCAGAAGCATTTCTGTGGCACGCACTTCTTCAATCCAGCGCGTTACTTAAAGTTATTCGAAATCATTTCGGGACCAAAAACTTCATCAGAAGTATTAGATTTCCTATTTGATTACGGTTCAAAATATTTAGGCAAAACTTCTGTCGTAGCCAAAGATACTCCGGCTTTCATCGGAAATCGAATTGGTATATTCGGAATCCAGAGTTTATTCCACTTAGTAAAAGAAATGGGCTTAACCATTGAAGAAGTAGATAAACTAACCGGACCAGTAATTGGTCGACCAAAGTCGGCTACGTTCAGAACCGTTGATGTTGTTGGTTTAGATACCTTAGTTCATGTGGCAAACGGTTTGTATGAAGGTTGCCCAAATGACGAAGCACACGAATTATTCAAACTTCCAGATTTCATCAATAAAATGATGGAAAACAAATGGCTAGGTAGCAAAACAGGACAGGGTTTCTACAAAAAAGTGGACAAAGATATATTGTCTTTAGACCTAGATACTTTAGAATATCGTCCCGCCAAAAAAGCGTCTTTTGCAACTTTAGAATTGACAAAAACAATAGACAAACCTATTGACCGTTTCAGAGTATTGGTTAAAGGAAAAGACAAAGCTGGCGATTTCTACAGAAAGAATTTCTCGGCCATGTTTGCTTATTGCTCCAATAGAGTTCCTGAAATCACTGATGACTTCTACAAAATTGACGATGCCATGAAAGCAGGTTTCGGTTGGGAAAACGGGCCATTCGAAATATGGGATGCCATTGGTGTTCAAAAAGGAATTGAATTAATGCAAACCGAGGGGTATCAACCAGCTACTTGGATAACAGATATGTTAGCGTCTGGAAGTTCAAGTTTCTATTCAATTAAAGAAGGAGCAACCTATTATTATAATGTCCAATCAAAATCGCAAACCAAAGTTCCGGGACAAGACAGTTTCATTATTCTAAACAACATCCGCGAAAGCAAAAAAGTATGGAGTAATAGCGGAGCTGTAATTCATGATTTAGGTGATGGTATCTTAAACCTTGAATTTCAGTCAAAAATGAATACAATTGGTGGTGATGTTTTAGTTGGAATTAACAAAGCTATTGATTTAGCTGAAACACAATACAACGGATTAGTTATTGGAAATCAAGCAGCCAATTTTACTGTTGGTGCCAATATTGGAATGATTTTTATGATGGCGGTAGAACAAGAATACGAAGAGTTAAACATGGCTATCAAATATTTTCAAGATACGATGATGCGATGTCGCTACTCTTCTATTCCAGTTATTGTTGCTCCTCACGGAATGACATTAGGTGGCGGTTGCGAAATGACGATGCACGCGGATAGAGTGGTTGCAGCAGCTGAAAGTTATATTGGCTTGGTAGAATTTGGTGTTGGAGTAATTCCTGGCGGTGGCGGTTCTAAAGAAATGGCATTAAGAGCATCAGACTTATTTCATAAAAACGATGTGGAGCTAAATGTACTTCAAGAATATTTCTTAGCTGTAGCCATGGCAAAAGTTTCTACTTCTGCCTATGAAGCCTATGATACAGGCGTGTTGCAAAAAGGCAAAGACATCGTAGTAGTGAATAAAGACAGACAAATTGCAGTTGCCAAACAAGTCGCTTTGCAAATGGCAGGACAAGGCTATACACAACCTATTAGAAGAAACGATGTGAAAGTTTTAGGTAAGCAAGCCTTAGGAATGTTCTTAGTAGGAACCGATCAAATGGTGGCTGGAAAATACATCTCAGAACACGATCAAAAAATCGCAAACAAACTGGCTTATGTAATGGCCGGTGGCGATTTATCGGAACCAACATTAGTATCTGAACAATATTTGTTGGATATCGAAAGAGAAGCGTTTTTATCGCTTTGTACCGAAAGAAAAACACTGGAAAGAATACAGTTTATGTTAAATAAAGGAAAACCATTAAGAAATTAGAAGAAAGAAACAAGAAGAAAGAAGAAAGACAATAAACAATCTTTCAGCGAAGCGATCTTGCCTCTTGCTTCTTTCCTCTAAAAAAATAAAAATATGAAAACAGCCTATATAGTAAAAGCATACAGAACCGCCGTTGGTAAAGCACCAAAAGGTGTGTTCCGTTTCAAACGTCCCGATGAATTAGCTGCCGAAACCATTCAATTTATGATGAATGAACTCCCTGATTTTGATAAAACGCGTATTGACGACGTTATGGTTGGTAACGCTATGCCCGAAGCCGAGCAAGGATTAAACGTAGCCCGTTTAATATCCTTAATGGGATTAAAGGTAAATGATGTTCCGGGTGTAACCGTGAATCGTTATTGTGCCTCAGGATTAGAAACCATAGCTATGGCAACATCTAAAATACAAAGCGGCATGGCAGATTGCATTATTGCTGGTGGTGCCGAAAGCATGAGTTTTATTCCAATGGGTGGATACAAACCAACTCCTGACTATGCAGTAGCTAAGGAAGGAAACGAAGACTACTACTGGGGAATGGGATTAACTGCTGAAGCAGTGGCAAAACAATTCAACGTGTCTCGTGAAGACCAAGATGAATTTGCTTTCCATTCACATAGAAAAGCGCTGCAAGCACAAGCTGAAGGTAAATTTGACAAACAAATTGTTCCGATAATAGTAGAGCAAACTTTCATTAATGAAAATGGTAAAAAGGAAACCAAATCATATACCGTAACCAAAGACGAAGGACCAAGAGCTGATACTAATGCTGCTGCCTTAGGAAAACTAAAACCTGTTTTTGCTGCCGATGGCAGTGTAACTGCAGGTAATGCTTCTCAGATGAGTGATGGTGCTGCTTTTGTTTTGGTAATGAGCGAAGACATGGTAAAAGAACTAAATCTTACACCTATTGCCCGTATGGTGAGTTATGCCGCAGCCGGTGTTGAACCAAGAATCATGGGAATTGGACCTGTAAAAGCCATCCCAAAAGCATTATCACAAGCTGGATTAAAACTAAACGACATTAATCTTATCGAATTAAACGAAGCCTTTGCTTCTCAAGCATTAGCTGTTACAAGAGAGTTGGGTATCAATCCAGACATCATTAATGTAAATGGAGGAGCAATTGCTTTAGGGCATCCACTAGGTTGTACTGGAGCTAAATTATCCGTTCAACTTTTTGATGAAATGAAACGCCGTGGCGACAAATATGGAATTGTTTCTATGTGTGTAGGAACTGGACAAGGTGCTGCGGGAGTTTATGAGTTGTTTTAAATATAATGTTCTTCCTTTTTGTCATTCCGACGAAGGAGGAATCTCATAATAATGAGGAATAGTTTAATAGGATTCCTCCTTCGTCGGAATGACAAGATTGAGTATATAATTATCATCTAAATTATAAAAAAAATGAGCGATATAACAAGAGGAGGTCAATTCCTAGTAAAAGAAACAAAGTGCGAAGATATCTTCACTCCTGAAGACTTTAGCGAAGAGCAAATCATGATGCGTGATTCTGTTAAGGAATTCGTTGACAAAGAAATATGGCCTTACAAAGACCGATTTGAAAAGAAAGACTACGCTTTCACCGAAGAAGTAATGCGTAAAGCTGGTGAGATGGGCTTTCTGAGTGTTGCCGTTCCTGAAGCCTATGGTGGAATGGGAATGGGATTCGTTGATACGTGTTTGGTTTGTGATTATATTTCAGGTGCCACTGGTTCGTTTTCTACAGCCTTTGGAGCGCATACCGGAATTGGAACAATGCCAATTACATTATACGGAACAGAAGAACAAAAACAAAAATACGTTCCTAAGTTAGCTTCTGGTGAATGGTTTGGGGCTTATTGCCTAACGGAACCTGGAGCAGGTTCAGATGCAAACTCAGGAAAAACCAAAGCTGTACTTTCTGAAGATGGAAAAACGTATAGCATTACTGGAGGAAAAATGTGGATTTCTAATGCTGGTTTTTGCTCCTTATTTATAGTTTTCGCTCGTATAGAAGACGATAAAAACATTACTGGTTTCATCATAGAAAATGACCCAAGTAATGGAATCACTATGAACGAAGAAGAACACAAATTAGGTATTCGTGCTTCTTCTACACGTCAAGTGTTTTTTAATGAAACAAAAGTTCCTGTTGAAAATATGTTGGCTGATCGTGGTGAAGGGTTTAAAATTGCCATGAATGCTTTAAATGTAGGTAGAATCAAATTAGCTGCTGCTTGTTTAGATGCCCAACGACGTGTTACTTCCAATGCAGTGAATTATGCAAATGAAAGAATACAATTTAATGTGCCTATTTCTAGTTTTGGAGCAATCCGTTATAAATTAGCAGAAATGGCCACTTCAGCTTATGCTGGAGAAAGTGCAACCTATAGAGCCGCAAAAGACATTGAAACCCGAATAAAATTGCGTGAAGCCGAAGGAACTTCTCACCAAGAGTCCGAATTGAAAGGTGTAGAAGAATTTGCAATCGAATGTTCAATACTTAAAGTTGCGGTTTCCGAAGATGTACAAAATTGTGCTGATGAAGGCATTCAGATATATGGCGGTATGGGATTCTCTGAAGATACTCCTATGGAAAGCGCTTGGCGCGATGCACGTATTGCCCGTATTTATGAAGGCACGAACGAAATCAACCGAATGTTATCGGTTGGAATGCTTATCAAAAAAGCAATGAAAGGTCATATTGATTTGCTTGGGCCAGCTTCAAAAGTTCAGGAAGAATTAATGGGTATTCCTTCTTTTGAAACACCTGATTACTCTGAATTATTTTCTGAAGAAAAAGAACTAATTGGCAAATTGAAAAAAGCATTCTTAATGGTTGCTGGTGGTGCCGTACAAAAATACGGACCCGATTTAGATGCACACCAACAACTATTAACTGCAGCTGCCGATATATTAATAGAAATTTATATGGCTGAAAGTACCATATTACGTACAGAAAAGCTAGCAAAAAAAGAAGGAGAAGCTAATGTGAAAGAGCAAATTGCTATGGCAAAATTGTATTTATACAAAGCTGTTGATGTGGTTACCCAAAAAGGAAAAGAAAGCATTATTTCATTTGCGGAAGGAGATGAACAACGAATGATGCTTATGGGATTACGCCGATTTACAAAATATACAAACATGCCTAATATTGTGGGATTGAGAGAAACAATCACAACAAAATTAGTAGCGGAAAATAGTTATTGTTTTTAGTTTATATGAAGTTAATTGTTGAAGAAGACCATCTGTATTTCAGGTGGTCTTTTTTTATTATATTTATCAGGAAATTAATTAACTAACTTTTCAATGAATAAAAGAATAACTTTTTTACTCGCGCTATCTTTTGTTTCCTTTAGCATAAAAGCTCAAGAAGAAAGCAAAGAACCAAAATGGGATATTTCCAAACCGGGTGACAGCTTTAACTACAAAAAACAAAACTTTACTACTACCGAAGGCACTTGGATGAACCTTGATGTGAGTCCTGACGGAAAGACTATTATTTTTGATATGCTGGGCGACATTTACAGTATGCCCATAATTGGTGGCAAAGCTACTGTGCTTCGTTCCGGAATTCCGTTTGAAATACAACCTCGCTTTAGTCCGGACGGCAAACATATTTCCTTTACCAGCGATGCCGGCGGTGGCGATAATATTTGGGTTATGAAATCTGATGGTAAAGATGCTAAACAAGTAACTAAAGAAGATTTTAGATTGGTAAATAATGCTTGTTGGATGCCTGATGGAAATTATTTGGTTGCCAAAAAACACTTTACATCGCAACGTTCTTTAGGTGCCGGTGAAATGTGGCAATACCATATTTCAGGAGGTAGTGGTGTTCAATTAACAAAACGTAAAAACGACCAACAAGATGTCAACGAACCTGTAATTTCTCCAGATGGTAAATACATGTACTACAGCGAAGATGTTTATCCAGGTGGATTTTTTCAATACAATAAAGACCCAAATAATGAAATCTTTGTTATCTACCGTTATGATTTTGAAACCGGAAAAACAGACCGAGTAACCGGTGGTCCCGGAGGTGCAGCACGTCCTCAAATTTCGCGTGATGGTAAACTATTGGCTTTTGTAAAACGAGTACGGGCAACATCGGTTTTATACATACAAGATTTAGAATCAGGAGAAGAATGGCCTGTCTATGACAAACTGGACAAAGATCAACAAACCGCTTGGACATTATTTGGTGTGTACCCTAACTTTAGTTGGATGCCTTCCAATGATGCTATTGTGTTTTGGGCTGGCGGACATATACAGAAGATTGATATTAAAACTTTGGCTGTTACTCCTATTCCGTTTACAATTGATGTTGCTATTGATGTTGCTGAACGAGTGCATTTTGACACTCGAATTTCAGATGATGGCTTTACCGTAAAAATGATTCGAGATGCAGTGACTTCTCCCGATGGAAAAACAGTAGTTTTCAGAGCTTTGGGATATTTATGGACAAAAGCGTTACCAAATGGCACTCCAAAACGTTTAACTTCTGGAACCGAATTTGAAGCAGATGCAACATTTTCGGCAAACGGAAAAGAAATTATTTATGTAACATGGAACGATGCTACCTTTGGCGCTATTAGAAAAGTAGGCTTAGATGGTAAAAACTCTGTAAAACTAACTACCGAGAAAGGTATTTTCAGAACCCCTAACCTATCACCTGATGGCAAAATGATAACCTATCTTAAGGAAGATGGCAATATTGACCAAGGCTATGCTTTTTGCAAAAAACCTGGTATTTATACAATGAATGCTAACGGTGGAAATGTAAAATTTGTTTCTGTCAGTGGTGAATATCCTGTTTTTACTAAAGATAGCAAACGTATTTTCTTTCAAACAGGCGGTGTCTTTTTTGGCGATTTAACTAAAGAATTAAAGAGTGTTGACCTTAACGGAAAAGACGAACGCAGTCATATTAAATCAAAATATGCCAATAGATTAGTGCCAAGTCCAAATAATGAATGGATTGCTTTTACGTTGTTACACAAAGGGTATGTCGCGCCATTAAACATCAACGGCCAAACAGTTGATTTGGATGATAAATCTACTGCAGTTCCTGTTTCTCAATTAACAAAAGATGCGGGTATCAGTTTGCATTGGTCGCCTGATAGTAAAAATGTGATGTATACTTTGGGAGACACCTATTATAATAGCGCTTTGAAGGACCGTTTCACTTTTTTAGAAGGTTCGCCCGAAAAAGTTGAACAACCAAAAGATTCCGGAATCAAAATTGGATTAACAGCTAAAACTGATAAACCAAAAGGACGTATTGCTTTGACCAACGCACGAATCATCACTATGGAAAGTGATAAAGTTATCGAAAAGGGAACATTAATAATCAACCAAAACCGTATTGAAGCCATTGGGAAAACTGGAGAAGTAGCAGTTCCTGCAGATGCGCGTGTGTATGATATGACCAATAAAACCTTGATGCCCGGAATGGTTGATGCACATGCACATGTAGGCGCTTTCAGATACGGATTGACTACCCAACAAAACTGGCAGTTTTATGCAAATTTGGCTTTTGGAGTAACCACTTCACATGATCCGTCATCTAACACCGAATCTATTTTTACGCTGTCTGAAATGGTAAAAAGCGGTGCTTTGGTTGGTCCACGTGTGTTCTCGACAGGTTATATTTTATATGGTGCTGATGGCGATTTCAAAGCCGTGATTAACAAACTCGATGATGCTCGTTCTTCAATTAAACGTACCAAAGCTTTTGGTGCACTATCGGTTAAAAGTTATAACCAACCACGTCGTGAACAACGCCAACAAGTGTTACAAGCAGCGCGCGAAGAAGGTATAAATGTAGTACCAGAAGGCGGAAGTACCTTTTTCTCCAACATGAGTATGGTCATTGACGGTCACACTGGAATTGAACATAATATTCCGATTACACCAGTTTATAAAGATGTTTTAGAATTGTGGGGAAAAAGCAATGTGGGCTATACACCTACTCTTATTGTAAACTATGGTGGTTTGAATTCTGAATACTATTGGTATCAAAAAACCAATGTTTGGGAAAACAAAAAGCTGTTACAGTTCACACCAAGAGGAATCATTGATTCTCGTTCACGTTACCGTATTATGGCACCGGAAGAAGATTATCAAAACGATCATATCCTCACTTCCAAAACGGCAAAAACATTAGCAGATAGTGGTGTAAAAGTAAATATGGGTGCTCACGGACAATTGCAAGGAATGGGAGCACATTGGGAATTGTGGAGCATTGCACAAGGCGGTATGAGCAACATTGAAGTTCTAAAAACAGCTACAATTAACTCAGCAAATTATATTGGTGCCGGCAAAGATATTGGTTCGCTGGAGGTTGGCAAATTGGCTGATGTTTTAGTTTTAGACAAAAATCCTTTAGACAATATACAAAACTCAAATACCATTATTTATACTATTGCTAACGGCAGAATGTATGATACAGAAACGATGAACGAAGTGGGTAATGAACCTAAAAAACGAAGCAACTTCTATTGGGAGAATTCTAAATACAATGCTGCTTTTCCTTGGCATGAAGAAAGCGATAGCTT